>Ga0335077_10008149_pt1 | contig 12995 bp, 5 predicted proteins | sample Lox_Sample_31_FD_207151 | JGI IMG/M metagenome (GOLD analysis project Ga0335077, IMG submission 207151) | Soil microbial communities from Loxahatchee National Wildlife Refuge, Florida, United States - Lox_Sample_3.1 | ecosystem: Environmental > Terrestrial > Soil > Wetlands | place: USA: Florida... | reverse complement strand
GGTCATTTGCGGCCGGTGTTCAGGAGACGCGAAATGCCGACGGTGGTGGTGCCGGCGATGTCGGGTGCGTTGTCTGCGTTGATACGCAGAGCGACAGCTTTGCCCATCGATCCCTGGTAATACTGAGGTGTTTTGCCCAGTCCGCCTCCGCCGGCGCCGAGAAGAAGCGCCAGGTCGGCGCCGTTCGAAAACAGGCCCGGGAGTGCGACATCGATGTTGCCGTCGCGGTTGAAGTCGCCGGTAACAATGTCGGTAGCAAAGCCGGGGTAAGAGTAGGCGGCCGTAGAGAAAGCCCCCTGGCCCTTGCCGAGATCGACGCCCAGCATGGAGTTGCCCTGAATATCGCTGGACGTATAGAGGATGTCGGAGAGACGATCCCCGTTCAGATCGGCCGTAACCAGATGGTCGAGAACTCCGGCGGCTGAGTGTTTGCTGCTGATGTGAAACGAGCCGTTTCCGTTGCCGGCCAGGACATAGACGAAAGCCGGAGCACTGGGCTCCTGGAAGATCGGATCGGGAGTATCGGAAGCGACGGCGAGATCCACCCCGCCGCTGGCATTGAAATCACCAGGCGCGAGGGCGACGATGCCGGTAATGCCCGAAGGGAGCGGGATGGGCTTGTTGAACTGCGCATTGCCCTTGCCCAGAGCCGTTCCCCAGTCACCCACCAGGTCGAGCTTGCCGTCGTGATTGACGTCGACGAGCCAGGCCGAATCGCTGTACGCGGAAAGAGCAGGCTTGCCGAGCAGCGTGTAACTCGCGGGGGCGTCAAATGTACCGTCGCCGCGGCCGAGAAGAATAGAGAGATCGGGCGGGACGTAACGTTCTATCAGGCCGCTGTAGTTGATGATGCTGGCATTGCGAGTGACGACGAGGTCGAGACGACCATCGCCATTGACGTCGCCGGCGGCAATCGCTGCCCAGCGAACCGGAATGGAGTATGTCCGGGGAGGAGCGAAAAAGCCCTTGCCGGTCCCGAGGAAGACTCGGACGAAAGCGCCGGTGCAGTTGATGTCGCAATTTGCTTCTTCGACCACGGCAATGTCGTCGATGCCGTCGCCATTGAAGTCACCCCTGGCGATGGAGCCGGCCGCCGGGGCCTGGGCGATGACAGGCGCATTGAAGCCTCCATCGGCGGCCCCATAGGCGATGATGTAACCGGCGTCTTGAATGATGATGTCGATGCGCCCGTCCTGGTTGAAGTCGGCAAACGTAGCAGAATTGTAAAAGCTGGAAGGGCCTCCTCCGAGATTGAAAACTTTTGGGTTGGTGAAGGCGCCATTGCCCTTGCCATAGTAGACAGAAGCCGCCGCGGTCGATGAGCCTGTGGTGACAACGATGTCGGGAATTCCATCCTTGTTCAGGTCGCCTATATACACGCCGTTCGGTTCGATGGGATTTGTGAATGTATCGCTGGTTGCAGTGCCGAAGGATGTATCGAGAGTAGTCTCCCTGGTGAATATGCCATCCCCCTTGCCGAGCAGGACCCAAGTAGATCCGGGGGTGGCAAGAACCAGGTCCTGGCGATGGTCGCCGTTGAGGTCGCCTGCCGCGCCGTAATCAGCAACCGCATCGAACGTGGCTCCCGCGGTAAAACTGCCGTCGCCTTTGCCCAGCAGGATCAGCGTACCCGGGTCATTGCGAACAACCAGGTCGGGGAATCCGTCGCCGTTAAAGTCGGCGGCAGCAAGCAGAGTAGCCGCGACAAGGTCGCTGTATGTTGCGCCCGCACGGAAATTGCCGCCGCCAGTGTTGATGAAACTCTGAAGGGCGGCATCAGCATACTGATCGGTGGAGACGGTGATGATGTCCGGTTTGCCGTCATGATTCAGGTCTTGCACCATGACACCGGTCGCATTCGGGCCGGAAGCCAGATCGATGACCGGCTGGGGGCTGAAGGCGCCGTCGCCATTGCCGAAGCAGATCACGAGGGTCGCCGGCCCGAGCGCCTCTCCGTGATCGCCTGACGGACCATTTACCACGGTCATGATGTCGATTTTGCCGTCACCGTTCACGTCGGCGGCAGCACTGGTGCCGAATGGGAGGGACGGCGCCTCCTTTGGTGTGAATGTGCCATCGGAGTTCTGCAGCATGACCGTAACAATAACGTTGCCTGACGAGTTGGAGGTCCAGGTCAGGAAGTCAAGCCGGCGGTCGCCGTTGAAATCAGCGATAGCCATGACCTCACCGAAGTCCGCGGACGCCGGCGGGGGGGAGACGATCACGCGGTGATCAGACCGGAACTGCTGGCTGAACCCGCTGGTCTGGAGGACAAGACAGAACACAACAAGGAGGGCGCGAGGCGAGGGGTTGCGGAACATGGAGGGACCTCCTGGCTCCAGCTGAAGGGTGCTCAACTTCTCGCTGCCCGTCAGTCAGGCTACCAGCGACCGAGCGGATCAAAACGAAGGACAAAATCAACATCGCGAGAGATTGCCCTCCGGGTTAAAGTATGCCTCCTCAAGCCCGGACCTTTGCCACACCTGACGCAAGCCTCACAACGTTTGGCTCATCCGGCAGTCTCAATGTCCGATTTGCGGTCCCGCTGCAATTCAGTCTTCTTCGGTTTGCGTGATCAGGTACCGCTCGTACCCGATCTCCTGGATCTGATGGACCTGCGATTCCAGCCAGTCGACGTGCCCCTCTTCATCCCTCAGCAACTTGACGAAGAGATCGCGTGAACCATTGTCGCCATTCTCCACGCAGACGCGAATGGACTCGTTATAGGAAGCAACGGCTTCATGTTCGAGGCCCAGGTCGGATTCGATCATCTCTCTGACGGACTTTCCGATGGTCAGGCCCATCGGCTCCATCTTGGGTATGCCGTCAAGAAACAAAATCCGCTCCATCAACATCTCGGCATGCTTCATTTCGTCGAGCGACTGCTTCTTGATGTACTTCGAATACTTTTTGTAGCCCCAGTTTTCCGACATCTCGGCATGCAAAAAGTACTGGTTGATCGCAGTCAGTTCGTCACGCAGTGCCTGATTCAACTGTTCGAGGACGGTGGGGTTGCCTTTCATAATGACGCTCATTGTACATAAATGCCTTGAGCTGCGAACACTTGCTTTTTTCCTGTCCCCAAAGTTCTCGGCGACGTCCGGTGGCATTGCCCGCCGAATGCATCTCAGGGCATAGTCTGTTCAGAAGAGAACGCCAAGCAAAGGCGAGGCTTGAGAAGCCTGGCTTAAGGTGTGCGTCCTTCTGAACTTATAATCAGCGAGGGAGGAATCCCTGAGCCCGTCACCGAAAAAACGTGTCGACGATGCGCAGCCTGGCCGCGCCGATCGTGTCAGCGAAGCACAGCGTATCCTCGCCAACTATCTCCGCGAAAAGGGCCTCAAGCAGAGCGCCAAACGCGACTGCGTCCTTGACGTTTTTCTGGAGACACGCGACCACCTAAGCACTGAGGAACTGCACCGGCTTGTCAAGGAGCGGGATCCAAGCATCGGGTACACGACTGTGTATCGCACGCTCAGGCTCTTAACCCGGTGTGGACTGGCATTCGAAGTAGATTTTCAGGATGGAGTGACACGCTATGAGCACGGGTTGAACCGCCGAGCGCATCACCACATGGTGTGCACGTCGTGCGGCGATTCCGTCGAGTTCTTCGTACCGGAACTGGAAGATGTCGAGCGCCGAATCGGAAAACAGTTCCGTTTTTTGCCCTCTCGCCACACCTTCCAGATCCTTGGCACGTGCCAGGCTTGCCTGAGAAAGAATGCATCCGCGGGCTAGAACGTGAATTTGGCCGCGAGTTGAAGCTGGCGTGGGGCCTGTGCATTCACTATCCTGCCAAAATTCGTGCTATCCGGGTTACCGTTGACTGCCTCCGGGCCAAAGAACTGCGCGTGATTGAAGACATTGAATGATTCGGCCCGAAACAGGAGTTCCCGCGATTCACGGAGTGTGACCTTCTTCTCAAGTGCCATATCGAAGTTGTCCATGCCTGGCCCGTAGAAGAATCGCCGTCGCGCATTGCCGATCTCACCCAACGCCGGCATCGAGAATTGTGATTTATCGAATGCCGGGCGGCCGTTGCGCGGATTCAGGTTCAGTCGCAGGCTCCCGCCAAGGTATTTCGGCGTATCCACACCGTTATTGTTGATGCCGTTCGGCATGGAGCCGATCAGGGCTGTGTCGTCGTTATTAAAGAGCGTGACGGGCATACCAGTAGCGAAACGCGTGATGCCTGATAGTGTCCATCCCTCAACCAATGCCCTTGGTCCGGGCAGGAGTTTCTGCAACGGCAGCGGGGCCACGTAGCTGATCGCGAGGTAATGCCGTACGTCAAATGCTGAGATTGCCTTGCTTATCCCCGGTTCCACCGGATTGACTTCTTCGGACAAACTCGAGGAGTTATCGAGCGATTTCGCATAAGTATAAGCGCCGAGGATTTCGCCTGCCCGTCCGCGATACTTCAGCGTGACGTCGAGCGCGTTGTAATTGCTCCAGCCGATCGTCTTCTGATAGGTGATGCCGTCGAACTCCGGTCCGAACGGGCCGCGAGCTTCGACTGTACTCCCATCCTTCCGGGTAAACAGGCCGCCCTCACTGAAGGGGCCGCATGTGTTCGAGCCGGGCGCAACCTGGCTCGGGTCGCTCACGCTGAGGCAGCGCTCGGCGTTGCCCGGCGAGGCCGGTATCAGAACAAGCAGATGGTGCGCGCGCGCGCCGACGTATCCGAGAGTCAGCGTGGCGCCCGGGCTGATCTCGCGCTCAATAGAAGCGTTGTAGCTCTCGGTGTAGGGCGACGCATTGCGATAGTAGAATGCCGGATCACCAGTGATCGGGGAGTACTTCGACCAATCCACCGTTGTATTCGGATGTTGCCGTGAGGCGCCAAAAGCCGGAATCGGAGACGGGAACGGTTGCCCGTTTGTGGCGCCGGTGCTGGCGGACACAAACGGCTCCTCGAAAAGCGGGTGTCCCACGGTGCTGTCGTAGTCATATCCATAGGGCGGGCATGCGCTCATGATGCCGGCGGACAGTCCTTCAAATGCGGTGTAGAAGACACCGTATCCGGCACGGAGATTGCTCTTTCCCGGCCCACCAAGGAGTCGATTCGCCCACCCGCCGGTCCAGTTCGGAGCATAGGCAACGCCGAAACGCGGAGAGAAATTCGCCCATCTGGTCGACGAAAGAGTGCTGGGTATTCCACGGTCGCCCGGGAAGACCATGCCGCGCGGCGCTCCCGGATAGACCTCCGATTGCTGGCCAAGCGCAAATGTCTGCAGTTGGTTGTACTTCTCACGCCAGGGCGGAAGCATGTCCCACCGCAGGCCGTAATTCAGAGTCACATTGCTTCGCGCCTGCCACGTATCCTGCGCGAACAGACCGGTGTACTTGTTGCGAATGTAGAACCCGCTTGCGTCGCCCTGCTCATATGTGCTGGCCACTCCGATCACGTAATCGGCAAAGTCCAGTCCCGTCTCCGTTCCCTGGAACACGAAAGATCCGTTGTTGATGGAGTTCGAATTGATATTCACCTGGTCGGTATGCCAGTTCGCACCCACCTTAAGCGTGTGAGCTCCCAGCACCTTCGACAGGCTCTCCGTCACCTGGTAGGTATTGTTCACTTGCCGCTCGCCGGTTACGTCCACGCCGATGGTGAAATCATTGAAAGCCACATTCTCCACGCCTTCGACTGCGGGATTCAGCGGTACAATGCCCAGCGTTCCCGTTCCCTCCACGAAACCCTGTGAAGCCAGCGACGGTCCAACACCGCCCTCGGGTTGCCCGATCCTGTTTGCATTCCGCAGATAACTAAAATGCAATTCATTCGCGAGCGATGCTCCCACGGTGGTGGTCCAGCCGAGATTCGCAAGTTGCGCTCGCCCGCGCGAAATTGCGTTGAATCCCGGGACGTTCGCTCCGCCCTGTGCCGTCGGGAAGGGATTATTCAGTTCATATCCGTCGCGGAAGTAGTACGCCGAAAAATCACCGATGCTTGTCTTCCAATCCAACCGCAGAGCCGCTTTGTTGTCGGCCAGCGTCTGGTTTTCGCGCGACGTGGAAAAGACATTTGTTCCGACATTCGGCGCAGGAATATAGGCAAGCAACGCCCTTGCCGGCGCAGACCACGCCGCATCCGGAATCACACCGCCTGGAAAGACGCAGTTTCCACTTGCTTCCGTGCATCCAGGCGTATAGTACGGCTCGCCCGTCGTGATTGTGCGTCCAAGGCGCTGGGTCAGCAGAGAGGCGAGATAATCGCCGCCCACTTTACCCGTCATCTGGGCTGCCTGGTCGGAGAGATTTCCCATCCGATTCGCGAGTGACGGCACTGCAATCTGCCCCGTCTCGACCCCCTGCGTCATCCTTGTTCCCTGGAAATCGCCAAAGTAGAAGAGCCGGCCAGGTCGAATATGCCCTCCCAGAGTTCCGCCAAACTGGTGACGGTCATATGCTGCCCGCTCGTGCGCCAGGTAGTTGGCCGCATCGAATTTGGTGTTCCGAAAGAATTCAAACGCGCTGCCGTGCAAATCGTCGGTTCCAGACTTTGTAGTCACCAGCACCTGCCCGCCGCTGAAGTTCCCATACTCAGCATCGAAGCTGCTCGTAAGCACGCTGAATGCCGCGATCGAATCCAGGTTCGGCACGACGCTCGCAATGTTGTTGAAATCTTCTTCCACCGAGCTGCCATTCACCGCAAAGCCATTCGCTGTTTCCCTCTGCCCGCTCACGGAAACATCGCCGGGATTGAGATCTCCTGACGGAGGAGTGGTGGTGCAACCGGACATTACAACGGCATTCGACTGTTTCGAACTTTGTGGAACGACGCCGGCCTGCAGCCCAAGCAGATCTGTAAAGCTCCTGCCATTCAGCGGCACCGCCACCAGTTTCTCCTGCCCGATGCTCCCACCGATCTGCGTCGAAGAAAGGTCCATCTCGTTTCCCGAGGCGGTCACCTCAACGGTTTCCCGGTGCTCTTCCAAGTTCAGTGCGACTTCCAGGTGCAACTGTGATGTTGGGCTCACTTCAATCGCACTCCGCCGATAAGCCGCAAAGCCCGCCGCGTTGATCTCGACTGCGTATGTCCCGGGCGGCAGCAGGAACTCGAACCACCCCTTTTCGTCTGTTTGCGTCGTCTTTCTCTCACTGGTGACGATATTGCGGATGCTGACCGCTGCGCCATCCACTACCGCTCCACTTGGGTCCGAAGCGATTCCTGTGACCCGGGGCGAATCACCAGCCAGGAGCCTGGCAGGCCCAACGATCAGAAGAGCGGATAGCGCAAGGACCCAAAGAATGAAGGAAGAAGACCGTAAGTCAGTTATCACGCGGCAGCCCTTATCAACTCTATGAAAGTGAAAATCATTTTCAAGATAGATGAGCTTTTCCCAGGGCCGCAGTGACAGGCGTCACAACGCCGACTGAATCGGTCCGAATTATGGGAAATGCGCGCGTCCCAGGCCTGAAGGGAACTCGGTTGCGGTAAAGCCAGAGTAGTGGTGTCCTCCCGGATGGACGTGAGGGCCACTGCTCCTGTTGGTCGGGGCGACTAGAATGCCCTGGCCTCGGGAGGGCGAACTCTGGTGGCCGTTTCAAAGGCGGGATTGTTGCCTCGATGAGTTCCGGAGTCAGCAACCTTGGCAGAATGTTGAGGAGTGGTCAGGGATTACCGCCAAGTTCAGAAGATATAGTCTTTCTCGCATTCGCCGATCTCCACATTCTGAAGTTGAAGATCATGCAACTCCCGGATGACCTGCTCGCGATAACGCACCTTGATGTGTACAGCGATGACTCTGATTCCGGACGGCATTTTCGCGATTTCCCGTCCGAACATCTCCGCTGTCATGTGTAATGACACCTCGGCAAGCTTTGTCATCGAATTCGGGAAGCACGCTTCCAGGAAGACTGCACGAAGTCCGGGCGTTTGATGCGCAACTTCCCATAGGCGCTCGGTCGGTCCTGAGTCTCCGCCAAAAATCACGGCGCTCTCACCGTCGCTTACAACGTAACCAAACGTGGGAACTACGTGGTTGACTGGAACGGGAGTGAATGTGAGCCCGTCCGCTTTGACCGCCAACTCCGGGTGAATGGAGCATACCCTGAGAAAGGGAGGCATGGTTTTGGAAATCGCGATGAAGTCCGGCCACACTCTGTTATTAAAGGTGTGCTTCTGCACGTCTTCCAGGGTTTCGGCGCTTCCATAAACAATCGGGCAGCTATCCGCAGGCGTCCAGGCATTTTCAATGAAAATCGGAAGGCTCGCGGTGTGATCGGCATGTGCGTGCGTCAGAAACAGATGCCTGACGGCTTCCTGGTCCTGCGGAGTGCCCCAGAATCCCAGGCAGCCCGCATCGATTGCCACTGTGCCATTGACCAGAAAGCTGGTCACATATTGACGATGCGCACTGTCGCCCACAGAAGATCCAAGCAGTCTGACTCTCATCGGCGCACCTCAACCGTACTGAGTTCACCATGCAACAGCCAGGTTTCAATGTCGCCTTTTCCCTTCACCTGAACCACGCCGCGTTCTTCCAGTTCGAATTCTCCATGCAACCGCTCGTAAACGCTCCGGGTTACCTGAATGCGCCCCGGCACGCCGGTCGATTCCATACGGCTGGCCAGATTGACCGTGTCACCCCAAAGATCGTAGATGAATTTGGTGGCACCGATGACCCCGGCAACCACAGGGCCCGAGTTGATTCCGATACGCAACTGCAGAGGGATTCCCCGTTTCTTCCCGTACTCGGCGGTCACGTCTATCATCTGAAGTGCCATGCGAGCCATCCGGGCTGCGTGGTCCGGGCATGGCATCGGCAAGCCGCATACCGCCATGTAGCAGTCGCCGATCGTCTTGATCTTTTCGATTCCCAGTTCCTGGGCCAGCTCATCAAACCTGCTGAAAAGGCCGTTCAGCATTTCGACGATATCGACCGCGGATGTTTTGCTGGAGAGTGCCGTGAACCCAACGATATCCCCGAACAGCACAGTCACATCGGCGAAGGCGTCCGCTATTTCCTGCTCGCCGCTTTTTAGCCGCACCGCGATCTCGCCCGGCAGAATATTCAGCAGCAAGGCTTCGTTCTCGCGGTTCTTCTCTTCAATGATTGCTGTCTTCTCGCGGATGCTGCTGGTCATGGAATTGAAGGTTCGGGCGAGCGTACCGAGTTCGTCTCCTGACTTCCAATCCACCTGAGCGGTTAGATCTCCGGCGGCGACTCTTCCCGCCGCGTCAACCAGGGCATTGATGGGTTTAAGCATCTGGCGACCAATGAGCCACGCTGCCGTCACAGTGAGCAGGAGCAGCACCACACCCCATCCGCTGAAGACCCATCCCAACTCCCTGATCGGCCTGAAAGTCTCAAACGCCGACTCCCTGGAAATCATTGCCCAATGCAGGCCTTCAATCTCCACCGGGGTGTACGACACGAGCGACGCTCCCAGCTTCTTTTCATTGATTCCGATACGCGTACCCTGTTTGCCTTCAAGCGCTAATTCCACCGATGGGAGCCTCAGCTCCAGTTGAAGGATGTTCGTTTTAAAGGCGCGGATTCGATCGATTGCGTCCTTTGATATTCCGGCAGCTTGAATCTGGCCAAGAAACTCTTCCGGGTTTTCGAGATAGGAACGAGTATCAGAGCGTGCGAGGAAATCCGGCCCGACCAGGATGGACTCACCGGTTCTTCCCAATCCCTCTCGAATCCATCCACGATCGCCTGTCATGACCCTGTTGATCTCTGCAGTCGACAGTTGCAGAGCGAGAATTCCGAGACGTCGCTTGCCGTCAAATATAGGACTCGCAACGTACTGACTGGGCTCGCCGCGCGATGCTTCATACGGCTCGAAATCGGAAAAGAAAACGTCGTTGGGATTGTCAGTCCTCTCGCACTGCCTCACTAGCTTCGCGAGGTTGCTATTCGCGTACGGCCCTTCAATCATGCTCGTGGCGAAGTCACGATCCTTGGAGACGTCGTACACTTGCCGCCCAGATTCGTAGTCGATGAGATAGAGATCGTAGTAGCCGAATTTGTTGACAATCGCTCGGAATGCTTCGTGATATTTCCTATGCACCTTACTGTATTCACTGCCGTCTCCGGCGGCAATCAGCTTATCGCGGCTGTCTTTCGGGTAAGGATTCTTTACGATGTACAGATACTGCAATTGGATCGAAGCGGGCGTGGACGGCAGATAAGCCTGAATGCTCTGCCGCGCCATATGTAATTTCTGCATTTCCGGGTAGAATTCGTCCCGGTAGTTATCGCGGACTGCATCCAGCGTCGACGCTCGAATTGGAGTCTTGTCCATCCTGAAGAATGCGCGTCGAAATTCCCGCATGGCATCGATGAACATCCGGTCGGAACTGAGCGTCTCTACATGGTTGTGTATGGTGCGATAGTACTCTTCAATTTGCGAACGTTTGGTGCGGTTGGTCCAGGTAAGTTGATTGAATGCTTCATCTGTGAGAGCATTTCGCTGCTTGAGATAGGCGACCGTACCTGTAACTGCCAGAGTAGTGAGCGCAAGAAGCAGCAGAAATGCCATGAGCTTGGAGCGAATGCTCCACTGCGCGTACGTTTTTACTCGCACGGTAGACGGTAGGTCCATTGTTCTAGCGCCTCCAGTCATCTATGAGAGCTGCTACTAATGCGCTCCAACCCGTCTGGTGCGAAGCCCCAATTCCGGCGCCATTATCGCCGTGGTAAAACTCGTAAAACAGGATCAGGTCCCGCCAATGCGGATCCTTCTGGAACTTCGCCGTGCAGCCGTATACCGGCCGCTCTCCACGCTCATTGCGCGTATAAATGCTTATCATGCGATTCGCAATTTCACGAGCAATCTCGAACAGGTTCCTCTCGCCACGGGAGTCTCCGGGAATGTTGATTTTGAAGTCATCGCCATAACCGGCGCCCAATGTGCGAAGCGATTCGAGGACCAGAAAGGTTGTCGGGAACCAGATCGGCCCGCGCCAATTGGAATTGCCGCCCTTGATCTTGTTGTCCGACTCGGCGGGATCGTACCGGACCTCAGCGTTCCCAAACCTGAAAGGATGGAGTTCGTGGTATTTCGATAGACTTCGAACTCCAAATGGAGAGAGGAATTCGTCAGGACTGAGAAGGCGCTCCAGTATCCGCCGTAATTGGCCTTCGTTCACAATGGTAAGTGCGTATTGCTTATCGCCCTCCAGGTAGTGACAGCAGCTTTCGGTGAGTTGCTTGCGGTTCTTCACGAACCACAGGAAATTCGTTTGGAACTCCGAGAAATCTGCGATATCGGCAAGTCTGAGCGTTTCGGCGGCATACAGGGGAATGATGCCAACCAGCGAGCGCACTCTGAACTTATTGAAACTCCCGTCCGGGAAGCGCAACACATCGTAGAAGAACCCGTCATCTTCGTCCCACAGACTGTACTTGCGCCCTCCCATGTTCTTCATAGCGGCGCCGATGTAGATGTAATGTTCAAAGAACTTGAGAGCCAGGCTCTCATAGGCCTTGTCCTCGACGGCTAGCTCGAGGGCAATGCGCATCAGGTTGAGACAGAACATGCCCATCCAGCCTGTGGCGTCGGATTGCTCCAGCACCGCGCCTCCGGGCAGCCTGTCGCTACGATCGATGACGGTGATGTTATCCAGCCCGAGGAAGCCACCTTCAAAGACATTGTTCCCCGCGCTGTCGACCTTGTTGACCCACCACGCGAAGTTGATCAGCAGTTTGTGGAAGCATTTCTCGAGGAACTCGCGGTCCCCTTTGCCCGTCCGGGCCTTGTCCGTGGCATAAACACGCCAGACCGCCCAGGCATGGACCGGGGGATTCAAGTCGGAGAATTCCCATTCGTAAGCGGGAATTTGCCCATTGGGGTGCTGGAACTGCTCGAACAGCATGAGAAAAAGCTGTTCCTTCGCGAACTCAGGATCAACCAATGCGAGCGGGATGGTGTGAAACGCCAGGTCCCAGGCGGCAAACCAGGGATACTCCCACTTATCCGGCATGGAGAGGACGCGCATGGAGTTGAGGTGACGCCAATGCCGGTTCCGAATTGCCAATCGTGATTCAGGCGGCGGGAGATCGGGATCGTCGCCATCAAACCAGGCGTTCACATCGAAAAGATAGGATTGCTTCGACCACAGCAATCCGGCGAATGCCTGGCGCTGGATGAGTTTCTCGTCCGTAGTTGCCTTGGGGGAATGGATGGCCGAGTAGAATTCGTCGGCTTCTGCGCGACGTTCCTTGACGATGCGGTCGACCTCTTTGAGTGGGTCTTTGTGCAATTCGTCGGACAGCCTCAGATGCAGCACAACGGAGCCCCGGGCCGGGACCTTGTACTCGTAGTGCAGGCAGGCCTTGGTTCCGGTCTTGTCGGGGTTCACCGCGCCCGTCTCGCCGTTGATGATCGCGCGATGGAACGCATCCTTCACATATGGACTCCAGCTAGGCCATCTGTAGAGGCGCTCCGCATTGGTTTCGTTATTCGTGAAGAGAATTTGTCCCCCGGCCGGCCCGTACAGATACCGTTTGCCGACGTGGTAATCGAAGGAAAGATTCTTCAGATGATCGGCATTGGTATCATCCGCCACCAGGGTCGCGTGAGAGTCCGTGGGTGGGTCCCCACAGATGACGGGCGGGACCCCACGGGGCTCGGCCCACCCCCAAATGTTCCGGAACCAAAGGTGAGGAATCAGGTGGAGAGAAGCAGCCTCCGGACCTCGGTTCACTGCCTCGATCCGTACGCACACGTCTTCGGGCGAGGCTTTCGCATACTCCACAAAGATATCGAAGTACCGGTCGTCATCGAAGATTCCGGTGTCCAGCAATTCGAACTCGAAACCCCTGCCTGCGCGATTCCGGTTTTCCTCCACCAATCGCCCGTAGGGATATTCTGCCTGGGGGTACTTATAGAGATACTTCATGTAGGAGTGGGTCGGAGTGCTGTCGAGATAGAAGTAGTATTCCTTTACGTCTTCACCATGATTTCCCTCGGCGGGAGTCAAACCGAAGGCACGTTCTTTCAGGATTGGATCTTTGCCGTTCCAGAACGCCAGGCCGAAT
>Ga0335077_10008145_pt1 | contig 12997 bp, 9 predicted proteins | sample Lox_Sample_31_FD_207151 | JGI IMG/M metagenome (GOLD analysis project Ga0335077, IMG submission 207151) | Soil microbial communities from Loxahatchee National Wildlife Refuge, Florida, United States - Lox_Sample_3.1 | ecosystem: Environmental > Terrestrial > Soil > Wetlands | place: USA: Florida... | reverse complement strand
GCCCTTGGCGTATTCGCTGATCCCGCTGAGGGTGGTGCCCTGGAACGCTTTCAGGCCGAACCAGTAGGAGAGCATCAGGGCGGCGCCGATCACGATGACCGGCAGCGCCGGGGTCTCAAGTCCGACGGAGAGGCCGGCGATGATGTTGGTCGCCGGACCGGTGAGGGAGGCCTTGGCGATCGACGATACCGGCCGGAAGCGGTATTCGGTGTAGTACTGCGTGATGTAGACGAACAGGAAGGCGGTGAGGATACCCACTACGCCCGAGCCCAGGAACCACCAGTTATCTTTGAGCAGATAATGGACGGCAACGGCAAAGCCGGCGATGGCCAGCACCGTGGTCACGTAGTAGCCGCGGTTGAGGGCCTGCATCGGATCTTCTTTTTCGTCGGTGCGCACGATGAGCACGCCGATGGTGGAGGCGATCAGACCAAAGGCGCGGGCGACCAGCGGGAAGAGAATTCCCTTCAGCCCGAAGTGCGGATAAAGCGCCGCCCCGAGGATCATGGCGCCGACGTTCTCGGCGGCCGTGGACTCGAACAGGTCGGCGCCGCGGCCGGCGCAGTCGCCCACGTTGTCGCCCACCAAGTCGGCGATTACCGCGGGATTGCGGGGATCATCCTCCGGGATGCCGGCTTCGACCTTGCCGACCAGGTCGGCGCCGACATCGGCGGCCTTGGTATAGATGCCGCCGCCCAACTGTGCAAACAGCGCCACGAACGACGCGCCGAAGCCGAAGCCCACCACCTGATAGGGGACTTCACGCGGAGTGGCCAGCCCTCCGAAGAAGAAGAACAGCAGCCCGACGCCCAGCAGCGACAAGGCCACTACCACCAATCCGGTGACGGCGCCGCCGCGCAACGCGATGCGCAAAGCGTTGTTGATGCTGGTGCGGGCAGCGCTGGCGGTGCGGATATTGGCGCGGATCGAGACGTACATCCCGGTGAACCCTGCCAAACCGGAGCAGGCAGCGCCGATCAGGAAGGCAATCACCGTCTTGGTGGCCAACGGCGCGTTGCGCGGCGAAACCTTGTATCCGATGAAGATCAGGATCGCCAGCACCACGCTCAGGATGCCGATGGTCTTGTATTGCCGGCGCAGAAACGCTTCCGCCCCCTCACGGATGGCGTCGGAGATGGTGCGCATCTGCTCGGTGCCGGTATCGGCACGCAGCACGAATTGCGCAAAGTAAAAGACGGTCAAGAGAGCCAGCACGCTGATGCCCAGAGCCAGCCAGAGAAACCCAGCTCCTTCATTCAAAGGCTCGAGTTGCCACAATATCGCTGTCGCAGGCAGCCACATATGCATTAGACCTCCGGAGGTTCACGACCTCACGATCACGGGAATAGATAGGATGTATTCCGAGACGCGCTTCCACGCCAAGAAAGGATTGAGGTTTGGCCGCGCCGGGTTCTCCTGCCTAGTGTTTGCAGGGAACCGCGATTTATAACACAGAGTGGCCTGGCGCGGTCAAACTCTGAAGGGAGGAGGCCCGCGCCGGGCCACCTCATCTCACCGGCAAAATCCGCGAAAACCCTCTTGCCAAGCGGGTTTCCGCCGGGTATCATGCGCCGCATTCCAGGTACGCTGATCGCCTCGGCAACACGCGACAGCAGGTTACGCGTGCGCACCACTCGCTGCGGCTGCATGCTCTGAAAACGGCCGATCCCCCCGACCTTAGGCATAGTCAAGCAGTCTTTCCCAGGGCAGTTTGCTCGAAGCAGTGCGAGAGGAGCACGGCTGGAAACAATCGTTGCCAACTCTAGAGGGAGGATTCCATGAAAGTCCATGAGGCCGAATTCCGCGCGGCCCAGTCCAATTGCACGCGGATGCCAGGTTTCAGCAGGCCTGCGTTGCTGGCGCTAGCGGTCGTCGCCCTGCTGGCTGGGGTGGGGGTCGCGCAAGCGCAGAGCAGGCATGTCATCGCCAACAACACGCTGCCAAATCTGGCGCAAGCTCAGGATATGGGTCCTGAAGATGCCGCCAAATCGATGACCGTGACGGTTTGGCTGCACTCCCAGATAAAGCCCGGCGGCGGCGATCAGGCGGTTGAGCAGCTCTATCAGGAGGGCTCTGCTAACTATCACAACTGGCTAACCGCGGACGCGCCCGACACCGAATCGCCCACCGCCGAGGAAACCGCGACCGTGAAGAATTTCCTGGCGGCGCACAACCTGGCGGTTTCTGCCATCGGCCAGGGCAATCTGTACGTGAAGGCCTCCGGAACCGTGGCCGCTGTGCAGAAGACGTTTAACGTGCAACTCCATAACTTCACACAAAACGGAAGAACCTTCCGGGCCAACACCGCTGACCCCTCGGTGGACGACCCGGCCGGCAGCCTGGTGGCGGCGGTGGGCGGACTGTCGGAGTCACGCATGACTCCACACATTGCCCGGCCGATCGATCCCGACACGGGCGCTCCCTTCCCGGCAGTACCGCTGGCCTCGGTACCCAACGGTTTCTTCTATTCGGCGCAATGCATTCGACCGCCCGAGACCGTTACCTTCACCACCGGCGGCGGATTGCCCGAAGCCACCTACTCCGGCAACCGCTACGGCTCCGATATCACCAACACCGCCTTCGGGACTTTGACCCCGTGCGGCTATCAGCCCAGTGAAGCGCAGACGGCGTACGGTCTCGATAAGCTGTATGCGGCTGGTCTTGACGGCGCTGGTCAGACCATAGTGATCGTAGATGCCTTCGGCTCGCCCACCATCCAAACCGATGCCGAGGCTTTCTCCCAGCTTTATGGGCTTCCCGACCTGACTTCCTCCAACTTCACGGTCTACTATCCTGGAGGGCTACCCGCAACCCAGGACACGGGCTGGGCCACGGAAACCACGCTTGATGTTGAGTGGTCGCATTCGGTCGCCCCGAATGCCCACATCGCGTTGGTGGTCGCTCCGACCAACAACGACAGCGATCTGCAAGCCGCCGTGCTGTTCGCTATCGAGAATCACCTTGGCAACGTCATCTCGAACAGCTACGGCGAGGCGGAAGGGGACGCGGATCCAGCCCTGATCGAGGCCTGGAACCACCTTGCGCGACGGGGAGCTGCCCGCGGCATCTCCGTGAACTTCTCTTCCGGAGATTACGGTGACTCCAGCCCCAGTGGCGTGACCGGCAATCTGGTTTTCGGCGTCAGCGTTCCAGCCGATTCTCCCTGGGCTACCGCCGTTGGGGGCACCAGCCTGGTCTTGAATTCCGACAACAGCATTAAGTTCCAGACCGGCTGGGGCAACATCGAGACTCGTATCGCCAATGCGCTCCCCGGCGCCAGCCCAATCGTGCCTCCGCTCGAACTCGGCTTCGTCTTCGGTTCAGGCGGCGGTACCAGTACCTTCTTCCATAAGCCGCATTATCAGGATGGCGTGCGAGGCAGGGGCCGCGGAGTTCCTGATATTTCGTACCTCGCCGACCCATTTACCCCCGTCGAGTTCATTTGCGATGGCAATAGCTGCTTCGGATTGCCACCGGGCAGTGGACTGTTCTTCAGCTCCGTAGGGGGCACCAGTCTGGCTTGCCCGATGTTTTCCGGTCTTTGGGCCATCGCCAACCAGAAGGCGCATGAATCGCTCGGCCAGGCGTCTCGCTTGGTCTATGACCTGCGTGATGATGCCATCACGGACATCGTGCCTGTGGGCTCGCGCCACGACGTCACCGGAGTGATCACCACCAGTACGGGAACCACGTACCTTTCCTCAAAGGACCTGGCCCAGCCGCTGGAGACCTACAAGAAGTTCTACAGCGCCCTATACAACGGCACCTCAACCCGCTGGTATGTCCTTACCTTCGGAACCGACTCATCCCTGAACGTGGGCGAAGGCTGGGACAACGTCACCGGGTTGGGAACGCCAAACGGGAAGAAGTTCATCGATGCGGTCGCGGAGCATAGGAGGCACCATTAGTAAGAACGGATAGTAAGAATGGATTGAATGCCGTCTCTGGCGAAGGCGCCCGCAAGGGCGCCTTCGCCTTTGTCACTACTGGACGTTGATGTTCCCCGACCCCGTACGGGCCTGCAGCAAGGGGCCGCCGCCGCGGACCTTGCCGTGCAGTTCGTGGCGGTCCAGGCTGCCAGTCATGGTGATCGGGTGCTGCGAGTCAATGTGGCCTGAGCCGGTGTGGGCATAGAAGTCGAAGGCGGCATCGGCGGGCAGTCGAACATTAATCGTCCCGGAGCCGGCTTCCAGCTTCCAGTCGCCCGTCTGCATGCCTTCCACGCGTATGTCCCCGCTGCCGGTAGCAACTTTCAATGGTCCACGCACGCCATCCGCGACGACATCGCCCGAGCCGGTGTTGATCTTCACTTCAGTGAGGGTGCTTTGCTCCACGCGCACATTGCCGCTGCCGGTGTTGGCGACGACACTGCCCTTGAGCGACTCCAGCCGGATTTCACCCGAGCCGGTATTGGCACGAACATCCGAGCCGCCGGTGGCCGTAATGTTCCCCGAGCCGGTGTTCAGATTGAGCGGGCCCGTGATGCCGGTAATGGTCTCATTGCCGGAGCCCGTCTGGGCATGCAGCCGCGTATCCGCCGGAACTTCCAGCTCATAGCTGATGGAAACATTGCGCAGCAGTTCGGAATCGCTGGAATGACCGATGCGCACCGTATTCCCGTTCTGCTCGATGGGCGGGCTGGCTTCGAGGGCGCGCACCCGGCTCTCTGCACTCTCTCGACCCCAGCGGTCCTGCACCTTGATGTGGCCCACCACGTGGACTGCGCCCGCCGCGCCCTGGGCCACCTTGATGTTGCCGGAGCCGGTGATGACATCGAGATCCACCGCGCCGCTTACCTTCAAGGTGCGGTCGAACGAGCCTTCGATATCCGAGGCATGGAGCCGGACGGCGCTGAGTGACATCAGGGCCGCCGTGACCACCACCAACGTCAGTTTGGATCCGCGTTTCATAGCCCCTCCTTGGCTCTCAGACGGATCACACGCGGTTTGGTCAACATCGCGCGGAGGGGAGCAACAGCACGCCTACGCCGAGCATGTGCTGTTACCAAGAAAAATGGCGGCCGCAGCCGCCATTGACAACACCCCCCGGTAAGGAGGCCTTCTACTGCAGCACCACCTGCTGGCCCTCTTTCAATCCTGATAGCAACTCGGTCTTGGCGCCATTGGAGATCCCGACCTTCACCTCCACCTTGCGCTTGCCGTCCTTGCCGTGCGGCTCGGGGACCTCGACCGAGGCATTCTTGTCCTTGTCGTAGATGATGGAGGCTTCCGGGATCATGAGCACGTTCTTGTGCTCATCGAGGATGATCTCGGCGTTGGCCGTCATCATCGCCTTCAGCTCGCCGGTGGCATTATCGATCGAAACCCGCACTTCGAAGGTGGTCACATTGTCTTTCTCCACCCCCAGCGGCGCGATCTTGGTTACCTTGCCGTTGAAGATCTTGTCCTTGAAGGATTCCACCTTGATGCGCCCCGGCTGCCCCAGATAGACCTTGCCGATGTCGGCCTCGTCCACCTTGCCCTTGACGTAAACCTGTGAGATATCGCCCAGGGTCATGACCAGGGTGGCCGTGGAGCCGAGCACGAGGATGGAGCTGACGGCGTCGCCGATCTCCACGTCGCGCGAGAGCACTACGCCGGTGATCGGCGATGTGATGGTGGCATAGCGGAGGTCCTCCTCGGCGCGATCCAGTGTAGCGCGGGCCTGCTGCACCTGCGCCTTGGCCTGGATGAGCTTGGCATCACTCACTGTCAACTGCGCACGCGACACGTCGCGCTTGTTTACGGCCATCTCATAGGCCTTCTGTGCGTCGTCCAGCGCCGATTCCGACACCACACCCTCTTTGGCCATCTTCTGGGCGCGCTGGTAAGCGCGATAGAGCAGGGGCACGTCGGGACCTTCAGCGTCGGCTTTGGCGCGGTTCACGTCCGCCACGGCGGCGCGCTCGTTGGCCTCGGCAGCGGCCAGGGCGGCGCGGGATTCACGCACCGCAGCCTGGATCTGTTGCCGGTCCAGTTGCACCAGCACCTGGCCCTCTTTGACTTTATCGCCGGCATCGGCATCCCATTTTTCCACGATGCCGCTGGCCTTGGACTTGAGTTCCACCTTTGTGATGGGCTCGATCTTGCCGGTCGCAACCACGCTCTTGGCCAGGTCGCCGCGCTCAACCTTGCCGAGCTTGGAGGGATCGATCTTGGTACCGCCGCGGGTGAATGCCGCCACTACCACCACCGCGGCCACAATCAGCAGAATCGAGCCACCGACATAAAAAAAGCGCTTCCTCTTGCGATTCTTGCCGTTACCGTTCGCCACCTTACGCCTCCTCGATTACCCGCCACGGGCGGGCGTGGCCATCTCCCTGAGAGTTGTTACGAGGCCGCTCGAAGGTTAGTTCCCCAAAAGATTAGAAGCTCCCGCCGGGTGCCACAGCGATGCCAGTCACTTAGACCGGTGATGGGGAAAAAAGTAAGCAGGGAGGAAAATATGACAAATTGGTTACAAATGACGGATCGTCCACCCCTGCATCACGATCACTGCTTCAGCAGGGCCAAGATGCGCACCGGGCCCCCGGAGCCGCCTTCCAGCTTGGCCGGCGCTGCCACCACGATGGCTCCCGCCTCCGGCACCATGTCCAGGTTGGCAACGTTCTCCAGGTGGTACACGTTGTTTTTCGCCGTAAAGTGATGGACCGCGAAGTCCTTGGAAGGACCGTAATCTACGCTTAGGGTATCGATCCCCAACCCGGTGATCTTGCGCGCCTGGACCAGGAACTTCACAGTATCCAGAGCGAAGCCGGGGAAGTGCATGGCTCCCTTGCTGTCGGCATTGCGGTAATCCTTCATCGAATCCCAGCGCGCGGCCCAGCCGGTGCGCGCCATGACCACCGCGCCGGGCGGCACGGGCCCGTTATCGTGCTCCCAGACCGCCAGATCATCCAGCGACACCTCGTAGTCGGGATCGTTGGCAACTTTGCCGCGCACGTCGATGACGGCCAGCGGCGCGACCAGCCGCTGCGGCGGGATCTGGTCTACCGTCCACACGCCCTGGGCAAAATGGGCGGGCGCATCGATATGCGTGGCGAAGTGCTCGGGGAGCGAGATGTAGCGCGTGAAATATCCCTCTTTCTCGAAGCTGGCTAGCGGCTTCGCCTTGTACGGCGACTCCGCCGTGCCTTCCCAATTGGGAGCTTTTTCACTGATCGAATGCGTCAGGTCCACCACCCCAGCGAAGAGCTGCGGCGGCACCGGCTGCGTGCGCCGTTGCGCGAACAGGAACAGCGTCAGCACGGAAGCGCAGGCGATGGTGAAGGTCTTGAATTTCATATCGGGGACAGGTTCCGCCGCTCGCGCAATGGAGCCGCCCTCAATTGTAAACGGCCTGCAAATTGGGCGGAATCCACCGGCTGCTTACTTCAGATGTTGCACCTCTGGACATCGTTGCGTGGGTGCATGCGTTTCCTGTTTACCGCAGCGGAAACTCCCCATGCCTGGACCAGTAAAGAAATAGAGCAAACAGCGCCGCGGCGAGGGTGCTAAGCAGGTTCACGGCATCATTCTTCAGAAGATGCCGGCGCTCCAGGGTGGCTCCGAAAACGCTATCGACGATCATTCCCAGCGCGCCCGCTGCGGCGACCGGCAGCAGCCAGGGCGCCGCGATAAGCCGCGTGGCCCAGCACACCGTGGCTACCACGGCCGCCGCCGCAATCCCGGCCAGCGTACCGGCGAAGCTGATGCCGCCATCGGTGCCGACTGGAACGGGGCGGAAATTGGTGATCAGGTAGGCGGAGTTGCTCACGGCCTGTCCGGCTTCGCTGGAGGTGGTGTCGGCGGCGGCTTCGGCGAGCGCCGCCGCGCATGCCACCAGCGCTGCTGGATGCCGGGTGAACAGTCCCACAAGAGCCGCGGCGACCGCGACCCCGACGTTGGCAATGACCTGCGAAGCCGAACGGCCGCCACGTTGTTCAGCGGTGCCCAGTTGCCGCTTGCGCTGGTGTCCGATGCGGGTGGTGATCCACGTCAGCAGGAAGACCGCGATCAATGCGGCGAAAGCCCCGGGACCTCCCGCCAGAAACAACAGGAACGAGAGAACGCCCCCGGCAACGGCCCCGGAGAAGGTCACGGCCCGCAGCCAGCGAGCCGAGACGGCAAAAGCCACAGTGAAGCCCAGAGCCCACAGGACGCGTGTCGGGGGGACCAGCGAATGTAACTGCGCGGCCAGGGCAGGCCAAGGTATGATGCACATGGCCGCGACGCTGCCGGTACGGCAGTCCAGCCATTCCACCAGTTTTTTCCACGGTCTGCGGATTGGTGCGCGGCTTCTGTGCATAACATCTAGGTTGCCAGGGAAGGCGCAAGGCGGCAGTGGTTTGGCCGAGCGCATCCTAACAGAGGTGGCGTGCGATTGTCCGGCGTCACCCGGCCTGGCAACTTGTGGGGGGAGGCGTTATGGCAGCATCGGTTTGGTCGGGATACCTGACCTTCGGTCTCATCTCCATGCCGGTACGGCTATTCTCGGCGGCGCGTGGCAGCCGCGTCGAGTTCCACATGCTGCACCGCGACGACCACGTGCGCATCAAGCAGCAACTCTACTGCCCGCAGGACGAGCGCGTGGTCTCCCGCGACGAGATCGTCAAGGGCTACGAATACGAGAAGGGCGAGTACGTGGTCATCGAGCCCGCCGACATCAAGAAGATCGAGCCCAAGACCACCAAGGCGATGGAGATCCTGGAGTTCGTGAAGTCGTCGCAGATCGACCCGGTGTATTTCGAGTCTTCCTACTACCTGGTGCCGGAAGAGGCGGGTGAGCGCCCCTATGCACTGCTCACGCGGGCGCTGGAAGAGAGCGAATATGTCGCCATCGCCAAGCTCTCCATGCACAACCGCGAGTACACCGTGTTTCTGCGGCCCATGAACAACGGGCTCATGCTGCATACCATGTACTACGAAAACGAAGTACGCCAGGTAGACCAGTTCGGCAAAACCGGCGGCATCGAACTGAAAGACGCCGAGGTCAAAGTCGCTCACCAATTGGTGGAAGCGCTGGCCGCCGACTTCGACCCGAAGAAGTACTCGGACACGTTTGAGGAAAACGTGCGCAAGCTCATCCAGGCGCGTCTGGAGGGCAAGGAAGTCGCCGCGGTGGAAAAACCACGTAAGCCCGCCCCGGTGGTGGACCTGATGGCAGCACTGAAGGAGAGCCTGGCGCAGATTCCCAAGAAACCGGCGCAGCGCGTGGCCGAAGCCCAGCGCGCATCCGAGACGCCCGCGTCGCACCGCAAATCCGCGCGTAGGTAGTGCCGAGTTCCGAGTTCCGAGTTCCAAGCGCCAAGCGCCGGTTTCAGGTGCTTGGCTCTGAGTGCTCACCTTTTGCGCCAAGCCCGCCTTCCCGATAGAATGATCGCTCCTTTCAAGAATACAAGCTGTGGGAGTTGGGATGAGTCTCAAGGGGAAGTCTGGCGCCCGCGCTGCTATGCTGGTGGCGGTGATCGCTTCCGTGCTGTTTTGTATTAGTTGTGGGGATGAGTTCCGTCCGGTAGCCAACCCGATTCTGCAGCCGGGAGGTGATCCGCAGCGCACCTCTCATGTTCTGGCGGTAAGTTCCAATGGTGCTGCGCGGGGCTCAGCGCTCATCATCGACGTTAGCGGCGACACGGCCGCCGCCTTGTTCAGCGAGCAGAGCTGCATCCAGTGTGGCGTCGGCAGGAATCCGGTGCACGCAACCAGCCTGGGGGGAATTGATTTTGTCGTCAATCGCGCCGACGATTCCCTCTCCTACTTTTTTTTGCCGACACCACCCACCGGGAACCTGAACCCGCCCAACCTGGTCCCACTGGCCACCGGCGCCAGTCCGGTTTTCGCCGCGGTTGCCCAGAGCAGCCTGTACGTGGCTGAGACCGGCCGCAACAGTTTGGCCGTTGTCACCAGTAATGCCGTGAGCGGCTATGCCGAGAGTGGAGAGATCCCCGTCGGCGCCGACCCGGTGGCGCTCGTGGCCACTCCGGACAGCACCGAACTCTACTCGCTGAACCAGGGCGACAACACGGTCAGCGTCATCTTCCCCGCCATCAACCAGAACGTCCAGACCATTGCGCTGCCCGCCGGAGCGACGCCGGTTTGGGGAGCGGTAAGCAGCGATGGCACTCGCGTTTTCGTGGTCAACCAGGGCACGGGTACCGTCTCAGAAATTGATACTGTGCACAATAGGCGGGTGCCGGGGACCGCGCCGTGTACGGTGGATACTTTCTGCGTCGGCCCCGCACCCAACTACATCGTCTACGAGCCCATCCTGAACCGCGCCTACGTCACCAGTCCCTCAGGGAACAGCGTGTCTATCATTGATAACAACCTGAGCACCGTGCAAACGGTCTCTCTGGCCGGAGCGCCCTGCAACGGGCAGCACCCCATCTCCGTCACCGCGCTGGCCGACGGCACTCGGGTCTATGTGGCGGATGACGCGGCCAACAGCGTCTGCGTGCTGGATACGAAAAACAACACCTTTACCAAGCGCATTTGCCTGGTGCAGGAGCCGGCGGCTACCGCGCCTCCCACAGCACCGTGCGTGGGCAGCGCCACTCCCATTTCCATCACTTCCAACTCCGATGCCACGCGCGTATATACGGCGAATCAGTATCAGACGGCACCCGTTGGCATCGCGTCGATTACCCGCCAGAACTTCACCAACCCAACGACCGGTTTGATCACGGGTGTGGTTACGGTTACCACCAGTGCAGGTGTTCCCTTCGTGGCCGGCCATCCCGTAACCGTCACTGTGCCAAACGACGCTTCTTTCTCCGGCGTGTTCGGTATTACCTCCGTGATCTCTGCCACCCAGTTCACCTACGTTCAAATTGGTCTTTCCAATTCCACACCTGACTCCACAGGTGCCACGGTTGCCATATTGCCGTACGTATCTTTAATTCAGACCTCCGATAACACCTTGGTGATCAACGGCAACGAAGCGACTGACAACACCAGTCTGAATCTGGTAACGCCACCCCTGACCATCTCCGCCGGTGGCACGCCCAGCTTCATGGTCATGACGCCCTAGGTCCTGGTTCACGGCCGAGTTCCGCTGACGGTTGTCAGTTTGGCACATGGCCTCCTATTCCCTTGACTCAAATTGAGATTCGCGGTTAGCCTCCGCATGCACCAGGCAGCCGCAATTCGCCTCTAATGCGCCTGGCCACCACAGGAGCATTCAGCGTGAGCCCCTCCAGTTCGCCTGCCGCCGGATCGTTGCCCATCCTCGTGGTCGAGGATGAGCCCGCGGTCATGGAGTTAATGCGCGCGGCGCTGGAACGCAGCGGCTACTCGACCGTGCCGGCTTCCTCCGGCGTGCAAGCTCTGGAGTTGCTAGCCGGCGGCGAGTATCTGGGAGTGATCACCGACATGAAGACGCCTGGCGGGGTCAGCGGCGCCGACGTCCACGCCTGGATTGGAGTCAACCGCCGCGACCTGGTCTCGCGCGTCATCTTCGTCACCGGCGACACCGTTAGCGAGGACACCGCTGCCCTGCTCCAGCATACCGGCGCTCCCTGCGTCGAGAAGCCCTTCCGCGTGCAGCAGCTCATTGGCATGGTGGAGAAGGTGTTCGGGAAACCCTGATGAGTGACGATTTTCGCATCCGCTTCCTGATCGTGGATGACGAGCCCACCATCCGTGCGCTGTGCATGCGCATCGCCGAATCGCTCGGCTTCCTCTGCCTGGAAGCCGAAAGCGCCGAAGCGGCGCTCCGCCTGCTCGAAAGCGATTCTCCCGAAGTGGTGGTCACCGATCTTCGCCTGCCCCAGAAGTCCGGGGTGGAACTGCTGGAACGGATCAAGAGCGCGCAGCCGCGCACCGAAGTCGCCATCATGACCGGCCACGGCTCCATCGACAGCGCCGTCGAAGCCATGCGGCTCGGCGCTTACCATTACATCACCAAGCCTTTTGCGGTCGAGGAGATGAAGCTCATCCTCGAGCGCATGGCGGAGAAAGTCCGGCTGGTGGCGGAGCGCGACTTCCTGCGCGACCGCGTGAAGGCGGAAACGGATCTGAACGAGATCACCGGCTCTTCGCCCAGGATCCAGGATGTGCTCCGGCTGGTCGCACGCCTGAAGGACACGCGCACGCCGGTGCTGATCACCGGCGAGAGCGGCACCGGCAAAGAGTTGGTGGCGCGTGCCATCCACTTTCGCGGTGCTTTTGCCACGCGGCCGTTCGTCGCCGTGGACTGCAGCTCCCTGGTGCCCACACTGATCGAAAGCGAACTCTTCGGCTACGAAAAAGGGGCGTTCACGGGTGCGCTCAAGTCCCGTCCCGGTCTTTTTCAGACCGCCCACGGCGGCACCATCTTTTTAGACGAGGTCGACGAGCTGCCGCAGGAGATGCAGAGCAAGCTGCTGCGCGTCCTGCAAGAAAAAGAGCTGCGCCCGGTCGGCAGCAACACCAGCATCAAGGTGGGTGTGCGGGTGATTGCCGCCAGCAATCGCGACCTGGAAGCCGCCTACCGCGCCGGCGCCTTTCGCAAGGACCTTTACTTCCGCCTGAATGTGGTCGCCGTTCACGTGCCGCCGCTGCGTGAGCGGAAATCGGATATCCCCAGCCTGGTGCGCTGCTTCCTCGACCGCCTGGCGCCGGATTCGCCGCTCGCAATCACCGCTGCCGCGATGAACGCGCTGTTGCAGTACGACTGGCCGGGCAACGTTCGCGAGCTGGAGAATTGCATCGAACGCGCCGTCGCCCTGCGTAACCAAGACCACATTGACATCGCAGATTTGCCCTCCGCGCTGTACCGTTCGCCAGCCTCGGCTGTCATCCCCGGGCCCGCTGCTTCCGAAGCCCCCACCGATCTCGAGCACCTGGAGCGAATCACCATCCAGCGTGTGTTCGAACAGGTCCACGGCGACAAGCTGCTGGCCGGCAAGATGTTGGGAATCAGCCGCGCCACGCTCTATCGCAAGCTCAAGCGCTACAACATCGGCGCAAACGGTGGCGCGGGAGCCGCGGGGGAACCACCTAAGCAACTTGCCTGATAGCGTCTCAGGCTGAGACGGTCG
>Ga0335077_10008142_pt1 | contig 12999 bp, 9 predicted proteins | sample Lox_Sample_31_FD_207151 | JGI IMG/M metagenome (GOLD analysis project Ga0335077, IMG submission 207151) | Soil microbial communities from Loxahatchee National Wildlife Refuge, Florida, United States - Lox_Sample_3.1 | ecosystem: Environmental > Terrestrial > Soil > Wetlands | place: USA: Florida... | reverse complement strand
ACATCCAGGTGTACTGCTGGCCGAGATCCATGAACGGCGACACGTGAAACACCTTGCGGGTCTCATAGCGCCTCGCGCTGGTTGCGCCGAGTGCTCGCGGGGCGGGCGTCTGCTCGCGCTCCGGGGTCAGCCAGTAATTGCAGGTCTCCCCGAACGTGTTGTTCACTTCCGCCAGCATCATCTCCAGCTCGCCATCCGGCCCGTAGCAGTAATAGAACGACACCGGGTTGAAGCAATAGCCCAGGTACCGCAGGTTGGTGAGCAGAAAAATGGGCCCGGCCGGCAGCGTGACTCCGTGCGCGGCGGCATCGCGGCGCATTCGCTCCCGCAGCGCCAGAGACGGATCTCCAAAGTGGTCGCGCTCGTTGTATCCCGCCCAGTTCCACGCGTTGTAGCTCGAGAGCCGCGACACGCGCATCAGTTCCGGAATGCGGTCCACGTCCAGCAGCACCTGGAACACCGGGTAGGCGAACTCATGTCCCACCGGACGGAATCTCCGGTGGCGCAGCGTCCCCGTATAAATGCCCGGCTCGGCCGGCATCAGCATTCCACTCCCAGGGCCCGGGCCACCCGCATGGCGGAGTTCAGCCCGTCCTCGTGAAAACCGTACAGCCAGTACGCGCCGCAAAAATGCAGCCGGTCGCGCCCGCTGATTTCCGCCCAGCGCCGCTGCGACCGCACCGCTTCCAGCGTGTACAGGGGATGATGATAGACGAATCGCCGCAGAATCTTCGCGGAATCCACGGCGCCCGCGTGGTTCAGGGTGACGCAAAAGTCCTGCGCCGCCGGCAGCGGCTGCAGCCGGTTCATGTGATAGGTGAGCGTGGCCCCGGGCGAGCCGTTGCCGTCCAGGTGGCAGTTCCACGAGGCGCGCCCCCAGGGCGTGCGCGGCAGCAGCCGTGCGTCCGTGTGCAGCACCGCTTCATTTGCCGTGGTGCGAAACGCGCCCAGCACACAGCGCTCCGCGTCCGTTGGATTGGCCAGGAGCGCCAGCGCCTGATTGCCGTGGCAGGCCAGCACCGCCTCGTCGAAATCGGCGGGCACTCCCTCCGCAGAATTCAGCCGCACGCCGCGTTCGCGCCGTTCGATTCCGGTGATCTGCGCCTCGCGCACGATCCGCTCGCGGTAGGGCGCCGTGATGGGTTCGATGTACCGCGATGCGCCACCCGGAATCGTCCGCCAGCGGATGTGGCGCGTCAGCCGCAGCATCCCGTGATTTTCAAAGAACCGGAAGAGCGTGGCCGCCGGAAAAGCGCCCATCTGCCCCGTGGCCGTAGACCAGACGGCAGACGCCAGCGGGTAGAGATACCCGCGTATGAACGCGCGGTCGAACCGTTCGCGTTCCAAGAAATCGTCCAGCCGCGACTCGTCGGGCGCCTCCGGACGCTCCCGCGCCAGCAGCCGCCGCGCCGCACGGTGGAAACGGTGAATTTCCGCCAGCAGCGCGTACTGCCGCGTCTGGAGCAGCCGTTCGCGCTGCGCGAAGAATCCGCGCAGTCCGCGCGAGCTGTACTCGAAACCGGTGTGCTCGTCCCGCACGGAGAACGACATGTCGCTCTCCACCGTCGGGACGTTCAGCTCCCCGAGCAGCCGCACCAGGTTGGGATAATTCCGCGTGTTGTGGACGATGAACCCGGTGTCGATGGGAACCGGTCCGCGGGGGGAATCCACGGTAACCGTATTCGTATGGCCGCCCAGCCGCGGCTCCCGCTCGTACAGCGTGATGCGATGCCGCCGGCTCAGGTAGTAGGCCACCGCCAGACCTGAGATTCCCGAACCGATGACTGCAATCTCTTTCAAACCAGACAGTCTCCACCCCTGGAGTGGCGGACCGTTGCCGGAGCCCTTCGAGGCCGGGGGCGCTGGCAACCGGCCTGGAAGGTGTGTAGCCTAACTCCATCCGCCGCACCGGGTCAAAGCAGTTGGCGCCGCAGATCTGCCGCCCGGCGCCGCGGAGGAGGTCCGGCGTACCCGGCTGGGGCTCATTTAGTTCCGCTGGCCAGAACCCGAAGCAGCGGCCCGGCGGGAGGAAGGTCAGGAGAAGCCATGAGGCCGGTTTTCATCGCGCTGTTCAGCGCCATTTTTGTGGTGATGATTGGAGTGACGCTCTGGTCCGCTTCGCGGTCCAGCCTGTTTGACCCCGCGGTGCGCGCGGCATTCAATGCCCAGCCCTGGGCCATCGCCACGCTCTTCGACGCCTATTGCGGCTTCATCACCTTTTTCGTGTGGGTGGCGTTCCGTGAGCGCAGCGCGGGCATGAAAATCCTGTGGCTCGTGCTGATCCTGGTGCTCGGCAACATTGCCATGTCGTTTTACGTTCTCCTGCAGCTTTTCCGCATGAAGCCCGGCGAGCCGCTCTCCTCGCTCTTCGCGGCGCGCACGGCATGAAGGCGCTTCGCAAACTCGTCGCCTTCCTCCGCGATCTGCTGCGCCAGGGGCTCTCGCCGCAGAAAATCGCCATGTGCCTGGCGTTGGGCATTGCGATCAGCACGGTGCCCATCTCCTTCGGTCTGGGCACGGCGCTCTGCACCGCTGCCGCCATCATCTTCCGGCTGAATCTGCCCGCCATCCAGGCCGCAAACTGGGCGGCCTCCCCGCTGCAGGTGCTGCTGTTCATCCCCTACATGCGCGCGGGCGAATTCCTCACACGGGCCCGGCCGCTGCCTCTCTCCATCACCCAGATCACCGCGATGTTTCGCGCGGATTTCTGGGGCAGCCTGGCGCGGCTGTGGGGCTCGATCCTGCGCGCCACGCTGGGGTGGGCAGTGCTCGCCCCGGTGGCGGTCCTGCTCCTGTACGTCATCCTCGTGCCGGTGCTGCGGCTGATTCCCGTTCTGCCGCGCGAACCGGAGGCCGCGAGCGCTGCCGCCCCGGGCGGCGCCGCGGAGAAAAACACGTGACGCCGGCCCTGCACCTTCTGCTTCTGGCCTGGCTGGTGGCCGCGGGCGGGATGGCGGTTCTGTGGCTCGTCCATCTGCCCATGCGCAACGCCGCCATCGTCGATTTCGGATGGGGATTTCTCCTCTCCACGATAGCCATCCTCTACGCATTCGCGGGCACGGCCTGCGCGCCGCGCCGCTGGCTCCTGGCGGCGATGGCGGCCCTGTGGGGATACCGCCTGGCGTTCTACCTGCTCTTCACGCGCATCATCGGCCATCCGGAAGAGGGCAGATACGTGGAGCTGCGCCAGTCCTGGAAAACGAATCTCGCGCTCAAATTCTTCCTTTTCTTCCAGGCCCAGGCGCTGCTGGACGTGCTGCTCTCGCTGCCCTTCCTGCTGGCCGCGCTCGACCCGCGTCCTGCGCTCGGCTGGACCGAATACGCCGGCGCGGCGCTCTGGGCCGTCGCGTTTTCGGGCGAAGCCACCGCGGATGCCCAGCTCAGCCGTTTCAAATCGAATCCGGCGAACAAAGGAAAGACCTGCCGTTCCGGTTTGTGGAACTACTCGCGCCATCCGAATTATTTCTTCGAATGGCTCATTTGGGTCGCCTATGCCATCTATGCGCTCATGGCGCCCTGGGGCTGGCTGGCACTTGCCTCTCCCGCGCTCATGCTGTTTTTCCTGTTTCGCGTGACCGGAATTCCCGCCACTGAGGCGCAGGCCCTGCGCTCGCGCGGCGAAGAATACCGCCGGTATCAGCAGACCACCAGCGCGTTTGTCCCCTGGTTCCCCAAAAATCAGGGGGCGGCGCACTGACCCCGATGGCGACCACCCCGGAATTCGTTCCTGCCGCGGAGAGACAATCGGAATCTACCGCCTCCACCTGGTATTCCCGGCTCGTGGATTCCGGTCTCCTGCCCGACGGGATTCTCCGCTGGGGGATCCGCAGGATCTGCGCCGCGCGCCTGCGCGATGAATCCGCGGGTGGCCCCGAAGCCCGGGCCGAACGCCGCCGCCGGCTCCTCGCACAACTCGACTCCGGCCCCATCGCCATCCGCACGGACGCCGCCAACGAGCAGCACTACGAAGTTCCTGCGGCGTTCTTCGAGCACATTCTCGGCCGGCAGATGAAATACAGTTGCGGCTATTGGCCGGCGGGCGTCTTTACGCTCGACGCCAGCGAGGAGGCCATGCTCGCGCTCACCGCCGAACGCGCCCGCATCGCGCCCGGCCAGCGCATCCTGGAGCTCGGATGCGGCTGGGGATCGCTCACGCTATATCTCGCGGAGCACTATCCCGAATCGCACATCACCGCGGTATCGAATTCGCGCTCACAGAAGGAGTTTGTTGACGCCCGGGCGCGCGCCCGCGGCCTCGCCAACGTCGAAGTGCTCACCGCCGACATGAACTCGTTCGATCCCCGGGCGCAGTTCGACCGCGTGGTCTCCGTGGAAATGTTCGAGCACATGCGCAACTACGGCGAGCTGTTTACGCGCATCGCCCGCTGGATGCGGCCCGGCGCGTTGCTGTTCGTCCACGTGTTCGCGCATTCGCGTTTTGCCTATCCCTACGAGGTCCATGGCCCCGGCGACTGGATGGCCCGGTATTTCTTCACCGGTGGAATGATGCCCAGCGAGGATTTGTTGCCCGGCTTCGACCGGCAGGTGCGCTGCATCGAGCGCTGGCGCCTGGACGGAACCCACTACCAGCGCACCGCGGAAGCCTGGCTCGCGCGCATGGACGCAAACCGCGCCCGCCTCCGCCCCATCGTGGCGCAGGCCTATGGGCAGGAGAATGCGCGGCTGTGGTGGCAGCGCTGGCGCCTGTTCTTCATGGCCTGCGCCGAGCTATGGGGATACCGCGGCGGCTCCGAATGGATTGTGTGCCACTACCTGTTTGAGCCTGCGGGAGGCACGGCGCGCTCCTGATCTCCGCCGAACCGGTGGCCGTCAGTTGTGGTGATAGGCAACGGCAGTGGTGGAGTTGTTCTGCGAGCCACCCAGATAGCTGGCATAGAGGATCGTCGAACCGTCCGCGGATAGTTTTACCACTACCACATTCGTTTCGGCGCCGCCGGAGGCGCCCGCAAACGTGGATTGCACCGCGTTCGACGTCACCGGAAAATCCGCGGAATTCGTGGCCAGCGAGAAGTAAATGTTTTCCGGAGCGTCCAGCCGCACCCGGGTGGCATCGGCTGATTCGCTTCCGGAACCCCCCACCAGCCGCGAAAAGATCAGCGTGCTCAGGTCGTTCGTCAGTTTCGTGATGGCAAAATCGGACGGGCCGGAGAGCGTTCCCCCGCTGGTGAGCGGATAGTCCGCGGCGTCGGTGGGCATGACGATCACCGGGTTCAGGTCGTTGTCCACGGCGATTCCTTTGCACGCCTGGAGGCCGCTCGCGCTGGTCCCGCCCAGATAGGTCAGCGCCTGGATCACGCCGCTCGAATTGAGCACCGCCACGTAGCCGTCCTGTTGTCCCTTCAGCGACGATTGAAAAGCCTTCGTCGTCACCGGCAAATCGCTGGCGTTCGTTTGCCCGCACACGTACAAATTCCCGCTGCTGTCGAAGGCCAGCCCGCCGGTGGCGGTGGTCACCGTGGGTGTCCCCGGGCTCGCACCGTTCGTCCGCCCGTAAAGGAAGGTGCTGGACAACAGCGAGGTCCCATCGGCGCTCAGCTCCACCACCACGCCGAACGTGCCCACTCCCGTCAGCAGGGGCCGGCCCTGCCCCGCCGGCACGGGAAACCCGGTCGGTGCGGGAGACTGGGCGGTCGATTGGCTCACGCCGCTCACGCCAAGCTGCCCTGACGGACCAATCGCAATGCGGCCATTGCCGAAATCATCTCCGGCCCCTCCCACCAGCGTGAGCCACACCAGCCGGGAAGCCATCGACGCTCCCGCCGGATTGATCCGGGCCAGGAACCAGTCGTTCCCGCCCGAGTTCGTGGTCTGGAATGCGCCGGAGGTGCCGGTCAGATTCATCGCGCCCATGGCGCTGCTGTTGGTGGTGCTGCCCAGCACCAGAATGGCGCCCGTGCCGTCGACGATCAGGCTCGAGCAGGTCTCATCGCCGCTGCCGCCCAGATAGCTGAGGTACTGCAGCGCTCCGCTGGAATTGAATTCGGCGATGAACGCGTCTTTCCCGCCTCCGTACGCCGGCTGCGCGGCGTTGGCCGTGGTCGGAAGCGTGCTGTCCGTGGTCACTCCGCAGGCAAACACATTGCCGGAGCCGTCCACAAAAACGTCCCGCACCTGTCCAAAGCTCGTCATTCCGCCCAGGTAGGTGGAAAAATTGAACGACGACGTTGTGGTGCCATTCGCAGGCGTGGCCAGCCCGATGCTGGTCACAAACCCCGTGTCGTCGCCCGCGGGCAGCGATCCCTGAAACGCCCCGGGCAGGGGATGAATCGGGAAGTCCGTGGAGTTCGTTTCGCCGGCCACCACGATCTGCTCGTTGGCCGTGCCCGTCGTCGCGGGAATCACGGTGAGCGAGTTCGAGGCGCTCGCGGTTACCGTCCCGGTCACCGCGACGCTCGTCGCCGAGTTCACTCCACTCGCCGCCATCGCAGGGAACGTGGCGGTTGTCGCGCCCTGCATCACGGTGACGGAGGTTGGAACCGTCACGGTCGAAGTGGCGCTGGAAAGCGTCACCGACACTCCGCCCGCCGGCGCCGGAGTGGTCAGCACCACCGTGCCCGTGGACGACTGTCCGGAGACCACCGTGGAAGGATTGAAGTACAGCAGGCGCAGGTCGGGAGGCGGGGGCGTAATCGTCAGCATCACGTGCTGCGACGACGCACCCACCGAGGCCGTGATCGTCGCCACCACCTGCGCGCCCACCGGGAGCGTGGTCACCACAAAGAGCGCGCTCGTATTCCCCTGCGTCACCGTCACGCTCGTGCCCGGTTGCGCCGCATTCGTATCGCTCTGCAGCATCACCGCAATTCCCTGCACCGGAGCCGGATTCACCAGCGTTACCGTCCCCAGCGCTGAGTTCCCGCCGACCACCGAGGAAGTGGAGAGGGTGACGCTCGCCAGTTGCGGCGGCGGCTCCACGCTCAGCATCGCCCCCATGGAGGTCCCATTGACACTCGCCGTGATGGTCACCGACACCGGCGACGCCACCGCGCTCGTCAGGACAGAGAACGTGGCCGTGGTGGCATTCTGCGCCACCGTCACCGAAGTCATCGCCACGGGCGAAGCCCCGTTGCAGAACTGCGTGCTCGGGTCGCTGCTGGTCAGATTGACCACCAGCCCTCCGGGCGGCGCAGCCGCTCCGATCGTCACCGTGCCCGTCAGACTCCCGCTCGGGCAGGTCCCCGTTCCTCCCTGCACCACCGACGCGCTCAGATTCAACGCGGACACCGCCAGCGCGCTCACTGGGTACACCGTGATCATCGTGGTGACCGATCCCGATGAGGAACTCGAAAGCGATGCGGTCAGCGTCACCATCGTGGCTCCGGACCCCGTTCCTCCCGTCAGCACGAAGGCCTGGCTCGACGATCCTGCCGGCACCACCACGCTCGCCTGCACCGGGAGCGCCGTGCTGTTGCTGCTCATCAACTGGACCGTCTGCCCTCCCGTCGGCGCGGGAATGCTCAGCGAAACGCTGCAGAGCAGCGTGTTTCCGGTGGTCACCGAGGATTGCGCGCAGTTGATCCCCGCCAGGCTGATTGAAGGGACGATCTCCACGACGAAGGCGGAAGCCGTGTTGTTCAGCGCCGCCGTCAGTGTCACGTCCGTCGTCTTCTGTACCGCAGTGCTCGAGATCATGAACTGCGCCTGCGTGGTCCCCGCGGCCACGGGCACGCTCGCGGGGAAGGTGATCGGCATCGGCGTGCCCGCCGGCGTGGCCGGATTGGTGAACGCCGCCGTCAGCATCACCGTTACCCCTCCGGTGGGAGCGGGCGCGGAAATCGTCACCGTGCCCGTCATGCTCGCACCGCCCGCCGCCGTGTAGGGCACCACAATCAGCGAAGTCAGCGTCGTGGGCTCCGGCAGCAGTGTGATCTGCACCGAAAACACGGTTGAATTCAACGTGGCGTTCACCGTGACGGTGCGCTGCGTCGTCACCGGAAACGTGAAGATGCTGAACCCCACCGAGCTCTCCTTCGTCTGCACCGTTACGGGGTTCTCCGGCTGTACCGCGGGATCGGTGCTGGAGAGGAACACCTGCTGGCCCGGCGAATACGCGGGCGCATTCAGCGTCACCGTCCCGATCAGGCTCTGGCCGCTGTCCACACTGGCCGTGCTGACGGTGAACGATTTGATGCTCAGCGGGTTGGTCGAAACCAGCGTCAGCGTCACCTGTTTGGTCACGACCACCTGATACGTGGCCGTGATCAGCACCGTCTGGTTCGATCCCACAGGAAGCGTCTTGATCTTGAACGTGCCGCTCATGGCCCCTTGCGGAACCGTGAAGGTCTGAAACACTCCGCTGATGTTCTGAATCTGAGGCAGGATCACGCTATCGCTCGACGCGGCCAGCGTAATCGCGGCGCCCCCGGAGGGAGCCGGGCCGCTGAGCGTGATGGTGGCCGTCACGCTATCCCCGCCGTTCACCGATGCCGCGCTCAGCGTGATGGAACTCAGCGTGGCGCTCGAAGATCCCGGAGGGAGCGAGCTGGAACCGCCGCCGCAGGCCGTCATGCCGCCCATCGCCAGACAAAGCAGGCCGCCCGTCAGGAAGAGCCGTACCCGGTTCATTCACACTCCCGAGGCTGGAGTCATCGCAAAGCTCTCAATTGTAACCGTTCGGATGCGGCTGAAAAAGGCCGAGTTGCTCGCTTCCGCCCGCGGAGCCCCCCGCAAACGAAAGCCCCTGCGGCGCTGTTCTCGTGCGCGCCGCAGGGGCCGAATTGCGCAGGCTCGAGCCTCGAATGGCCTTCGGGCTGTGCCCTCCCGTGGGCGGATTCAGTCCGCCGCCGGGGCCTGCACGCCCGGATGGCGCGGTACCGGCCGCACCACGGGCATCGATTTCGCGGAGCTTTCGAACTGAGCCTCTTCCGTGGACCCTTTGAGCGCGGTGGTCTGCGTCTTTCCGCCGGTGATCACCTGGGCCACTTCGTCAAAGTAGCCCGTGCCCACGTAGCGCTGGTGCTTCACCGCCTCGTAGCCGTGCTCGCGCTCGGCCGCGAATTCCGCTTCCTGCACCCGGCAGTAGGCGCTCATTCCGCCTTCCCGGTAGCCGCGGGCCAGCTCAAACATGCTCAGGTTCAGCGCGTGGAATCCCGCCAGCGTGACGAACTGGAATTTGTAGCCCATGGCCCCCAGTTCCCGCTGGAATTTCCCGATCGTGGCTTCGTCCAGGTGCTTCCGCCAGTTGAACGACGGCGAACAGTTATACGCCAGCAGTTTGCCCGGGAATTTCGCGTGGATGCCCTCGGCAAACTCCCGCGCCTCGGCCAGGTCCGGCTTCGACGTCTCGCACCACAGCATGTCCGCATACGGCGCGTAGGCCAGCCCGCGCGCGATGGCCGCCTTGGTCCCTCCGCGGTACACGAAGAAGCCTTCCGAAGTCCGCTCGCCGGTCAGGAACGGCCGGTCCAGCGGATCGTGGTCGCTCAGGATCAGCTTTGCGCTGTCCGCGTCCGTCCGCGCCATCAGGATCGTCGGCACGTCCAGCACGTCCGCAGCCAGCCGCGCCGCAACCAGTTTGTTGATGAATTCTCCGGTGGACACCAGCACCTTTCCGCCCAGGTGCCCGCACTTCTTCGCCGAGGAAAGCTGGTCCTCGAAGTGGACGCCCGCGGCGCCCGCTTCGATCATCCCTTTCATCAGTTCGAACGCATTCAGGTTGCCGCCGAATCCCGCTTCCGCGTCCGCGAACATGGGCGCGAACCAGTACGTTCCGTTCTTTCCTTCGGCGTGATGAATCTGGTCGGCCCGCGACAGCGCGCGGTTGATCGCGCTCACCAGCCGCGGCACGCTGTTCGCCGGATACAGGCTCTGGTCCGGATACATTTCGCCGGAAAGATTCGCGTCCGCCGCGGCCTGCCAGCCGCTCACGTAGATGGCTTCCAGACCGGCGCCCACCTGCGCCACCGCCTGGTTTCCGGTCATGGCCCCCAGCGACGTCACGTAGGGCCGCGTCTGCATCAGCGCCCACAGGCGCTCTGCGCCCATCCGCGCCAGCGTGTGCTCGATGTGCACCGAGCCGCGCAGCTTCTCCACATCCTCTGCGCCATAAGGGCGCGTGATGCCCGCCCAGCGCGGGCTCCTGCTCCAGGTCTCGGCGAGTTCGATGGCGGGGCGCGGACGATTGCCTTTCAGTTGGGTTTTCATCGGGGCTCCAGTTCCTCCTCGTTCACAATGCTGAACGCATGTTCTACAGGTTAGATGGGGATTTTTCTCCCGTCAACTCGCTGTGCAATAGGCTGAACAGAAGTTCAGGATGGTGTTCTGGTGTGTGCCGGGGCCGGCCATAGGACCCCGGAATGTGCAATTTCCGTTCCGCTCCGCCGCGCCGAACTCCTGTTCCTTCTATCGGATAGCGGAGCGCCTCCTTGACCGGTGTGCAAAATTTTGAACAATTGTTCCGTATTTTGACCATTCCCTCCTTTGCGCTATCCTCTTCCTCGTTCCATGTCCCTGCCAAAGGAAAGCCCGGCCACCGCCGTCGAACGCGCCCTCGGAATTCTCGAGGCCGTCTCCCGCCGCCCCGGCGGCCTCTCCAATTCCGAAATCAGCCGCAAACTCGCCATTCCCAAGAGCTCCGCCAGCTACATCCTTCGCGCCCTCGAACGCCGCGGCTATCTGCACCGCAACCACGAGGACGGCAAATACCGCATGGGATTGAAGATCCTCGACCTCGGCCACGGCGTCGCCATCGGCCTGGATCTTCGCGAAATCGCGCGCCCCATCCTCCAGGATCTCGTCCGCCGCGTGAACCTCACCGCGCACCTGGCCATTCTGGAAAACGGCGAAGCCGTCTACATCGAACGCGTTGAAGCTCCGGATTTCATCCTGATGAACACCTGGGTGGGCCGCCGCTTGTTCATCCACGCCACCAGCTTCGGCTAGGCGCTGGCTGCCGGGCTGTCCCATGAGGAAGTGGACGCCATCCTCTCCGGCCACGGGCTGGTCAAACGCACGCCGAAGACCATCACCCAGCGCGCCCGCTTCCTCAAAGAGCTCGAACACGTTCGAGCCCAGGGCTACGCCATGGACGACGAAGAGAACAGCCTGGGCGTGCGCTGCATCGGCGCCCCCGTGTTCAACGCCATGGGCCGCGTGGAAGCCGCGGTGGGCGTCAGCGGCACCGTTGCCGTGGTGAATCCGCACACCCTGCCGCGCTTTGTCGATGCCGTCAAAGAGGCCGCGCGCCGCATCTCCGCAAAGCTCGGCTACACCGCGCACTCGCCCCGCCACTAGCGCATCTCAGCTTCCTGCGTTTCCGCAACACCGCGACGCCATTTCCTTGCGGCCTCTCCGCCCGCGCGCTACCATCCCCGCGCATGTCCGGCGAAGGTCCTTCCGAATCCCCTCGCCAGCCGCCCTCCTCCACGCGGGGATTCTGGGCTCTCCTGTTCGCCCAGTACACCAGCGCGTTCAACGAGAACTGCCTGAAGTTTCTGGTCATGTTTCTCCTGCTGGCCTCCGGCCTCTCGGATCAGACTCGCGACAACCTCATCTCCGTTGTCCTCGTCGTTTTCGCGGCGCCCTTTATCGTCTTCTCCATGACGGGCGGCTGGCTCGCCGACCGCTTTTCCAAGCGCACCGTCACCATCGGTACGAAATGGATGGAGGCCGCCGTCATGGCGCTCGCCCTTGCCGGCCTCGGCTTCGATCTGCTTCCGCTCAAAATCGCCGCCGTCTTCCTGCTCAGCACGCAAGCCGCGCTGTTCTCCGCCACCAAATACGGCGCGCTCCCTGAACTTCTGCCCGAGGAACGCCTCTCCTGGGGCAACGGCGTTCTCGAGCTGGCCACTTTTCTCGCCATCATCACCGGCACCATGGCCGCGGGCATTCTGGCCCAGCAGTTCCGCGGGCGGCAGCACTGGTCCGGCTCCATCATGCTTCTCTTCACGGCCACGGGCCTCCTGGCCAGCTTCGCCATTCCCCGCCTTCGCGCCGTCGAGCCCGCCAAACCGTTCCGCCCGAATTTTGTCGCCGACGTGTGGAGCGAGATCCGCCACATGCAGGCGGACCGCGTGCTGTGGTTCGCCGTGCTCGGCAACACCTATTTCTTTTTCCTCGGCGCGCTCGTGCAGCCCCTGGTCATTCTCTACGGCTCCGACGTGCTCCACCTCCAGCCTACGCAGAACAGCTACCTCCAGGCCGCGCTGGCCATCGGCATTGGCATCGGCAGCCTCGCCGCCGGCTACGTCTCCATGAACAAAATCGAGTACGGGCTGATTCCCCTGGGCGCGCTGGGCATGACTGTATGTTCTTCGCTGCTGGCCCTTCGCGGCCTCACCCCGGTGTCCTTCGGCGCACTGCTCGCCACCCTCGGATTTTTCGGCGGCTTCTACGAAGTTCCCATCAACGCCCTCATCCAGCACCGTCCGGAAGACAGCCGCCGCGGTGCCACCATCGCCACCTCCGGCGTGCTCTCCTGGGTCGGCATCCTGATCGCCGCCGGCGCCTACAAAGTCCTTCTCGCCATGCTGCATCTCCACCCGCGGCAGATTTTTCTGATCGGCGCCGGCCTCACCATTCTCGCCGCCGGATACACCTGCTGGCTGCTCCCGGATTCGCTGCTCCGGCTCGTGCTCTGGTTCGCCACCGTCACCATTTACCGCATCCACGTGCGCGGCCGCGAGAACCTGCCCCAGCGCGGCGGCGCGCTTCTGGTCTCGAATCACATGTCCTGGGTGGATGCCCTGCTGCTCTCTGCCGCCTCCGAGCGGGCTATCCGCTTCCTGATGTTCAAGGACATCTACGAGCACCCGCTCGTCTATCCCTTCGCGCGCCTGGGCCGCGCCATTCCCATCTCCAGCCAGCAGCGCCCCCGCGACATGATCCGCTCGCTCCGCGAGGCTAGCGACGCCATCCGCTCCGGAGAAATCGTGTGCATCTTCGCCGAGGGCCAGATCACCCGCATCGGCCATCTACTGCCCTTTCGCCGCGGATTCGAGCGCATCATGAAGGGCGTTGAAGCGCCCATCGTCCCCGTCG
>Ga0335077_10008141_pt1 | contig 13000 bp, 14 predicted proteins | sample Lox_Sample_31_FD_207151 | JGI IMG/M metagenome (GOLD analysis project Ga0335077, IMG submission 207151) | Soil microbial communities from Loxahatchee National Wildlife Refuge, Florida, United States - Lox_Sample_3.1 | ecosystem: Environmental > Terrestrial > Soil > Wetlands | place: USA... | reverse complement strand
CAGGGCGACATCGGCACGCCCGGGACGGCCGCGGCGCTGGTAGCGGCGGCGCAGCAGCGGTGGGGCCGGCTGGACGGGCTGGTGAACAACGCCGGCCGCACCGTGGACGTGCCGCTGCATGACATCGGCGGCGTCACGGCCGAGCACTGGGAGAAGGTCCTGCGCACGAACGTGATCGGTACCTTCCTGGTGAGTCAGGCTGCCCTGCCGCTGCTGCGGCAGGCTTCCGACGGGTGGATCATCAACATCACCTCGGTCGCGGGCGTCCGGCAGGCAGGCAGCTCGCTGCCGTACGCGGTGTCCAAGGCCGCGGTCAACCACCTCACCGCGATCATGGCCAAGTTCGCCGGCGACGGCGTGCGGGTCAACGCCGTGGCACCCGGGCTGGTCGCGACGCCATGGACCGCCGACTGGCACGACCGGAAGAAGGGCGTCGAGCTCGCGGCGCCGCTGCACCGCGTCGCCACCGCCGAGGACATAGCGGCGGCCTGCGTGGCGCTGATCTCGACCGCCTACGCGACCGGGCAGACGCTCGTGGTCGACGGGGGACTGGGCCTCGTCATGTGATGCACTTGTGCGGTGCGGATAACCGTCCAGGTCCGGCCCGGTTCGGCCCGGCCAGGTGTCGGCGGCCAGCATGACGGCGCGCTGATAGTCCGCGTTCGCGAACGGGCTGCAGACGGCAGGGCGACGGCGGCCGCGCTCGCGGCGCTCGCGGCCGCGTTCGGCGTCCGGCGGCAGGCGGTCACGCTGGCGGCCGGGGCGTCGAGCCGCCGGAAGCTCGTGGACGTGGCCGATGCGGATCCGGCCGTCCTGGACCGGCTGCTCGGCCGGTAGGCACTGGGCGCGGCGGTCCTGATCAGGCCGCGTAGCCGGTGACCTTGTGTACCTTCATCCGCACCACGACCCGGACCGCTCCGGGGCGGTCCGGGTCCGGATCCCTGCCGTCGTACTTCCAGGACAGCCGCGTGTCGAGCTGCCTGCCGATGTCCGGCGTCATCGACACGGTCCCGCGCAGCTCCGCGTAGTTCTCCGGGTCGGCCGAGTCGATCACCGAGACGCTGACCCGCGGGTCGCGCACCATGTTCCGGTGCTTCACCCGTCCCTCGACCGTAGAAATCAGCAGGTCGGCACCGTCCCGGCCGACCCACACCACGGACGTCTGCGGGCTGCCATCGGGATTCACGGTCGCGAGGACCGCATAGTTCCTGCCGTCGAGGAGTGCGAGCGTCGCGTCACTGAGCGCCAGATCCATGCGCCGAACGTAGCAGCCGCCGCCGTGCGGCCCGCACGGCCGGCTCCCTCAGTCCCGGGCTGCCGCCGCGGCGAACTCGGCCAGCGACCAGCCTCGGCCGACGGCGTCGCGCATGCCCTCCCAGCCGTCGCCGTGCCGGTCCAGGTTCCGGTGCGTGAGCACGACGCGGGTGCGCGACGGCCCGTCTGCCGTGAACGTGACCGCCACCTCGCTGCTCTTCGCCGGGTCGGTCTCGACCTGCCACTGCAGGTTGATGTCCCAGCTGAACACCACGAGGCGCGGCGGGTCATAGGCGAGCACCCGGGACCAGCGGCACTCGCTGCCGTCGGCGCTCCGGTCGATGATGTGGCCGCCGACGAACGGCTCGAAAACCATCTCGGTGACGTTCTCGATCAGATGGTGGTCGGGGCTCCACCACGTCCCGATTCCCTCGGTGAATACCCGGAACGCGTGCTCGACGGGCGCGTCGACGTCAGCGGTCCTGGTGACCGAGGTTGCCTGCACGTGCGTGGTCATTTCTCCTCCTGGATGGGCTGGCTGGCAGCAGCGCTGAACCGGGCCAGGGACTGCTGCCAGAACTGGTCGAAGTAGTCGCGGATGAGGCCGACTCCGGCAGAGTCGACCGAGTAGACGCGCCGCGTCCCCTCGGCCCGGTCGACCACCAGGCCCGCCTCCTTCAGCACCTTCAGGTGCTGGGAGACGGCCGGGCGGCTAACCGGCAGGCGGCCGGCCAGCTCGCCGACAGCACTCGGCGAGGTCGCCAGCCGCTCGAAGATGGCCCGCCTGGTGGGGTCCGCGAGCGCCGTGAGAATCGCTGCATGGTTAGTCATAACTTACGGTAAGTTATAACTTACCAATGACCGGCGTCAAGGTCCGCGCCCGGGATCACTGTCAGGCGGCGGCCTGATCGGAAAAGGTCAGATTGGTTCTTAAAATCTGCGATTAGCCGGGGTAACAATGGAAATGACAATGGCATCGGTATCGGCGGGCTGCCCGATTCCGGTGCTGACGTGCGCGACCGTGGCCCTGCGACATGCCAGTTCCGGAGGGTCTGGAGGCGAACTACCGTTGCTACAGAAAGTCCTCGGCATCCTCGTGGCCCTGCTGATCATCGTCTGGATAGTTGCCGACCCGGCGTCGGCAGGCAACACGGTCCACGGCTGGATCACGGGCATCATCACATTCCTGCGCCACATCGCGTGACGACGGGCGGCGGCACCGGCGGATGACCGCCGGTGAGTTGCCGGCTGCGTGCTCGTTCACCAGACTGGGCGGCATGCGGATTGCGGCAGCGGGCCGGGCAAGCACGCTGGCCGGGTCCGGATCGTGACCGCCCCGGCGGCGGCGGACGGTGCGGCGCGCCTGTTTGCCGACCGGTTCGGCGGGCCGCCGGCGGGCGTCTGGCGGGCCCCCGGCCGGGTGAACCTGATCGGCGAGCACACCGACTACAACGACGGCTTCGCCCTGCCGTTCGCGATCAGGCCCGCCGTCTACGTGGCCGCGGCAGCGCGGCCGGACGGACTGCTCGCGCTTGCCTCTCGTCAGCGGGGCGCCGCCGCGCCGGTAGCGGCACGCGCGCTCACGCCGGGGCACCCGGCCGGCTGGGCTGCCTACCCGGCCGGGGTTGCGTGGGCGATGCATGCGGCCGGCTACGGGCTCGGCGGCGCGAGCCTCGCCGTGGACGCGGACCTGCCCGCCGGAGCGGGACTGTCCTCGTCCGCTGCGCTGGAATGCGCGGCCGGGCTTGCGCTGGCGGACCTTTACGAGGCGGAGATACCGAGACCGGAACTGGCCGCGCTGGGGCGCCGGGCAGAGAACGAGTTCGTCGGCGTGCCGACCGGGCTGATGGACCAGATGGCGGTCCTGCTGTGTGAGCCTGCGCACGCGCTGCTGCTCGACTGCCGCACCGGGATGGGCACGCCGGTGCCGCTCGACATCGCGGCTGCCGGCCTCGAGCTGCTGCTCATAGACACCCGCACCGGGCACGCGCTCAGCGACGGCGGGTACGCCGACCGCAGGCGCGCCTGCGAGGAAGCAGCGCGCGCGCTCGGCGCGCGGTCGCTGCGCGAGGTCGACGACGAGACCGCGGCGGATCGGCTCGGCGACCCGGTGCTGCGCCGCCGGGCACGGCACGTCATCACCGAGAACCGCAGGGTGCTCGCCGCGGTCGGGCTGCTGCGGGCAGGCCGGCCCGGCGCCGTCGGCCCGCTGCTGACCGCCTCGCACGTCTCGCTCCGCGACGACTTCGAGGTGTCGTGGCCGGAAGCGGACGCCGCGGTCCAGGCTGCCAACGACGCGGGGGCGTGCGGTGCCCGGATGACCGGTGGCGGCTTCGGCGGCTCGGTCATCGCGCTGGTGCCGGCTGCGGCGGCGGTCGCCGTCGGGGCGGCGGTGACTGCCAGCTTCGCCGCCGCGGGCTGGCCGCCGCCCGTGGTCACGGCGGCAGAGCCCGTGGCCGGCGCGAGCCGGCTTCGGTGACGCGCCGACCGCACTCGCACCCGCCGCCCGCGAGCTGTCAGCCGAGCTCGCGCAGCCGCCGCGCGGCTGCCTCCGGGGCGATGTCGTTGGCGAAGGCGCCCATGCCCGATTCCGATCCGGCCAGGTACTTCAGCCTGCCGGGCGCGCGCCGGATCGTGAACAGCTCCAGGTGCAGCGCGAAGTCGTCCCGGCCCCGGTGCACCGGCGCCTGATGCCAGGCTGACACGTAGGGGGCAGGCTGCCCGAACAGCCGGTCGAACCTGCCGAGCAGGTCCAGGTACAGCTCGCAGAACTCCGCGCGCTGCGCGCCGTCGAGCGACGGCAGGTCCGGCACCCGCTCGCGCGGGTACAGGTGGACCTCATACGGCCAGTGCGCCGCGTGCGGCACGAACGCTACCCAGTGCCGGCCGGCCAGCACAACCCGCTCGGCCGCGGCCAGCTCGGCGGCCGTCAGGTCGTCGAACAGGTTCCGGCCGGTCTCGCGCCGGTAGCCGGCACACGACGCCAGCATCCGGTCGGTCCGCGGCGTGACGTACGGGTAGGCGTAGATCTGCCCGTGCGGGTGTGACAGCGTCACGCCGATCTCGGCCCCGCGGTTCTCGAAGCAGTAGACCTGCTGCACGCCCGGATGCACGGCGAGCTCCGCCGACCGGTCCGTCCAGGCAGCCAGGACCGTCGCGGCCTGCGCGCTGCTGAGCGCGGCGAACGACGCATCGTGCCGCGGGCTGAAGCACACGACCTCGCACCGGCCGCCGGCCGGGACCGCGGTCAGCAGTCCGCCGCGGGTGACCGGCGCATTGCCGCGCAGCGTCGGGAAACGGTTCTCGAACACGGCGACCTCGTATTCCGGCGCGGGAATCTCGGTACGGCTGGTCGCGGTCGACGGGCACAGCGGGCACTGATCGTCGGCTGGCTGGAACGTCCGGTCCTGGCGGTGCGCCGCGACGATCACCCACTCGCCTAGCAGCCAGTCCCATCGTGCCTGCGAGCTGAGCTCGGCCGCCGGCAGGCGGCGCTGGTCGGGGTAGTCCGCGGGCCGGGCGGGCACCGCGCCGTAGTAGATCAGGGCCCGGCCGTCGGCGAGCGTCACGTGCGCCTTCCTGACCAGTCAGATCACCTCCGCGGCGGCGAGGTCGGCGATCTGCTCACCGCTGAGCTTGAGCAGGCCGGCGTAGATCTCCGTGTTGTGCTGGCCGAGTTCTGGCCCGACCGACCGGACCGTGCCCGGTGTCGCCGACAGCCGGGGCACGACATTCTGCATCGGGATCTCGCCGAACTCCGGGTGCGCCAGTCGGATGATCGCCGCCCGCGCCCGGAAGTGCGGGTCGCTGAGCATGTCGGCGGCACGGTAGATCAGGCCTGCGGGGATGCCGTTCTCGTGCAGCAGTGGCAGCAGGTCCCCGGCGTGCTGTCCGGCGGTCCACGCGCCGATCAGCTCGTCGAGCTCGTCGGCATGCCCGCCGCGCGCCTCGTGCGTCGCGTACCGCTCGTCGCCGGCCAGCCCGGGCCGGCCCATTGCCGCGGCGAGCCTGCGGAATACCTTGTCCTGGTTGGCCGCGATGAGCACGGGGCCGTCCAGCGTGGGATACACGTTGCTCGGCGCCACGTTCGGGAGCACCGAGCCGGTGCGCTCGCGCTGATAGCCGGCGACCTCCCAGTCCGGCAGCAGCGATTCCATCATGGCGAGCACCGCCTCGTAGAGCGCCGTGTCCACGATCTGGCCCCTGCCGGTGCGCTGGCGCGCGTGCAGCGCGACGAGCGTGCCCAGCGCGGCGAACGTGCCGGCGAGCTCGTCACCGAGCGAGATTCCGGCTCGCGCGGGCGGCATGCCGGGATTGCCGGTGACGTAGCGGATGCCGCCCATCGCCTCCGCGACGGAGCCGAAGCCGGCCCGGGCCGAGTACGGGCCGGACTGGCCGTAGCCGGTGACGCGGGTGATGATCAGGCCGGGATTGCCGGCCCAGAGCTGTTCCGGGCCGAGACCCCAGCGCTCCAGCGTCCCCGGCCGGAAGTTCTCGACCAGGACGTCGGCGGTATCGGTCAGCCTGCGCGCGAGCTCCTGGCCGCGCTGTGACCGCAGGTTGAGCGTGACCGACTTCTTGTTCCTGGCCAGGATCGGCCACCACACCGACCTGCCGTGCGGCTTCTCCCTGCCCCAGTCGCGCATCGGGTCGCCGCGGCCTGGCGGCTCCACCTTGATGACCTCGGCGCCGAAGTCGCCAAGGAGCTGGCCGCAGAACGGGCCGGCGAGGAGCTGGCCCATCTCCACGACTCGCACGTCGGCCAGCCCGCCGGCGGGCGCCCCGGAGTCAGGCAAGGCAGGCGAGCGGCGCGCCGCCGTTATAGGTCACCATGTCGGTCAGCGCCGCGAGGATGTCGATGGCGCCGCCCCGTGGCGTGCCGGTCAGCTCGGCGCACGCGCGGTGCAGGTTCCCCACAATCCGCTCGCGGTCGGCCCAGTCGGCGAACCGGCCCAGGTCCGCGGCACAGGCGGCCTCCAGCGGAGTCAGGCCCGCCGCCACGCAGCGGCGCGCGAGATCGTGCACGAACCGCAGATAGTCGAGCGTCGCCGCCAGCGGGCCCGCGTCATGGCATACCGGGCCGTGGCCCGGCACGATCGTGGCGGCGCCGAGCGGCGCGAGCACCCGCTCCACCACCTCGATCGCGCCCTCGACCGAGCCCATGAGCAGGAACGGCGTGCCTCCATTGAAGATCAGATCACCGCAGAACAGCACGGAGCGGTCCGGGATCCAGACGATGGAGTCGTTGGTGGTATGCGCCGGAGTGCCGACGTAGCGTACCTGGGCGCGCAGGTCGCCTGCGTGCAGTGTGATCTCGTCGGTGAAGGTGATGAACGGGGGGTCGAGGCTCAGGTCACCCCAGTCGGGCCCGGCCCAGAAAGGCAGGTCACGCGGCGGGCCGAAGGCCAGGGCCTCGGTCCGGCACCGCTCGTGGCCGATGACCGCGGCGCCGGGAAACATGCAGTTCCCGAACGTGTGGTCGCCATGGTGATGGGTGTTGACGACGGCCCGCACCGGCGCGGGCGTTATGGCCGCGATCGCGTCCTGGTACGCGCGCGTGCGGCGCTCGGTCGAGCAGGTGTCGATGCTGATCACGCCCTGCGGGCCGGTCAGGAAGCCGGTGTTGTTGATCCACCAGGTGCCGTCCGGCTGCAGGTACGCAAATACGCCAGGGGACACCTCCTGCACTTCAGGTCGGCCAGGCTCAGTGATGTCAAGATCCAGGCTGCTCACGGTCTCCTCCAGGCGCCGGTACGGCGTATGAGTGCGACTACTTGGGAACGCGGAACCGGAGGATGGTGACGGCGCCCGCCCGCGTGCTGCTCATTGGCTCCAGGTCAATCCTGGCAGAGCCGCGAACAGAAGCGGATGCCATCGCCGAGCAGGTACGTGACCTCCGGGTCCGGTGGGTCCGGCGGCCTATGGGTCAGGACGAACGTAGGTCCGGAGAAGGGGTAACTCTCGCCGCTCGATGCCGACCCCCGCTCCTGGTTGGCGTCCATCCTGCTACCTACCTCAACGGTCCGTCGGCCGACGAACATGGCACCGGTAGCCGCCGCGATCTCCGGAAACTCGTCCCGCGCCACGAAGTCGAAAATCCAGTCCAGTTCGTCACCAGGACCGGCGATGAAGCCGTCAACCGACATCGACCCGTTCACGACCTTGCCGGTGCCCGTTCTCGCGTCGCTTATCTTGGTGCTCCGAGTCAGCTCCTGGAGATCTTATGCCTCGGACCCGCCCAGCCGCTCTCGTGCTGGTCCGGGACGATGCGCGGCGCCATCGTCGGCTGTGTCTGCCTCGGTGCGCTATACGACTAAGTCGCCCGGCGGCGCGGTAGGAATGAAGGCTTCGGAAGTTCCGAGGACCCGAGCGATACTGCCTCGCCGAGCATTTCCGCACAGTCCCAGCCACAGCTGCACCAAACCCTAGCTCATGGCCCCGGCGGGACCGAGCGGCGCTCGCCTTCGCGCTCGATGCAGGCGCAGACGCCCGCCGCCACCCCCTGCACCTCAGGCCGGCCAGGCTCCGTGACGTCGGTCGACATGCTGCTCATCCGTTCAGTGCTCCGAGATAAGCAGCCAGGTGAGATCCGATGGTGTGCCAAGATTCGGCATATGCGCTGGATTGACGGGCTGAGCAAGTCTCAGCGGGTAGTTGTGGTAGTCGCTTTCGGACTTGCGATCGGAACCTTGGGCAGCTATCTCGTCACCCTCGGCAGCGGGTCGGTAGCGTCGGGCTGGTACGCGTACTCGCCGCTCAGCAGTGGTCCGCTCGTCGCGCCAACCGGGCTGCACCCGTGGCTGCGGGTGCTCATCTGGCTGGTTCTGATCGCCGTATGGGCGCTTGGGTCCATCAGAGTGCTACGGCCATCGCCGGACGGTGCACCACCTGAATGAGGGCTGTCGGTGGCCGCGCCTAGCATGTCGTGCATGTCTTACGGCGCGACCTGGCAGGAGTAGCGGTGGCCGACGCTGAGGACGTGCGCAGGCTGGCGCTGGCGCTGCCGCAGGTAGAGGAGATCGACTGCGACGGCTTCGATTTTCGCGTCGGGGGCAAGGGGTTCGTCTGGTCCTACCCGGAGCGCGCGCCGGGCCAGCCGCGCCGGATCCGCGCCGACGTAGCAGTCCTGTACGTCGGCGACGAGGCGGAGAAGCAGGCTCTGCTGCTCGGCGAGCCCGGGCTGTTCTTCACCGCGCCAGGCTACGACGACTGGCCGCTGGTCATGCTCCGGCTCGACGCCGTGGACGTCGAGCGCCTGACCGAGCTGGTCACCGACGCGTGGCGGATGCGCGCGCCCGACACGATCGCGCCCGACACGATCGCGCCCGACACGATCGCGCCCGACACGATCGCGCCGCACCGCCGTCCGGCCGGCTGAGCGGGCTCAGGACGCGTACTTGCGCACTAGATCGCCGACTCGGGGCAGTGCCGACTCCACGTGCTTCGCCGCGTTGCCGCGCACCGAGCGGTAGGCCTTGACGATCGTGGGCCGGCCCGAGCCTTCCGCGCGGGCGTCCGTCACCGACAGCAGCGCCTGCGCGACCTCATCGCCGCGCTTGGTCAGGAAGTCACCGAAGTCGGAGCCGCCGGCCGAGTGGAAATCCGCCCAGTAGGGCTGCAGCTGATCGACCATGCCCGGTACCAGGACCTCCACCATGTAGCGGACGTGTCCAGGCAGGAACGTGGTCACGGTCTTGTACGCGACCTTGACCGCAGTCCCCGAAACCCCGGACAGATCGGAGACCTCCTGCTGGATCAGGTCGTAGCAGTCGGCGATCACCTTCGGCTCGGTGTCGGGAGCGAGGAGGATCTCCTGGAGGGTGGCTGCCATCGGTGTGTCATTCTCCTTGGAAAACGGTGCTTGAGTGTCGCGTGCTATAGGAGCGGCTCGCCGAGGCGGTGATACCGCGTCCGCGCACAAACACCGCGGCCGGCCTGCGGGCCGCATGCCCGCGGGCCGGCCGCGCCCCCCTCGCGGCGAGTCAGGACTTGGACGCGCTCCAGGTGCCTCCGGCCGACGTGTTCTGCGCGCTGATCGTCCAGTTCCCCGACATCGAGCCACCGGAGAACGTGCCGGTGTAGGTGATGACCTGGGCTGAGCCCACGGTGCCGAACTTGATCGAGCTGCCGTCAACCGTGCCGTGGATGCTCGAAGTGCCCATGCTGGAGACATCGATCGTGCCGCTCAGGCTCGAGCCGGACTGCTGCCAGTTCAGCTTGAAGGTTCCGCTGTAGGCACCGCTGTAGGTGCCGTTCCAGGTACCCGCCAGGTCGCTGCTGGCGTTGGTCGCCGCCGCCGTGGCGGACGGCGCCGCGGGCGCGCTGGTGGCGGGTGGAACGGTAGCGGTCGGCGAGTCTGTCGTGCCGGGGCTGCCGGACGAGCTGCATGCTGCCAGCAGCAATGCCGCAGGGAAGGCGATCAGCGCAAGCTTGATGCGGGACATGGTCAGTGCTCCTCAAAAGATGGTCTCGGTGCTGTCCGGTGAGGGCCCGTATCCGGGTGCGGCCCGCTCCGGGCCCCACGGCGGCCCGGCCCGGTCGGTGACGGCGTGGGTCAGTGCGGTGACGAGTTCCTGCTCGTCGCGGAAGGTCGCCCGAAGCCCTGTGGCTACCTCGTCTACGAAACCGCGCAGCCGCGGCGGCACACGTGCCGATCCGGCGCCGGCGCCCGTCTCCTCCAGCAGGCGGATGATGAAGGTCCTCACGTTCCCGACTATCGACGCGCGGCTTCAGCCCGGCTGAAGGTGGCCTTAAGGCCGCCAGGCCGCCGCTTCCGCCAGCGGCACCGGCGCCACGTCCAGCTCGCCCATGCGCCGCGCGTACGCGGCGTAGTGCCGCCGGGCCTGGCCGTGCCGCCGCAGCCTGAGCTGTCCGGCGACGAGAGACAGCCACGCGTCCTCGTCGTAGGGCTCGCGCTCCAGCAGCTGGCCGAGATACTGGCTGGCGCCCTCGTCGTCGCCGCGGCCGGCGGCGAGACGGGCAAGCGAGCGCAGGATCGCCAGCAGCCGCGTGCGCGCCTCCTCCCTCGCCTCGACCGCCCACTCCTCGTACAGGTCCTCCTCGAGGAAATCCCCGGCATAGATCTGGCGTGCTCGCCGCAGCGGCGTCTCGGCGGCATCGTGCTCGCCTTTCGCGACGAGCTCGAGGCCCGCGTCTGCGATCCGGTTGAACTCGATCAGGTCGACATCGATGTGGTCGATCCGCAGCGCGATGGTCCGCGAGTCCGCGACGACATAGTGATCAGCCGCGTGCCGCCGGCCGGGGTCAAGCACCTTCCTGATCGTGCTCAGGGCGACCGACAGCCTGTTGCCCAGCGGCTCGGGGTCCTCTCGCGGCCACATCGCCTCGGCCGCCGCCTCTCTGGTGATGGGCCGGCCCTTCCGCGCAACCAGCACCTTCAGCAGGTCCCTCGCCTTGCGCGACTGCCAGGCAGCGAGCGGGACCGGCTCGCCGGAGCGCAGCACCGCGAACCGCCCGAGCGCGACGATCGCGACCTCGCGGCCGGTCCCTGCCGTTCCCGCCAGCAGGCCCGGCACCCCGACCGCCGGCGCGACTCCCAGCTCGGCCAGCTCCTTCCGGATCGCCTCCGCGCCCGGCAGGTCCGCGGTGAGGATGGCGAGCCCGAGCCGGGCGCGCGCCGCCCCCACGGGATTGCCGACGTCCTGCCACAGGTCGATGGCCGACCGGAAGCGTGCCTCGCCGGTGCCGGCGCCGGCGCGCGCCGCGCCCTGCAGCTCCAGGGACTCGGCGAGGGCGGCCCGGTCGTCGGTCGCGCGAGCCTCGGTCTCCGCCTGCCTGGCCAGCGTCTCCGCGGCCAGGGTGTCCCTGGCGCGCAGCTCAACCTCGGCCGCCGCGCAGAGCGCGATCGCGCGCTCCAGGCTGCTCGCCCGCGCCACCGCGTCGGCGGCCGCCTTCCGCGCCGCCGCGACATCCTCCTCGGCCAGTACCCTGGCCAGCCCGCCGAGCGCGGCGACGAGGGTGTGGGCGTCGTCGCCCTCCTCGGCGAGTGCCCTGGCCCGTTCGAACGAACTGCGCGCACGCACCATGTCGCCGCGCTGCCGGTACAGCTCCCCGTACAGGACCTGCGGTATCGAGGCCAGTAGCGTGCCGAGCGCGTCGCAGATCGCGTCGGCGTCCGCGATCGCGGCGCGCGCGTCGTCGAGCTGACCGAGCCGCAGGTGCGCCTCGGCCTTGTTGGTGAGGGCGAGCGCGGAGAAGAACCGGTGACCCGACCCGGTCTCCAGGGCCAGTTCCGCCTCGGTGATGGCGAGCGGATACGCGCCGTTCTCCAGCGCCCGCGAGCTCAGGTTCGCGTGAATCCGGGCTAGCTGCACGAGGTCCCCGCCGTCGCGTGCGGCGGCCAGCGCCAGCCGGTACTCGTGCTCGTTGCGCTCGCGCTCGCCACGGCTGGCCGCTGCCAGCGCGAGCGACACGTGGGCGGCGGCCAGCGCGCACGCATCCCCGCTCGCTCCGGCCTGGTGCAGCGATGTGCGGGCGAGGTCGTCGGCGGCGTCGGCCTGGCCCTGGCTCCACAGCGTGGTGCTCAGGCAGGCCGACACCATCGCGTCGTCGGCTGCCAGGATCGCCGGGTCGTGGGCGGCCGTCAGGATCGCGGCGGCGGCTGCCGAGTGCCCGCGCAGGTAGAGCAGCAGCCCGTACCGCCAGGCCACGCTCGCCGGCAGCGCCTGCGCGCCGAGCGCGCGCTCCGCGCGCGAGAACAAGTCGATCGCCGCGTCCCACTCTCCGACGGACTGCAGGCCCTCGGCGAGGACAGCGTCGAGGTCCGGCGCGCCGCCGGTGCCGTGCCGGCGCATCACCTCGATCAGGCGGGCGGCAGCCCCCCTGCGGACCAGCGCCGGCCCGCAGCGGCGCAGGAAGGAGCGGGCCTCGTCAGCCGGGCCGACTGCGTGACATTCGAGCGCCTCCTCGATCCGGCCGGTGCGCTCGAGCCAGCGCGCGATCCGGTCCCGCAGCCCCCCGGCATCGCCGGCCGGCTGCGCGGCTCCGGCCAGGACCGGTGAGAGCCGGTAGCTTCCTGGCTCGCCCGCCTCGACAAGCAGCCCCCGTTCCTGCATGTTCTCCAGCTCGCCGGCTGCCGCGCTGACCGCGACACCGCCGAGCAGGCGGATGTCTATCCGCGGCGCCAGCGCTGCCACCTCGAGCAGCCGCCTCGCACCGGCGTCCTCACCGGCGATCAGCTCGCGCGCGAACGCCCGCCACGGATGGCCGGGGCTCAGCCTGATGTGCTCTAGCGCCCTGGCGTGCTCGGCCGGCTCAAGCCGCTCGAGCCGGTCCAGCAGCAGCTGGACCGCGGCGGGCCAGCCGCCGGTCAGGGACCAGCACTCCTGCTCAATCGGCCGGCCCGCCGCGCCCAGGCGCATCTCGACCAGCCGCGCGGTCTCGTCCGGCGTGAAGCTCAGGTCCGGGGCTGCCACCTCGAGCACCTCGCCGCGGCCGTGCGCGCCGCCGAGCCCGAGCTCGGGCAGGCTCCGGCCGGACAGGACGACATGCAGCCGGGCGGGTGCCTCCAGCGCCAGCACGCGCAGCAGATGGCTGGCCGCCTCGTCCTGGCCGATGTGCTCAAGGCCGTCGATCACCAGGAGCAGCTCGCCGGGCCGGGCCTCGGCGAGGTCGCACAGGATCGCGGCGCGCCGCTCTGCCAGGATGCGGCGGTCGTCGGATCCGGTGGCGGCGGCGATGGCCGAGGGCTCGGGCGCGGGCGAGTCGCCCAGGGCGGCGGCGATCC
>Ga0335077_10008140_pt1 | contig 13000 bp, 8 predicted proteins | sample Lox_Sample_31_FD_207151 | JGI IMG/M metagenome (GOLD analysis project Ga0335077, IMG submission 207151) | Soil microbial communities from Loxahatchee National Wildlife Refuge, Florida, United States - Lox_Sample_3.1 | ecosystem: Environmental > Terrestrial > Soil > Wetlands | place: USA: Florida... | reverse complement strand
GCGTTGTCCACCGCCACCGCCAGCTGGCTGGCGATGGCCAGGGCACGCGAGAGCTCTCCCGGCGAGAAGCCGCGGTCCTTGGGATCGGCCGAGACGAGGGCGATGCCCACCGGATGGTCGCGCACGTGGAGAGGAAGCACCAGCACCGCAGCGGCGGCCGCCCCCTGCCCCAAGAGACCGGTCAGGGGGGCCCGGGCCTCGAGTGCGTCGCGGGCCAGCGATCCCCGCTCCAGGGGCAACAGCTCGGGGCCGATGGGCGGCCCCCGATGGGCGGCCCGTCTCAGTCGCTCCCCCTGCGCGTCATCGAGGAGGATGGTGCAGGCCGGGGCGCGCAGGGTGGCCTTGAGGTGCTCGGCCCCCGCGGTGAGCACCTGCTCCAGGTCGAGGGTCGACGAGACCACCCGGGCCACGTCGATGACGGTGGAGAGCTCGGAGAGGCGACCCCGCGCCTCGGCGTACAGCCGGGCGTTTTCAATCGCCACGGCGAGCTGGTTGGCCACCGCCGCGGCCCGCTCCTGCTCGGCCTCGGTGAATCGGCGTGGCCGAGAGGAGTCTGCGAACAGCACCCCGAGCGGCTCGCCCCGGATGAGCAGGGGCGCGGCCAGCGCAGACCGCGAGCCGAGGGAGCGGTGGGCGGGGTGGACCACCGGATCGGCGTCCAGGTCCTCGACCGCTACCGCCCGCTTCTCGCGCAGCACGCGGGCGGTGATCCCGCTCCGCTCCAGGGTGGGGCGGTAGCTGTCGAGGAGCTCGCGGGCGTGCGCCCCGGAGGCGGCCTTGAGGCGCAGCCCCCCGGTGGCGGCGTCATACAGGATGATGAATGCACGGTCGGCGTCCAGAAGCCGGCACGCGGCCGCGACGCCGGCGTCCAGGACCTGGGCCAGGTCGAGCGAGCTCGCCAGGGTCCGCCCCATCTCGCTCAAGAGCGAAAGCTGGCGCACCTGCTCTTGCGCCGCCGCGTGCAGCTCGGCGTTCTCGATGCCCACCGCCAGCTCACCCGCCAGCGCCATGGCTAGAGCTCGCTCGGGGTCGCTGAAGGTTCGCCCGGGGCCGTCCCCCAGGCACAGGAGCCCGCGGGTGGCGTTTCGGGAGACGAGCGGGACCAACAGGGCGGCCGGGGGCATGCTCCGGCCGTACACCGCACTGTGCGGGTCTCCGGTGGCGTCTGGGCTCCAGGCGGGCGCCCCGGTCCGGATGGCCTCGGCGGCGAGGGGGTCGCGCTCGACCGGAAAGCGGAGGGTCGACGGATCGACGTCGGTCCCGGCGAGCGCCACCGCCTGCAGGACCGTCCCGCCCTCCTCGAGGAGCAACACCCCCGCAGCGGGGCAGGAGAGGGCCTCGGCGGCGGCGCGGCACCCGTCCTCGAGGAGCGCGCGTACGTCCCCGGCTGGGTTGGCGAAGATGCGGCCGGTCAGGGCGTGGACGGCGGTGAGGTCGGAGAGGCGCTGCGAGAGGTCGGCGATGGCGTGGGCGGCGTCCAGCGCGGCCGCGACCTGGGCTGCGAACAGCCTGATGGCCGCCAGGTCCTCCCCGCGCAACCAGGCGCAGGCCAGGACGAGGTAGAACCGCGGACCGCCGCGCTCGTCGAGCCGCACCGCGGCGGCCCGCTGGAGGTCGTAGCTAGCCGCCATCTGCCGCGCGCGGGGGGCGTGGACCTCGGGGATGAAGGCCGCCGCCTCCGATCCCCAGTCGTCCGTATAGGCCGCGCCCTCCTCCCATACCTTGCGCGAGAACGGCCCCCAGCGACCCACGAACCCATCGAGGGGCCGCCCGAATAGGCGGCGGAACGCGTTCTCGACCTCGGCGGGCAAACCGGACCACTCCACCGCAACGCCGGAGGGCCCGGGCCGCATGAGCATGGGCGAGAGGGCGAGCCGGGGGAGCGCCGACCGCACCCGCTCGAGCACCTCCTTCTCGGTGCGCGCCCGCTGGATCTCTGCGCCCAGGGCGGCCAACTCGAGCAGCCGATTTCGCCGCTCCATCTCGACCGAGATGTCCCGGTAGTGGACGACCACCTCCCCCCCCTCGCGATCGACGTGCAGCTCGAGCGTGATGCGGGTGCCGTCGGCGCGGAGCACCACCGCCTCGTAGTCGCTGGGGACAGGCTCGCCGCGCATGCGGCGCTCGTATCGATCGGTGATGCGCTCGCGGTCTTCCGGAGCGAACAGCTCCACGAGAGGGATTCCCTCCAGCTCCGCGAGCGTACGCCCGAGGAGCGCCGCCGCTCCCTCGGTGGCCATGGCCACGAGGCCTGCGCGGACCACCACCGTCCCAGACTTGGGGGGCTCCTCGTTCGCCGTCACGCCTTCCGCTCCCCGCGGAGCACGCGTTGCTCGCCCACGCGTAAGGTCACCTTCTCGCGATCGAAGTACTCCGCCAAGGGGATGACGTGCTTGCGAGTCGCTCCCACCAGGTCCTTGAACTCCTGGGTGGAGATGGCCTGGTGCTCCCTGAGGTACGCAACCAGGCGGCCCTCGAGGTCGTGGAGCTCCGACGCATCGAAGTAGAAGTCGGCCGAGACCCGCACCGCCCGGCCCTCGCCCGCGAGGAGCTTGAGGAGCGCTTTCACCTCCTCGGCCGTGGCCCGAGCCCGCTCGGGAAGCTCGGCCAGGGAGGGGGGGGCGAGTCCGGCGCCGGCCAGCACCGCGGCGACCCGCTCGCGCACCGCCCCCGCGGCCCCGGCCGCGGCGAGGTGCTGTCTCAGCCGGACATGGTCGCCCTCGACGAGGAGCTCGCCGCGCTCGACGCTCAGCGAGAGGAGCCGCTGGAAGAGGCGTCCGTCGACCGCCCGAGGGAGACGGCCCCGGAGCTCCTCCCGGCCGATCCCGGCGGCGAGCGGCTTTTCACGGTGGTGGCGCGCCACCACCTCGAGGAGCCGGCTCTGGAGAGCCCGGCCCACCGCCCCCGAGACGTAAGCGCGCCTCTCGCGGTCGTAGAGCCACGCCTCGCCGCGAGCCCCGAGCCGCTCCAGGCACCCGACGAGCACCCGGGACGGCAGGGCCGTCCGGCCGGAGAGGGCGGAGGCGGCGAGCCCAGCCGGCCCGGCCAGCTCCAGGACCGCGACCACCCGGGTGTCCGGGTCGATGGAGGCGAGGGCGGCGAGCGAGGCCGTCGCCTCGGGCCGGCCGCGACGCCGGCGGATCGCGGCCACCGACAGCACCCGCCCCCCGCAAAGCGTCCGCCCGCGGCCCGGGAGCGACGCAAAGCCGCGGAGGATGAACCGCTGCCCGGGAAAGGCGGCCGTGGGGGCGGCGAGCCTCATCTGGGCGAAGGCCGTCTCGCCCGGCGCGAGCTCGCCGCGGTCGAGGAACGACACCGCCGCCGAAACCTGGGCCGTCCCGAGGTGGAGGAGAAGACGAGCGCGGTGCCGGAGCGGGCGCGGAGCGGCCGCGAGTAGCGTGAGCTCGACGTCCAAAAGGGACGAGGCCGGCAGCATCCCAAGCTCCACCAGCGCCTGCCCGCGGCGGATCGCGGTGACCTCGACCCCGGGGAGGTTCACGGCGGTCCTCTGGCCGGCGAGCGCTCGGGCCACCGCCGCGCCGTGCACCTGGACGGAACGGACCCGCAGCGGCTCCCCCGACGCCGAGGGGAGGAGACCGACCGAATCGCCCTCCCCTATCGAGCCGGAAAGGAGCGTTCCCGTGACCACCGTTCCAAAGCCCTTCATGGAGAAGGAACGGTCGATGGGGAGGAAGAGGGGTCCGTCCAAGGGCCGTTCTGGCGCCGAGGTAGCGAGCCTCCCCAGCGCTTCCCGGACCGCCGTGAGCCCGGTCCCGTCCTTTGCCGAGGCGGGCAGGACGGAGCTCCCCTCGAGGAAGGTGCCGCGAGTGAGATCGCGGATCTCCCCCTCGACCATGGCGAGCCAACCGGGCCCGAGACCGGGCAACAGATCGGACTTCGTCACCACCACGAGTCCGGCGGGCACCCCGAGGAACCGGCAGATGTCGAGGTGCTCGCGCGTCTGGGGCATGACTCCCTCGTCGGCTGCGACTACGAGGAGGACGAGGTCAACTCCTCCGGCGCCGGCCGCCATGGCGCGCACGAACTTCTCGTGCCCGGGCACGTCCACCACGCCCGCCACGCCGTTTCCCGGGAGGGCGAGGTGGGCGAATCCGAGCTCGATCGTGATCCCGCGCCGCTTCTCCTCCGCAAGCCGGTCGGTGTCGATCCCGGTGAGCGCCCCGACGAGGGCCGTCTTCCCGTGGTCGACGTGGCCGGCGGTTCCGATGACGAGGCGCATGGCACCCGGGGAAAGACCGAACCCTATCACCGGACGGCCGGCCTCACCCATCTGCTCCTTTCTCGAGCTTCCGGGCGATCTCCTCCAGCTCGGAGGCCCCGAGCACGTACTCCTGCCGGCAGAACTCGCAGGTGACGGTGGCGCGCCGCTCCTTCCTCAGCACGTCGGCGATTCCCTCGGGGCCGAGGGCCGAGACCGCCACGCGTGCCCGCGCGGCGCTGCAGCCGCAGCGGTACGAGATCCCCACGTCGGCGTAGAGCTCGAAGCCGTGGCCCGCCACCGCCGCGATGATCTCCCCAGCCGAGGCACCCTGGGCGAGGGTGCGGGAGAGCGTGCCCTCCGCCACCCGGACCCGCGCACCGCGGATGGCTTCGTCGTCCTCGTCGTGGAGCTGCTGGACCATGATGGCGGCCACCTCGCCGAGAGGCTCGCCCGGACGCGGGACCACCGCCACGTCGGCCGCGGCGGCCACGACCTGGCTCGACGCGAACCACCGGCGCAGGTCCTCGGGCAGGGAGAGAGCCCGGAGCTCGAGCAGGCTCCGCTGGTGGGTCCCGTCGCCGGGATCGAGACGTACGGCCAGATACCCCTTGCCCCCGAGCGCCGCGCGGGCCGCACCGGCCGGGTCGCCCGAGAAGTGCACGCGGGGCCCCCGCACGTACCCCCGGAGCGCGCCGGTGGGTTCGGAGTCCACCAGGAGGCCGCGCAGGGGCCCGTCGCAGGAAAGCTGCAGGTTCGCGCGTCCGCCCTCGCGTTGCAGCGCCCCGAAGAGCGAGGCGGCGGCGAGCGCCTGTGCGAACAGGTAGGCGCTCGTGGGGTAGAGGCCGTGCAGGACGCGGCTCGCCCGCGCCGTCTCGCCAACCCGGGAGAAGACGGCGCGGAGCCCGAGCTCGGGCAGGACGCCGAGGCAGAAGTGATCGGGCACCGAGATATCCTGTTCGCCCGGGCCTCTCCGTGCCAGGGGAAGGGTGGTCACCCGCAGATCCAGACCCCGTCCTTCTCCTTGCAGTTCATGTCGCGAAGCTCCTCTTGGTGGCGGCGCTCCACGGAGGCCGGGTCGAGCTGCCTTTCCCCGGCCGCCTTGGCGGCCCGCGTGGCGCCCGTGTCCTGCATGGTGCCGGGAACGGGAAGGCCCTCGGCGTCGAGCTCGGGCTTTACCCCCGGCGCCCCGGCGGCCGGTCGGGCGGCCGTCTCCGAGGGGCCCTCCGGCAGGGTCTCTACGGGGACGGGCGGCAGCGGGAGCGGCGGTTGGGCCGTGGGCTCGGAGGTGACGACCGAGAGCGTCGAGTCGACGACCCGCGCCGAGCGGCGGTGAGCGGCAGGCACGTCGTCGCCCGTCCCGTAGTGGAGCACGCCGTGCTCGTCGACCCAGCGGTAGATGGTGTTCGGGTCCTCCGCATCCTTGCCACGACGTTGGGCGGTGGCGGGGAAAGCGGCGGGCCCCGGCGCCGGCGGTTCGGCCGCCCCTTCGGTCGCGCCCGGCGGGGCGGCAGCGGGAGGGGCGGGGACCGGGGCCTCTTTGGCGGGAGCCGGGGTGGGCTCGGGCTCGGCGGCTGGCACGGAGGTCGCCGGAGCCGGGAGGGGGGGAGCCACCTCTCTCCGGCAGCCCGGTACCGCAAGGAGAAGAGCCGAGAGAAGGGCCCAGCGCAAGCGTGAACCTCCACCCGTGAGAGTACCATGCCGGCAGGGGGCGAGCCCGGCCGAGGCGGCGAGGGCCGCGAGGGGCCCTTGGGGGGCAAGGCCCTCACCCCGGCTCTCGCCGGAGCGGCCCCGTACGCCCCCGCTCGAAGCGATCCGCCCTGGCCCTCCTTGGCCGGCCCCGGTAAAAAACGCCTACACCCGACGAGAGGAGGAGAGGTGTCCCAGCCCGTCATTGCCACCCCGGCAACTCATCCCGAGGTGCTCGACGACCGCGCCCTCCTCGGTCATCCGCGCGGGCTCGGCTTGCTGTTCGTGGTCGAGATGTGGGAGCGCTTCTCGTACTACGGGATGCGTGCCTTCCTGGTGCTGTACCTCGTTCATGCGCTCCAGTGGACCGACAAGAGGGCCGCAGGCCTCTACGGCATCTACACGAGCGCCGTGTATCTCACGCCGCTCGTCGGCGGGTACCTCGCGGATCGATTCATCGGGACCCGGCGGTCGGTGGTGCTGGGCAGCGCCATCATCGCGCTCGGGCATTTCTGCCTCGCGGTGCCGAGCATGGCGACGTTCTACGCGGGCCTTGGCCTCATCATCGCCGGGACCGGGTTCTTCAAGCCGAACGCGGCCACCATGGTCGGCCAGATCTACCGGCAGAGCGATCCCCGCCGAGACTCCGGGTTCACGATCTACTACATGGGCGTGAACGCGGGTGCGTTTCTTGGCCCCATCGTCTGCGGGCTCCTCGCCGAGGCGGTGGGATGGCACCTGGGTTTCGCGGCAGCCGGGGTGGGGATGGTGGCGGGCCTCGTGACCTACCTCGTCTGGCGGGACAGGTACCTGCCCGGCATCGGCGTGAAGGCCGAGGGCGGCCCCGGCCACTCGGAGCCTGCCGGGTCTCGCGCCGACACCTTGATGGTGGCGCACGGCGCCGGGGGCGCGGTCCTTGGGCTCGCCGTTGCCTGGCTCATCGCGGGGCTCGCACCCTACCCGCTCCTCCTCGGCGCCGCCATCGGTGCGGTCGTGGCCATCACCCTCCTGGGCACGAAAGGGGACGAGCGGCGCCGCGTCTTGGCCATCTTCCTCGCCGCTGTCTTCGTGGTGTTTTTCTGGACGGCCTACGAGCAGGCTGGCAGCTCCATGAACCTCTTCGCGGACCGCCACACCGACCTCGTGGTCCTGGGTCGAAAGTGGCCGGCATCGTGGTTTCAGTCCTTCAACCCCATCCTGATCCTGCTCCTCGCGCCGGCGTTCGCCGGCGTTTGGGCCACCCTTTCCCGGCGGGGGCGAGAGCCCTCCACCGCGCTCAAGATGGTGTTCGGGCTCGCCCTCCTCGGAGTCGGCTTTTTGTTCTTGGTCGAGGGAGGCCGGCGCGCCGATACGGGCGTCCTCGTCTCGCCCCTCTGGCTATCGCTCGCTTACCTCTTCCACACCCTCGGCGAGCTCTGCCTCTCGCCCGTGGGCCTCTCCTACGTGAGCCGGATGGCGCCGGCCCGTTATGCCTCTCTGCTCATGGGCGCTTGGTATCTCGCCAACACCATCGCGAACCTCCTGGCGGGGGCGCTCGCCGGCCTCACCCCCACCCCCGGGCAGGCGAACGTCGCGCTCATGGCCGGCGGGCTCGCCGGATGGCTCCAGCGCCAGAGCGCCACCAACGGCGGCTTCTTCTCGATCTTCGTCGTGATCGGCTTCGTCGGCGCGGCCCTGATGCTCGTGTTCGTGCCGCTCCTTGTCCGCCTCACCGCGAGCGTGGACGGGAAGGAGAGGGCGGCGAGTACCGGTTAGGGACCTTCGCGAGGGTCGGCGACCGGGGGGCCCGTCACCGCTTCAGGTTCTCGAGCGGGGGAAAGGACCGGGGCGGGAGGATGAGCTGCGGCGGCACCGGCTCGCCCCGGAGCGACTTGGCTACGAGTTCCACCCCCGGCCCGGCGGTGGTGGGCTTCACCACGGTCGCGGCAAGCTGGCCCTCGCGGACGTAACGCTGGCCGCCGTTCACCAGGCCGTCGCAGCCGGTCACGGGGCCCGACCAGTCGGGGCGCTGCGACGAAAGGGCGGCGCGGGCGCCGAGGGCCATCTCGTCGTTTTGCGCCCCGACGAGATCGAAGCGGGTCTCGCGGCTCTCGTCGAGCCCGAGCCAGGAGGAGACGGCCCACTCGGCCCCTCCCGCAGTCCAGTCGCCCGACACCACCTGGGCAATGCTCACCTGCGATCCCTTGAGCTCCTGCTCGGCCATGCGCCTTCGGAAGATCGTGGCCGCGGACATGCTCGGTCCCTCGACATAGAGGACCTTGCCTCCCGAGGGCAGGAGGGCGAGGAAGTGCCGGGCCTGGATGCGGCCGATCTCCAGGTCGTCGGTGGTGGCCGAGGTGACGAGCGCCCCCGGGAAGTCCCGGCGCAGGATGTCGAGGTACGGGGCCCGGGCGGAGATGACCACCCACCCGATCCGCGCCGAGAGCGCGGACCGGGCCACCTTCTCGAATCCGACCGCGGCCACCGTCTCGACGACGAAGGCCGACGGCCGGCCGTCGAGCGGCTCACGGATGAAGGCCTCGAGCTGCCTGATCTGGGTGGCCGGGTCGTTCTCGGCATACACCACCTGTACCTCGAGGCCCGACCGGGAGGCGGCCGCGCGGGCGTCCTCCTCCTGCTGTCGCTGGAATTCCTGGCGGGCGGTGAGGAGCGACACGACGACCTTCCTTCTGGCAGGCATGGGGGTCCTCCCGAGGTTGAACCACAGGTAATCCCGAGCCCCGTCCGGCGCCAGCGCCGCTACCAGCGCCGCCAGCTAGACCTTACACTCCACCTCGACGACCGCACCGGGACCGGCCCAGGGCACGATATCCCGATCGATGGCCCTCCCGTCCACGGTCAGGCGGGCATCCTTGCATGCACCGGAGTTCCAGACGTGGATGACGTAGGTGGCCCCCCGACAGCGGCGGGTCACGGTGAACTGCGAGAGACTTGCCGGGAGGCAGGGGTGGATGCGTAACCCCTCGTGCTCGGGCCGGATTCCCAGGAGGTGTTGGGTCACGGCCACGAAGTTCCAGGCCGCGGTGCCGGTGAGCCAGGCGTTCTTGGCCTCCCCGTAGCGCGCCGCGTCCTTTCCCGCCACCACCTGGGAGTAGACGTACGGCTCCGTGCGGTGGATCTCGGAGACCTCCTCTACCCAGGCGGGCGCGATCCTCCTGTAGGTCTCGTAGGCGCGCTCGGGCCGGCCGATCATCGTCTCGGCGATCGCGATCCAGGGGTTGTTGTGGCAGAAGATGGCAGCGTTCTCCTTGTAGCCGGGGGGGTAAGAAGAGATCTCGCCCAGCTCCACCCGGTAGGACCGGAACGCGGGCTGCACCAGCATGATGCCGTATGGGGTGTCGAGGTGGACGCTGACCGCGTCCAGGGCTCGGCGGGCTTCTCCCGTGTCGAGCCCGACTCCGCCCATCACGCACCACCCCTGGCTCTCGATGAAGATCTTTCCCTCCTCGCACTCGTGCGATCCGACCTTCCTCCCGGAGGCGTCGTAAGCGCGGAGGAACCATTGGCCGTCCCAGCCGTGCTGCAGGATGGCGGTCCGCATGGTCTCGACGGAGGCGCGGGCCCGGTCCGCTTCGCTATTGAGACCCTTCAGCTCGAGCAGGCGCACCCACTCCGGGCCGATGGCAGCGAGCATCCCCGCGATCATCACGGACTCGGCGGTCCGCCCGGCCCTTTGGCCGGTGGTCTGGAAGGGCTCGTCCGGGAGCTCGGAGAAGCAGTTCAGGTTGAGGCAGTCGTTCCAGTCGGCTCGGCCGATGAGGGGCAGCCCGTGCGGGCCGAGGTTCTCCAGGAGGTGATGGAACGAACGGCGCAGGTGGTCGAGCAGGGGGGCCCGGCTTCCCTCGTCGTTGTCGAAGGGGACGAGCTCGTCCAGGATGGCGTAATCGCCGGTCTCCTTGGTGTAGGCGGCGACGGCCAGGACGAGCCAGAGGGGGTCGTCGCCGAAGCCGCTGCCCAGGTCGTGGTTCCCGCGCTTGGTGAGCGGCTGGTACTGATGGTAGGCGCTGCCGTCGGGGAGCTGGGTCGAGGCGAGGTCGAGGAGCCGCTCCCGGGCGCGCTCCGGCACCTGGTGAACGGAGCCCAGCAGATCCTGGTTCGAATCGCGGAATCCCATGCCGCGCCCGATGCCCGTCTCGAAGTAGGAGGCGCTGCGCGATAGGTTGAAGGTCACCATGCACTGGTAGGGATTCCAGGTGTTGACCATGCGGTCGAGCCGCTCGTCGGTCGACCGGAGCCTGAAAGTGGAGAGGAGCACCTCCCAGGAGTCGCGGAGCGTCTCCATCGTCTCGGCCACCTTCTGGGCAGAGCCGAACCGAGCGAGGAGGGCCCGGGCCGGGCCCTTCTCGACCACCCCGGGGCGCTCCCACTTGCGTTCGGGGGGGGTTCTCCACGTACCCGAGAACGAAGACGAAGGCCCTCTCCTCCCCGGGTGACAGGTCGGCATCGAGGGCGTGCGACCCGATGGGCTGCCAGCCGCTGGCCGTGGAATTGCGCGGCTCGCCGCTCGAGACGACCTGCGGTTCGTGCAGGCCGTTGTACGTCCCGAGAAAGCTCTCGCGGTCGGTGTCGAACCCGACCAGGGGGGCGTTCACGCCGTAGAAGGCGTAGTGGTTACGTCGTTCGCGGTACTCGGTCGTGTGGTAGATGGTGCTCCCCTCGATCTCGACCTCGCCGGTGGAAAGGTTCCGCTGGAGGTTGGTCTGGTCGTCCCAGGCATTCCAGAGGCAGAACTCCACCAACGAGAAGAGACGAAGATGCTTTCTCCTCCCGGACTCGTTCCGGAGGGTCACCTGATGGATCTCGACGTTCGCCCCCGGGGGGACGAGGAAGAGCAGCTCCGCCCGGACCCCCCGCCGCCGGCCGCAAATCCGCGTGTAGCCTAGGCCGTGGCGGCACTCGTAGCGTTCGAGGTCCGACTTGACCGGAGCCCAGGCGGGCGTCCAGAAGTCCTCTCCGTCGCGGACGTAGAAGATTCGCCCACCGGCGTCGGTCGGAACGCCGTTGTACCGGTAGCGGAGCACCCGGCGCAGTCGCGCGTCGCGGTAGAAGCAGTACCCGCCCGCCAGGTGGGAGACGAGCCCGAAGAACTCCTCGTTCCCGAGGTAGTTGATCCAAGGGTACGGGGTTCTGGGAGTGGTGATGACGTACTCGCGGGCTGGGTCGTCGAAGTATCCGAAACGCATCGTGCGGTGCCTGTACCTGGTTCCGCGAAGGCCTCGCAACCGCGTCGCAAAGGAACAAACGAGAATCCGACGAACAAAGTGCGCCAGCGCCTCCGCGCTTCTGCCGGTGGTCGGTGGGCTGGCGCGAGCCCTCGGGGGGCTGCCCGGAGCCGGTCGAACAAAGCATTCCCCCCTGGACAAACCGCTTCGGCCCCCGGGCGACGCGAACGGTCCCGACGGCGGGTCCCGCCTACAGGACGCTCCGGATGGTCTCTCGCAGCGTGTGCCGGGGCAGCCAGCCCGCCTCGCGGGCGAAGCGGGAGCCATCCACCACGCACAGGTACTGGATGTGGTCCACCTCCTCCGGCGGAAAGCTCGTGAGGTGGGCCTCGAAGGCGCGGCGAACCAGCGGGCGGAGCAAGAAGTGGGGGACGGTGAGGGGACGGCGCCCGAGCTCCTTCATCACCGCCGAGAGCGGAACCTCCCCCGGTCCGGTCACGTTGAAGACTCCGCGCAGCCCGGGACGGAGGGCCAGCACCAGCGCGCGGCAGGCGTCCTCCTCGTGGATGAGCTGGAGCATGGGGTCGAAGCCCATGAGCGTGATGGGGACCTCCAGCCGCAGGTAGTTGGAGGGGGCGTTCTTCACCGTCGGTCCGACAATGTTCACGTGGCGCAGGATGACGGTCTCGACCTCCGGGTGCTTCCACATGAACGACTGCGCGTACATGTCGAGCTCGATGAGGTCGCGGACGTCGCTGTAGCGGTCCGCCGCCATGAGCGGCGTCTCCTCCACGAGGAAGTTGGAGTTGTCGGGCCTGGGCCCGTATACGTTCGCGGAGGAGAGCACCACCACCTTCCTCACCCCGTGGCGCACGCACAGGTCCAGGATCTTGTGAGTCCCGACCAGGTTGAAGCTGTGCGCCTCGCTGAAGGGCATCCGCGGGTCGTGCATGATGCCCATGTGGATGACCGCCTCCACCCCGCCGCGCCGGAAGGCCTCCTCCACCCGCGCCTTACGCAGGTCGACCCGGTGGTGGTCGATGTCCTTGGGCTTGCCCTCGAACGGCCGGCGGTCGACACCCACCACGTGGGTCTCGGTATGGAGCAGCTTGGCGAGCGCCCGCCCCAGGTTTCCTGAGATGCCGGTGACAAGCACGGTACGCGGCATCCCCGGGAAGCCCGGGACCGGGGCGGCGAGATCCGGGGCCGGCGCGCTCACCAGAATACGTGCCTCCGCTCGGCCAGCCCTCGAGCGATGAGCGAGCGCACCGCAGCCGCCACCTCGGCCACCTTCCGCTCCAGCTGCTCGTCGTCCTCATCGGGCGAGCCCTCGAACGACATCGGCAGACCGAAGTAGACGTGGTAGCGGCTGGGTAGGGGAAAGGGAAAGAGGGTGGGGGTCACCGGTAGGGCCGGGAACGAGAAGAGCCTCGCCAGGGGCTTCAGGTCGAGGAGAGCTGGGGCCTGCTCCTCGGCCCCCACCACGCCGACGGGCACGATCGGAGCGCCGGTCTCGAGAGCCAGCCGCATGAAGCCGGTCCCGAAACGCTGCAGCTGATAGCGATCCCGGAAGAGCTTGTTCAGCCCCCGGGTGCCCTCGGGAAATACGAGGAGCGCCTCGTCCGCGGCGAGCAGGCGCCGGCAGTTCTCTTGCGTCCCCACCACCTGCCCGCAGCGGGCCATGAAGGTCGAGACGAAGGGCAGGGTCGGCACCCAGGTGTCCATGAGCGCGCGCACGGCCCGGGGCGGATCGCGGTCGAACAGGGACGCCACCTCGATCATGGCGCCGTCAAAGGGGAGCTGTCCGGAGTGGTTCGAGACGAGGAGCACCCGCCCCTCGGATGGTACCCGGTCGATCCCTTGCACCTCGACGCGGAAGTACCTCCGGTAAAGCCAGAGCAGGGGGGCGACCGCCGCCACCGTGTAGTCG
>Ga0335077_10008138_pt1 | contig 13002 bp, 5 predicted proteins | sample Lox_Sample_31_FD_207151 | JGI IMG/M metagenome (GOLD analysis project Ga0335077, IMG submission 207151) | Soil microbial communities from Loxahatchee National Wildlife Refuge, Florida, United States - Lox_Sample_3.1 | ecosystem: Environmental > Terrestrial > Soil > Wetlands | place: USA: Florida... | reverse complement strand
AGCGTGACGGAGGGGATTTCGTGAAGGTCTATTCGCTGCTCTCGCGGGAGGCGTTCTTCGCCATCGTGGATGAATCGGCGAAGGTGGGCCTGCGCTTCGCCGGCCACTTGCCCAACAGCGTCACGGCGGCCGAGGCCTCCGACGCGGGCCAACTGAGTTTCGAGCACCTGATGGGCGTGCCGAACGACCCTGCTCTGTTCGCTCGCTTCGTGAAGAACGGTACCTGGCAAACACCGACCCTGGTCGCACTTCGCGCCCCTGCCTTCGCCGGCGACCCGGTGTTCGAAAACGACCCCCGCGCGAGCGGCGTGCCCGAGCCCATCCGGCAGTACTGGAAGATGCAGCTTGCGGACATGACGCATTGGGGGAGTGCGGCAGACCGCAAGAGCAAGTTTGAACAGCAGCTTCAGACGGTAGGCGCCATGCAACGCGCAGGAGTGAAGATCCTCGCCGGCTCGGATACGCCGAACCCGTACGTGTTTCCGGGTATCAGCCTCCACGAAGAGTTGGCCCTGCTGGTAACAGCCGGCCTGACTCCGGCCGAAGCCTTGCGGGCCGCCACCCAGCATCCTGCTGAGGTTCTGGGCAGACTGGACCGCGCGGGCAGCATCGCGCCCGGCAAAGATGCCGATTTGGTGTTGCTGGACGGCGACCCCCTGGCCGACATCAGGAACACGAGGCGTATTTCGGCGGTGATACTGAAGGGCGAGCTCCGCTAGCTCAGACGCGTACACTTGTAGCGGAGCCGTACCCTATGAACCCGGCCAGGCACCTGCGCCTCGCCCATGCCGCGGGCGAGATGTCGTGGCCATCCGTTCCCAGGTATGACTTCGGATAACTCCGGGGGGCTGTATTTCGTCAGCCAAAGGTGCATATCTAGGATCCACTTACCTGCGCTCACCCGCCTCCAGTGAATCACGCCGGATATTCGAGCAAAAGCGGCGATTAGACCGGCAGAGTACATGCTCACTCCGGGGCACTTCGCAACTCCGTATACCTGCAACTTAGCTAAATTCTCACTATTTTTCGCGCGCAATCCGCACGATATTACGCCGCTTGGAGTTGTGCATAGCAGAAATAAGCACCGTTGCCGATTTTCAGGTACGTTGCGATATCGAAAAGCAGACTGTACTCATGAAAGTACGCATGGTACGTAGTAGTACAGATGGTCCACGAGGAGTTGGAGCAGGCTGAAAATCGTAATCCGCTGAAAACTCGTCGTTTCCGATCATTGCGGCTCTGTCCTTCTCCGAACCGCAGCGCTTGTGATTTCAAACGCACAGGCAAATGTCGAGGAGCGGCGTGGCATTAGTCTCCCGCCACCCAATACTCCCAGGCGCAACTACACCGCAGCGCGGTCACGCTCTCGGTTACCCCCGGGCAGGGGCCCCGTGCACGGCGAAAGCACAGGATTCCTGCGCAAACTTAGCTACGATGAAACTCGGTATCTGTATTATCGGATTCGCCCTCGCAAATCTGGCGAGTGGAGCTATTTCCAGAGATAACTTCGCGGACCTCGGACACTACGGGCCGTGCCTTACTTGCACCACTCCCGCATACAAGATTAATGGAACCGACACAACTCTCCTGGTAGCCATTGATGTTTCGGCCGGCGTGAGAGCAACCGGCTCGGTGTCCTGGAATGGAATCTCATTGACGCGTATCGACTCCCCGCTCCATGGCGATTCGCTGGATGTGTGGTGGGCGGTTGGATTGAAGCCGGGATCCGCACCTATCGTTATCGGTTCGGACTACGCACACGGATTTCGCGTGTTGGCAGCGAGCTACAGCGGAGTGGCGGGAATCGACCGCTACCCGGCAAAGACAGCGCTCAACCTCGGCAATGCCCCGGTGACAACATCGCTCACCACCACGATCGATGGAGACTGGCTGGTGTTATTCGGAAATGCTCCCGGCGGTGTCGGCTACAACGGAGGAGTCACTGGCGCTATTCAGGTGTTAGTCGCCAGCGGCGACAGCGGGGCGCTGGTAGACAGCGGCGGCCCGGTGTCGCCAGGCAACCACGACATCACGACCCAGGTGAATTGGATGGGTCCGGATTATTCCAACGCGATTCTCGCCTTTGCATTGGCGCCATTGAAGGCAACGCAGAATGTGACGAGTTTGACCGTCCAAGTCCTCGGCACAACGGCGACCCAGGCGGTGTTAGCCTACACCGCGCCGGACAACAATCCGTGCAGCGTAGCGGTGAGTCAGTCTCAATCACTGATGCCCCTGGTGCCTGACGTGGACCCCTCGTTGTTCTCCTGGTCGAATCTGGACAACAGGCCACTCGCTATCACTAACGGCACACAGCGGTTTTTTGTGGCCGGCAAGCGTTCGGCGGACTTGTCGAATGGCGTGCGCGTGTCGCGTGCGTTACAGGTCGCCACGCGGCACTATTACAGCGTTACTTGCGGAAGCCTCAGCGCGTCCGGGACATTTACAACGGCTAATCTGGCGTCGGGCAACGCCTATCCGGAATATCCGCCGCAGGACCCAAACAGCCCCGGCGACTACGCGTGGCCCGACATGCCCTATAGCGCCTCGACCCCGAGCATGATCGAGCCGACCACCGGCCTGCTGGTCAGGCCGCTAACGCACCCCGGCGAAGATACCAGCTACTGGCCCAGCGGCGCACAAACGGATTTCTGCAGCCCCACGCTCTCCAATGGCGGCTATCACTGCATTTTAGACCATTCGCTCTACTGGATAAGCCCCACAACGGGTGAAAGCAGATTTCTGGGCCGCTTCGGCTTCAATATGTACTTCTCTCTTAGCGGCGACAACTTAGGCGGCGCTTCGTGCGAAGCCGATGGGGCTACGTTCTCACCCACTGATGCGAACACCTGGTATTGCCAGGCGAACGCGGTGGCCGGCGCCGTTTTGCTGCGCGCCACGTACGTGGGAAGCGACGGCGCGGCGAATCCCGGCGACATGGCGCCGGTTGCATGGGCCAACCTGACTCCGATCAGCCAGGGGCAGTCGCTACAGAGTAAAGCCCACGCCTTCGATCCGACCTTCGACCCGAACGTCTTTGCGGCCGGGCCGGAAGTGCGCGGCGGGCTCGGCAATGGAATGATCGCTCTCGACTTCAAGAGATCCGGACAGGATTCGCCGGGCTGGTTGACGGTATTCGATCCGGCCACGCAGCAGTTCGTCGCGATGGCTTCCACCGGAAACGTGGCCATACATTCTTATACTCCGGTCCTACAGTCGACCGAATGGGTCGGCGTCACGTGCAGTCCCCCGGGTTGCGGAAGCGCATGGCACTTCTCGGCCGATCCTCACGGGGCGAGCGTTCAGGTCGATCCCAAAAACATCGGTCATGGATTCTCGGCCGATAAGGCTCTGGCGGGAAGCACTGGCGGGGGCATCAGCATCCGCACGGGGACGAACTTTACCGAGGCGTTTCCATCGGCCGGAAAGTCGGTGATCTATGGCCTTCCGATCCTCGGGCATTCGCCGATCGCTTTTGAGAACTTCGTCGAGGACTACACCGCCGAGGGTGATTTTTCAGGAAATTGGGTCCTGAACGCCAAACCGATCGAGGCCGCGAACGACATCACCGCGATCTCGCGTGTGAGCGGTCAACTCTTCCAGGTCGGAATGAACGTGCTCGATTCCGGCGCTTCCGGGACTGCCGGCAGCAGACGGAAGATTTTTCCGACCTTTGCTTACTGCGGCTCGCACCCCATGGTTGACGTAAGCGGGCCGGGCTCGACGATCGATGATTCCGCGGCCGACAGTTACAAGTATTGCGTCGCGGAGGCAGACGGAGAGTGCCGGGATTCCGCGCATTCGCGCTCCACTCGCTATGGCGAGATATACGCCAACTGTCCGGGTAACGACGGCACGACGTGCGGCGGCGCGGAAGGCAACAGGGGCATCTGCATGGTGGAGCTCGGTTCGTTCTCGGGACCTCTCAGCCAGCTTGACGCAAAGATGCCGCAGAACTGGAACGGGCAGGACGTGCGCGCCCTCACGTGGGGTTTCCGGCCATTCCATTTCGACGGAGCCTATTACTGGAGCGGGCGGACGCTGCCTGACGGCAGTTGGATCATCGTTCGCGCCAACGGCTACCAGCGCTCCGGCAACGCGGATTTTCTCATGAAGATGCCGCCGATGTTCTCGCAGGATGGCGTCTCGCGGAACGGCTACGTGCCGGTAACCGTCAACATTCCTGCCCAACCGGGAGCGGCCGGCGCCAAGGTGCTCTTCGGTTATGCGGAGAACGGCGCGCCCAACAGCTTCTATTGCACGTCGCGTCGCGAAGCCTGCGTGTCCGTGGATGCGTTGGGGCAGAGGTCCGGCAAGTTCGCCGTATACAACGGTTCGCTCAGTTCACAGTCCGGCGACGCCTTCGATGTTGTTACGTGGAAGCCCGGAACCAGGATCCGCCTGGAAGGCACGGAGTGGCCCATCGCGGGGATCTCCGGCTCCACGGTGACGATCGCACCCCTGACCGGCCTTGGAACAGTGAGCGCCAGTGGAAACACGGTGACGTTCTCTTATCCCGGCGAGTGTTCCCGGCACCTGAACGGCTCACGCATCAACGTCGGCGGGACGACCGTCACGGTCAACAATCCGTGGGTCTGCGGCGGAACGGCATCGGACAATCGGGTCGGAGTAGACACTCCGGTAAGCTGGTCGAATGCTCCGTGGAGCTGGGACCTCGGAAACCTGAATCAGAATTCGGCAAAGTGGAGCAGCGTTTTTCGCTTCGCCAGTGAAGCATTCAATCTACAGCCATGCGCCAACGGCTGCACGATAGTCGTGCCCGCCGTGTCGCAGCGCGTGCTCTATTACCAGGTCGTTTACGACTCGGGTGCGGCGCTCCCGGTTCAAGTCCTGGCGGTTCCGTAGCATCTATTTCGCGAGTCGCAACAAACCGGACGCCAGGCCAGGTTATCTTCGGAGAGATCTCATCGCCTGGCGTCATCGTCCGGCCCGAAGGTGAGGGTGTCGGCATTGGTTGCTTTCGCGATCCAGGAACCGGGCGCGCAGCGGGACGTGAATTCCGTGAGGGCGGGCGACAGTTCCTCCTGAAACGCACCCATCGAAGCATATCGCTCCTCGGCCCGCTCCGCTGCTGCTTTTTCGAGGATCCGCGCAAGGTGGCTGCCTGCGCCCAGCACGCGTGTGAGCGCAGGCTCCATCCAGTCGCTCGTGGTGCCGCTGCCGGGCGGGCGCTTGCCCGTAATCGTTTCGGCGCAGATGACGGCGACCGAGTAGATGTCGGTGCGCGCATCCACAGCGGCTCCGGAGCGCTGTTCCGACGACATGTACCCCCGGGTACCCATCACCGCGCCGGCAATCGTGGCGTCTCGGTCGAGCCGGGAGAACTCGGCGCGTATCTTGGCCAGTCCGAAATCCAGAACCACCACCCGGCCGGCCCCTTCTTCGCCCTCGGTGATCATCAAATTCTCCGGCTTGAGGTCGCGATGAATGATTCCCGCGGTGTGGGCAGCCGAGACAGCGGAGCAGAGTTGCGCGATCCACGCCGCCACCCGTTCGGCGGGTATCCCGCCCGGCTCGCAGAGGTGCTCGCGCCAGGAGCGTCCGCGGATGAGCTCCATCACGAAATAGGCCCCTCCCGTCCCGAGGTGGCCGAAATCATAGACCCGGATAATGTTCGGATGCTGGAGCAGGGCCGCCGCCCGGGCCTCTCTTTCGAACCTCGCCACCGCCCCCGTATTCCCGAAGAGATGGCTCAACATGACCTTCAGCGCCACCTGCCGGTTGAGCCGCGTATCGACCGCTTCGTATACCACACCCATCGCGCCGCGGCCGATGCGGCGGCGGAGCTGGTACTTCCCTTCGATGGTGCGCTCCACCGGCAGGGTCAGGGACAACCTCGCGCCATCTTCCGCGCAGCGTTCCTCCGCGCTCGTGTAACAACGGCCGCAGTCGGGACATTCGCTGAGCAGTTGAATGCGCTCGTTATCGAGACGCCCCAGGACTTCCACCCGCACACGCTGCGCGTCCGCCACCCGCTCCTTAAGATGCAGGAACTCGTACATGATCGCCATCTGCGCGGCTATCGCCTTCAGCAGGTCGCGATCGCGGCCGCCATACGGCTCCTCCGAACGCTTCTCTCCAAGCACCAGCGCGCCCAGATTCGACGCGGTCCCGGTGAGCGGAATCACGAGTGCCTGCCGGTATCGGTCCGGGGCCGCTTCAACCACGGCGTTCGCATCCTGCCCCTCGTAGAGCGTGAAGATCGACCCGCTGCCGAGAGAGCCGGCGGGATCGGTGTTGAGCCAGTCGCGCAGGCGGGCGGCCCGGTCGGTGATGTCGGCGTACGCCAGGTGCAGCGATCCGCCCCCGGGCGAACGCAGGAGGATGGCAGCTCCGTCCGGGTGGAAAGCGCGGTCGAGATCGTAGGCAACTGCCAGCGCGACCTCCTCCTCTGACTCCGCGGATTTCAGGCGTTCAATGAGAGCGAGAAGGATCTGTTCCTGGTTGTGCGCGGCGCGAAAGAATCGGCGGTCGAGCCAGGCGTACATACTGCGCCTGAATCGCAGGCTGACCGCGCCGGTCACCGCCACGACGAGATAGAACCACCACGACCCGTGCAGGATCAGGCCGACGAGGCTGTGGCCGGGGTTCGCGAACCATTCGAGCAACACGATCAACAACGGGAGGAGGATGACGAGCGTGAGAACGGTTTTGGCGAAGAGGTACTGCAAGCCGAGACGGAAGACAACGCGGATTCCCAACACCCGGTGCTTGACCACGGCGTATGCCAGGGCGATGGGAGAGATGCCTACCACGACGGTGCCCATCTCGTTGGCGATCCCGGAAACCGTGCTCATGGCCGGACTGCCGGTGAGATAGGCGATCGTCTTGGTCACGGTAAAAAACACGAACACGACGCTGACCGAAGCGAAGGAAAGGCCCGCCCACCGGATTCGCCTGCGGGAATCGGAATCGGGAAGACGCAGATAGTTGCGCACGAGCACGGCGCAACCCAGGATGCCGGCCGCTATCTCCAGGCTTACCATGATCAGGGCGCCGGGCTCGGCATCCACCTGGAAGGGCACCAGAGCTCTGGTCAGCACGTTTGGCCGTACCCCGAGAACGTGCAGAAGAACGTGAAGGTTCAGAGGAAACCACAAAAGCGCAGCGGCGGCATAGAACACCCATCTGGCGGCCCGGAACACCGCTGGCTGCGAGAGCGGCCGGGGAAAGCGAGAGAGGAAATCGAAGCCGACAGCCAGCGGCCACGGCCGCCAGATACTGATGAGAATGAATGCCAGCCCGGCGCTTGCCCGGTTCCATCCCGGATATAGAACCAGCGCGGCGGCGAGGGCGAGCAGGGATTGCACGGAAAAATTCGCAGCCGCCAGCCTCCCGGTGGCGCTCTCCCATTTGAGCGCGGCAATCCACGCCGCCAGCACGTACAGAAGAACGGCGACGGTCAGCGACGGGACGCATGCAGTCCACTCGGGCGCTCCCGCGGGCATTTGCATCGATACCCGAAGGACCTGTCCGCCACGCTGGACCGTCACTTCATAGTTGCTGCCGGGGGGCACGCAGGCGAGCGCCAAGGACGGTCCGTAGGTCCCCGCATCGTCGTCGCCGGCGACCGACAACAGCCGGTCGCCGGTTTCCAGAGCGGAACCGGCCTTGGACACCTCGCTGACGACATACGAACCGTGAACGCCCTTGGCACTCCAGCCGGGCTGGAGCCGCACACCGCCCCGGCCCAACACGCCAGCCGCTGCAAAACCGAGAAGCAGCAGACCGGCCAGCGCGTAGAGCAAGGCAGGACCGCTTCTTCGGCGATCCGGCGCTGGGACGGTCGTGATCAGAATCCCGCTCGGGCTGGCTGGTTCTCGATCCATGACCACACAATGACGGCGAAGGTGCTGCGCAGGGCCGGCGGCCCGCTTGCGAGATCCCACTGCGCCAGAACGCGCTTGCCCTGGGCCGCGATCCAGTGCACGAGATGCTCTCGCGAAGTGGAGCGCAAGCGGAAGTCGATCCGGTTGGCTTGGCCCAATATTACGTCCTCCGCATGATCGACGCAATCGTCCACCCAGCCGAAGAACTCGCCCAGTCGCGCCAGCCACATCAGATGACGGAAAAAAGAAGAAGAGTGGAACGGATCGGCCGCGATCCAGGCGGGAAGGCCAAGCATGACGATCGGCAGCACATTCTTGCGCCACCACGTGCTTCGGCTGGCAGGCTGCGGAGAAACCGACCCGAGTTCGGCCGCGTACATTCTGCGCATGATCGAATCCGCCAAAGTGCGAATTGCGGGTTGCCTCTGCGGCAGGCGATCGAGCCGGCGAAAATACTCGGTCTGGATGGACGGCAGCCAGGCTTCCAGCGGGCCGCCATGGACGGGCGGGCTTACTGGCGTGGCGGAGTAGCGAACCTCGGGGGGCGGGCGGCCGCTATCCAAGACCCGGTCGAATGCGGTCACGGATAAGATCAGCAGACCGCCCAAATCGGCCAAAGCCCGGCGGCAAGCCGGTGTCACCGGGACCGGTGCGGTGACAAACTCCGCCGCTACCGCCCCCATCCCGAGACCGCTCACGAACTGCTCGCGCAACTCAGTGACTCCCTCGCCGAACTCGCTCTCCAGGTCCTCGAACAATTTCGTGCCGCGCCAGGAGATCCGTGCGCTCACGAAGTTCTTCTGGTCGTTGTCCGCGATAACGCCGGCGGCTGTCAGTTCGCCGGCTAATGCCCGGCTCAGGTCCAGATGCACCACCTCCAAATCTGTCGGAATGCACGCGCCGTTCGATGCAGGACGCGGTGGTTACTGCGCCGAAGGCGCCGGGGGCCAGATACCTGCTAGGGCTCTGTGCGAAGGTTCCTGTTTGAAGAGCGTGACGGTGGCAAGTCTAGGGGGGCGTCCGCTGCCAACCGCATATCCGAAGATCATCTGTTCCTTCTCCAGCTGGACAACCCGAAGATCGAAACGTGTGCGCGCATCGCCGCCGGGAATCACGACGGCAAGGGATTCATCCGATAGGGTAGCCTCGAATTTTCCCGTACGGAATTCACTAGGAGAATTGGGCATCTCGTAGGTGCCAGTGATCGCACCATCGCCGGATACACTGACATTTATAAATACGGGGGCCGAGCTTGAGCCTCGAACGACCACGCCGGCCCAGAAGCCGGACAGGTCCATAGCTGCATCCATTTTTATTTGGCCTCCACTTCACTGGGTACTCTAGACCTTGATCAGACCCACGTCAAGGAGGTTAGCAACCCTGGCTTGCATTTGTGCTTCGTGTCACACGCCTCCCAGGTACTTTCGTCACGGTCTGCGCTCCGCCGCTGGCACATCCTGTTACTGTCGCCCTATAGGGTTGGTAGCACTGCGGGCCCAGCCGTACTGCACGCATCTGAAACGTTGCCAAATCATTGAGTTTCTGAGGATAATACCGAGTACGGCAGCGAATGAACTGCAGTAGTTGTGGTGCGTCCAATCCGGAAAGCGTTCGGTTTTGCGGGCAGTGCGGACGAAACCTCGTCGCCGCCAGCCAGGCCGACGCGACCACTGCGATCGAGTTTCGAGGATCGGCAGCGGCTCCCGCACCGGTGCTCCGCGCACAGGGGGAGACTGGAGTTCTGTCTCCGCCGCCGTTCGGTTCTCAATCCATCACTCAGGGCGTCGGACCGCTCGGGCCGGGCGCTTCTCTCACCGGTTTACAGCCGGGTACTCCGTTCGGCCGCTACCGGATCGAATCGCTGCTGGGCGAAGGCGGCATGGGCGCCGTGTACCGGGCCCACGATTCCGAACTCGGACGCACGGTCGCGTTGAAGCTGGTCCGGCCCGAGCTCGCCACGCGGCCGGAGACGATGAAGCGCTTCAAGCAGGAACTGCTGCTGGCCAGCAAGGTCTCGCACAAAAATATCCTTCGCATACACGACCTGGGCGATCTCGACGGCGTCAAGTTCATCACCATGGCGCTGGTCGAGGGCTCCGATCTTTCCGCGTTGATCGAAAAGTCCGGACCGCTCCCAGTCGACCGCGGCCTCAGATTCGCCAAACAGTTGTGCGCGGCTCTCGATGCGGCGCATAACGAGGGCGTGGTGCACCGCGATCTCAAGCCGCAGAACATCCTGATCGACAGCACCGATACCGCCTACGTTTCCGATTTCGGACTGGCCAAATCGCTCGAGCCGGAAGCCACCGTGATGACCCGCACCGGACAGATCTTGGGCACGCCGCGCTACATGTCGCCCGAGCAGGTCGAAGCGGCCGATATCGATCATCGCAGCGATCTCTACTCGCTCGGGATCATCATGTACGAGATGTTCACCGGCGAGATGCCTTTCCTGGGCGAGAGCGTGATGCAGCTCCTGTACCAGCGCGTGAACACGCCGCCTATCGATCCGCGACGGTCGCACCCGGAACTGCCGGAGTATCTGGCGAACATCATACTGAAATGCCTAGAACGGGACCCCGCACGGCGTTATCAGAGCGCCCGGGAGGTCCTGGCGGATCTCGAGTCGGAGCGCTCACCGGCCCCGTCCGGTCTGCCCGCATCGCCCGGCACGCGGCCGGCGCCGGTCCGCGAAGCTAATCAGACGATCAGCATTCAGATTCCCAAGCCGTCGCGCTCGGCGCTGTGGAAGGTCGGGGCTGCGTTCGTGCTGGTACTTGCAGTGCTGCTCGCCTTTCCCGGAATTCGCACGCGCATCCTGCATCCCGGGGAAAGTACGAAGACCGGCGCGGGCATCCAGCACTATATGGCGGTCTTGCCGTTCAGCCTCATTGGCGACGAGCAGAACAGCGCTTACCTTGCGGACGGCGTCGTGGACGCGCTTTCCGCGAAGCTGTCCGGGCTCAAGAGCGTATATGTCGCCCCACCCTCGGCCGTAGCGAGCCAAAAGGAACAAAACCCGCAGAAGCTCGCTCATGCGCTCGGCGTCAAACTGCTCCTTCGCGGCAGCCTCACTACGGGCGCCAACGACAGCATCGCCATCACGGTTACGCTGGAAGACCCCGCCAACCAGGGTCGCAACCTTCTCCACCAGAGCTTCTCCGGCGTGCGCCAGGACCTGCTGACGATCGAGGACCAGATCTTCAATAGCGTGGTGAGTAGCCTGGCTATCAAGGAGAGCAACGAAGAGCTGGCGCGCACCACGCGGCGTCCCACTCAGGATATCGGGGCGTACGAGCTCTACTTGAAGGGACGGAACATCTGGCGCGGCGCGAAGACCACGAAAGACCTGGAGGCGGCCATCTCCCAGTACGACCAGGCCATCAAGCTCGATTCCCGCTTCGCGCTGGCCTACGCAGGACTCGCCGACACGTACAAGCGCATGTGGGACCAGACCAGGGACGGCGTCTGGACCCAGAAGGCCCTGGGCGCGGCAACACAGGCGCAGGCGCTGGACGACAATCTGCCGGAAGTGCACTACGCGCTGGGCAGCGTTTATACGGACACGGGTAAGACCGAACAGGCCATCGCCGAACTGCACCGCGCGCTGGAGCTGGCGCCGAACTCGGACGAAGCGCTCCGCCGCCTCGGCACCGCATATATGAAGACCGGCCGGCAGGCGGAATCGCTGGCCGCTTATGCCAAGGCGGCCGAGGTCAATCCATATTTGTGGACCAACCTCAATCGTCTCGGGAATGCTTATTTCCAGGCCGGACAGAACGCTCAGGCTCTCCAGGCATTTCAGCGCATCACCGAGCTCGATCCGGACCGGCCCGAGGGCTGGGCCAACACAGGCGCGGTCTATTACCGGCAGGGCAAATGGAACGAGTGTATCCCCATGTTCCTCAAGGCCATCGAGCGGCAGCAGAAGGCGGCCTACTACAACAACCTTGGCACCACGTATTTCAATCTCGGCCGCTACGACGACGCCGCCGCAATGTTCGAAAAGGCCGTTTCAATGGCTCCGCGGGAGGGCGGGTTCCGGCGCAACTTGGCCGACGCGTATCGCTGGTCGGGAAAGAAGGACCAGGCGGCCAAAGCCTACGACGATGCCATCTCGCTCACCTATCAGCTCATTCAGGTGAACCCGGCGGATGCCGAGGCGCTGGGCACTCTGGCAATTTGCTATGCCGCCAAGGAGAACTCGAAGCAGGCCCTGGAATTCATCGGCAGGGCGCGCGCCATCGATCCCAAGAGCAATCTGCTGATGTACGAAGAGGCCGAAATCAATGTCGCGGCCGGCCAGAACGCAGCCGCGCTCGACAGTCTCAAACAGGCGCTGCGAAACGGATATTCTCTCGCCGAAGCAATGGCCGACCCGGTGTTGAAGCCGTTACGCGACATGCCGGAATTTACGCGGTTAAGAGGGGAATTTGTCAAATAGGCTACGAAGTTGCAAATCGGGCGCGAATGTGGCGAGCCAACGTCCGCTTTCTCCTTCGAAGATTTGACTTGACGGAGGACTGTCATCTGTGGCACCTTACTTGCTATCGGGAAATCCCGGAGGGGTGTTATGCTGAAGCGCTGCTTGCTTGTCTGCTCGTTGCTGACCGCGTTCGCTCCTTTGGTGTGCGGCTCTCGCTATGGCGATCCAACCATCGTGATCGATTCGGGCGACCCGGATCCACTGTCTCTGGCCAACGACCTCCTTCAGGTTCAGCCGGATGGCACCACCCCGCTCACTTTCGACTTCATTAACGATACCGGCGGGATCGTGACCCAGCTCATGTTCCAGACCACGATCAATGCGGGACTGAGCACCGGCGATGCGGCAAGCTTCACACCCTGTTCGAGCAGCTATTTCCCGTTTTGTACCGTGACGTACGACTCGAGCACGGGCGTCCTGGTCTACGATGCGTATACTCTTCCCGTCTTCATCACCGATAGCCCCACCCAAGCCGCCGGCCCGCAGTATGGCATCCCTGTAAACGCTGCCTTTCACATCACTTTGGACGGTTGGATCACGAACGCCACGTCCAGCGGCGGAGTCCTGCTCTACAGTGGATTGCCCACCTTGGACAACAGCTTCACCGACGACTTCGAAAACTTCGCCGCCTCGCCAGAACCCGCAAGCCTCCTGCTGGCCGGTAGT
>Ga0335077_10008136_pt1 | contig 13003 bp, 12 predicted proteins | sample Lox_Sample_31_FD_207151 | JGI IMG/M metagenome (GOLD analysis project Ga0335077, IMG submission 207151) | Soil microbial communities from Loxahatchee National Wildlife Refuge, Florida, United States - Lox_Sample_3.1 | ecosystem: Environmental > Terrestrial > Soil > Wetlands | place: USA... | reverse complement strand
AGTGCTCTTCGCCGGCCTTGTCGTACATCAGCACGCGCTTTTGAAGCGCGTCAGTGACAATGGCATCGGTGATGCGGGCCGGGGCCTGTTGTTCTTCGCGCGCAAGCGTGGCTGCCACTTCGAGCGCGTTATAGGCACTGCGGGCATCACCGCTGGAATAGGTTGCAATCTTGCGCAAAGCATCTTCGTCGGCAACAAGGTCGAGGTCACCCAAGCCACGCTCCTTGTCACTCAGAGCACGATGCAGCAGCAAAACGATCTGGTCTTCGGTAAGGGATCGCAAGAGATAAACGCGGCAGCGGGAGAGCAAGGCCGAGATGATTTCGAATGATGGATTCTCAGTCGTCGCGCCGATCAGGCGTATGCTGCCCTTCTCTACGTAAGGCAGGAAGGCATCCTGCTGCGCCTTATTGAAGCGGTGAACCTCGTCGACGAATACGATAGTACGGGTTCCGTACTGGCGGGCGCGCTCTGCATCGGCCATGACCTGCTTGATTTCCTTGATGCCGCTCAGCACGGCCGAGAACTCAATGAAGTCGGCGTGTGTCATGCGGGCGATGATCTTGGCCAATGTGGTCTTGCCAACTCCCGGTGGCCCCCAGAAGATGAGCGAGCCGGTATCGTCGCGTTCGATCTGCACCCGCAAGGCCTTGCCCGGCCCGAGAATGTGCTCCTGCCCAATGAACTCGTCGAGCGTGCGTGGGCGCATGCGATCGGCCAGCGGTCGGGACTTGTCGACAGGTTCGTCAGCGGGGGTGTTCGCGAAAAGGTTCACAGACTAGTTCACCACAGAGACACAGAGGCACAGAGAGAAGAAATTCATAAAATCTTGCGGCGAATGCCGTCTTTCAGTACAGCCACATTGAAATTAATCAACAAACCTACTCGCATCCCAGTTAGGCGCAGGTATGTTAATAACTGCGCCTCATGGACAGGCAGGATTTCTTGTACCGCCTTGAGTTCTACAACCACTGTATTGTCGACAATCAGGTCTATTCGATATCCACAATCGAGGTTCACGCCCTTGTATGAGAGCGGCATATCAACTTGCTGGATGAACTCTGTTCTTCTTAGGGACAGTTCCCGGCACATCGCCGCCTGATAAGCGGACTCCAGGAGTCCCGGTCCCAGTTCCCGATGCACCTCGATGGCGGCAGCAATGATCTCGCCGGCCCTCGAGCGATGGAGACCTGAGATGTCATCCACTGCTTGAGCGCCAGGCACCGACGGATCGTTTGGGGTCTTATCCATGCCCAACCTTTCAGACTATGCGTTCGAAAAAATTGTATTCCTCTGTGCCTCTGTGCCTCTGTGGTTCAAACTCGGTTTCTTTGCCTACTAGCTTCGTACAGCACCACCGACGCCGCTATCCCTGCATTGAGCGATTCGACTCTTACCGAGTGTGGTATCACAACCACCTCGTCTGCTTGCGCGAGCGCGTCCTTCGGCAAGCCTGCTCCTTCATTGCCCACCAGAAGCGCGGTCGGCCGTGTGAGGTCGGCCTCTGCTATCGGAACACCTTTGTGCGATGAGCTGGCCAGCACTGCTATGCCGTGGGACTTCAGCTCGATGAGCGCCGCCGCGAATTCTGCTTCAGCGGTCGGCAGTCGAAACAACGATCCCGAAGATGCCCGCACCGATTTCCAGTTCCACGCGCTCACGGTTCTCTCCGTCAGGATGAGGCCTGTCGCGCCGAAGGCTTCGGCGGAGCGCGCGATTGTGCCCAAATTACCGGGGTCCTGCAGGCCGGCTGCGACAACCAGCAGTGCTCGCGGCGTTTTCACCAGCTCATCCGGCGAATGCCGCCTAAGGTGAACCAGAGCGGCGATCCCCTGCGGCGTTTCCGTCGGAACGGCACTGGCGAATACGTCGTCCGGGAGAACGAGCGCGTCTGCCTGCTTCGGAAGCTGTGGCAAGAGCTTGTGGGCGCGCGGCATCGCTGATCGGGCGAAAAATACGGTGGAGATGCGCAGGCCCGACCGAATCGCTTCTTCCACCAGATGCACGCCCTCAACTGCGATCTCGCCGCGAGCATTCGGCTTCCCGTCCCCAAAAAGACGCCGCAACTCTTTCACCAGGCTATTGCTGCGGCTGCTAACGGGTCGCAAGCGGCTATCCGAAATGGCTTCCAGGTCTCTTGGCATGAGTTCCAATTCAGGAAGCAATCGTAATACCTCGGCGCGAAATTGTGCTCGGCATGATAATCTGCTGCCTTGCTATGGATTTGGGCGGTGTGTTACGTTTCGCACCGCGAATTGATCTGCGACTCGAAGAGGTTCGGTTGCGCCCCGAAATCGTAAAAATCAACCCCACCAGCCCGGAACCGTCGCTGGTGACCTATGCCGCCGAGAAGATACGCTCGGGCACGGTGGTGGGAATGCCGACCGACACCTTCTACGGTTTGGCGGCAGACCCGTTCAACTTACACGCCGTGGACCGCATTTATGACATCAAGTCGCGTTCCCGGCATAAGCCGCTGTCTTTGCTGACGGAGTCCGTCGACCAGGCGGCCGAACTTGCTTGGCCGGTTCCCGATGCCTTCTATCTGCTGGCGCGGCGCTTCTGGCCCGGACCCCTGACCATCATCGTGAAGGCCGATCCCAAGGTGCCGTTAAAGGTGACGGCGAATACCGGTAACGTCGCGCTGCGGGTTCCGGCGGCGGAAGTCGCGCTGGCCATCATTCGCGCCACCGGTCTGCCGATCACTGCCACCTCCGCCAACTTGCATGGCGAAGCCGAGTGTACGACGGCGCAGGCGGTGCGCGACCAACTGGGCGATTGCCTGCCGATCATCGTTGATGGAGGTCAGTCGCCACGCGACATCGCCTCCACCATCGTCGATCTCACCAGCGACGACGGCCACTGGCGCCTGTTGCGCCAAGGCGCCATCGCTTACGACGAAATTGCCGAGCTTTTGGGCCAGGAGTAGTGACCACGGGGGCCGCAGCTTCCCTATCCCATCGCCTTCGCTGGCTCCTGCTCGCCATTCTTGCCATCATTGCAGTCGGATTTCTGTTGCTCACGGCGCGCGTCATGCGCGAGGGCTGGATTGACCAGTCGCACCAGGCGGATTGCATCCTCGTTCTCGGCGCCGCAGAGTATTCCGGCCGGCCCTCTCCTGTGTATCGCGCGCGCCTGGACCATGCCTATACGCTCTTTCAGCAAGGCATGGCTCCGCTCATCATAACCAGCGGCGGAGCCGGCAAAGATCCGACCTATAGTGAAGGCCAGGTGGGACGCGATTATCTCATCGCGCGCGGTGTGCCGGAGGCGAGCCTCATTGCAGAGACGCAAGCGGACAACACCGATGAATCAACACAGCGCGCAGCCGTCATCATGCGGCGCAACGGCCTGAACAGCGTACTGCTGGTAAGCGATTCCTACCACTTGTTTCGCGCCAAGCGCATGATGCAGCGGCAGGGCTTCACCGCATTCATTTCACCCCGCCCAGAATCGGTCCCGAAGAGTCTGTGGGGAAGATTTCTCGCCGCCTCGCGGGAAGCGTTCAGCTATGTGCTGTATAGGTTGCATGTGACGTAGGAAGGCGGCTATTCGCCGTTCGCTTTTCGCCATTTCTCTCGGTGTCCCTGATCGCTCGCGGCATCTTCCTGTTCGCTCCGTCTTGGCGGGAATAGTGACGAGTTTTCGGTGTGACGACGATATTCCCAACGGAAATATCGCTCCAGAACAAGGGACCAATTCGTAATCTGATCCGCGTAATCCGTGACATCCGCGGCTGCGCCTTTTCTGGCGATGAGCGAAAGGCGAACAGCGAAGAGCGACTTTACTTCACCAGCGCAAACAATCTTACCGGCGCGCCGGAACCGTTCTCCAACTTCAGGGGCGCTACGACGATGGTTGCACCCGACGGCGGCACTACGCCTAAGCCGGCTACGTTCTCCAGGTGATATACGCCGTTCTGCGAGGTGAATTGGTGAATGGGGTACGTTTTGGTCGCGCCTTTGTCGACGCTCATGGTGTCGATGCCCAAGCCCACCACGTTGCGCGTCTTAACCAGGAACTCGACAGCTTGTAGCGAGAATCCGGGGTAGTGCGTGAGTCCATCGTGTTGTTCGTTGCGATACTTCTGCTGCGAGTTCCAATATTCTTCCCAACCGGTGTAGGCCATCACCACCGCGCCTTGCGGAACTTCCCCGTGCTGCCGCTCCCACTCGGCAACGTCCTGAACGCTTACTTCGTACTCCGGGTTCTGCAGCGCTTTGGCGCGAACGTTCAGCACGACCAGCGGACGCACCAGGCGCTCGGGTGGAATCTGCTCGACCGTCCAGGCGTTTGCGGCAAAATGGGCGGGCGCGTCCAGGTGAGTGCCGTAGTGTTCCTGGGTGGTGAAGATGCGCGAATAGTAGCCATCGCGCTGCAGGTTACCCAGTTCCTTAGCTTGGAACGGAGAGCGCTCGGTCCCCTCCCAGTTGGGCGAGTGGTCATCCAGTGTGTGCGTCAGATCGATGACGGTTTCGCGAGCGTTGAAATCGGCCATGGCACTCCTGTGCTGAGCGAATAGTAACAGGGCCAAAGCCAGGCTCACGACTACTGCGAACGTTTGCCACTTCATTTTGTTGAAACCGTCAGCCGTAAGAGAGCTGCTCAATCGAATAGATGCCGAAAGCACCCGATTTGTCCTCTTAATTTACGCGTTTGAAGGGTCATTACGTGCACTCCGCCACACCCTTGGGGCAGCCGGAACGGGCACCCGGTAGAATGTTCAACCATCGAGTTCATTAGCGCAACTGAGTATCCTGAGGAGAGCGGTCGTGTCGGTGGGCGAGGGAGTGTCAACTCAGACGAACAAAGGATGGCGGTCTTCGCCATGCCTGGCGCTCGCCGAATTGGCCATCGTCGCGCTGATTTTCGTGGCCGACATTCGTCACTGGCGCCATGTCGTGTTATTCAGCAAAACTCTGAATCTTCTGGCGCTCGGTTGGATTTCGCTTTGGATACGAGGATTGGGGTGGCGCGATGTTGGCCTCCGACTCTATCGCGGATGGGGCCGCACGATTGCGCTCGGTGTGGCATGTGGAGCGGGAATCGAAGCACTCGAACTATTTGTGACTCAGCCTTTGCTCGTCCGCCTAACCCATCACTGGCCAGATCTCTCCGACTTCCGCGGGCTGCAGTGGAATTTCAAACTGCTGCCCGTGGCCTTACTGTTGACCTGGACGCTTGCAGCCTTTGGCGAGGAGATGGTTTTTCGTGGCTATCTCATGAATCGGGTTGCGGACCTGTTCGGCCGCAAACGACCGGCCTGGATTCTCAGCCTGCTTCTCGTCAGCGCGGTATTCGGCTTTGCTCACCTTTACCAAGGCAGCACCGGAGTAATCGAGAACGCTATCGATGGCCTGCTGCTGGGGATCATCTATCTGCGATGCGACAACAAGCTGTCCGTTCCCATCGTCGCGCATGGGGTCACGGACACGATCGACTTCCTGCTGATCTTCATTGGGAAATATCCGGGAATGTAACAGGCTGTTCGGGCCGTCCCATCGCTCGTTGCCACGGTGCGATAGCTGCCCTATGAAAGGGCACCTCGCGGTCGCAGTCCTCGGACACAATTCCAACCCAGCGCGGAAGCGCTGAGACTCAGCGCCTGTACGCTACGTTATCCTGTACTCATGCGAGTGAGAGTCGTCTACTTCGGGATCTTGCGCGACATGGCCGGACACGAGCATGAGACGGTCGAGCTTGGCGAAGCTGCTCGCTTGGGCGATCTTTACTCGAGCCTGCAGGACCGCGTTCCTGGATTAAAGAAGTTCAACGGCTCCATCGCGCTCTCGATCAACTACGAGTACGCGAGACCTGAAGCGTCTTTGCACGATGGGGATGAAGTCGGCTTGCTGCCGCCGGTCAGCGGTGGCGCGGATTTTACAGATCGCGATCGCGCGTCGAAAAAGATCGGGGCGATCCGCGCACAGATTGTCCACGAGCCCATCGACGCAAATGCGATCATCAGCGCAATCAAGCGGCCTGAGGACGGAGCGGTCGCCGTTTTCGATGGCATTGTTCGCAACCATTCGCGCGGCCGGCGCACCCTCTACCTGGAATACAGCGCCTACGAGCCGATGGCAGCCGCGGAGTTGGACAAGCTTGCGCAAAGCGCGCTGGCCAGCTACCCAATCCGCGAGGTCAGGATCATTCACCGGCTTGGGCGGCTTGAGGTTGGCCAAACCAGTGTGCTAATCGTGGTGGCTTCAGCGCATCGCGCCGCGGCTTTCGAGGCCACGCGCTGGATTATTGATACTCTGAAGAAGACCGTGCCCATTTGGAAGAAGGAGTTCTTCGAAGACGGAGCCGTGTGGGCCGACGGAGAGCCGTTTCCCGAGGACATCTCTGTTGCTCCACAGAGCACATCAAAATAGCAGGAACTGGGTTTACTCCGCAGGACATGCACTCAGGTCAAAGAATCGTAGCAGCGCTGGCGTTGGCCATCGGGATGGCGCCTTGTGGAGCGCAGCGCGTGTTGGCGCAGGCGCGTCCCACGCAGCAAGCTCCAACTCCTCAAGCCAACGCCAATGCGGGCGCCGCAGCGGATAATGCGCCAGCTGCGGATGACGCCTCGACGACCTTCCGCGTCAACGTCAAGCTGGTGAACGTGTTTGCCACGGTCACCGACAGCGCAGGATCGCCGGTTGCGTCCCTCAAGCAGGAAGACTTCCAGATTTTCGAGGATGGGCTGCCGCAGAAGATCGCCGTCTTCCATCGTGAATCGGAGTTGCCGCTCTCCATCGCGCTGGCGATCGACACCAGCCTGAGCACCAGGTCGGACCAGAAGCTGGAGTTGGAATCGGCGCGGCGTTTCGCCAAAGCGATTCTCCGCCCCATCGACGGCATTTCGCTGTTTGAGTTCAGCGAGATCGTCGACCAGCTCACGCCTTTTACCTCGGACCTGCGCGTCATCGACAAAGGCATCTCGCGGGTTCGCACCGGCGCGGCGACGGCGCTCTATGACATGCTCTATCTCGGCTCCGACGCGCTCATGCAGCGCCGAGGTCGCAAGGTGATGGTGGTGATCACCGATGGCGGCGACACGATGAGCAAGGTCAATTACCAGGAGGCCGTCCGCGAGGCGCAGGAGGCCGAGGTGATCCTCTACAGCATTATCGTCGTGCCCATTGAGAACAGCGCCGGGAGAGACATAGGTGGCGAACATGCGCTGATTCAGCTAGCGCACGACACGGGAGGGAAGTACTACTACGCAAGCGGCCTGGAACAGCTCGATGTCGCGTTCCGCAAGATCAGCGATGAGCTGCGCACGCAATATCTGATCGCTTATTACCCGACGCAGCATCTTTCGAGCTCTGAGTTTCGCAAAATCGATATCAAGGTAGCAGCCAACACGCCCGATTATTCGAATCCTGCTGATCTCACCGTCCGCCACCGCACGGGCTACTACAGCATGCCGTCGAAGTGATTGCCGGATGCAACAATCCAGCAACAATTTTCTTTCGGTTTTTCAAGACTACGGAACTCTTCAGGCGGGACAGAGGGAAACAAGACAGAGCACTCAGCAAGACTCGCGAGGCTCGGTTCGCCACGAAGTAAGGAACCGAGCCTCCGGATTCAAAGGGCCCCCAAATAGCCCTGAATCTAGCGAGAAGGCGTCATCAGCCTTTTGAGCGCCGGCAACCCCGATAGTTGGCCGCAACCCAAACTGCCCTGAAGAATTGCACGTGGGCTACCACCCCGGCGATTGCCAATAACTGCTTTGTTTACAATAGCTGCTGATTCAGCAAAGCAGAACTTCTTTTGAATTCTGTAGTAGTTCTCCAGAGGCAATACAAGTTCTGGGAGGCTAACTCACAGTTACCTTCGCATTACTCAGCATTGACGCAAGCGCGGCGTTACAATTTCCCACGCCGTGATCGGCAACAGGAGAAGTTATTCATGCCCCCGACCTATGGCAACGGGAAGATCTGTTATCTGGAGATGCCGGCAACGGACATCGCTCGCTCGGCCGAGTTCTACCGCAAGGTCTTCGGCTGGAACATTCGCCAGCGCAACGACGGGCACATCGCGTTCGATGATGGTGTGGGCGAAGTGAGCGGAGCCTGGGTGCTGGGGCGGCCACCGAGCACGACACCCGGTGTTCTGTTCTACATCATGGTCGATGATGCGGCAGCCATGGTTGAATCGATCGTCGCCAACGGCGGGGAGATCGTTCAGCCCATTGGTGGCGACGCTCCCGAGATCACGGCCCGATTTCGCGATCCGGGCGGGAACGTGATCGGCATCTACCAGGAGCCACGCGGCCACTGATCAGGGTTCGCTTCACAGCTTCACCTCGATAGCGACGGAGCGCTTCGGTTTTGGAATGCACTCGCCTCGAGCTTTCCGATGCGTCCGCCCGGACCGACCGCAAATGGCGGCGAGACCGCGTTCCATTTGCCGCTGTCGAGATGCTCCCAGCTCTGGCCATCGTCTCGCGAAACGTCGGAGCCGTTCGTACCGACCGCAATCCAGTCGTATCTGGAAACCCAGGCCACTGCCGAGCGATAGCCATGCGGCGTCTTGCGAGATGCGGTCCAATGGCGGCCTCCATCCGACGTCCAAGCCGCGGTGCCGCCTGCTAATTCCGGGTTCTTGTAATCTCCTCCGACCACCACACCGTGATTCAAGTCACGAAAGGCGATCGAGAACGCGCCAGAGGATTCCGCACCTCCAGCCAGCGGTAATGCTATCCTTAGGCACTCCTTCTGGCAGTCCTTCTGGTTGTCGTTGCAGGCCATCAGAGGCGAGATCAGAACGCGTGACCCCGCGGTACCGCCGGTTACGATCATGTATCGACGCGGCCCGAACATCACCACTGACGAATTGCTGGCAGCGAACCCGGCTTCGCCTGTCCGAGCGGCGCATGATCGTTCATCGACAAGCCACCCATTTCCCTGAACCAGGACCTGCGTCGCGAACCGGCCATTCACTGGATCACCGAACAGGACTCCCGTATGGTCATTTCCCAGCAGACCGAAATCTGCCGACTGGAAGACCAGAGCATCCCAGAATCCGTCTTTGTCATGGTTACGCAACTCCTCGGTCCAGTGCGCGCAACCGTCAGTCGTCTTATACACGCGCGATTGCTCGCTCGGCCCGGACGACAAAATCATTGCGTTGTTCGCGCCCCAAGCCCAGACGCCGCGGAAGTCGAGTTTCTCCGCACCCGGGGGTGGACTGCAACGTTGCCAATGTGCGCCGCCGTCGACGGTGCGAAGGATGGTTCCCTCCGAGCCCGTCGCCCAGGCTATCGAATCATTGACTGCGTGAATGCCGCGAAGGCCGACTGTGGAATGGGAGTCCTGCATCTGCCACTGCGCGCAGGCCAACGCCGGGACGAAGACAGATAACAGAAGCGCTGTCGCGAACACGAGGCCTCGACACATAATGAGGATGCTAATACACGACTCCTCTCGCAAGTCCTATCACGGGGCATTCACTTCGATACTGCCTGACCGAGCGATTTCCGGCTATGGCGCCTTCCGGTTTGGCATAATCGAAGTGCTCTGGCAGTCTGCGCCGTACGCCTGTTGATCGGCGCGCGGCCCGCAATGGCAGCTTTCAGGTCACGCGTTCGGCTCGTCCGCGCGCGGGGGTGATGTTTGCCTGGGCTCCGAAATAACAAGGCAGCATGACCACCCGCAAACGCCGTGGCCCGGCAAGGCCGCCGTCGGCCAGCATGTCATTCGTCTCTCGCGTTTTTACGCCCACGCCCAACCGGCGGCTCAACGAGCTGGTCGGCCTGATAGCGCTGGTTTCCGCGACTCTCCTTGTCCTCGCGCTGGTCTCCTACTCGCCGCTGGATCCCTCGCTCAACACCGCGGCTTTTCCCGCCGCATCGCGTCAAACGCACAACTGGATCGGACTGGTCGGCGCGCTGGTCAGCGATCTCGCGCTGCAAGTTCTGGGCATTTCCGTTTTCCTGCTTCCCGTCTTCCTCTTGCTATACGCGCTGCGCTGGTTTCGCTCGAAACAGGTGAACCATCCGATTGCCAAGGGCCTGGGAGCCGTTGGCCTGGTAGTGTTCGCGTCAGCACTCGTGGGATTGCAGCCTTGGGCTTTCAAGTGGCGCAGCGCGATTCCCGCTGAGGGCTTGCTCGGCCGTATTGTTGCCGACGCGCTGGTCCATTACCTCAACGTCATTGGCGCGTACGTCGTTTGCGTCGCGGCAGTCGCCATTGCACTGTATTTGTCGACTGCGTTTTCGTTCGGCGCAATCCAGACCTGGTCACACACGAGATTTGCCTTCTTCTACGCCGCGCTCGATCGCTTCTCTGACTGGCGTGCGGAGCGCGTTCGCCATCGCGCTGCCCGCGAGTTGGAAAAGAAACGTGCAGCCGCAGCCAATGCCAAGCCAGTGGTGACTGCGCAGTTGGTGCCTCGTCGCGCCGCCGAGCAGGCGGTTACAGAACCAGCAGAAGAGGCGGCCATTCCGCCGCTTGCGCCTCCAACGCGGGCTGACAATGTTCGCAGCGGCATTGACCGCATGTTTGCCGGCGATGCAGGCCAGTGGCGGCGACCAGGGCCTGCGCCCCAAGCTCCGCAACCGGCTTCAGAGGAAGCTGAGGCTGCGCCCGAGCCAATCGCCGTCGGCACCCGTGCTGATACCGCGCATCATGGCAAGACCACCATGCCGCGCCTGGCCGGAGTCTACAAACTTCCCTCGACCGCATTGCTGCATCGGGCTGATGAGCATAACGCCGTTGATGAGGATGAGCTGAAACATCTCGCGCAGGTGCTGCAGGACAAGTGCGCCGAATTCGACGTGCGCGGCACAGTGTCGCAGATCAACCCCGGCCCGGTGGTGACGACCTTCGAGTTCAAGCCTGAGGCCGGGATCAAGTACAGCCGTGTTACCGGCCTGTGCGATGACCTCTGTTTGGCGCTGCGCGCCGAGAGCATCCTCATCGAGCGCATGGCCGGCAAATCGACCGTCGGCATCCAGGTCCCGAATCACGAGCGCGAAACCATTTGGCTGCGGGAGGTGGTGGAAGCTACGGAGTTCCTGGCTTCCAAATCCAAGCTCACACTGGCGCTGGGCAAGGACATCAATGGCCGTATCGTCACCGCCGATCTGAAGACCATGCCTCACCTGCTGATTGCGGGTTCAACCGGCTCCGGCAAGAGCGTGGCCATCAACGCCTTCATCATGTCGGTGCTCTACAAATCCACGCCCGACGAAGTGAAGCTGGTTCTCGTTGACCCCAAGCGGCTGGAACTGGGCAATTACGAAGGCGTTCCGCACCTGCTCACTCCGATTATCGTCGAGCCCAAGCTGGCCTCCAATGCGCTACGGAATGCCGTGCGCGAGATGGAGCTCCGCCTGAAAGTTCTGGCAGAAAAGGGCGTGCGCAACATCGACCAGTACAACCGGCTCTTCGAGGAAAACACGCCCAGCCTCTTCGACGAGGGCAGCGAAGCGCGGCCACTGCCGTATATCGTCATCATCATCGACGAACTTGCCGACCTGATGATGCTGGACGGCCAGAACGTTGAAGCTTCCATCACGCGGCTCGCGCAGATGGCCCGTGCAGTGGGTATTCACCTTATACTCGCTACCCAGAGGCCGTCGGTGGATGTCATCACCGGACTCATTAAAGCTAATTTCCCTGCGCGCATTTCGTTCCGCGTGGCGACCAAGATCGACTCGCGAACCATCCTCGACGCCAATGGGGCCGAAGCGCTGCTGGGACGCGGCGATATGCTCTACCTGCCTAATGGTTCAGCCCGCGTGCATCGCGTACATGCCCCGTTCGTAACCGAGAAGGAAATCGCCGCCGTCGTCGAATTCTGGAAGGCGCAAGCCCCAGCGCAATACCAGGAGAACTTCCTCGCCGCCCCGCGCGACGACGAAGAGAATTCATCCTCAGATGGCGGGAGCGGCGGGCTGGATGGCAGCGACGAGAACGACGAGCTCTATCAGGATGCCGTCCGCATCGTGCTGGAGTACGGAAAGGCATCGACTTCCCTCTTGCAACGTCGGCTGCGCATCGGCTATGGACGTGCCGCCCACCTGATCGACCTGATGGAGCGCGACGGACTCGTCGGCGCCGCCGATGGTCCCAAGCCGCGCGAAGTCCTGAAGCGCCCCGATTGGCTGAGCGAAGTCGAAGACGCCATGCGGTAAGATTCAGGCTCTTCGCTGTTCGCCAGATTCGATTCCGGGTGCCCGGGTGGGGGTTTTGAGCTTTTTGGAGAGTCTTCGGCGGTGGCGACCGGCTCGGCCCCCACCGAGGTTCCCGAGCCCGCAAGCCTTACGCTGCTGGGTAGCGCCATTGCAAGTCTATGGGCTGCGCGCCGACGATTGGGTTAGCAGGCTGATTTCGGCCGAGGCCCGTGATAGACTCCACTCGTTCCGGTCATGGGCTCTAAGCGCAGTCCCGCGCTTGTTGATGGTCTCCGGGCCATCGTCGGTCGTGAAGCCGTTCTCGACCGTCCTGAAGACCTCATGCTCTATGAGTACGACGGCGGAGTGCGAACCAGCACCCCGGATGCTGTCGTCTTTCCGAGCAACACCGAGCAGGTTTCCCGCATTGTGAAATTGGCCGCGGCTGAAAGAGTGCCGGTTGTGCCTCGTGGCGCCGGCACAGGCCTGAGCGGTGGAGCTATCCCGGTTGAGGGCGGCATTCTGGTCGCCTTCTCGCGCATGAACCGCATCCTGGAAGTCGATACGGAAAACATGCGCGCGGTGGTGCAGCCGGGAGTGGTGAACCAGACGCTGTCCGACAGCGTGGCACACCTCGGGCTGTTCTTCGCGCCTGATCCTTCCAGCCAGAAAGCCTGCACGATTGGCGGCAATGTGGCGGAGAATTCCGGCGGCCCGCACACCCTGATTTACGGCGTGACAGTGAACCACGTCACCGGCTTGGAAGTTGTGCTTCCCGATGGCGAGATCGTCCGCTTCGGCGGTAAAGCAGCAGAAAGCGCGGGCTACGATTTGACCGGTTTCTTCGTCGGCTCCGAAGGCACGCTGGGGATCGTTACCGAGATCACGGTCAAG
>Ga0335077_10008133_pt1 | contig 13006 bp, 12 predicted proteins | sample Lox_Sample_31_FD_207151 | JGI IMG/M metagenome (GOLD analysis project Ga0335077, IMG submission 207151) | Soil microbial communities from Loxahatchee National Wildlife Refuge, Florida, United States - Lox_Sample_3.1 | ecosystem: Environmental > Terrestrial > Soil > Wetlands | place: USA... | reverse complement strand
GTAGCCCCCGGGCCGGAGGGCGTAGTGGAGGAGCTCGACGATGCGCTGCTGCAGGGGCGGTTCGAGGTAGATGAGGAGGTTGCGGCAGGACACGAGGTCCATGCGCGAGAAGGGCGGGTCCTTCAGGAGATCGTGCTCCGTGAAGATGCAGAGGTCGCGGACGTCCTTCGTGATGGTGTAGGTGCCGTCGTCCTTCGTGAAGAACTGGGCCAGCCGCTCCGGGCTCACTTGGCGCTCGACGGCGCTCGTGTACCGACCGCGCCGACCTTCGGCGAGCGCCGACGCGTCGATGTCGGTGGCGAAGATCTTCACCTCCGGCGGACGCGCCATTCGCTCCATCCTCTCGCGGAACAACATCGCGATGCTGTACGCCTCCTCACCGGAGGAGCAGCCCGCGACCCATGCCCGCACGCCGCCATCCGCGCGCCGTTCCATGATGTCTGGGATCACGACCCGTTCGAGCGTCTGGAACGGCTCGCCGTCACGGAAGAAGCTCGTGACGTTGATCATGAGGTCGTCGCGCAGGCGGTGGACCTCGCCCTCCTCGCGATCGAGGAGCGCGGCGTAGTCCCGAACCGTCGCCATGCCCGTCGCGGCCATCCGCCTGTGGAAGCGGCGAAGGACGGTCGTCCGCTTGTACCGGCTGAAGTCGTGGCCCGTCTTCCGGCCGAGGATCTCGAAGGCCTCCCGCAGCCCCTCGGACTCGCCGCGCTCGCTCTCGCCCGGGTGCTGCCGCCGCTCCGCGACGAGCCTCGCGAGCGCCGCGGGGATCTGCTCCGCCGGGAGCACCTCGTCGACCGCCCCCGACGCGATCGCCGCCTGCGGCATGCTCTCGTAGCGGGCGTCGGCTGGGAGCTGCGCGAAGGTCCGCCCGCCGTGCTGCTTCACGGCCGCGATCCCGAGGGCGCCGTCGGAGCCGCTGCCCGACAGCACGATCCCGATGGCGTTCTCGCGCTGATCCTCGGCGAGGGAGGTCAGGAAGGCGTTGATCGGCAGCCGGCTGCTGGGCTCGCCCGGCATGACTACAAGCTTCCCGTCCTCCACGAGCAACCCCGCGTTCTGGGGCATGACGTAGACGCGGTCGCGCTCGATGGGCTGGCCGTCCTTCGCGAACTCCACGGGGATGGAGGTCGTACGCCCGAGGAGCTCGGCGAGGAGGCTCTTGTGTTGGGGGTCGAGGTGCTGGGCGAAGACGTACGCGAGCCCGCTGTCGTCCGGCAGCTTCTGCAGGAAGCGCTCGAAGGCCTCGAGGCCGCCCGCCGAAGCGCCGATGCCGCAGACGAGCAGGCGCTCTCCCTCGGAGGAGCGCCACTCAGCTTCCTGCGCGTCCCTCTGCCGAGATGATTCGCGGTCGGGACCGGTCATGACGTTACGCTCTTAGCGGCGCGCGACGCGGCGACCACGGGCGGAGTCTTGCTCGCCTCGGCCACGCATTCGTCCCAAAGATCCACCGCCACCTGCAAGTTCAGCCAGAGCTCGGGCGTGGTACCAAGCGCTCGCGAGAGCAGGATGGCGGTCTCCGCCGTCACGGCGCGCCGCCCCGCGATGATCCCGTTCACGCACTGGATGGGGACCCCCATTTTCAGCGCGAGCCCGACCTGGGTGATCCCGGCCGGCTCGAGGTACTCCTCGAGCAGCATCTCCCCGGGCGGTGTCGGACGGCGCTTCCTGGTAGCGGTGGTGAGCATCGCCCCCCCGCAGTGGAAGTCGGCGCCCGGCGGGAGGCCAGGTCGCGGACGTCGCCGGCGGCGCCCAAGAGGCGACTCCACGGCGATGGTTCCCGCATAGCGTCGTCGGCACGCTTTGTCATCTTGAACGTCAAGCGTCCACTCGTGTGACGAGCCGGGGCTCGGGATGCGTATTGCCCATCTACAGAGCCAGAATCAGAATCGGCGTGCGTCACGACGAGGAAACCGTTCATGGACCGACGGTGAAGCCGTAGTGTACTGCTCAGAAGATATATTCTGAGCAATGACGACGTCAATCCGCGCGCCCTCCAGAACCCGCACCATCCGCTTCCTCGCGCCCGAGGCTGTAGCTGAGCTTCGCCACCGGCACCGTGGAGCCGACCTTGGGCCACCGGTAGGCCGAGAACACGCCGTTCGACGGATCCTGGACGAGCGCCCGGGTGGACTCGAGAACGAAGTGCTTGCCGTCCGGGTCGGCGAGGTCGGTGAGGTCCCTGCCGTCGAGTCTCCGCTGGATGGGGTGCATGACCATGCGGGCAGAGAGGTCGTGAATGGTGAATTACTCGCTGCCCGCATAGCGAAGCCCGCGGACTTCCTCCAGGGCCTGGCGCTGGGCCTCTCCAAGGGGCAGCAGCGTCCCCGCCTCCGCGAGGCCCTGATAGCGGGCCAGGATGCCTTGCACGGTCTCTACTCTGCGGAGGCGCGAAGCCTGCCCCGCTTCTCCTCCATCATCCGCGCCTTGAGCACCTGCAGGGAGTCGAAGCACACCGCGCCGAGGCACAGGACGGCGACGCCCATGGCGAGCCAGAGTCGGTTCGAGATGGCGACGCGGGAGATTCCCGAAGTTCGAGGGTCCGATCGGTCCTGTGTCACGGACTTTGGCCCGAGGGCTGGCCCTGCGTCTCCGCCTAGCTGGGGTGATCGCCGGCGGCGGGCGCCGGTGGCCGCGGGGATGGGAGAGGACCCGGTCCGCGATGACCCGCCGAGGGGTCTCGCCTTGGGGTCGGGGCGGCGTCCGCTTTCGGAAAGGCCTTAGGCGCGAAGCTCGGCGCCGAAGGCGCTCCGGAGCCGCTCCACGATGCGACCGTGGGCAGCGTCGGCCTCCGCGTCGGTCAGAGTCCGATCCGGGGCTCGGTAGCGGATGGCCATGGCGAGGTTCTTTCTCCCCGCCGGGATGGGGGCGCCCCGGTAGACGTCGAAGAGCGAAACCTCCTCGGCGAGGGCCTCCTCGCGGACGAGGTCGAGCACGGACCGGGCCTCGACCTCCTCGGCCACCACCACCGCGAGGTCGCGGAGGACCGCCGGGAAGCGCGGGACCTCGACGTGGCCGGGGACGAGTCGGGCCGCCCCGGCGACGGCGTCGAAGAGGAGCTCGAAGGCGAGGACGCCGCGCGGGAGCTCGAAGGCCGCGGCGGTCCTGGGGTGCACCTCGCCGGCCATCCCCAGAAGTCGGCTCTGCCCGTCCGGGCCCGCGGCGGAGAGGGCGCAGGCCGAGCGCGGATGGAGCCACGGCTCGCTCGCGTGCGCGAAGCGCACCCCGGTGATCCCCACCGCCGCGAGCGCGAGCTCGAGCGCCGCCTTGAGGTCGTAGAAGTCGAGCGGATCCCCGCCGGTCGCCCATCCGGCGGCGTTCCGCCGCCCCATGGCCACACCCGCGATCCGCATTTCCTCGAGGGCGGGCTCGTCGCTTGCCGGCCCCGGCGGCCGGGGGTGATAGGCACTCGCGAGCTCGTAGATTCGGAGGTCCTCCACCCTTTGGCGAATGTTGTAGGCGGCGTTCTTGAGGAGGGAGGGGACGAGGCTCGTTCGCATCACCGCCAAGTCCGCGCTGATGGGGTTCCGCAGCGCGATTCCCGCCTTCCCTCCCCCGGCCGGCGCCAAGGCCGCGAGGTCCGCCGGCGAGAGGAAGCTGAAGTTCACGGCCTCGGAGAACCCGGCAGCCTCGAGCGCGCACCGCAGACGCTGGGCCACTTGCGCCTCCTGGGAGGCGACCGGCGTTTCGCTCGCGATTTCCGGAAGAGTCTCGGGGATGGCGTCGTAGCCCTTGAGCCGAACGATTTCCTCTACCAGGTCCTCCTCCCGGGTTACATCGAGGCGCCAACTCGGGACGCGGTACACCGCCCCCCGCGGTGAGGCGTTCCGCTCCTCGAACCCGAAGGCGGCGAGCGTGCGGCGCGCTTCGCCGCGCGTCACCGGCATCCCCAGGATCTCGCCGGGGCGTGACCAGGACAGGGCGACGTCTACCGGGCGGCGCCGGCGGGGATAGGCGTCCGCCATCCCTCGCCGCACCGTGCCCCCGGCGAGCTCGGCGACGAGGGCAGCGCAGCGATCGAGGGCCGCCGTCACCGCCGCGGGGTCGACGCCGCGCTCGAACCGGTGGGAGGCCTCGGTGTGCAGGCCGTGCCGGCGGGCGGTCCGTCGGGTCCCGGTCGGCTCGAACCAGGCGGACTCGAGGAGCACCCGGCTCGTGCCCCCCGAAATCTCGGAGTCGGCCCCACCCATGACGCCGGCGAGCGCCAAGGCTCGATCCCGGTCGGCGATGACGAGGTCATCGGCGGCGAGGTTCCGCTCTTGTCCGTCGAGGGTGACGAGCTTCTCCCCGGACCGCGCCAGCCGCACCACGATCTCCGAGCCGGCGACCCGGTCGAGGTCGAAGGCGTGCAGAGGATGACCCCACTCCAGAAGGACGTAGTTGGTGGCGTCGACCACCGTGGAGATGGAGCGGACCCCGCAGGCCGAGAGGCGCCGCGCCAGCCAAGAGGGCGAGGGCCCGATCTTCACTCCCTCGACGACGCGGGCGGCGTAGCGGAAGCACCGGTCGGGCGCCTCCACCCGCACCTTGACGAGCGAGGAGGCGGCAGGAGGCTTTTGGGCGAGGCGCGCCGCCGGAAGCTTCATCGAGAGCCCAAGGGCGGCGGCCACCTCCCTCGCGATCCCGATATGCGAAAGCGCGTCGGGTCGGTTCGGGGTGACGTTCACCTCGAAGACCGTGTCCTCGAGTCCGAGGACCCGCGCGAGCGGGGCCCCCGGAGTGGCGTCCGCTGGAAGCAGGAGGAGGCCGCTCGAGTCCTCTGCGAGGCCGAGCTCCTTCGCCGAGCAGAGCATCCCGCCCGACTCGACCCCGCGCAGGCGGGCCTGCTCGATGCGCTGCCCCCCGGGGAGGGCCGTCCCCGGCGGCGCCAGCGGCACCAGGTCGCCCACCTTCCAGTTGGTGGCGCCGCAGACCACCTGCACGGGCCCCGCGCCCGCGTCCACCTGGGTCACGGAGAGCTTGTCGGCCTGGGGGTGCTTCTCCGCGGAGACGATGCGGGCGACGACCACCCCATCGAGGTCGGAGCCGATGCGTTCCACCGCCTCCACCTCGAGCCCCACGGCGGTGAGGCGCAGCGCCAGCTCGTCGGCGGGAGGCAGCGGGACGTACTCTTCGAGCCAGCGGAGCGAGACGCGCATGGGTCCTAGAACTGCTCGAGGAAGCGAAGGTCGTTCTCGTAGAACAGGCGCAGGTCCCCGATGCCATACTTCAGCATGGCCATGCGCTCCACCCCCATCCCGAAGGCGAAACCGGTCACCTTCCGGGGGTCGAAGCCCACGTTCTCGATCACCTTGGGGTGGACCATCCCCGAGCCGAGCACCTCGAGCCAGCCCGTCCCCTTGCAGGTGCCGCAGCGGGCCTTCTCGCGCTTCCCCGAGCCTCCGCACAGGGAGCAGGAGACGTCGGCCTCGGCCCCCGGCTCGACGAAGGGGAAGTAGCTCGGGCGGAACCGCGTCCGGGTCGCCGGGCCGAAGAAGGCCCGCGCGAAGGCGGCGAGCGTTCCCTTCAGGTCGGCGAAGGTGACGTGCGGACCCACGCAGATCCCCTCCACCTGGTGGAACATGGGGGAGTGGGTCTGGTCGTAGTCGCTCCGGTAGACGCGACCCGGCGCCACCACCCGGACCGGCGGCGCGCCGGCCCTTCTCATGGCGCGGATCTGGATGGGCGAGGTGTGCGTCCGGAGGAGGACGCTCCCCTCGGCCGCCGGGGCGCCAAGCGTGCCCTCGTCCACGTAGAAGGTGTCCTGCATGTCGCGGGCCGGGTGGTCCTTCGGGATGTTGAGGGCCTCGAAGTTGAACCAGTCGAGCTCGATCTCTGGCCCGGTCGCCACCTCGTAGCCGAGCCGCGAGAAGATGGAGACGATCTCCTCGCTGGCCCGGGTCACCGGGTGGCGGTGGCCGCGGGGCAACAGTCGCCGCCCGGGGAGCGTCACGTCGATGGGAGGGCCCCTGAGCTCCTCCTCCAGTCTCGCTGACTGGATCCGCTCGCGGGCCCGGTCGAGGAGCGAGCCCACCTCGTCTCGGACCCGGTTCGCGACCTCCCCGACCTTGGGGCGCTCCTCGGCCGCGAGCTGCCCCATGCCCTTCAGGGCGAGGGAGATCTCCCCCTTCTTCCCCAGGTAGCGGACCCGGAGTTCCTCGAGGGTCCGCTCGTCCAAAGCCGCGCCGATGGACAGCCGCGCCCCGTCGGCCAGAGTCTCCAGGTCTCGGATCAGGTCCGGCACGGCCTCTGGCGGCTAGGCCTGGGCCGCGCGGACCACGGCGGCGAAGTCACCGGGCAGGTGGAGCGCCAGGTCCGCGAGCATCTTCCGGTCGAGGAGGATCCCGGCCTTGTGCGCACCCCCGATGAGGCGGGCGTAGCTCGTCCCGTTCTGGCGCGCGGCGGCGTTGATGCGGACGATCCACAGGGAGCGGAACTCCCGGCGGCGGCGCCGGCGGTCCCGGGTGCTGTAGTTGAGGGCCCGCTCCACCGCCTGGTTCGCCCGGCGGTAGCAATTCTTGCGGCGACCGCGGTACCCCTTGGCGAGCTTCAGTACGCGGTTGCGACGACGGCGAGCCTTGAATCCCCTCTTGACGCGCATGCTTCACTCCTCGTTATGCCGGCGGGGGGCAGGAAGGACGCCTCTCGGCGCCTTCCGTGCGCTTCGGGTTCCCCGCTTGGGCGCTTTGGCTTCCCCTCGCCCTAGCGGGCGTACGGGAAGTTCTCCTTGATCTTCTTCTCGTCCTCGGGCCCGAGGTGGTTCGTACCTCGGAGCTGCCGCTTCTGCTTGTGGGTCTTCCCGAACGTCGCCAGGTGGCGAACGCCGGCGCGGCGGAACTTCACCTTGCCGCTCTTCTTTACCTGAAAGCGCTTCTTCGCGCCGCTCTTCGTCTTCAGCTTCGGCATCTCTTCTCCAAGGGAAGCGGGGCCTAGCTGCCGCCGCTCCCGGGTTGGGTCCCGCTCGGCGCCGGCGGCGCTCCCGGTGCAGCCGCGGCGGGTGGAGGCAGCGGGGCAGCCGGCGCCGCGACGGCCGCGGCGCCTTGCTGGCTCTTCGCCCGGTCGCGCTGCGCCTGCAGCATCCTCGGGTTCGGGGCGAGGATCATGAACATCTGGCGCCCTTCCATGCGCGGCGCCGCCTCGATCACCGCCGTCTCCTTCAGGTCGTTGATCACTCGCTCGAGCACCTTCTGCCCGAGCTCCCGGTGGGTGATCTCGCGGCCGCGGAACATGACGGTGACGCGGGCTTTGTTCGCCTCCTCGAGGAACTCCCGGATCTTCTTGATCTTGACGTCGTAGTCGTGCTCTTCGGTGCGCGGACGCAGCTTCACTTCCTTGAGCTGCACCACCACCTGCTTCTTCTTCGCCTCGCTCTGTTTCTTCTTCTCCGTGTACTTGAACTTCCCGTAATCCATGATCTTGCAGACGGGCGGCTTGGCGAGGGGGCTCACCTCGACGAGGTCGAAGCCGTCCTCCTGTGCCATCCGCAGCGCCTGATCGATCGCCAGGATCCCGAGCTGCTCGCCGTTGGCGCCGATGACTCGAACTTCGCGCGCCTTGATGCGACGGTTCGTGCGCGCGTCGCGGCTCGTGCGTTGGTCCTTGCCGTTAATTGGGACTTCTCCTCAGAAAGGCGGGGCGAGGCGGGACGCTCCCGAAGGAATCCAGACGCTCGGGTCCCGTCCCCCGTGCGAAAAGCCGCAGTAGGATAAGGAGTTGCCGCCGAAAGTCAACGAGCGTTCGGATCGGACGAGTCCTTCTTCGCGTCCCGGATCCAGCTCATCATGTCCCGGAGCTTCTTCCCTACCTCCTCGATGGGGTGGGTCCTCTCCCGCTCCCGGAGCTTGTCGAAGACTGGGCGCCCCACCTGATTCTCGATGATGAACTCCTTCGCGAACTGGCCCGTCTGGATCTCCCGGAGAATCCTGCGCATCTCGTCCTTCGTCTGCTCGGTGACCACCCGGGGGCCCCGGGTGTAGTCCCCGTACTCGGCGGTGTCGCTGATGGAGTGGCGCATCCAGGCGAGCCCGCCCTCGTACATGAGGTCGACGATGAGCTTGAGCTCGTGGAGGCACTCGAAGTAGGCGCTTTCCGGCTGGTAGCCCGCCTCCACGAGCACCTCGAACCCGGCCTTCACGAGGGCCGAGGCCCCCCCGCAGAGGACGGCCTGCTCCCCGAAGAGGTCGGTCTCGGTCTCCTCCTTGAAGGTGGTCTCGAGGACGCCGGCGCGGGTGCCGCCCAGGGCCCTCGCGTAGGCGAGCCCGAGCGCCTTCGCCTGGCCGGTCGAGTCCTGGTGGACGGCGACGAGACAGGGGATGCCGCGGCCGTCCTGGAACTGCCGGCGCACGAGGTGCCCCGGGCCCTTCGGAGCGACGAGGAGGACGTCCACGTCCGCGGGCGGGCGGACCTGGCCGAAGTGGATGTTGAAGCCGTGGGCGAAGAGGAGCGCCTTCCCCTGGGTGAGGTGCGGCGCGATCTCCTCGTCGTAGACCTTCTTCTGGGTCTGGTCCGGGATGAGGACCATGATCACGTCCGCCTCGCGGGCCGCCTCGGAGACGCTCACCACCCGGAGCCCCGCTCCCTCGGCCTTGGCCTTCGACTTCGTCCCGGCGTGGAGTCCCACCCGGACGTTCACCCCGGAGTCCTTCAGGTTGAGCGCGTGGGCGTGGCCCTGGCTCCCGTAGCCGATGATGGCCACCTTCTTCTTCTTCAGGAGGTCGAGGTTTGCGTCCTTGTCGTAGTAGATGGTCGCCATGTTCGTTCCGTTCACTTGAGGTTGGGAGGGGCGAGCGTCTTGAACCCCCGCTCGAGGGCGATGCGTCCGGAGCGGCAGAGCTCCTGGATTCCGAAGGTGGCGAGCCGCTCCTCGAGGGCGTCGAGCTTTCCGGCGTTGCCGCTCGCCTCGATGACGAGGGCGTCCGGGGAGACGTCGACGATGCTCGCCTCGTAGGTCTCCGCGAGAGCGCGGAGCTCGGCGTGGTTCTTCTCCGGGGTGCGGATCTTCACGAGCAGGAGCTCGCGCTCGATGAGGTCCTGGGCCGAGAGCTCCCGCACCTCCACCACCGGAACGAGCTTCTGCACCTGGCGCACCACCTGCTCCACCGGCTTCGAGGAGAGGCGCACCACGATGGTCATGCGGGAGTACTCGGGCCGTTCGGTCGGACCGACCGTTAGGCTCGCGATGTTGTAGCCGCGGCGCGAGAAGAGGCCGGCGATGCGATGCAGGACTCCGGGCTTGTTCTCGACGAGCAGGCTGATGGTATGGGTGCTGCCGTTCGGGCGGGTCTCGGTGCGCTCCATGGTCCCCTCACCTCTCCTCGCCGTCGATCATGTCGTTGAGCGGCGCGCCGGCGGGCACCATCGGATACACCTTCTCCTGGCCGACCCGGATGTCGACGATGACGGGTCCGTCCTTGTGGGCGAAGGCCTGGTCGAGGACGCCGTCGAGCTCCTCCGGCTTGCGAGCCCGGAGGCCCAGGCATCCGTACGCCTCCGCTAGCTTCACGAGGTCCGGCAGGTCGGAGAGCGGCGTCTCCGAGAAGCGGTTGTCGTAAAAGAGCTCCTGCCACTGCCGGACCATCCCCAAGAACAGGTTGTTGAGGATGAAGATCTTGATGGGGAGCTTCAGGTCCGCTGCGGTGGCGAGGTCCTGGAGCGTCATCTGGAAGCTGCCGTCGCCGTCGATGCCGATCACCTCGGCGTCCGGGCGTCCGAGCTTGGCGCCGATGGCCGCCGGGAGGCAGAACCCCATGGTACCGAGCCCACCCGAGGTGATGAACTGGCGCGGGTAACTCGTCTTCCAGAACTGGGCGGCGAACATCTGGTGCTCGCCGACGCCGGTCGTGACGATCGCCTTGCCCTGGGTCTTGTGCCAGATCCTCTCCACCGCGAACTGCGGCAGGATGTGGCTCTTCCCTTCCTGCTTGTAGCGAAGGGGGTGCTTCTCCCGCCACTCCGCCACCTTCTTCTTCCAGGCGGAGATGTCCGGGCGGCCGTGGGCGGAGAAGGCCTTCCTCACCTCCTCGGTGAGGAGCGGGAGCAGGGCCCGGAGGTCACCCACGAGGGGCACCGTGGCGGTGACGAGCTTCGAGATCTCGGCCGGGTCGACGTCGAGGTGGATGATCTTCGCCTCGGGCGCGAAGGTGGAGAGCTTCCCGGTCACCCGATCGTCGAAGCGCGCCCCCAGGGCGACGATGAGGTCCGACCCCTGGACCGTGTAGTTCGCGTACCTGCCGCCGTGCATGCCGAACATGCCCAGGCACAGGGGGTGCGTCTCCGGGAAGACGCCCTTCCCGTGGACGGTCGTCACCACCGGCGCGTCGATGAGCTCGCAGAACTCGAACACCTCGGCGTGGGCGCTCGAGTGGCGCACGCCCCCGCCGAGGTAGATGACCGGCCGGCTCGCGCTGCGGAGGAGCTGGGCGGCATCCTTGAGCCGCGGCTCCTCTCCCCGCGGCGGATGGTAGCCGGGGATGTTCACGGAGTCCGGGTACTCGAATTCGAACTCGGCGTTCTGGACGTCCTTTGGAATGTCCACGAGCACCGGCCCGGGGCGGCCGGTGCGCGCCACGTAGAAGGCCTCCTTGATGACGCGCGGCAGCTCGGTGACGTCGGTGACGAGCCAGTTGTGCTTGGTGATGGGCATGGTGATGCCCGTGATGTCCGCCTCCTGGAAGGCGTCCGTCCCGATGAGGCTGCTCGGCACGTTCCCGGTGATGGCCACCATGGGCACCGAGTCCATGTAGGCGTCGGCGATGCCGGTGACAAGGTTCGTGGCCCCCGGCCCCGAGGTCCCGAAGCAGACGCCCACCTTGCCGGTGGCGTGGGAGAACCCCTCGGCCGCGTGGGCGCCGACCTGCTCGTGGCGCACGAGGACGTGCCGGATCTTCTTCGAGTCGAAGAGAGCGTCGTATATCGGCAGGATCGCCCCGCCCGGGACCCCGAAGATGTACTCGACTCCCTCTGCCTCGAGGCACCGCACGAGCGCCCGGGCACCCGTCATCTTTTCCTTGGCCATGGAACCGGTCAGATTATCAAAGCGAGAAGACCGTGGCAACGCGGCTTTCGGAGTCTCCCGCTCAGGCTTCGTCGCCCTGGAGTGCGCGTCGTTTGCCATCGCTACACCCGCCCCAGGGCACCCTTGGCTTCCTGTTCCTGGTCCTCGGTCCGAGTCTTGAGGGCGATGCGGTTCACCACGTCGAGGAAGGCCCGGGCGCTGCCCTCGATGACGTCGGTGGAGAGGGCACGGCCGCGGTAGACCCCGGTCTCGTGCTCGACCTCCAGGCTCACCTCCCCCTGGGCGTCCTCGCCCACCGTCACCGACTGGATGCGGTAGTCCCGGAGCCGAGCCTGGATACCGGTAATCTTCTCGATGGCCTTGAACACCGCGTCCACCGGTCCGTCCCCTGGTGAGGCGTCGAGGTACTTCGCGCCGTCCTTCTTCTGCAGCGAGATGGAGGCCGCCGGCAAGGTGCCCGTGCCGGAGGTGGTCGACAGCGCCATGAGCTCCCAGAGCGCCTGCCCCTTGAGGAGCTGCCCGTGGATGACGAGCGCCTCGAGGTCCGCGTCGTAGATCTCCTTCTTCTTGTCGGCGAGGAGCTTGAAGTCGGTGAAGACCTTGTCGAGCTGCGCGTCGCTCAGGCGGTAGCCGAGCTCCACGAGCCGCTCCTTGAGGGCGTGGCGCCCGGAGTGCTTGCCGAGCACAAGCTCCGAACGGTTGAAGCCCACCTCCTCCGGCCGCATGATCTCGTAGGTCTCGCGGTGGGTGAGCATCCCATGCTGGTGGATTCCGGCCTCGTGGGCGAAGGCGTTCTGCCCCACGATGGCCTTGTTGCGCTGCACCTGGTTCCCGGTCACCTGCTGGACGAGCTTGCTCGTCGGGTAGAGCTTCTCGGTGTGCACGCCGGTCGAGAGCTTGAAGACGTCGGCGCGGGTCTTGATGGCCATCACCACCTCCTCCAGGGAGGCGTTGCCGGCCCGCTCGCCGATACCGTTGATGGTGCACTCCACCTGGCGCGCACCTACCGACACGCCGGACAGGCTGTTCGCGACCGCCAAACCGAGGTCGTTGTGGCAGTGCACGGAGAGCACGATCCCGTCGATGCCGCGCACGCGCTTCTTCAGGTACGAGAGGGTCTCGGCGTAGGTCTGGGGCAGCGCGTACCCAACGGTGTCCGGGATGTTGAGGGTAGTGGCCCCGGCCTCGATGGCCCGCTCCACCACCTCTGCCAGGAACTCGAGTTCGGTGCGGGCGGCGTCCTCGGTCGAGAACTCCACGTCGTCGAACCGCTCCCGGGCCATCTTCACGCCCTCGACGGCGCGACGGACAATCTCCTCCTTCGCCATCTTCAGCTTGAAGTCCCGATGAATGGGGCTCGTGGCGAGGAAGACGTGGCAGCGCTTCCGCGACGCGTCCTTGAGCGCGTTGAAGGAGGCCTCGATGTCTCCCCGGGTGCAGCGGGAGAGGCTCGCGATGACGGGGCCCTGGATCTCGCGGCTCACCCCCTGGATGGCCTCGAAGTCGCCGGGGGACGCGGCCGCGAAGCCGGCCTCGATCACGTCCACCCCGAGTTCCTGGAGGGCGTTGGCCACGCGGAGCTTCTGCCCGAGGTTCATCGAAAAGCCAGGGCTCTGCTCCCCGTCTCTCAGGGTGGTGTCGAAGATGATGACGCGCTCCATGGGTGCCTCGGTCTGCTGCGCTGGATGGGGGGACTTACTCGACATGGCGGTTCCTCGGACTCGGGGGGCCGAAGAAGCGGTCTCGCCATCGAGGGCAACCTCTTCGGCCGGATTCGGCGGAAGAGGTCGCGGCGCAGCGGCTAGCCGGGCCGGGACTCTCCCGCCTGGCTAAGAAGTCGACGCTCGCTGCGACAGAACGACATGGCACGACAGGGTAACGGGCGAAGGGCTCCGGGTCAAGCCGCGCACCCCGGTCGCCCGTCGGCGTCGCGTCAGTAGGGGGCGGCGGCCTCGGCCCGGAGCAGGTCCACGAAGGCGTCGAGGGGCATCGTCTTCAGGTCCTCGCCGCCGT
>Ga0335077_10008132_pt1 | contig 13006 bp, 14 predicted proteins | sample Lox_Sample_31_FD_207151 | JGI IMG/M metagenome (GOLD analysis project Ga0335077, IMG submission 207151) | Soil microbial communities from Loxahatchee National Wildlife Refuge, Florida, United States - Lox_Sample_3.1 | ecosystem: Environmental > Terrestrial > Soil > Wetlands | place: USA... | reverse complement strand
ACGGCTAACCTTCACCACCACGCAGGATCCGAAATGGCAACAGCGACCGCTACGCACAATATCGGCAAGGTCATGCAGGTCATCGGCCCGGTGCTCGACGTCGAGTTCGAGCCGGAGAAGCTGCCGGAGATTTACAACGCCCTCCTGGTCGACGACAGGAGCGGGCCGATGCCGGTCCGGCTGGTCGCCGAGGTGCAGCAGCACATCGGCCAGAACCAGGTCCGGGCGGTGGCCATGTCCTCGACCGACGGGGTGATGCGGGGCATGTCCGTGACCGACACCGGGGCGCCCATCACGGTGCCGGTGGGGACGGCGCCGCTGGGACGCATCCTCAACGTGCTCGGCGAGCCGGTGGATGGTGGCGCGGCGATCCCCGCCACCAATGAGCGGTGGCCGATCCACCGCGAGACGCCCAAGTTCGTCGAGCTCGAGCCCAAGACCACCATCTTTGAGACCGGGATCAAGGTCATCGACCTGATCGCGCCGTTCGTCAAGGGCGGCAAGATCGGCCTGTTCGGGGGCGCCGGCGTGGGGAAGACGGTAGTGATCATGGAGCTGATCAACAACGTCGCCAAGGGCCACGGCGGCAAGTCGGTCTTCTGCGGCGTGGGCGAGCGGACCCGCGAGGGGAACGACCTGTATCTCGAGATGGAGGAGAGCGGCGTCATCAAGAGCTGCGCCCTGATCTACGGGCAGATGAACGAGCCCCCGGGCGCCCGGCTCCGGGTGGGCCTCTCCGGCCTCACCGTCGCGGAGTACTTCCGCGATGTCGAAGGCCAGGACGTCCTCCTGTTCATCGATAACATCTTCCGCTTCACCCAGGCCGGGTCCGAAGTGTCCGCCCTGCTGGGGCGGATGCCCAGCGCCGTGGGCTACCAGCCGACGCTGGCCACGGAGATGGGCGATCTGCAGGAGCGGATCACGTCCACCAAGAAGGGGTCGATCACGAGTGTCCAGGCCATCTATGTGCCGGCCGACGACCTGACCGACCCCGCGCCCGCCACCGCCTTTGCCCACCTCGACGCGACGGTGGTGCTGTCCCGGGCCATCTCCGAGCTCGGCATCTATCCCGCCGTGGATCCGCTGGACAGCTCGAGCCGGATCCTCGACCCGCAGTATATCGGGGAGCGCCATTACAACGTGGCGATCGGCGTGCAGCGGACCCTGCAGAAGTACAAGAGCCTGCAGGATATCATCGCCATCCTGGGGATGGACGAGCTGTCAGAGGACGACAAGCTGGTCGTGGCCCGGGCGCGCCGCCTGCAGCGGTTCCTGTCGCAGCCGTTCTTCGTCGCGCAGCAGTTCACCGGGTTCGAGGGCAAGTACGTGAAGCTCCAGGACACCATCGAGAGCTTCGAGCGGGTGCTTTCCGGCGAGTTCGACGACTTGCCGGAGCAGGCGTTCTACATGGTCGGGGGCATCGAGGAGGCGGTGGAGAAGGCCAAGAAGCTGGCGAGCGCGTGATGCGGGTCACGGTGATCTCCCCGGAAGCGGCCATCTTCGACGGCGAGGCCGACGCGGTCACCGCGCCGGCCTACGACGGCATGGTGGGGATCCTTCCGCACCATGCCCCGTTCACTACACTGCTGGGCAGGGGACCACTCCTCGTCACCAGCGGCGGCACGACGCGCCGGTTCGAGGTCGAGGGCGGCTTTCTGCAGGCGGTGCACGATACCGTCCGCATCGTCGCGGAACAGGTCAAAGGAGTCTAGATGACTCGCGGTCGCCTCCTCGTTGCCCTCCTGGCCGCCTTCGGCTCGGCCCCCCTCTCCGCGCAGACGTTGAGCACCCCGATCTTCCAGAGCCCCTATCGCGACTTCCGGCAGAGCGAGCTCGCGGGTTACGTGTCCGATCCGGGCTCCGGGGTCAGCATCGCCGTGCAGGGCGAATACCGGATCGCGCGCCCCAAGTTCGACTTCGGCCTCATGGTGGGGTATCTGGATGGTTCCGGCACCAACAACAGCCTGTTCGGCGTGGGGATCGAAGCTCGCGCGCCCGTGGCCGGCCACAGCCAGCAGTTCCCGTTCGATGCCACGCTGACGGGCGGGTTCGGCGCTCTGTTCGGCGGCGGATCGAGCGGCTTCCTGGTGCCGTTGGGTGTGAGTCTGGGGCGGCAGCTGCTGCTGGAGAATTCCAACATCAGCTTTACACCGTACCTCAATCCGGTCATCGTGCCCACCTTCGGAAAGCTGTACGGAGATGTGCAGTTCGCGCTGGGGCTCGGCGTCGATATCTCGCTGAGCCGCACCTTCGATGCCCGTGTGAGCGGGTCGCTGGGCGACATCAGCGGCGTCGGAGTTGGCTTGGCCTGGCACCGGTAGGCCAGGCACGTCGCCCGCGGCACGACCCTCCCGATACCGGAGGGTCGTTTCGCGTCGGGACATTGCGCCTGTGTTGACTCACCTTCCGGCCTCCGATACCTTCTGGCGCCTCGTTCACCCCGGACTTTGTGGAGGCCGCATGGGACCCAGGCGAGTTCTCGCTCTAACCATAGTGTGCGGGATTGCGTTCACGGCGAGCGGACGCGCCCAGGTGACCGGGCTCCCGGTCCTGAACAGCGGCATCACCAGCGGGTTGACGCTTGGGGGGGAGGTCGGCTGGCCCAACGCGGACTACGGGAAGGGCACCAGCTTTGGCGGACGCGCGGCTGTGGGCCTGGGGCCACTGGGCGTAAGCGGGGTGGTCTCGCGGTGGTCACCGAATGGCGCGTCATCCCACACCGGCGTGGGCGGGTACCTCAATCTGAAGGTCTTCGGCGGGCCGCTGATCCCGCTCTCGGTCACGCTGCAGGGCGGGGGAGAGTACGCCAGCGCGCAGGGCGGGAAAGTGCTTCACGTGCCGGTTGGCCTCGGGATCGCCCTCAAGATTCCGAACCCGGCTCTCGCGATCAAACCATGGATCGCCCCCCGGTTCGACCTGGTGCGGGTGAGTCCGACCAGCGGCTCCAGCTCCACCACCAAGAAGTTCGGTATCAGCGGCGGCCTCGAGTTCAGTCTCCTGGGCGGCTTCGGTTTTGGAGCCGCCTATGACCGCACCTTCCGTGGCAGCGGCGTCAACCCTTCGATCTTCAGCGTGGGCGTCAACTACACTCTCAAGATTCCGGGCCTGTGAGAGCGGCAGGCCCGGTGCATCGCGTCCTCCGTCGAGGCCTCATCCCGCTCGTGAGCTTCGCCCTCCTGTCCGCCACCGGGTGCTCGCTGACCCTCGATGCGCGGGACCTCGGAGTGCCGGCAACTCTGTCTTCCGCGGCCGGCGCGCCCCCCGCCGGGAATTCCTTCAGCGTGACGAGTCACGCCGTCTACGGTCTGTGGGGGCTGGTGCGGCTCTCGCAGCCCTCGCTCAAGAAGGCTCTCGCGGCCCAGCTGGTGGGCGGCAAGGCCATCTCCGATGTCCGCGTTCATGTCCGGAGCAGATTTGGCGACCTGATCATCACAGCCCTCACCCTTGGCCTGGTCGTGCCTCGTTCCGTCACCTTCGAGGGCGTGGTAGTGCAGTAGTTCGCGGGTACTCCGGGCTCTCCTCCACCAGGCGCTCCACAACCCTCGCGATCCGGTCCGCGGCGCCGAGCGCCGAGTGTACAGCCGCGCCTGCCCCCTGGCCTGCTGCCGTCCGCGCAGCGGGATCTTCCAGCCACCGAAGCCAGTGGTCCGCCAGTGCTTCCGCCGGCCGTGACCGCGGCAAGCGTTCCAGTCCGCCCGCCGCGGCCAGTCGTTCGACTTCGGGATGGCCCTCGGCTCTCGGTCCCACCACGATGGGGATCCCACAGGCGGCCGGCTCGAGGACAGAATGGACGCCGGAGCGCCGGAAGCCACCGCCCACATACGCGATGCCCCCCGAGCCGTATCGAAAGGCGAGCGAGCCTACCTCGTCGACGATAATGAGGGAAGCGTCGTCGCTGGCCTCGGGCGAACGGCGGGGTGGCGGGAGATCGAGCCGCGTCGCCAGGGCCTCCAGTCGCGCAGCCGATGCGCGGTCCGGCCGGTGTGGCACGAGCACCAGGCGCGCCCAAGGCAGCGCCACGAGCACGCGGCGAAAGGCGGTAAGCAGGATCCGGTCGTCCTCCGGCCAGGTTGAGCCGGCAATGAGGGCGTTCGGATCGCGGTGCACCGGCGCCGGATGATGGGCGAGCCGCTCCACCACCGCATCATAACGTGGGTCGCCGAGCACGTGGATCTTCTCCGGCGAGACGCCGAGTCGAGCAAGCCGATCTGCATCGGCGTCGGTGACCGCGGCAGCCAGGGCGAGACTGGCGTAGGCGGGCTGCAGTACCTTCCGCGCGGGCCAGCTCAGGCGCCCACTCCTGGCCCGGACCGTCGCCGCGACCAGCGCCACCGGGATGCCGCGGCGCTCGGCGCCGTCCGCGAAACAGGGCCAGAGGTCGAGCTTGCCGACTACCACCGCCGCCGGCTTGAGTGCATCGAAGAGGCGGTCCACCGGGCCCGGGAGATCGAACGGCAGGAGGCCCGCGATATCGGGATCGAAGGCGTGCGCCACCGCCGGCCCGGACGGGCTCGTGCAGGTGACGGCGAGCTGCCATTCGGGGTGGTGCTGCCTGAGGCGCCGGATCACGGGCTCCAGCTGACGCAGCTCGCCGGCGGATGGGGCGTGCCACAGCACCAGGGGCCGGTCGCGGTCTCGCGTGGTCCGCGCCCAGTCCGCGAAGGAGGCCGCGCTCGCGCGACGCCCGGTGATGCCCTCCCGCACGCGCGTCGAGCCGAGCGAGGCAACCGAGAGCAGTCCCCGCGCCAGGTAGGCCGCGCCACGATAAGCGGGGCCGGACCAGCTCATGGCCGCAGCGGTTGGCAAGGGTGACGGTGACGGGGGCGGAGCGTGCGCCTTGGCTTGCGTGCCGTGAAGGGGGATTCTACGTTCCAACGGTCCGCCCAATGTTCCACCCTGCTGAGAGGAGGTGATCCATTGTCTAGTGACAGTTGCATCCGTGGCTCGAAAAGGGCAAGCGATCGCCTGGTGAGCTGCTGATCCTTCAGGGCCAGGTGTAAGGCCTGGCCGCACCGACCCGGGGATCGCCTCGAGTCCGATGCACACTGACCGCGCTCTGGGTCCGCCTGCGGGCGGGTTCAGGGCGCGGTCCACATTCCCTCCGAGGGAGCGCTGCATGCGCGCGAACTACTGGTCGGCGACCCGCGCCCCCCGATACAGTCTGCTCTTCGCCTTTCCACTCCTCCTGGCCTACGAGTGGCTGGCTCGGGTCCTCTCGGGAGACGAGGGCGTCCGGAATGGCGCCGATGTGCTTCTCAAGAGCCTGTTTCTGGTACTGGGAGGCCGCGCCGGGCTCACCATGTTTGCCGTGATCCTTCTGGGCAGCGGGCTGGTGCTGGTGGTGCGCGATTGGCGGCGGAGCGGCCCGCCCCGGCTCGCCTATTTCATGGGGATGCTGGCAGAAGCGATCCTGTACGCCCTGGTGTTCGGCACCGTCACCGGAGCCCTCACCGGGTTGCTGCTGCACGGGCCTCGCGGCCTCTACATCGTGCAGGGTCAGGCCCTCCCCTTCGCGACCCGTATCATGGTCTCCCTTGGCGCCGGCGTCTACGAGGAGCTGCTCTTCCGGGTGGTGATCGTCTCGGCGCTGCAACGCCTGGCCAGTCGGGGCTTCAAGTGGCGCCCCTGGGCGGCCGGGAGCTTCGCGACGTTCGGTGGCGCCTTGATCTTCAGCGCCTTCCACTATGTCGGGCCCCTGGGCGATACCCTGACGCTCACCTCGTTCGTCTTCCGGATGGTGGCAGGCGTGCTGCTGAGCGGGCTCTTCCTGCTCCGGGGGTATGGCATCACGGCCTGGACCCACGCCCTCTACGATGTCTTCCTGACCGTGGCGAACGGGTGAGTCCGGAAACGCGACAGCGGCGCCAGACGCTGAGAATGGGCGAGAGCCGGCGTCAGGGCGCCGGCTTCTTCTCGGTCTTGTCCCGCCAGAGTGAGTCGAGGACCTCACGGAATACGGCCACCGGCTGCGCCCCCGCGATCAGGCCCACGCCCTGGATGTAGGCGGTCGGCGTAGCGTGCACGCCGGACTTCGCCGCCCCCTCCGCCTCCGCCTGCACCAGTCCGAGCATCTCATGCTTCTGCAGGCAATCGAGCATCTCCGGGCGGGGGATGCCAGCCGAGTCGGCGAGGGTGATCAGGAACGGGGCCGGGTCCTTGAGCGGTGCCCACTTGTCCTGATAGGTAAAGAGCAGGTCATGCACCGGCCAGAACTTCTGCGCCCTGGCCGCACACATCGCGAACTCGGCCGCGGCGGCCGCGTTGGGGTGCAGGTTGGTGAGCGGGAGGTTGAGAAAGATCCAGCGCACCTTCCCGGTGTCGATGAACTCATGCTCGATTGTCGGGAAGGTCTCGACCGCCTGCCGCCGGCAGAAGGGGCACTGAAAGTCCGACATCTCATAGACGGTGAGGGGCGCCGTGGCGGAACCCTTGGTGCGTTCGGCGAGATAGAGATCCGCCTGGGGTGTGCCGGCCGGGAGCCACGCAGGCGGGGGCGGGGATGGCGCCACCAGGCGCGTCACTCCGGTAGAACCGGGGGCGCGTGTGCTTCCCGTCAGGACCAGGGCGAGACCGGCAATCAGGGGAACCGCGGGCAGGCTTCGCATGATCTATCCTTGCAGCGATCAGTAGCGCGGCAGGCGGCGTCCGCTGGCACGGTCGAGGACGACCTTGTCACCGGTGACGTGCACGTTCCAGTACCATTCACTGTTGGGGTCCCAGACGTCCCAGGAGCGGGCGTAGATCCACCAGTCGCCCCGCGGGAGGCCCAGCGTGGCCGTGCCGTCCGCGCCGGTGCTGTCTGCGATGGGCTCCCTGCCGAGTCCCGAGCCGAGCACGCGGGTTATGCTGTCATAGCCGCGGTAGGTACTATCTTTCCACTGGCCCATCAGCCGGCGAAGACTGTCCATGGGTTTGGCGAGCTGGACGCGCACCACGCCGAAGGCCCGCTGGGTATCATCGCGGCGGCGGCGGGCCTGGCTGAGGCTGTCGGAGCCGAGGGTGAAGGCGCGGTACAGCGTGTCGTAGCGTGGGCTTGAACGCGGCAGGGAATCGAGCTCGAGCTTGAGCCGCGCAAGGGTGTTCTGCAGCTTCTGCACCCGGTAATCCGCGCTGGCGAACACGACGAAGGGGTCGCGGTACAGCTGAAACAGGCTGTCGAGGCGGTTCGTAATCGCGGCTGGCCGCGGGCTCCTGGCCTCCATTGCTTGGAGCACGCTGTCGCGGTCGTAGGGCAGAGCCACGAAGCCGAGGTGCGCCACAGGCGCGTCGACGGAGTCGGGCCCGGGAATGGCGGCTTCGATTCGAACATCGCGTCCACCGCAAGCGGTGAGTGCGAGGAGGAAAATCCACATCCGACGAAGCAATGGGTACCGACTCGGGCTGAGACGGGGGAAAGCTATCCGGCTCCTCTGGCTGCTTCAACTCGTGCCGGCGCTCCTCGCCGCGCAGGACGACGCGATCCGCCGGCTCTTCCCGGCCCGCCCCGACTCGTTTCTTACCGATGTGGCGCGGGTGGTCGACCCTGCCTCGGCGGGGGAGATTAATGGATGGGCGGCCCGGCTCCGCGCGGCCACTGGGGCGGAGCTCGCGGTGGTGACGCTCCCCACTATCGACGACCGGGCGCCCGGCGATGTGGCGCTCACCATCGGCCGGACCTGGGGCGTGGGCGCCAAGGGCGCCATCGGCGACTCCACCCGCAATGCCGGCCTGGTGCTGCTCCTGGTTCCGCGCACCGCGGAGCATCGCGGGGAGATCTACCTCTCCACCGGGCGCGGCGTGGAAGGGATCGTCACCGATGCGACCGCCGGTCGCATCACCGACCTCATGCTGCCCGACCTGCAGTCCGGTCAATGGGGACCGGCGCTGGTGCTGGGCACCCGAGCCATCGTGTCCACCGTGGCCAAGGGTTTCGGCGTCACCGACTCGGCGCTGGCGGCGGCCAATCCCTGGCCTGCTTCGGGCGGCGAAGGGGACGAATCGGGAAGCAGCCCGGTCCCCGTATTCCTGGTGGTGCTCGCCATCATCATCATCGTTTCGGCCATTCGGCGGGGCGGTGGGCGCGGTGGGCCGATGATCTTCTGGGGCGGTGGCGGGGGAGGGTGGTCGGGAGGCGGTGGCTGGGGTGGAGGCGGCGGGGGCTTCGGCGGCTTCGGCGGCGGCGGCTGGTTCAGCGGCGGCGGCGCGGGGAGGAGCTTCTAGCATGAGTGACGTGGAGCAACAGGTCGAGCGCCTCCTGGCGGATCTCGACCAGGCGTGGCCGAGAGGCTATACCGCCGTGCTGTTCGGCTCGACGGCACGGGAGCAGCGCATTGCTGGTTGGTCGGACATCAACCTGCTCCTGATCGCGGAGGATCTCTCTCCCGAGGCCCTCCGGGCGGCTCGACCGGCCCTGCTTCGATGGCGCGAGGGAGCCGAGACGCTGCCCCTCCTGTTCGGGCCGACTGAATGGCGCCGCTCGACGGACGCATATCCGCTGGAGATCGCCGAGATGCGGACGGCGTATCGTCTGCTCCGGGGAAGCGACCCGCTCGCCGGGATGAAGGTCGCTCCGGAGGACCTGCGGATGGCGCTCGAGCGCGAGTTCCGGGGCAAGCTCATGCGGCTCCGCCAGGGGTACGCGCTGATGGAGACCGGCTCGCCCGAGCTGAGCGAATTCCTGCGCACCAGCGCATCCTCGGTGCTCCTCTTGTGTCGCGGACTGCTGATTCTGCGAGGCGAGACGGTGCCTCGGGAGAATGGCGAGGTGCTCGAGGCGGCGGGGAAGCTGGCCGGATTCCCCGCGCAGGCCGTCGGCCGCGTGGTAGCGGCCCGCGCCGACGAGCGGTGGCGCTGTACGGAAGAAGATGTGCGGGGGTATCTTGCGGCCGTCGATGCAGCGGCACGCTACGTTGACAACTTCCAGACCGGAGCACGAACATGACGCGGTCCCATCGAGTGGCGCTGGTTGTGGCCCTCAGTCTTACCGCGAGTGCCTGCGGCTACAATCGCATCCAGAGTCTCGATGAGCAGGTCAACAAGGCCAAGGGGCAGATCGCGGCACAGCTGCAGCGCCGAGCCGACCTGATCCCGAACCTGGTCGAGACGGTCAAGGGCTACGCCAAGCAGGAGACTACGATCTTCACCGAGGTTGCCAATGCCCGGGCCCGCCTGGCCGGCTCGGTGCAGGGCGGCAACCTGGACAGCATGGCAACCGCCAATCAGGCGCTCAACGCTCCGCTCGGCAGGCTGCTCGCGATCTCGGAGAACTATCCCCAACTCAAGTCGGATGCGAACTTCCGGGCGCTGCAGGACGAGCTGACCGGCACGGAGAACCGGATCGCCACGGCCCGGCAGGACTACAACGACGCCGTGAACCAGTACAACAGCTTCATCCGGACCTTCCCCTACAACCTGACCGCCAAGATGTTCGGCGCGGCGACCGAGCGACCGTACTTCGAGGCACAGGCCGGCACGGAGGCGCCGCCGGCGGTCAAGTTCTAGCCCACCGCCACACGGAAAAGCAGAAGCGACCCTTGGCAGGTGTGCCCGGGGTCGCTTCTTCTACGTGGCTGACGGCTGACGGCTGACGGCTGCCTAATCCACCACCACATCCGGTAGAACGTACCGTAGCGGATCCACCGGCTTCCCATTCACGTGGACTTCGTAGTGAAGGTGCGGGCCGGTGGCGAGGCCGGTGCTGCCGACTTCCGCGATGATCTGGCCGCGCTCCACCCGCTGCCCGACCTTGGCCACCAGCTTGGAGCAGTGGGCATACTTGGTCTGGATGCCGAAACCGTGGTCGATCTCGATGGTATTCCCGTATCCGGTCTCCCAGCCGGCACTGATGACCCTGCCGGCGGCCGGGGCCTTGATCGGCGCGCCTAGTGGCGCGGTGACGTCGATACCCTCGTGGGGACGCATGATGTGGAGAATCGGATGCTCGCGCATGGAGCTGAAGGCGCTGGACAGCCAGCCGACCGTTGGCATGATCGAAGGCATGGCCGTGAGCCGCTCCCGGTGGTGCAGGAGCGAATCGCGCGCTTCGCCGAACGAGGCGGCGAGCAGGTTGGCCCGGCGGATCAGCGCCCCGAGGTCCACCCGGATCTCCTCCGTCTGATGGCCGAGCATGCCCATGGTGAGCAGGCTGAGGCTGGTGCTGTCGGGCGTGGAAGGCCCGCCGATCCCGGCCTGCTGCACCGAAGGATCATTCGGTTCCAGGTCGGCCAGGAGGCGAATCCGGGTATCCTGCAGGGAGATCTTCTTGATCGTATCGCTGAGGTTGGCGATCTGACCGTGAAGCTGGCCAAGCTGTTCCGCCAGCTCCGCGTTCTCGCGCTCGAGCTGCGCAGCACGATGCAGGTTCAACGTGTGTGACACGGTGCCGTACCCCAGGAAGAGCGCCACCAGTCCGAGGACGCCAGCGAACCCCGTGACGGCCTTGAGCACGCGCTGCGACACCTCGATCGCTCTCGAGGCGCCAGAGCCCGGCGGCACGACGACAAGGGTCCATTTCCGTTCGGACATGCGGGTCTCCGAAGGGCGGCAAAACCAGGATGAAGGATTGAAAAACCCGTGCCTTTGGTATCGGCAACGGACCCGATGGTCCTTAGGGCGGGTTAAAATGCCCCGCCCAGACCGGGGTGTCAAGACCAGATCGTCACGTTCAACTCTTTGACAGTCAAGAACTTGGCTGGTCGTTTTTCGGAAAGAGGCCCTCCGGCTTTCGCACCCTCCGGCCGGCGGCATCCGGCGATTCGGCCTGCCGCCAAGCGCCTGAGAGGCGGGCATCCTGCCCGAGATGTTGCCAGAGGAGTTCGGCCTTGCCCGGCATGAAGGGGTGGGTCAGAACGGCCAGGCGGAGCAGACAGCGGGCGAGCCCGCTCAGCACCTGGTCCAGCTCGGCATCCTTCCGCTCCTTGCTCAGGGTCCAGGGAGCCGTCTGAACGATGAACTGGTTGGCCGCGCTCACCAGCGACCATGCAGCCTCCGCCCCGCCTCTGAGATCGTAGGCGTCCATCGCGGTCTGGTAGGCCTGGACTGCTCGGGCGCCGGCGGCGTCGAGCGGCGTCGCCTCGCCCGTTGGAACGATTCCCCCGCGATAGCGTTCGATCATGGCCAGGGACCGGCTGGCGAGGTTGCCGAGCCCATCGGCCAGATCCGCGACATAGCGTTCGTCGAACCGCTCCCAGGTGAAGTTGCCGTCCTGCGCGAAACCGACCTCCCGGAGCAGGAAGTACCGGAGCGCGTCGGGCCCGTGCCGCGCGAGCGCTTCCTTGAGGTCGAGCCGCACCCCGGCGCTCTTGGAGAAGCGATCGCCTCCGAAGTAGATGAATCCGTGGGCCCACACCTTCTCCGGCAGGGGCTCGCCTGCCGCTTCCAGCATCGCAGGCCAGATCACGCAATGGAACCGGGTGATGTCCTTCCCGACTATGTGGAGCTGGGCCGGCCACTGGGCATGGGATCCGGGAAAGCGTTGTGCGGTCCAGTAGTTCGGCAGCGCGTCGAACCAGACGTAGGTGGTCTGAGCCTCGCCATCGCTGGTCGGGCGGGGGAACGGCACGCCCCAGGCGAATCGGCTCCGGCTGGCGGAGACGTCCTCGAGGCCCTGACGCAGGAGGCCCAGGATCTCGTTGCGCCGGATCTCCGGCTCGACGAACTCCGGCCGCTCCGCCAGCAGCCTTTCCAGAAAGCCCTGATACCGCGACAACCTGAAGAACCAGTTCCGCTCCTCGACCATTTCGAGCTGGCGGGTCGGATGGAGCACGCAACGCCCGTCGACGATGTCCGCGTCCGTCTTGAAAGCCTCGCATCCCACGCAGTACAGACCGGTGTAGGACTTCTCGTAGAAGTCGTCCGGGTTGCGGGCGAAGATGCGTTCGATCAGCTCCTGCACGCCGGCCCGGTGCTCGGGGCTCGTGGTCCGGATGAACTGATCCTGGGAGATGAGCAGGGACGACCAGGTGTCTTGGAAGCGCGAGGCCAGCTGATCAGTCAGCGCCTGGGGGGAGAGGCCGAGTTCCGCCGCGGTCTGCGCCACCTTCTGGCCATGTTCGTCCATGCCGATCAGGAACCAGACGTCGTCGCCCCGCAGGCGCCGGTACCGCGCGATGCAATCGGCACCGATCTTTTCGAAGGCGTGCCCCATGTGGGGCTCGCCATTGGCGTAGTCGATAGCGGTGGTGAGGAAGAAGCGCCCCACTTACGCCTCGGGGCCCGGCCGTGGGGGGGTGGGTCCCCCCCCGCGGCCGCCTCGACGGCCCCGGCGTCGGCGCCGCGGTCGGCCAGCCGCATCGCCCTGGGGCGGAGGTGAGGGTGGGGCAGGAGAAGCGGGGGGAACGGGCGGAACGGCCGCTGGGGTACCGGAGGAAGGCGACGAATGCGCCGGGGCCAGCGGCGTACCCGGACGGTACGGCTCGGAGTGGGGACGAGCGGGGCGGTCGGCACGCTGGGGACGGCCGGTTCGCCTCTGGGCCTGCGGTGGCGGAGACACCGGGACTGATCCCGGTGCCGCGGCCGCGGCCTCAATCTCGGCGTTCAGATCCGCGAGGGGGATGATGCGCGAGCCCTCATCGTTCCGGAGGAAGACGCGCTCGCGGAAGATGTCGACGGCGATCACCCGTTCGTGGCCGCGCGAGGTGATGAGCATCTTCCCTTCCCGCGGGAAGCGCTTGCGCGCCGCCACATAGAACTCGTGCTCGTAGCGGAGGCAGCACAAGAGGCGTCCGCATCCCCCCGAGATTTGCGCCGGGTTGAGCGAGAGGTGCTGGTCTTTGGCGAGGGCAAGGCTCACCGGTGAAAGCTCGGTGAGCCAGGTGGAGCAGCAGTACTCCCGCCCGCAGCGACCGACGCCGGTGAGGCGAGCCGCCTCATCACGCACGCCGATCTGCCGCAACTCGATCCGGGTCCGGAAAAGCCCCGCCAGTTCCCGGACCAGCGCCCGGAAATCGACCCGCTTCTCGGCGGTGAAGAAGAGTGTGAGCTTGGCACGGTCCCACTGCCATTCCGCATCGCTCAGCTTCATTTCCAG
>Ga0335077_10008131_pt1 | contig 13008 bp, 13 predicted proteins | sample Lox_Sample_31_FD_207151 | JGI IMG/M metagenome (GOLD analysis project Ga0335077, IMG submission 207151) | Soil microbial communities from Loxahatchee National Wildlife Refuge, Florida, United States - Lox_Sample_3.1 | ecosystem: Environmental > Terrestrial > Soil > Wetlands | place: USA... | reverse complement strand
TATACGGGAGTGATTCTGGGAGTGGGCCTGTTGTGGTACGGCCTCAGCGGACGTCACCACATCGGTACGCTGGCATCTCACGCATTCAACTGAAGCGCTCGGCCTCTGAGCTGGGCCAGAAGATCTTCGCCAGTTCATACGGTTCGGTGACTTCGAGCTGATCGTACCTGCAGTCCTGCGGAGCTTTGTCCGACCGCCATCGCAGGAAGAATGCGGCGTGCCGAAACCGATCGCCCTGCATGTGATCGTATCGAACCTCGCAAACGCGCCTGATCTTCAGCGGCTCCCATGACAGGTCTTTGTCGGCGCTCCAGCGACTTGGTGCCCCGGGGACCCGCCTGCCCTCGGAACAGTTCTCTTTTGCATTAGCCCAGGGATGCTGGCGGGCGGCGTCCTTCCGTAATGGCGCTAGCTCTTTCAGAAATTGCCGACGTGCTGCCATCGTGAAGGAGGAGGCTACTCCGACATGCTGAAGAACGTTCCGCTGATCGTACAAGCCGAGCAGTAACGATCCAACGGCATCGTGACGACCTTTGTACCAGCGAAATCCCGCCACCACGCAATCGGCCGTGCGCATGTGCTTCACCTTCGTCATGACTCGCTTGCCTGGCAGATAGATACCGCTGGCCGGTTTCGCTATTACCCCATCGAGTCCGGCGCCTTCGAAGCGTGCCAGCCAGTCAAGCGCCGCGGACCGGTCACGCGTAACCGGCGTCAGGTGCACTGGCGGTGCCATTTCTTCTAACAGCGCCTCCAGGGCTTCGCGGCGCTCGGCCTGAGGCAATGGCATCAGATTGCGTGCCTGAACCGCGAGGACATCGAAGGCGATGAACGAGGCGGGCGTTTCTTTGGCGAGCTTCGTCACGCGCGAAGCCGCCGGATGGAGCCGCAGCTGCAGGGCGTCGAAATCAAGGCCACGCGAAGTCGCTATTACGATCTCACCGTCGAGCACGCATGCTTCTGGTAGACGCAGGAGCAACACTGCGTGCAGCTCGGGAAAATAACGGTCAAGGGGCCGGCCGTCCCGGCTCTGAATGTACACCTGATCTCGCTGCCTGAAGACAATGGCCCGAAAGCCGTCCCATTTTGGCTCGTAGAGGAAGTCGCCCGCGGGCAGCGCCGCGGCTGGCTTGGCGAGCATCGGTTCGATCGGCGGCTCCAGGAGAAGACCCGCAGGACGTCGCGAGCGGTTCGGTTGATGACTGGCGCCCAAAGTGCGGCAAAGACCTCTTCGGCTTTCCGGCGGCCCATTGAGGATACCAGCCACTGCGAGAGTCATGCGCAGGCGGTGCGCCTCGGTCAGTGCGAGAGGGATGCATTGCGTAAGCAGTGGCGCTACGCAGGAATTTTCTGACGCCCATACACTCGCAGCGCCGCTGCAGCTAATCCGGTTTCGTGTACGTAATGGTTTCGAAGTCTCTCAGTACGACTACCTTTATGAACAAACCCATACCCGTGGCAATTCTATACACGCTGACCGCGCAACCGTGGGCTGCGCTGTGCGCGGCGCAACCGGCACAGCAAGCGCCCGCGCCGGCGCAACCTTCGCAGCAACAGGCGGCGCAGCCTGCGCAGCCGGTCGCAGTCAAGCCCTCTAAGACCACTCCCTCTGTGGGTCAACAGTTCGTGGAGCATGGGGCACGCAATCCGGGCACGGCCTGCAATTCCGCGCGAGTCGACAAGAAGGGACACCTCGACTGCGGGATGCATGGCAAGGCAGCTACGCCGCAGCCGAAATAGCCGAGGCTTGTGCCAGATTGCGCCGACCTGTGCTTTCCGGCACAGGCCATGCCGTTCTGCCCGCGGCGCCGGAGAGCGGCGTGATCGCGGGCAGGAATAGTCCCCGGGAAGCGGACGACAGCCACCGACATTCTCAGCGCGGCGGAGACGGCATGGTGCGCTTGCGAGAGGTTCAAGCATGCGCATCGCACAAGTCGCCCCGCTTTTCGAGACGGTTCCGCCAAGACTGTACGGCGGAACCGAACGGGTGGTGGCGACCCTGACGGACGAATTGGTGTCGATGGGGCATCAGGTTACGTTGTTTGCAGCGGCCGGCTCGCACACGAAGGGCCGATTGTGCCCGACTATCGAGCGGGCTTTGCGCCTCGATTCCACGCCGCTGAAGTCGGAAGTCGCCGCGCATCTGGCGATGCTAGAGGAAGTGCGCAGGGTCGCCGATCGCTTCGACGTGCTGCACTTCCACACGGAGCTTTTGCACTTGCCGATGTTCGCCGAGATCGCCGAGAAGTGCGTTACCACGCTGCACGGGCGCTTGGATATCGCGGGGCTGGAGCGCGCCTATCGATGCTGGAACGTTCACGGCCTGGTCTCGATATCCGAGCGACAGCGCACGCCCATGCCGCGTGCCAACTGGCTGGCTACGGTGCCGCATGGGCTTGCCGCCGGCGAATACCGCGAGAGCAGTGCGCCGCAGGAATATCTCGCGTTTCTCGGGCGGATCTCCCCGGAAAAGGCGCCTGACGTCGCCATCAGGATCGCGCTCAAGGCGCAGGTTCCCCTCAAGATAGCCGCCAAAGTGGATCCGGTGGATCGCGCCTATTTCGAGACTGCGGTTAGGCCGCTGCTTGCACATCCGCTCATTGAATTTATCGGCGAGATCGGTGAGGCAGAAAAACCAGGATTTCTGACGAACGCCCGTGCCTTGGTGTTCCCTATAAGATGGCCGGAGCCCTTCGGGCTCGTAATGATCGAGGCAATGGCTTGCGGAACTCCTGTGATCGCCATGGACGAAGGCGCAGTGCCCGAAGTGATCGAGCACGGTCGTAGTGGATTTATCGTGCGCACGGAGGACGAAGTGCTCGAAGCACTAGGTGCGTTGGATCGTCTGTCGCGACGCGTGGTGCGCGCCTCATTTGAGCGACGCTTTACGGCACGACGCATGGCACACGATTACGTCAACGTCTACCACTCGCTGCTGGGATCGCGACCGTCAAGTCTGATGCAGGTCGTCTAGAAACCCACGGCCCGGGGCTACGCTTGACTACAGAAGAGCATGGAGAGCGGCGGGGGTTGCTGCCCCGCTACACGCTCAAGGACGAAAATACCTTTCTGTTGGCCGACGCGCTGGGGGATATCCAGGGAAGTGGCGACGGCCTGTTTACCAATGACACGCGAATGCTATCGCGCTATGAGCTCGAGATTGCCGGCGCGCGACCGTCACTGCTGGGGGCGGGAGTCAACCAGCAGAATACCCTGTTCACCGCGCATCTGACCAATCGTCCGCTGCCAGCCCTCGGTGAAGAGTCGATTCCGCAGGGAGTCATTCACATCGAGCGCAACCGTTTCCTCGCGCGGGGGCGTTTGTTCGAGCAACTGCGCCTGACCAGCTTCAATCCTGCGGCCGCACTACTCCCGCTCCGATTGTGGTTCGCGGCCGATTTTGCCGACATCTTTGAGGTGCAGGGCAGAGTGCGGCCCATGCGCGGGCTCAGCATGGCACCGCAAATCGCTCCCCAGGCCATCGTGCTGCGCTATCGAGGGCGGGATGAAGTGCTGCGGACCACAACGCTTGCCTTTTCGCAGGCACCCACGGCGGCGTCCACGCAGTTAGTGGAATTCGAAATTCATCTCTTGCCGCACGGACATGCCGAACTCTTCATTGAGGTAAATACCGCCGACGACATGGGAGAGGGGCTCCCGAGCGCCGAGCGCTATGCGAATGCCGCCCGGAATCTGCGCAACCAAGTGCACACCCGCTTGAGCCAGGGGGCGCAGGTGCACTCATCAGGGCGGCTCTTCAATTCGTGGGTGGAGAGGTCGCACTCGGATCTGGTGCTGCTGACCACGCCGCTGCCGACCGGTCCCTATCCGTATGCGGGTATTCCTTGGTTCGCCACGCAGTTCGGTCGGGATGCGCTCATCACGGCATTGCAAACGCTTTGGCTCAATCCGCAGTTGGCGGCGGGCGTTCTGCGCTTCCTGGCCGCGACCCAGGCACTTGAAGAGTCCTCCTTCAGGGATGCGCAGCCTGGAAAAATTCTCCACGAAATGCGCCGCGGAGAAATGGCGGCGTTGCGGGAGGTACCGTTCGGTTGTTACTACGGGGCGGTGGACTCCACTCCGCTGTTCGTCCTGCTGGCCGGAAGCTATGAAAGGCGCACTGGCGACCGCTCGGTAGTAGATCAGATCCTGCCGGAACTGCGTGCCGCCATGGGCTGGATCGAGCGTCGCTTGGACGCCAGCGCGACCGGATTTCTCGACTATGCCAGCGGCGCCGAGGCGGGTCTGGTCAATCAAGGCTGGAAGGACAGTCGCGACTCCATTTTCCACGCCGACGGGACGTTGCCCCCGGGGCCGATCGCGGTCGTGGAAGTGCAGGGTTATGTATATGCCGCGCTGAACTCCATGGCGCAGTTGCTGGCCGGTCGAGGTGAGTTCGAGCAGGCGCAGCGCCTGGCAGTGCGGGCGCAACGATTCAAGGCCGAGATTGAAGCACGCTTCTGGCTTCCGGAATTGGGCTTCTACGGCCTCGCACTGGATGGCGAAGGGCGGATTTGCCGCGCCCGTGCTTCCAACACGGGACAGCTGCTGTTTTGCAAGGTGCCGAGCACGGCGCGCGCCGACCTGGTGATTCGGGACCTGTTGACCGCACAATTCAGCAGTGGCTGGGGAATACGCACCCTGGCGACGGACCAGCGACGCTATAACCCGATGTCGTATCACAATGGCTCGGTGTGGCCGCATGACACCGCGATTTGCGCTGCGGGAATGGCCGAATACGGGCGCAGACGCGAGGTGGTGCATATTCTCAGCGATGTCTTCGAGGCTGCACAGCACTTCGGCATGCGCTTGCCGGAACTTTATTGCGGATTCGAAAGGATCGAAGGGCAGGGTCCCACGCCCTATCCGGTGGCCTGTCTGCCCCAGGCCTGGGCGGCGGGCGCGGTGTTCATGTTACTGAAGGCCTGCCTTGGCATTCACATCGACGGCATACGCGGCGAAGTTCACATACGTGCGCCTGAATTGCCGATCGGCATTGAATCCCTGACGGTCAAAAATCTGCAGGTAGGTGAGGCAACCTTGCACCTGCGCTTCCATCGACTCGCCGGCGAGGTCGTGGTGACGCTGCTCGGACCGACGGATGCGGGGGTGCGGGTCCTGGTGCATATGAGTGGAAGCGGGTGAGGGCGCTCCTTTTTTCCGGGTGATCCGTCCGGTAGGGGAATGCGCTTCTGGCCGACAGTGTGCACTCATTCTGCCGCGTAATCTGGGGCGTCTTAAACCTTCCCGCTTTCCGGTATGGACATGCACCACCGTCGCAAGGTGCGGGTGTCCAGAGGCGAGGCGGTCGGTATCGTAGGGGTGTGGCTTACGATGAGCGTCACTGACGTTTCCGCCCAGAGCTCGGCACCCGTGGCTGCCACCATGGGGCCGGCTATTTCCGATCCCCGTTCGAAGTATCCGAAGCCGCCGTTTCGGAGGCAGACCCAAGCGTGGCCGGGGCTGGCCCGTGACATGGATCCAAGACCCGACCATGGCGAGAACAGCTATCGCGGCTCAGGCAGACTTCGGGGCCGCAAGGCACTCATCACCGGCGGGGATTCCGGCATGGGTCGCGCCGCCGCCATTGCCTATGCGCGGGAAGGTGCGGACGTTGCGATCAATTACTTTCCGACCGAGGAACCGGATGCGCGCGAGGTGATCCAGCTGATCGAGCGTGCGGGGCGTAAAGGTGTGGCGATTCCCGGCGATCTGCGCGAGGAGTCCTTCTGTGAACGCCTGGTGGCTGAGGTAGTAGAAAGATTGGGCAGCCTGGACATCGTCGTCTGTAACGCCGGACGGCAGCAGGCGCGGCCATCAATAACCGAGCTTACGACCGCCGATTTCGATGCCACCATGAAGACCAACGTCTATGCACCCTTCTGGATCATAAAGGCGGCATTGCCACATCTGAAGCCCGGCGCGGCAATCATCGGGACGACCTCTGAGCAGGCGTACGATCCTTCGCCGGACTTGTACGACTACGCGCAGACCAAAGCCGCGACCATGAACTACGTGAAGTGCCTGGCAAAGCAGTTAGGGCCACGCGGGATTCGCGTCAATGGTGTTGCCCCGGGCATGACCTGGACGCCGCTGCAGATCAGCGGTGGCGCATCGGAAGAGAAGTACGAGAACTTCGGCGCAGCCACGATCCTCAAACGGCCTGCTCAGCCGGCGGAACTAGCGTCGATTTACGTACAACTGGCAGCCGCCGATGCCAGCTTTGCCACGGGCAACATCTACGGTTCTGGCGGGGGTATAGGCCAGCCGTAGCGTCCATTCGAGTGCGGCATCCCCGCAGTAGGAAGCGGACGACACTGCGCCCATACGTTGGCCCCTTGCTGTGCCTGCGTGGCATGAGGCTCAGTATGTGCGCAGGTGCGCGCCGCGCAATCGTCACCGAAGTGAGAGGGACCAAATGTCAATTCGCACCCTTCTCGTCATCGTCCTGATCCTGTTGCTCATCGGAGCACTGCCTGCATGGCCTTACAGTTCCGGCTGGGGTTACTACCCAAGCGGCGGCATCGGAATCATCCTGTTGGTTGTGCTTCTTCTGGCTCTATTCGCCAGTTGATACCGGTGCAGGTAAGCTGCGAGCGGGTCGGTCATGGGCGCACGCACTAACCGATCAGAACTCAGTGGTATAACGGACCCGATCCGGCTCGCATCCTTTGAACCGGATGACGCCGACCTCGTCGTGGTCGTCATCGAGACCCCCAAGGGGAGCCGGAACAAGTATGCGTTCGACCCCAACGAGCGCATCTTCGCTCTGAAGAAGGTGCTGCCGGCCGGGATGGAGTTCCCCTACGACTTTGGATTCGTGCCCTCCACCCGGGCGGGAGACGGAGACCCGCTGGACGCTCTGGTGCTCATGGATGAACCGGCGTTTCCGGGCTGCCGGCTCAGCTGCCGTCTGGTTGGCGTGATCGAAGGGGAACAGGGTGAGAAGAAGTCCGCTCGAGAGCGCAATGACCGCATTGTGTGCGTGGAAAGCTGCAACCACAGCTACGCGCACGTCAAGCAAATCGATGACCTGGGTCGCCGGTTCGAGGAGGAGATCGTGGAGTTCTTCGTCAACTACCACAAGCTCAGTGACGAGCAGTACCGGATTCTGGGTGTCAAGGGGCCGGCGCAGGCGCGTCGTCGAATCAAGGAATGTGCCAAGGCGGCGCGGCGCCGGAGCCGCGTTTGACGACCGTGCGGGGCAATTTCTGCGCTGTGGAGGCGGACGGCGTGCCATGAAGCGCAAAGCCCTGCGGATGCGGAAGGGTTTCCGTGTAGTCATTACCAGTCGGCGCGGACAGGTGGCCGAGATGGTGCTCGCGCCAGGCGACTCCGAGGGCGACAGCTCGAACCGCCACAAAGGCGCTGATCAATGGCTGTACGTGCTAAGCGGCATCGGGCGCGCAACGGTCAACGCCCGGCAGATTCGACTCAAGCCGGGAATGATTGTGTTAATCGAGCAAAGGGACCGGCACGAAATCAAGAACACGGGGCGCTCGCTGCTGAAGACGCTTAACTTCTACACGCCGCCAGCTTACACGTCGTCCGGGGAGGAATTGCCGCGCGGTGAAAGCGACTGAGCCACCCCGCTAGGCGGGCCGCCCAGAAGAAGCGGGCCGGCTCCAAGGGCCGGCCCGCTTACCTTTAGGGAGCCGAAATTCGCGTATCAGCGGCTTCTGCTCGACGAGCGGCCGCTACGGCTTTCCCAGCCCTCCTCAGCGGCGCGCGCGTGACCTTCCGGGTCCCCGAACCAACCGCCATGGCCGCCCCGCCCGCTACGCGAGCGTGAGCCTTCATCGTCGTCGCCGCGGTAGGAGGAGCGACGCTGTCCGCCGCCGCGGTGCTCCCAGCCTTCCTCAGCCGCACGAGAATGGCCTTCGGGGTCTCCATACCAGCCACGTCCCCCGCGGCCGCTGCTGCGGCCCGAAGAGCGTTCGTCCTCATAGTCCCTGCCGCCGCGTGAGCCGTAGCCACCTCTGTATCCACCGCGCTCCTCCCAGCCGCGATGGCTGGCCTCAGAATGCCCCTCAGGGTCCCCGGACCAGCCGCCCTGACCCCGTCCGCGTGAGCGACCGTTGTCATCGTCGTCCCGCGAGCGGTATCCACCGCCGCTTGAGCGCTCCTCGTAGTAGTCCTCGCGGTTCCCCGAGTGCGAGCCGTAGCTGCCACGACGTCCTTCGGCGCCTCGCTGAGCCGCCTCTGAATGGCCCTCGGAGTCGCCATACCAACCGCGGCCCCGTCCTCCAGAGGAGCCGCGCTCATAATCATCGTCCTGGTCGCGCGAGTATCCGCGGTAACCGCGCTCGTTCGAGACGAAACGCCCTTCGTCGTCGCGCTCTCTTTCATAACGTCTTTCCATGTCACGCTCCTGTGTAACTACGTTGCTCTGCAGATCAAACGACCGAGTCGGCGGTGAGGGTAAGGCGCCCGCCTGCGCCCTTTGCGTCAGCTCTCTCTTGCGAGTTTGTAACTGCTGCCCAAGCTCTTTCATGTCCAGCCCGGCGGCGCGGGCCTTCGCGAAGATGCCCTCCTGGGGTTTTTCCTCCTCAGCCACGTGATGCCGGATGTACTCGGACAGCACGCCGACCTTCGCATCGAAATAGCCGTCCTCCGGGTCATAAGCCAGCAGTTCATGAATGAGTACCTTGGCTCCATCGTGCTCTACTTGCGCTTCATTGAGCAGTTCCCCATCGACTCCCTTGTTACGGCAAGCGGGATAGAAGATCTGCTCTTCCAGCATCGTGTGGATTGTCAGTTCCGTGGCGATATTCTTCGCCACCTCGGATTTGCCCTGCGGGGATTGCTCCTCTTCAAATTGCCTGAAGAGCTGCTCGACCTTGCGGTGATCCTGCGTCAGCAAGGACACAGCATCGGCGTTTTCCGCCGTAACCGCCGCGGCCTGTTCTCCGCGGGTCGCGGCCGTCGTAGACGCATTGCCTGCATTGCTCACGGCAGACGATTTTGGCTTCTTGGCCATCGCACACTCCTCGGTGGCTGTGATGAAGGATGGGGGGCAGCGTCAGGGTCGTGACCCTAGCGAACCAGTCCCCGGGCGGCCCACAGGTCGAAGGGGGAAAGCGCATGTCGGCATTTCCTCACAGCGCGGTCTCGGGCGCAGGCCATGTCTGGGCGCTGAGTCGCAGCGCTCTGGTTCGCGTCCGCGCAGTTTGAGGCTGATGCGGTGTGCGTCCCACGAGCGCGATTCGTAGTGCACCGTAAGTCGAGGCGGACCCTTCGCCACGCGCAGCGCCGATTCAGGCCTGCGACTGTGCACACTATGTTTCGCCTTGTGGACGAAGCGCAGCTGACGCGATGGAATGCCGGAAACCGGGCGCAGCCGACGTCACAGCTTTCGCATTCTGCAAAGCGGGTCATGGAGCAGCGGCGGGCCCGCCGCTCAGCCGGCTCCGCAGCCAATTAAGGCCCATTGGATTACAAGGAGTTCCTCATGGCATCAAAATCGACGATCCGAGAAGCAAGCCGCAAGGCGGCACAGGTCATCGCACCGGAAGACGAATCGCTCGAGGGCACGGACATCCTCGATACGCTCAAGAAGGAGCATGACGAGGTCAAGTCCCTGCTCACGCAGTTGCAAAATACCGATGGGTCAGCCGAGCGCAGGAGCCTGGTGCAGAAGATCAAAGCAGCGCTGGTGCCCCATACCAAGGCTGAGGAGAAGGTCGTCTACGATGCGATCATCTCGAGCGCAGAGGAGCAAACCGAAGTGCATGGCCTGGAAGGATATCTAGAGCACGAGTGGGCATCGAAGACGCTACAGCGCCTAGAAGGTGCTGATCCACAATCGGCGGAGCACGTCGCAGCTGCGAAGGTTCTGAAGGAGCTGGTGGAGCATCACATCAAGGAGGAAGAGAGCACCATCTGGGACGACGTGCGAGAACATTTCGACGCTCAGGACCGCGCGCAGATGAACGTCAAGTTCGAGGCCGCGAAGCAGAAAGTGAAATTGTCTTCATAAAGCGGATTGTCGCGAAGTGCCGGCCTGAACAAAGCTTTACGGTTTCATAGGCCTTGAACAGCAGGCTGCACGGGAATTGTGCTGGGGATCTGCATCGCAGCTCCTACGGCGGTCCGTCGGTGTCGCGTCCTCACTGACGAGCCCGCCGCTGCGGTGTCTTTGGTTCGCTTCACGGTGTGCAGGAGCCTTTTGCACGCGGAATCACGGACGCTGCCCGGCTGCAGGGCCCGCTTGGCAGTTTGTGCCGGCTCACGTATGGGCCATCATCAGCTCGCAATTGCGCGCCGGATGCACCACCTCGCAGGGATGGCGAGGAGCCAAAAGCTGCGACGGGGGAGGCATCGGGAGCGCTTACGCGGCTGGCGCTTACGCGGGTGGATTACGGTGGTGCTACCGCGATGGTGGCCGCGCCGCCGCCGGATAGCCGGGACGCGACTGCGCCAGCGGGCGGACGGCTGCCAGGGTGTAAGTGAATGATCTGCCGAGCGGCCGGGTCATCGTGGCGCTCGCGCGGCACGTGGGCACGATCGGTGGATGGCGTCATTTACGACACCCACAAGCTTTCGGCCCGAGGGAGCAGGCCTGGTATACCGCTACTGGGTGCCCCCAGCGCAACTAGTACCCAGTGTAACTAGCTGAGGTGCGTCAGCACCTGGTCCCCGGGGCGCATCGGTCGACCCCTTAGGGCTTGATACCCTTAGAGTCAGCGATTTTTTCGATCGCGGACAGGTGCGATTGCACCGTGGGAAGTATCTTCTGGGCAAATGCCTTGGCATCGGCATCCTGCCCGGATGAGATTTCCTTGTTCAGAAGATCAATGGTGTCCTTGTGCGCCTTGACCTGATTTGACACGTACGATTTGTCGAAGTGCTCGCCGGAAAGTGCCTTGAGCTCGAGTTTCTTGGCGTCATTGGCTGTACCCGGGCCACCCGGCAGCTTGATGTCCTTCGAGGCAGCTAGTTTCTTGAGCTCTTCATTGGCCTGCGTATGGTCCTTGACCATCATCGCGGCGAAATCCTTGACGCTAGTGTCTGCCGCCTTAGCTTCCGCGAGCTTGCCCAACTCGACCTCTCCCATCCCCGCTTCAGCGGCATGCTTGTAAAAGGAGGAGTCTGGTGAGTTGGCGCCCAGGGCCAACGCGGGAAGAAGAAAAACCGACAGCAGGATGCGCTTGTCCATGGGGCACCTCGTATGTTGCGAGGTATATACAACCCCGCGACAGCGGTGCGCATCGCTGCAATGGTGGACTTGCGGTCAGTGGACCCCTACTAACACCAGTTATGTACTACCTGCACGGCAGCCACTTCGGGCGCCCGCCGTGCCCGGTTCAAGGCCAGGCTGTGGGCGCGTTTTCATTTTTCGCAAGCGACAGGGGGTGACACCGCCACATGGATTACGCCGGCGTTGATGCGCACCATGTGGCGACACAGTGGTAGTGTTGCCGGCGGGCCGAGTACGCGCCCGTCGCGCGCATCGAAGATCGCTCCGTGCAGCGGGCAGATCAGGCGCGTGCCGCGCAGGCGGCCCTCGCTCATACGACTAAAGGCATGCGAACAGACATTGTCAAAGGCGCTGATCCCGTTAGTGGTATGACACAGCAGCACTTCACGCCCGTTCAGCGTCACCGCGCGCATTGTCCCGCGCGCCACGGCTTGAAGCGGAAGCGCCGCGGTGAACTCTTCGCCCATATCAGGATGGTATGTCGCGGCGGCGAGGTGGGCCAGTAGCTGCACCACAGTGCAGTCCAGAAACTGGGAGTGGCGCGCCAGCACGGCAACCTCAGCCAACCGGGAAAATTGCACCCGCGTGCGTCGCCGAGTGCAGGAACCTCGCCAGCGCTTCAAGTGATCTGCGGATCTGCGCAGCCACGTCCGCGGCGCGCAGCATCTGATCCTCGGTAGTGCAGTAGCCAAGTAGGGGCACAGTGATTGAAGCCTCAGGCACTAGTCTCGCGCACATTGTCCGGAGCACTTCGAGGGTTCCCTCATATGCGTGATGTGCCCGCGGTGAGGTATTAATCAGAGCCACGGGCTTGCCGATGAAGCCCTCGAAACTCACCAACCAGTCCAGGGCGTTCTTCAGTACTCCCGAGACCCCGTGCGCGTACTCAGGACTCGCGATGAGAAGCGCCTGGGCGCCCGCCACGGCGCTTCTGAACGCAATGACGGTGCTCGGTGGTGTGGCTTCAAGATCCGGGTTGAACAGAGGTAGGGACCCTAGTCCGCTCGGGTAAGGGGTAACTTGCAGCTCCGCTGGGGCTAAGCGAGCAGCGGCGCGGCAAAAGGCGGCATTGATCGAGGCGGCTCGCAGGCTGCCCGCGATGGCAAGAACGTTCATGTACTGCACTCTAGCGCATGCGGTTAGACCCACGAACTCGGTACCCACGAACGCTCCGGTGGGCCTGCCGGCTGGCCGAACCACGAAGCGGCGCCCCACGCGCCGGTGCGGAATGACCGGGTGTACAAGCATCGGCCTCGGCCCTTACCCCGGCCACGGTTTGGTTACGGCTGCGCTCCCGCTTCTTCGCGCGTGGCATGATGCGTACATCTACTTAGGCAATCACCGCTGAATTGCCGCGGCGACGCGGTACGATGCGACATCGGGGTTGGGCGCCCATTTCCGGGCGGGGTAGTAGTCCGCAGTTCGCCGGCGTTCGCCGGATGCTGCAGGTCAGGAGGAAGATCATGAGCGCTGTGATGAAAGAGGCACCGACATCCGCTCTGAACGCGCAGTTTCTGTCCGCGCCGAAGAAGATGCTGATCAACGGCAAGTGGGTGCCGGCCGTCTCCGGCAAGACGTTCGAGGTGAAGAACCCGGCCACCGGCGAGACGATTGCGCGTGTCGCCGAAGGCGGGCGTGAAGACGTTGACCTGGCGGTGCGCGCCGCGCGCGCGGCCTTCGAGTCAGGCCCCTGGCCGGCTATGACACCCTCGCAGCGCGGCAAACTCGTGTGGCGCATCGGCGAGCTCATCGCGCAGCACGCCGATCAGCTGGCCGAACTGGAAACCCTCGATAACGGCAAGCCGTTG
>Ga0335077_10008130_pt1 | contig 13010 bp, 12 predicted proteins | sample Lox_Sample_31_FD_207151 | JGI IMG/M metagenome (GOLD analysis project Ga0335077, IMG submission 207151) | Soil microbial communities from Loxahatchee National Wildlife Refuge, Florida, United States - Lox_Sample_3.1 | ecosystem: Environmental > Terrestrial > Soil > Wetlands | place: USA... | reverse complement strand
CGCAACCCTCCCCAGGCAACGGCGCAAGATTGGACCTGAAGGGTAACCGCTTAGTGCTGAGTGGCTTATGGGGCTAGCAGGGGGAGCGCACCTTACTTTCCCCAAAACTACCCGCTTGCTGCTGGGCGCGCTTCACAGAGATTTCCACAATCAGGGCTTCTCGAAGTAACCTGGAAGCGCTCTGAAGGGCTTGACAACCCTTCCCAACGGGCTAAAATACCGCCAAATTCCGGCGAAAGTTCACCCTTTGGGGTGAGAAGCTAGTCCGGATCTATGACGCCCAACCTGCCTTCGCCCGTCCCTGAGAAGCAAAGCAAGGAAGCCTGCAAGCACCTGCGTGTGCAAATTGTCTCGCGCGATGAAGACGCCGAATTCGTGGAATGCACGGAGTGCGGCGAGATCTTTGAATCCAGCGAGTTCAAAGACATGGTGATCGAAGACACCAAGCTGCGCCCTGACTCCTGAATTTTTTGCCCGTTCATTCCTCTGACTTTCAGTCACTTAGAAGAAGCTCGCATGACGAAGGTAATCCGGTATTTCCCTTATTCCCTTGTTCGGAAAATGACACTTTGTTAGTGTGCGCTCAAAGGGGGAAATCTGCCTTGCGGAGACGAGAATGCCACTCGTGGCGCTAGTCGTAGACGACTCCATGCTCATTCGGCATACGGTTTGCCGCTTCCTCGAAGAGCGCGGCTTTTCGGTCGAGTCGGTAACGAATGGGCTGGAAGCGGTAGAAGCCCTCAAGCGGGTGCAGCCTGACCTGGTCATCACGGACATGCAGATGCCCAAAATGGATGGCAGCCAGCTCATTACCGCTCTGAAGAGCAACCCCGCCACGGCGAATGTGCCGGTGGTGATCGTTGCCGGACGGCAAAGCGGATTCGAAAAGACCGAACACCGCGCAGATTTCGCGATCTTCAAAGATATCGATATCACCGAGCAACTCGGCAAGGCTCTGGAATCCATCCTCAAAACACCTGCCGCAAAAGCCCAAACCTCCGGGCAGTGATTACCTCGGGGTCCGCGCCCCAAACGCAATACAGAGATCTGAAAACTGAACGGTGCAGTGTTTGGGTGGGCGCGGGGACTCGCCCGCGCCGGGGAGATGACGTCTTGCGCCAAACCCAGTTTTCAGACGGGCCGACCACTACCGCAACGCCAGCCCCGCCTCAGCGGAGAAATCCAACGGAGCGAAATTCCCCGCTAGAAACTTGGGGTAGGCAGCGGCCGCGATCATGGCGGCGTTGTCGGTGGAGAGGGGGCGCGAGGGAAAGTACACCGGCAACCCTTCCATGGCTGAGTCCTGTTCGAAGCGGGTGCGCAGCTCCTGATTGGCAGCGACCCCGCCGGTGACGAACAGGGTGGCGACATCATAGGAACGGGCAGCGGCGAGCGTCTTGCCGACCAGGTCATCGATCATGGCGCGTTGGAAGGATGCGACGAGGTTCAGGGTGGTGCGGTCGCAGTGAGACAAAAAATCCTCGAGCCGCGGCTTGCCGATCTGCGCAAGCGAGTTCCTTCGGGCCTCAATCCCGGCCTGCATGTTGTGGGTTTCCACATAGCGCAGGACCGCGGTTTTGATTCCGCTGTAGGAAAAATCAACACGGGCACGGCCGCCCGCTGTTCCAGTCTTCTCTTTGTTTTTGCGACCTGCTTCTTTGCGATCTGGATGCTTGATCTGTGCGGGGGGAAATTTCACCGCGAAGGGATCGCCATGGGAGGAGAGCTTGTCGATCACCGGGCCGCCGGGATACGCCAGCCCCAGAAGCTTGGCGACTTTGTCAAAGGCCTCGCCGGCTGCGTCGTCGCGGGTGTGGCCGATATTCTCATAAGTCCAGCCCGCGTCGCGTTGCTCCGCCAGATAGAGATGAGTGTGTCCGCCCGATACTACCAGCGCCAGGACGGGAAACTGCAAATCGCGGTTTCCCTTCTGACGTTCCTCGAGCAGCACGGCATGAATGTGCCCTTCGAGATGGTTGACTGCAATCAAGGGCTTGCCGAGCGCGAAGGCCAAGGCTTTTGCGTAGCTGATGCCCACCAGAAGCGATCCGGCGAGGCCGGGCCCCTGGGTCACAGCGAGCGCATCGACCGACGTGTAGGTCTGCCCCGCTTCAGCCAAAGCCTGCCGCACAACCGGCAGGATCGCACGCAGGTGCTCGCGCGAAGCCAGCTCCGGCACCACCCCGCCGTAGGGTTGATGCGTCGCGATCTGCGAAGCAACTACGTTCGAAATCAGCTGTTCGCCCGAGCGAACTACGGCAGCGGCGGTCTCGTCGCAGGAGCTTTCTATGCCGAGGATGTAGGCGTCAGCCATCGGTCGTCAGTCCTTGGTCTCCGTCGTTAGTCTTCAGTCGTTGGCAAGAACAGGCTCTTCGCTGTTCAGTATACTTTTCTGACGGAGAGTTTATTTACGACGAGGATTCCACACCCTCCACTCCAGGCCCTTATCGCTCGCTACAATAGCGGCAATGCCCGACGATCTCCGCGAGACTGAGGCTCCGGTCGAGCCGGTCAGCAGCTTGTACGATACCCGTCTGCCGCAGTACTCGCGCTGGCGGCGCATGCAGATTCCGGTGATCGCCTCAGCGGCGATCGCGGCGATTCACGCCCTCGGCCCGACCTTGCGCTTCGAAACGCTGGGGATGCAGCACTATGACCTGCAACACGCACATGGCGAGCCGGTGATCGCCGCTTTCTGGCACCGCTGCATCGTACCGGCAACGTGGTACTGGCGCGACCGCGGCGTGGTGGTGATGAACACCACCAACTTCGACGGCCAGTGGACGCGCCGCGTCATTGAGCACTTTGGCTTCGGCACCGCCCAGGGCAGTTCCACGCGCGGTGGCCTGCGCGGTCTGGCGGTGATGGCGGGGCGGCTGGAAGAGGGTCTGGACGCGGCGTTTACCATCGATGGTCCGCGGGGCCCCCGGTATGTTGCCAAGCCCGGGCCTGTGATGCTCGCCCGCCGTACGGGAAAGCCGATATACACCTTCCACATCGGCGTGGAGAGTGCCTATACGCTGGAGAAGGCGTGGGACCTGATGCAGATTCCGCATCCATTCTCACGAGCGGTGATGGTGGGTGCCCCGCTGATCTACGTTCCCCAGGATGCCGATGCGCAGGAGATGGAGCACAAACACGCCGAAATGCAGAGAACGCTGGAACGCGTGCGTGACGTGGCGGAGTCGTGGTTCAGCCTGAGCGACAGCGAACGCCGCCGGTCGCGGGAAGAATGGGGGCCATGAGGATGCGCCAAAGCCAAATGCCACGTGCTAGGCGTCAACTGCCAACTGCAAAATGCTGAAGTTCTTCGCCATCTCGATCATCCGCACCCTCCGCGAGCGCGGCTATCAGGCCTACCTGGTCGGCGGATGCGTGCGCGACCTGCTCCTGGGCCGCGAGCCGGCGGACTACGACGTTGCCACCGGCGCCACGCCCGATGAGGTAATGCGCATCTTTCCGAAGACCTACGCCGTAGGAGCGCAGTTCGGAGTTGTCCTTGTGCCGGTGCCCGATGATTCGTCCGTCTCCACTGTGGCGAGCGCGTCTGATTTGTACCGGGGAGGACACAAAGGCCTCGTCGAAGTCGCGACCTTTCGCTCCGATATCGGCTACTCCGATGGCCGCCACCCCGATGAAGTCCGCTTCAGCCAAGACCCCCGCGAGGACGTGCAGCGCCGCGACTTCACCATCAACGGCCTGCTGCTCGATCCCACCAAGAATGAGGTGCTGGATTTCGTCGGCGGGCAGAAAGATCTACAGGCCAGGATCATCCGCGCCATCGGCCAGCCCGAGCTTCGCTTCACGGAAGACAAGTTGCGGATGATGCGCGCGGTGCGTTTTGCGGCGCGCTTCGGATACACCATCGAGCCGGCAACCTCCGCCGCCATTCACAAACTGGCGCCGCAGGTTCATCAGGTGTCGCGGGAGCGCGTCCGCGAGGAGTTAACGAAAATGCTCACCGAAGGCCGCGCCCGGCAAGCCTTCGCGCTGCTGGATGAAAGCGGCCTGCTGCGCCAGGTGCTGCCGGAAATCTCCGCGATGAAGGGGGTGGAGCAGCCGCCGGAGTTTCATCCGGAAGGGGATGTGTTCGTGCATACGCTCCTGCTCCTGGAGAATTTGCCGCAGCCCTGCAGCCCCACCCTGGCCTGGGGTGCGCTCCTGCACGATGTCGGAAAGCCGCCGACTTTTCGAGTGGCCCCCGACCGCATCCGCTTCGACGGCCACGTGGAGGTGGGGGTAAAGATGGCAGAAGAAATCTGCCGGCGCCTGCGCTTTTCTGGCGACGAGACGGAACAGATCCTGGCGTTGGTGGACAACCACATGCGATTCGGCCAGGTGCCGCAGATGAAGGAGTCAACGCTGAAGAAATTTCTGCGCATGCCGAATTTCGAAGAGCACGTCGAACTGCACCGGCTCGACTCGCTCGCCAGCCACCGCTTCCTTAGTACTTACGATTTTGTGCGGGAGAAGATGCAGGCCATTCCGCCAGCCGCCATGCGTCCCGAACCGCTGATTACCGGCGACGACCTGATCGCCGCCGGTTACGAGCCCGGGCCCCGCTTTCGAGAAATTCTTTCCGAGGTGGAAGATGGCCAGCTCGAAGGACGCCTCAATTCACGGCAGAGCGCAATGGAATTCGTGCGCCAGGAATTTCCTCTGAAGCAAGACTCGCAGCACCAATAGGAAGGTCTCTGCTGAGTTGCCGCATCCGGGCCGCGAGACTCAATGCCTGGAGGCCCAGGCAAGACCATCGGGCTGCTGCCCAGCCTCGATCCGCCCAACCACTTCCAGCGTCTTGAGATCGATGACCACCACATAGCCATCCGGCGAGCAGGCGACATAAGCGCGCGCACCATCCGGTTGCATCAGGATCCCGGCCGCACCACTGCCGACTTTCAGCCGCTTTACATCTTTTCGGGTGGCGGAGTCCAAGATTGCGAGTTCCGGGTTCCGCAGGCTGGAAATGAATACCTGTTTGCCGTCGGGGGTGAATTTCAGGCGGTTTGCCCCTACGACGTTCGCAGCCAGAGTCGCCGTCACCTTCTTGCTCGCAGTGTCGATGATCGAGACGGTGCCTTCGTGAGAGTTGGCTACCCATATCTCCCTGCCATCGGGAGATACGTCGAAGCCCTCAGGACCGCCGCCGACCGGGACGACAGTTTCTTCCCAATCGGCTCCCGAAGGGGGCAAACCTGGAGGCGGTTGAAGGCTCCCTGGTGGTCCGGGCGGCGCCGGAGCCGTAGTACTCTTTGCGCTCTTTTCGATAACGGTGACCGTGCCGGAGTTGACATTAGTCGTAACGATGCGCTGCTGATCCGGCGCGACGAAGATCATATGGGTACGGTTCTGACCGGTTCCGAGAACCCAGTCGACCTGGCCGGACTTGGGGTCGTAGCTGCCGATAGCCTTAGCCGCCTCTGCCGTGAACCACACCTTTCCCCCGGCGAACGCCAAGCCGTGAGGCCCGCGCAGCGGACCAAGGTCGATTGCCGGCCGAGCCTTCTGCGCAACCAGATCGACAACCGCCAGCGTGTTGTAAGCGCCAAATCCGTAGTTCGAAACGTAGGCAGTCCCGCCATCGGCAGATGCTATGACTTCGTGAGGATCTTTGCCGACAGGAATCCGAGTGACGACCTTCAAACTGGTAGGGTCGACAATGGCGACCGTGTTGCCCCGCTTGGCCAGCACCAACAGCGAATCCGGAGGTGTGGCCTGCGCGTGCACAAGACTCGAAGCCAACAGGCCAAGAAGAACAGCAGACCGAAGACAATGTTTCATTTTTCTAACCATAAATGTATCGCTAAGGTATCGCTTCCAACAAAGCGACTGTTTTACGGGGTGAAGAAACGATAGTAAGCCAGTCCAGAGAGCGTGCAGCGCAGTGTCTTGCTGTGCACCACAGTATCAAAATTGATCTGCTCGCCGGCAGGGCCACCTTCTTTTCCCGCCCAGAAGCTGCCGTTCCCGGCATTCCCGTCAGGGGTGAGCACCCATTCCTCGCCTTCCGGGGAGATGAGCAGCAGTTCATCTTTGCGTATTACGATGCGGAAATTGTTGAACCAGGCGTGATTGGCCCGGTAGTGGCCGGGATAGGCCGTCCACTCGGCTGGAACCTTGAACGACCTCGGTCCCGAATACCCCTCCCCGGCGTACCAGTCTCCGCCGTAAAAGACTTCAACCACTTGCTTTTCGCGGCGATGAAAGCGCAACGGGAAAAGTGCGAATTCAGGGAGAGGAACCAGAAACACGTCATCCCCCAAGTTTTCCAGCGCCGTTCGGGTCCCATCTCGTAGCAGCAGCAGTTGCCCGCCGTCGGCAATGAAGGTGAGTTTTCTGCCATCCGGCGCGGCAAAGCTCCCGGCATACTCTTTGGCATTTCTGACCTGGAGCGGTGACTCGGCCGCCGGAAGCGGCGGCAGTTCATGACCTTCATATGCAGCCCGCAGCAGTTTTAGCGCGTACTCCGGAATCTCTCCCGGTCCACGGCTATAGTTGGTGAGCGCCATCACTCCCAGGCCATCGTCCAGGTCGCCAGTCAGCTGGGAAGTGTAGCCAACCATGCCTCCGCCGTGGCCGATGTATCTATGCCCGTCTTCCACCCAGGTACCCATGCCGTAGCCATACCAGTCGTCTCTTGACTCCTCAGCAGCGCGCTGAGTGAGCAACCCAAAGCTCTCCTCGGAGATCACATGAAGGCCGGGTGTGCTGCCGCGATTGAGCAGCATTCGCAAATAGATAGCCATGTCTGAGGCGGTCGAGACAATGGCTCCGTCCCCCGCGCCGTATTCCAGCCACGTAGCCTCAATCAACGGCGGTGCCGCCCCCGGAGGCCGGTCGTCATAAAGCGGCGCGTATCCCGTGGCGAGTCGCGCATAGGTATCGTGAGTAAACACCGGCTCGCTGTGGGCCATCCCCAGCGGCTGCAGGATGCGCTCGCGGACGTTTTCGCCCGACGTCTTTCCAGTGATTTCCTCCAGCAGGTAACCCATGATCTGAAACCCGATGTTGGAATAAACGAAATGCTTGCCCGGAGCGTAGGCGGTTGCACGATCGCGCACACCGGCTGCCTGGTACAGAGATGAGGGAATGTCGTCGCGGTCGCGCGGCAGGCCAGCGGTGTGGCTCATCACGTCGTGCCCCGTGATGGGAGCGAAGTTCGAATGGATGGAAAACCACGGCAGGTATTTTGTGATCGGCTGCAGCGGATCGAACTTGCCCTGCTCCATCAATTGCAGCAGCGAAATGACGGTGAACGACTTGGAGATGGAGCCGATCTCAAATTCCGTCTCCGCCGTCACTGGGGTTTTGAGCTTGGTGTCGGCGAAGCCATAGGCCGAGGCGCGCAGCGTGTGCTCGCGATCTGTAAGGGCGAGCGAGAGGCCCGGCATGTTTCGAGCGCGCATTTCGCGGCTGATGTAAGCGTCAAGACGCTCGTAGGCGGCCTGCAGCCTGGCAGAGCGGTCGGAGGGAGAAGACTGCCCCAGGGCGAAGCTTACGAACAAGAAGAACAAAGAGATTTTCCAGACGCGCAGGCACATGAATTCATCCTCAATCCGCCCCGTCACCGCAACGAAGGTGCATGGGAAGGAGCCAGCGAGATTAGCAGATTTCCTGCCAGGCGAAATGCAAATCTGGCAGAGCTTTCCAAGGAGCCCGCCGAGGGCGAGGCAGGCAAGCAACGATGCTAGAATTGATTGTCCTTCCCGAGAGACGAGCTGTTCAAGCAGGTTGGACGGCACACAGGCATATGAAAGTTACTGAAAAAGACGTCGCCTATGTCGCCGACCTAGGCAACCTGGAACTGAGCGCCGAAGAGCGCTCACGCATGGTGCGTGACCTCAACTCGATTCTCGGCTACGTGGACAACCTGAACGAGCTGGACACGGCCAACGTCCCGCCTATGGCGCAGGTTTTAGATCGCTACGGCGTGGACGAATCCAAGAAGGGCACGGAGCGCTTCGCCTACGCCAGCCGCGAGGATGTGCATGAAGGGCTGCGTAAGTCGCTGCCCCACGAAGTTGCGCTGGCCAACGCTCCCGAGTCAGACGGAACATTCTTCAAAGTGCCCAAGGTGATCGAGAGATAGATGTTCGGAAGTCGCAAGCCGCTCGGCGAGTTGCCGATCCCTCCGGACGCCCAGACGGACGAAGATGCGCGCGAACTGATTCGGGCCTGGGCGGCGCACCGGGGGCTGCATTGCAGCCTGAGCGTAAACAACTGGGGCGATAACGAACGCACCGCCTGGGGAATTCTTCTGACCGACATTGTGCGGCACATTGCCGACGCCATGCACGAGCAGCATGGCTGGGACAGGGCTGAGAGCATTCGCGAGATCCGGCGGGTTTTCGATGCTGAACTGAATTCGCCAACGGCTGAGACCTCCGGCAAGTTGGAAGAAGAACAAGAAGAGAAATAATGGAGCTGAAGAGCCTCACCATCGATGCCGCGCGCTCGGCTGTCCAGGAGCGCAAGACCAGCGCTGCCGCTCTGGCGGAAGCTTTCTACTCCAAGATTGGTGCGGACGACCCGCAAATTGGCGCCTACCTCACGTTGTGTAAGGAACGAGCTCTCGCCAAAGCCGCCGAGATGGATGCGCTCGCAGCCAAAGGCGACAAACTGCCGCCGCTGGGCGGCGTGCCCGTCGGCATCAAGGACGTCATGGTGACACGCGGTGTGCGCTCGACCGCGGGTTCCCAGATCCTGGGCAACTATATTCCGCCATATGACTGCACTGCGGTGGCGCGCCTGGAGGCTGCGGGCGCCGTGGTTCTGGGCAAGCTGAACTGCGACGAGTTTGCCATGGGCTCATCGAATGAGAATTCTGCCTGGAAGCCGGTGCACAATCCGCGTGATTTGAGCCGCGTGCCGGGCGGTTCTTCCGGGGGGTCGGCGGCTGCCGTCGCCGCCGACATGGCCGTGGTCGCGCTGGGCTCCGATACCGGCGGCTCCATTCGCCAGCCGGCGTCTTTTTGCGGAGTGGTGGGCGTGCTGCCTACTTACGGCCGAGTTTCGCGCTACGGGTTGATTGCATTCGCCTCGTCGCTGGATCACATCGGCCCGTTGGCGAAGACGGTGAAAGACGCCGCCATCGTGCTGCGCACCATCGCCGGCCGCGATCCCATGGATTCAACATCCGCAGACGTCCCCGTGCCGGACTACGTGGCTGAAATCGAGAAACCGGTGCGCGGCATGAAGATCGGTGTCGCCAAAGAATACCTGGGCGAAGGCCTGGACGGTGAAGTGCGCAAGTCGGTGGAGGCGGCCATTCAAAAGGTGGCCAGCCTGGGCTGCGAGGTAGTGGAGATCTCGCTGCCCCATACGAAATACGCGGTGCCGGCCTATTATCTGGTCGCGACCGCCGAAGCTTCGTCCAACTTGGCGCGCTTCGACGGCGTGCGCTACGGCTACCGCGCCAGTGACGCCCGCGCGCTCTCTGAAATGTACCGTCGCAGCCGTGACCAGGGTTTTGGCGCGGAGGTCAAGCGCCGCATCATGCTGGGAACTTACGCGCTGAGCGCCGGCTACTACGATGCCTACTACCTGAAGGCGCAAAGAGTGCGCACGCTGCTCACGCGTGACTTCGACGAAGCATTTAAGAAGGTCGACGTGATCGCGACGCCTACAAGTCCCACAGCGGCATTCAGGCTGGGCGAGAAAGTGGATGATCCACTGGCAATGTACCTTGCTGACATCTACACGGTAACGGCCGACCTGGCTGGCATTCCCGGCATCTCCGTGCCGTGTGGCGAGACCAGGGAGAAGCTTCCGATCGGATTGCAGCTTCTGGGTAAACACTTCAACGAGGCCGCAATTTTGCGTGTGGCGCATGCTTACGAGCAATCATTAGGCACGGGCCGTCAGTCCTCAGGGACCGCGTCGGCGTAGCATCATCCTTCCCTCAGCGAAGCCATTTTTCCTCCACCAGAAACTCATGTGCGGCAAAGCGAGCGCGGCGCAACTTCCAGAATCAGCTCGTGAGGAGCGGACGATGTCAGCCCGGATGGAAGTCGGCAGGCCAGGCACGAATTGGGCTGACGCGACCATAGGTCACGGCATCGCGAGTCCCCCACACTCATGCCCGGCGAGTTTGACCGCAAGGATCGGATTGCCCACGGCATCGGACAGGCCGTATAAAGTAGCGCATGGCCGATTTTCGTGAACCTCTCCGCGCCGCACTTGATCACGCTCTCGCGCATCTGGAAAGCCTTAACCGCACCGGCGTTGCCCCGACGGTCGACTTGCCCACCTTGCGCCGGCGGCTGTCCAAGCCGCTTACCGAAGAAGGAGTTCCGCCCGCACAGGTAATCGACGAGCTGGCACGGGATGTCGATGGCGGCATCATGGCCTCCGCTGGCGGGCGCTTCTTCGGCTGGGTCATTGGAGGTTCGCTCCCTTCGGCGCTGGCTGCCGATTGGCTCACCTCCGCCTGGGACCAGAATGCTGGACACTCAGCCTGCGGTCCCGCGGCCGCAGTCGTCGAAGAGGTTGCCGGCCAATGGCTGAAGCAGGTGCTCGGCCTGCCCGCTGAGGCCAGTTTCGCGTTGGTGACTGGCTGCCAGATGGCGCATGTAACGTGCCTGGCCGCGGCCCGCCATGGTGTGCTGGCAAAACGCGGCTGGGATGTAGAGAAACAAGGACTGTTTGGCGCCCCGCCGGTGCGCATTATTTCAAGTGACCTGCGCCATGAGACCTTCGAGCGGGCCATTCGCCTGCTGGGCCTGGGGACGGCGCGTGTCGCCTATCTTCCTGCAGACCAGCAGGGGCACCTTTCCGCGGATGCATTTGAACGCGAGTTGGCCAAGGATCCCGCCGCTCCAACCATCGTTCTTCTGCAGGCAGGGGATGTAAACACCGGCGCATTCGACGACTTTGAATCTCTAATTCCAATCGCTCAGCAGTACGGAGCATGGGTGCACGTGGATGGAGCCTTCGGCCTGTGGGCCGCGGCCAGCCCGCGCTATCGGCATCTGGTGAAGGGCGCAGAAGCCGCCGACTCCTGGGCCACCGACGGCCACAAGTTTCTCAACGTTCCCTACGACTGCGGCTACGCTTTCGTCCGCGACACTGAGGCGCACCGGGCATCCATGTCGCACGTGGCGGCGTATCTTCCTCCTGACGAGCACAACGCCCGCAACCAGCTCGATTGGACGCCGGAGTGGTCGCGCCGGGCACGCGCGTTTCCCACCTATGCGGCTCTGCGGCAACTTGGGCGTAACGGAGTCGCCGATCTGGTGGAGCGTTGCTGCCGCGACGCACATTCGCTGGTCACGCAGATCGGCAACCTGCCCGGGGCGGAAGTTGTGGCTGAACCGGTCATCAATCAGGGACTGGTGCGCTTTCTGGATCAGGCTGCCGGCGCCTCGGAGGCCGACCACGATCGCCGCACGGACGAAGTCATCGCGGAGATTGTCGCCACCGGCGAAGCGTTCTTCGGCGGCACCACCTGGCGCGGACGTCGTGCCATGCGGGTAAGCGTCTCCAACTGGCAGACTTCCGATGAAGATGTGAGCCGGGTAGTCCAAGCCGCGCGCGGCGTCCTGGCCCAAGCAGGGTATGCGCTGCATCGGTCCTAACCAAGTTTAGGCGTACCCGAGATATCAGCCGCGAAGCGGCGCGAGAATACAGCCCAGGGCGCGAGCCCTGGGCCGAAGGTGGAGCAACCCTTAGCCCCGAACGGGCGGAAGATGACCTGCGACACACACCCCGCAGGGATGGCATTGCGTGCACCGAACCCTCCCAGCGTCCTACCTCGCCCACCACAACAATCCAATGAACAGAATCTGCATCGGCGCACGCAGCCAAAGCGCGGTAGCCGACTTCCCTCGTAATGTCAGGTTCTGCAAGGCCGCCTTCACGTTCGCAGGGAACATCGCCAAAAGAAGCACGATCAAACAGAGCGCTGCCAGAGAACGAAAACGTGGCAGCAGCAAGCCGGCCGCTCCCAGGAACTCCAACCCGCCGGTGATGTAGACGATGGCCATGGGGCGGGGAAGCGCCTGCGGCACCATCGCCGCCAGGTCATGCCTCATCTTGTTGAAATGAGCAAGCCCGGTAAACACAAACATCACGGCCAGAGCATAAGGCGCCGACCCGTGCCAGCTAGAAAGTGCAGCTACACCGAGTGCACCAGCGCCACGCAAGAGCAGCCATGATCCGAACAGAACGACAAGAACTGCCATGAAGTTCTCAACCAGTGGCGCGGGCACTCGTGCCCGCGTATATGCCCCGCAGGCTAACTAACTCATATACCAGCCGCCGTTCACATTGATCGTCTGCCCGGTGATGTATCCATTCTCCACCAGCATCACGACCACAGAGCTTACATCTTCCACCTTGCCAAAATGCCCCACCGGAATCAGGTCCGCGCTGGCATTCGGATTCGCCGTCACCATCTCGGTTTCAATCAAGGCCGGCGCAATCGCATTGGCGGTGATGCCCTCCTTTGCCAGACGCCCGGCGTACGAGTGCGTCAAGCCCAGCAATCCCGCCTTTGACGAAGCATAATGCGGCCCCACCACACCCCCAGTCTGCGCTGCCACCGAAGAAATATTGATGATCCGCCCCCAGCGTTGCTTGCGCATAACGGGCAGGACAGCCTGAGTGACCAGGAACGCCGATTTCAGATTGACGTCAATGATCTCGTCCCAGTCGGCCTCGGTGATGTCCTCCAGCTTCTGTGGCCGGGAGATTCCGGCGTTGTTGACGAGGATGTTCACCGCACCGAGATCATGCTCGATCAACTGGACCATGGTGCCAATCCTGTCTGACCGCGAAACGTCTACCTGCACGGCGACCGCCCGCCGCCCCAGGGCGCGAATCTTGCCCACAATCTCTTCAGCATCCTCCAGGCGTGAGCGGAAATTGACCGCGACGTCGCAACCCGCCTGCGCCAACGCCAGCGAAATCGCCGCGCCAATGCCGCGATTGCCGCCGGTTACCAGAGCGACTTTGCCGGCCATCTCCCGCGTCTTTTGGGTATTCGACATAGGGCGTGTCATCCCGGAGCT
>Ga0335077_10008129_pt1 | contig 13010 bp, 13 predicted proteins | sample Lox_Sample_31_FD_207151 | JGI IMG/M metagenome (GOLD analysis project Ga0335077, IMG submission 207151) | Soil microbial communities from Loxahatchee National Wildlife Refuge, Florida, United States - Lox_Sample_3.1 | ecosystem: Environmental > Terrestrial > Soil > Wetlands | place: USA... | reverse complement strand
GCGTCGAGCGCGTCGGCGATCTGGATGCCCACGTCGAGCATCTGGTCGTTGGGCATCGGACCTTGCTGGATGCGGCCCCGCAGGCTGCCGCCCTCCAGCATTTCCATCACGATGTAAGGTGCGCCGTTGTGCTCGCCGATGTCATAGATAGTGCAGATGTTGGGATGGTTCAGCCAGGAGGCGGCGCGGGCTTCGAGCTGGAAGCGGTCTACCGCATTCTTGTCGCTGGCCAGCCGCTGAGAGAGAAACTTGACGGCGACACTGCGCCCCAGGCGCACATCCACCGCCCCGTATACCTCTCCCATGCCGCCACTGCCCAGCCTCTCCAGAATCCGGTAATGGGCGATCGTCTGGCCGGTCAAGGGCCCCGCCTTGAAGTAACTGGGATGTTAGGCCCGGGAAGAGGGATAGTCAATCGGAGCCAGCGCGCCACCGGCCTCTGGGCAAGGCCATGCCGCAGGTTAGCAGCCTTCGGAAGCCCGAGGAACTATCCCGCGCGGCGCTCCTCGCTCAAGGCTTCGTCGAGCGCTCCGGAAAGGTCCACGGCGCGGCGGTTGTATTCGGCGGCCACGGTGTCGTACTTGCGTTTCAGCACGTGATACTCGTCGGCAATGTTCAGCGCCGCGAGTACGGCCAGCCGCAGCGAATCGACGGTTGAGGTCTGCTCCGCCACGGCGCGAATTTTGGTGTCCACGTATTCGGCGAGCTTTTCGATGTATTCGGGGTCGGGCCCGCGCAGGCTGTAGGATTGATCGAAGATCTCTACCCGCACCGATTTGCCGCCAGGCGCGGCAGCCGGGACTTCAGCCATGACGATAGCCTCCTCGCGGCGATTATGACTTGCTTTCCTCTTCCGTCAATGCCTCAATCTGCTTGAGCATCTTTTCTACTCGGGTACGTACCTCCTCGCGCTCTTTGCGCAAGGCGACCACCTCGGCGCGCAGCGCCTGCGTCTGGTCGTCGCGCCCGTCCAGTTGTTCGCGGAAACGAGCCGCAGTGCGCTCGGCGGCTGCCTTGGCCTCGCGCGCTTCCTTCAGCAGTTCGATGGTGCGGTAGATCTTCTCTTCCAGCGCGTGAAAATCGTCGGCCGTCGCCGTCACCTGCATCTCTTCCATCGCCTTTGCGGACATAACACCACCTGTGAATTCTCTGTGAAGGGCGCGTGCGCAGTATAGCGCATGAGCGCGGCAAGAAATCCACAAGCGCGCCTATGCTCTTTGTATCCCGCCGAGCGTCTTCAACGCCTCGATGATCCGATTCGCCCAGAGCACGACCTCGTCATCGCGCAGCGTGCGCTCCACCGACTGGAACTCGGCGCGCAGCAACACCGAATATTGCTCCGCAGGTACCGCGCCGCCGCGGAAGATCTCCACCGGCCAGAACGAGCGCAGCTCCGCGATACGCAGCGCTTCCACCGCCGCGCGGATCCGCTCGAACGTGACAGCGTTCGCGAACAGAAACGAGAAATCGCGGTCCACCGCCGGATAACGTGAGATGGGCTGGTAGCGGATCGGGCGCAGGCCGTGGCGATACAGGCGATCGAGATAGATCTCGCTCAAATAAACGTCCTGCCGCAGCTTGCGGGCGCTGGCGGCCTCAGGATGCAGTTGCCCCAGACGAGCCACCATCCCGCCATCGAGCACGGCGCGCGCGTAGCGGCCAGGGTGGTAGTACGCCGGCGCGTTGTTGGCGTCGAAGTAGAGCGAGCTGTGCTGAAACTTCGCAAGCAGGGTCTCGACGTCGCCCTTCAAATCGAAGAAGGAGTACGAGCGCCCGGGCTGCTGAACGTCTGCGGCGATGGCCTGGCCGGTCGCGCCGATGGCGATCTGCTTGCGCTCGTCCGTCTTTGTGCCGGCAAGCTCGTAAACATGACCCGCTTCGAACAGGCGGACATCGTTCATGCCGCGATTCAAGTTGTAGGCCAGCATGTTGACCATGCTGGGAACGAGGGAAGTGCGCATCACAGCGGCTTCTTCGCTGATCGGATTCTCGAGTGCCACCGGCGTTGCGGTCGAAAATTGCTGCGCCTCAGCGGCCGAAATGAAGCTTAGCGAAACCGCCTGGTTATAACCGAGGGCCAGGAGCGCCGAGCGCAATGCCGTGTCTTTCGGGGCGTCCGGCGCTTCCACTACCGCACCGGCGAATGCAGGCAGCGTATTGGGGAAACGGTTGTAGCCGTAGATGCGCGCGATCTCTTCGATCAGGTCGATCTCGCGTTCAACGTCGAGCCGCCAGGTCGGGACCGCAACTTTGTCGCCGGTGACTTCGAATCCCAACCGGCGCAGGATGCGCACGACTTCCTGTTCGGCGATTTCCTGTCCGAGAATTCGCCGCACCTCTGACGGCCGCAGGCAAATGCACGGGCGCTCGATGCGCCGGCCCATGGCATCGATCAAGTCGCCTTCGAGCTGGCCGCCGCCGGTCTCGAGGATCAGTTCTGCGACCCGGCGGCAGGCGAGCGGCGTCGTGCCCCAGTCGGCGCCGCGCTCGAAGCGGTGCGAGGCGTCGGTGTGCATGCCGTGGCGGCGCGAGGTCAAGCGAATGCTCACCGGATCGAACCACGCCGACTCGATCAGAATGTTGCGCGTCTTGTCGGTGATCATGGTGTCGAAGCCGCCCATCACGCCGGCGAGCGCTACGGCCTTCTTCGTGTCGGCAATCACCAGATCGTCGGAATCGAGTTTGCGCTCGACGCCATCGAGCGTCTTCAGCTTTTCGCCAGCGCGGGCGCGGCGCACGATGATCTTTCCGCCTTCGAGCGTGTCGAGGTCGAAGGCGTGCGTGGGATGGCCCATCTCGATGAGCGTGTAATTGCTGGCGTCGACGCCGTTGTTGATCGGGCGCGCGTCCATCATCTCCAGACGTCGCGCGATGCGCGAAGGCGACGGCGCGAGCTTGATCCCTCGAATGATCTGCGCCGTGTACCGCGCACAGCCTCGTGGGTCGGGCAGTTCGATGGCAAACTTGGCCTTGCCTTTTGTGGCGGGAAGCTTGGGCTCGATGGGCTTGAGATCGAGATCGTAGATGGCCGAGCACTCTCGCGCGATGCCGTAGTGGTTCATGGCGTCAACGCGGTTGGTGGTGATCTCCATGTCGAAGACGAGGCTGTCGCCTTCACCGCAAGTCAACTCAACGGCGAGCCCGGCGGCGGTCAAGTCTTCGGCGAGCTGCTTGGTGTCAACCTTAAGGTCAACGAACTCGCGCAGCCATGCGGGGGAGATTTTCATTTTCTTTTACCGCCGAGATGCCTAGGGAGTGTCATTCCGAGTCGGTGGGGCGAAACCACTTGGGAAGGCTGAAGCCCTCCCGCCGGACGAAGCCTTCAATCCAGTGGTCCTTGTTGAGCTCATACCTCGCGACCTCGAACTTACCCTCCGGGTCCGAGAAACCGGGCTTGTCTTTGATTCTCGTTATGGCAGAAATAGCCTGTTCCTCCGTTTCATATACTCCTATGAGCTTCTCATCGTCGTAATTGTCCGTATGCCAGAGCAGGAAAACGCCTCTGCTAAGGTCCCGTTCGATCTGCGACATCTCAGCTTCCTCAAACCAATCTGATCTTCTCAAACTCGGCGCTCTCGGCGTCTCGGCGTTCATTCCTAAGCGAACTGCTCCAAAAACCTGACGTCCCCCTGGAAGAACAACTGAATGTCGTCCACGCCGTATTTCAACAGCGCGATGCGGTCGGCGCCCATGCCAAAGGCGAAGCCCGAAATCTTCGCCGGGTCGTAGCCGTTGTCGCGAACGAATTCAAACACATTCGGATCGACCATGCCGCAGCCCAGCAGCTCGATCCATCCTCCCTGTTTGCAGGTGCGGCAGCCCTTGCCGCCGCAGAAGATGCAACTGATCGCCACCTCCGCGCTCGGCTCGGTGAACGGAAAAAACGACGGCTGGAAGCGCGTGCGCACGCTCGAGCCGAAGAGCGCCTTCATGGCGTGGTCGAGCGTGCCCTTCAGGTCGCAGAAGGTGATGTTGGTGTCTACGGCCAGGCCCTCGACCTGGTGGAACATGGGCGAGTGGCTGGCGTCGGGCGCGTCGTTGCGGTGCACCTTGCCGGGGATGACCACGCGGATGGGCGGCGCAAGCTTCTCCATGGTGCGGATCTGCACCGGCGAAGTGTGCGTGCGCAAGAGCAGCCGATCGCGCAGCGGCTTCGATTGCTGGCCGGCGATGAACAGCGTGTCCTGGGTATCGCGCGCCGGGTGGTTGGGCGGAAAGTTCAGCGCCTCGAAGTTGTAGTAGTCGGTCTCGATCTCCGGGCCTTCGCTCACCGAGTAGCCCATCGCCTTGAAGACGGAAACGATTTCGTTCAGCGCGCGGATGACCGGGTGCTCGGCGCCGATGGGGCGGCGGATGCCGGGAAGGGTGATGTCGAGGCGGTCGGATTCGAGCGGGCTCGCGGATTTCAGGCGTTCACGGGCGGCGTCGATGATTTGTTCGACGCGGGATTTCAGTTGGTTGACGCGTTGGCCGACGTCGCGTTTTACGGGCCCGGGCGCAGATTTGAGCCAGAGGTCGTTGATTTGCGTCAGGATTCCGTTTTTGCGCGCCATCCAGCGGTCGCGGTAGTTCTTCCAATCCGCTTCGTTGTTGACGGCCTTCGATTCGGATTCAAGCGCGGAGAGTAGTTCGCGAACGGCCGCGTCGAGCGACGAGGGTGAATAGTCCGCGAGCTTGGGAACGGTGTACATACCAAAAACGCCACGGATTTACACGGATTCACACGGATCAAAATCCGCGAACATCCGTGTAAATCCGTGGCTGGTTTTCTACGCTGCGTCCAGAGCGCCCTTGGCCTGTTCCGCCAGGCCCTTGAATGCGGCCGGGTCTTTCACCGCCAGGTCGGCCAGGATCTTGCGATCGAGCTCCATGCCGCTCTTCTTCAGGCCATTGATGAACTGGCTGTAGCTCATGCCGTTGTCGCGGGCGGCGGCTCCGATGCGCACGATCCACAGCGAGCGGAATTGGCGCTTCTTCTGGCGGCGCCCGGCGTAGGCAAACTTCAGCGCCCGTTCCACCGATTCTTTGGCGGAGCGATAGAGCTTCGATTTAGTGAGGTAGTAACCGCTGGCGCGTTCGAGAATCTTCTTGCGCTTGGCGCGGCGCTTGGTGCCACGTTTGACTCGGGGCATTGCGTCTCCTTTTGGTGACTCGTGTTAGCGGCTGGAGGCAGGATGTGCCCCTTCACACGCTGTCGGTCGTTGGTTCTTGTTCGTTAGTCGCTCGCAAGAACCTGCCAACGACGAACGACTACCGACCATCGACTAATACGGAATCATCCGCTTGATCTTGGGAACGTCGGCCTTGTCGACCAGCGTTCCGGTATCGAGGTGGCGCTTGCGCTTGGTGGGCTTGGAGGTCAGGATGTGGCGCACGAACGCGTGTCCGCGCTTGATCTTCCCTCCCGCCGTCTTCTTGAAGCGCTTGGAAGCGCCGGAATGTGTTTTCAGTTTGGGCATGTCTTCGCTTTAACCCGCTTTCTTCGGCGCCAGGATAGCGTGGAGCGTATTGCCCTCCATACGCGGCCGGAACTCTACGATCCCTTTGTCGCCGATGTCCTTGATCAGCCGTTCGAGGATCTGGCGACCGAGGTTCGTGTGCGTCATTTCGCGGCCACGGAAAAATATGGTGGCCTTCACCTTGTCGCCCTCATCCAGGAAGCGCAGCACGTGGTTTTTCTTGAACTCGTAGTCATGCTCGTCCACGTTGATGCGGAACTTCACTTCCTTGACGGTGATGACCTTCTGGTGTTTCTTGGCCGCGCGTTCCTTCTTCTCCTGCTCGTAGAGGTACTTCCCGAAATCCATGATGCGGCACACCGGCGGCTGCGCCGTCGGCGACACCTCTACCAGGTCAAGGTTCTTTTCACGGGCCATCTTGAGCGCTTCGAAGGGCTGCAGGATGCCGATCTGCTTGCCTTCATCGTCGATCACACGCACTTCGCGGGCACGTATGCGCTCGTTCGTACGGATAAACCTCTTGTCGATACACAGCCTCCAGCAGAATAAAGATGCGGCAAAAAGTCGGAAAATTATAGCACGAGGGAATCAACTCATCGGTAGCTCTGGTGACCGCCGAAATCGGAGGCAACGCCAAGCAACGCATCGCCAGAGAGGGCACGCACCCGTGCTGCAACGATCTGGTTCCCCGGGAGCGCGCCTTCCAGCCAGAGCTTCTGATAGTTGTCGGTCAGCGTCTCCGTGCGGCCTTGCTCGACCACGCTTAACGTGATGGTAGAGACCGTTTGTCCGACAAGAGACTTCATGAATTCTTTCTTCTGCTCGGCCGCCAGCTCTCGCAGGATGCGATTGCGCTCGCGCTTGAACTCCGGCGCGACTTGCTGCGCCATATCTGCCGCTGGCGTCCCCGGACGCTCTGAGTACGTGAACACGTGCAGATAGGTAAATGGCAACGACGCGATGAAGTACCGGTTCTCCTCGAACTCAGCCTCGGTTTCGCCGGGGAAGCCGGTCATTACGTCCGCGCCAATAGCTGCGGTGGGCATCGCGGCGCGGATCTTGCGGATGCGTTCTTCATAATGCCAGGGGCGGTACTTGCGGTACATGCGCCGAAGAACGCGGTCGCTGCCGCTCTGCAGCGGCACGTGCGCATGCTTGGCAATCCTCGGTGATTCGGCGATCAGCGCGATCAGCTCGTCCGTCCAATCCATGGGCTCGACCGAGCTCAGCCGGAGCCGCTCGACGCCCGTATGCGCCAGCATCGCGCGCACCAGATCCTCGAAGCGCTGCGCCGGAGTAAAGTCGCGTCCCCAGCGCCCCAGATTGATGCCGGAAATGACCACTTCGCGAAAGCCAGCGGCAACGAGCGCATCCATCTCGCGCAGCACATGGTCGCGGCTGAGCGAGCGGCTTTGCCCGCGAACGAAGGGGATGATGCAGAACGAACAGCGGTTATCGCAGCCGTCCTGAATCTTCAGGTTGGGACGCGTCTTGTCATAGCCGAGGCCGTCGAAGACCGGCGCGGCCATCAGCTCGGTATGGGCGAAGATGTTGCCGACGTAGGTGGAGGCCAAGGCTTCTACTGGGAACAGGGGTCCTTCCACTCGCGCTCCCACGCTCCCCCACCCCGGCAAACCAAAACCGGGTTTGCCGGGGACCCCGCTCCGCTCGGTCGCGCGTCGCTCAGAATGACAATTATTGTGGACGATCTCGCCGATCTGATGCTTATGCGAGTTGCCGACCACCCAGGCTACGCCGGGCATGCTCCCCAGCTCATCAGGAGCGCGCTGGGCGTAGCAGCCGGTAACCAAGATGCGGCAGTCGGGGTTGTCGCGATGCACTCGGCGAATGGCAGCGCGCACGTCGCGGTCGGCTTCGGCGGTGACCGTACAGGTGTTTAACACCACCAATTCGGCTTCACGCGCGCTGGTGGCGCGGCTCATCCCGCGGCCGAGCAGGTCGCGTTCCACGGCGGCGCCGTCGGCTTGCGTAGCGCGGCAGCCGAAGTTATGCACATAGAAACTGGACACTCCGGTGTATTATAGCAATCGGGTTGAGGGTTTTTCGGGAACGCACGGCGACCGCTACGGCTGCTAATCGCCTCTCGAACGGCTCTTCCCTGGGAGTCAGACATGAAACGGCGAATCCTGCTGGTAGACGACGAGCTGGCGATTCTGCTCACCCTGCGGGCCATCCTGGAGATGAATGGCTTCGAGGTGGAAACCGCTTCAACCGGTAAGGAGGCCATCGCCAAGCTGCAGAACGGCGGGCAATATCATATGGTAATCACCGACCTGAAGATGGAGAGCGAGACCGCAGGCCAGGACGTGATCCGCGTCGCCAAGCAACTCGAGCACCGCCCGGCCGTGGCCGTGCTGACCGCTTTCCCGGCCTTGGGCGACGGATGGCACGCCGAAGCGGCTGACTCCATGCTGGTCAAACCCATGAATACCGGCGACCTGTTGCGACAGATCGAGGTCCTGCTGATCCAGCACGAGGACGCCAAGCAGAAGCTGCAGCGGGCGGCCACCCGCTCCGGCAGCAATTCCAGGCACAAGAACGTCACCCGGCGGGCCAGCTAGCTGCCATCTTTCACCGAGAGCAAAGAGTCGAGATACGAGGGGACGGTGTGGAAAGACACACTTAGCCCCTCCCTGGCGACGAACGCAGGCCTGAGAGAACTCTGGGATCAGGCGCTGGCTGCAGCAGTGCGACGCTGCTGGAAACACTCCCGGCAGAAGACCGGTCGGCCCTGAGTCGGCTTGAAGGGCACAGTGGTCTCCTTGCCACACTGCGAGCAGATGGTGCGCGTCTCCACCTTCTGGTAGGAGTTTCCCGTGGGCATGGTACCCACGACCGATGCACGCTTCGTCTTGCAGGCCTTACAGCGCTTGGGCTCGTTCTTAAACTGCTTGTCGTGAAAGAACAGTTGCTCCCCGGCCGTGAAGATGAACTCCGTACCACAGTCGATACACTTCAACAGCTTGTCCTGGAATTCCATGAAGAACCTTCCCTCTCCCACCCGTGATCCCGCTCAGTCCGACAACCGGTGGCGTGGCGCGTCCTCCGGGTGCCTCCACGGAAAGAGCGGGGTACTATCCCCAGCTACTGAAATCGGCCCTCCTGAACGGCACGGGCCGCACAGGCAACTGCATGAGACTACAGATTTACGACTGCGGAATCTTCACGGGCTAGGTAAGGGACGGGCCGCTCCCCACATTGCAGCGCGGCCCGCAGGCTCTAGTCTTGTTCTTTGCGTGCTTTCTTGCGGTTTCGCTTGCGTGCCAGGGCTTCCTTGGCGCGGCGTTTCTCGCCTGGTTTCAGGTAGAAGGAGTGACGCTTGACCTCTTTGATGATGTCTTCCTGCTGAACCTTGCGTTTAAATCGACGAAGCGCGTTTTCCAGGGACTCGCCCTCTTGGACCCGTACCTCTGCCAACCCGATACACCTCCCAACTGTACCAATTTGGACCCGTAATTTATTGCAGCGTTGATGTGGCAAGTCAAGGGGTAATTCGGCCTACAATCCAGATTTCTTCGCCGGTTCAGAACCGATATTTGACCGCCAATTGCACCTGCCGTGGTGCATATGCGATGGTTGGCACCAGGAAGTTGGGATTGGTGGTGTAGTAGCCGGGGTAGACGGTACCGCCCACTTTCATCTCGCCCAGCACGAAATCCCCGGCCGAATTGGTGAAGCCGCTATCGCTGATGGTCATGCGCTTGTTATCGCGGTTGAACAGGTTGAAGCTCTCGACCATTAGCTCCAGTTTGCCGTGCTCTCGCAGCAGAAAGTGCCGTGAAAGGCGCAGCTCGGTGCTGGCGTAGTTGGGGCCGGCATAGGCGTTGCGTGGGACGCCGGGCAGCCGGTCGTTTTCGGTATTGCCGTCCTGGTTGGGGTCGCCGGCAATGGTTGGGTTCACCGGACGGCCGCTGCCCACGGTCACGATGGTTGCCACCTTCCAATGATTGAACCAGCGCCGCAGCTCTTCGTGCGAACGATCGAAGGGATTCAGCTCATAGATCGCGCAAGCCACCACCCGATGCCGCTGGTCGGTGACGCTGCGACCCCAGTCGGCGTTGGGATTGTAGGAGTTCTGCACGTTGCCGGGGCTGCCGGCCACCAGTGCGTCCTGCACGTCGTCGAACGCCTCCGCCCAGGTATACGCCAGCCGAAAGTAGAGACCGGAGCTCATGCGTCGGTTGGCGGAGATGGTGAGGCCGTGGTAGATGCTCGAAGCAGCGCCATCGAATTCGTTGATGGAGCCCAGCCCCGGGACCGGGCGCTGCAGTGGATTGACGCAGGGCGGGAACGGACACGTGAGCGTAGGCGTGAGCTGCCAGGTGGCGAACGACTGCTCGCTGTAGTAGGTGCCGAGAAACTGCGTTCCGGTTGAGTCGAAGACCGGGTAGGTAACGGTGAGCGGAGGTGGAAGGTTGACGTCGCGGACGCGAATCAGGTGCTCGCCGTGCACGTAGAGATACGATCCGGTAATGGTGAACTTTTTCCCCACCTCGCGCTCCACGCTCAGGCTGGCCTGCATGGCGTAGGGCGTGTGGAACGAGGGCGAGAAAGCCGACACATTGCTGACGAGGGTGCCGTTGAGGTTGGCGGGCAGAGTGCACATGAGCGCCGCCGGCGGGCAGTTGACCAGAGGATTGGGATATTGCGGGAATAACTGGCGGTCGTAGAAGTTGCTGGCATCCAGAAAAAGATCCGTCTGGCGCAGGCCGTTTTGGGTTTCGATGGCGGAGTTGTAGATCTGCGGGATGCGAGTATAGAAAATGCCGAAGCCGGCGCGCACCACCACGGGACTAACGTCTCCCAGCGTCCAGGCGAATCCGGCGCGGGGAGCAAAATTGTGCGGGTTCAAGGGCATCTTGCCGGTCTCGGGCCACAGCGGATTGCCGACCATATTGCTGGTGTCGAAGGTCTGCAGGTCGTAGCGCAGGCCCAACGACAGCGCGAAGTGCCCACTTATGCGGATGGTGTCCTGCGCGAAGGCGGCATACTCGGTAGTGTTGGGATGGGAGACCGCATCGCCGAAGTTCTGGATGTAATATCGCGGCACCATGTGAGCGTAGGCGCGCAGCGGAGAGAGCGGCAGACCGCCCTCCTGCGGCACAAAGGTGAACGGGTTCACCTTGATGCTGTCGAAGTAATACTCTCCGCCGAATAGCGAAGGGAAATAGTCGTAGATCCAGGTCTGATGGACATCACCACCGAACTTCCACTGATGGCGCCGGCCATCTAGGCTCAAGGTTTCGACCAGTTGCAAGCGGTGCTCGCGCGTGGCGCGGGGCAGGATGCTGGAGCGGCCAAAGCCGTCAGTGATGTCATAGATCTTGGTCAGCGTGTCGCTGGAATTGGCATAGGAGTTCTCCAGGTCACGGGAGAACTGCAGCCGCAGGTGGCTGGTGAGGCGTGGCCGCAGCGCACTGATCAGCGTTACCACCACGCTTTCCGTGGCCACTTGCTCTTCCCCGTTGTTGTTAATGCCAAAGGTCGTGATCGGACTGGCCGGATCGAAGAAGACGTTGTTCTCTCCCCAATAGCGTGAGGTGCTCAACCGAGCGCTCAGGTGGTTGTGCGGCGAGAGCACGAAGTCCAGTTTGCCGAAGCCGGTATTGCCCACCAGCGCCGTGCGAAATTCGCCGCCTAACTGCGAGAGCGAAGCCGCCGCTGCGAACACCAGCGCCTGGTCGGAGGCCTCGTAGTCCGTCGGCTGCGGGACGACTGAAGTTGCCCCATTGGCGAACTGAACCACGGTTGGGATGTGGAAGATGTGCTGATCGAAGCCCGCAAAGAAAAATACGCGATTTCGCTTGATGGGACCGCCCAGCGTGAACCCGAACTGGTCCTGGCGGTTGGGTGGCTTGATGCTGATGTTGGGATAGCCGGCGCCCAGGCCTCCGTCGCGGTAGAACTCGAAAATGCTGCCGTGCCACTGATTGCTGCCTGAGCGTGTCACCACGTTGATCACGGCGCTGGCGGAGCGTCCCAGCTCCGGACCATAGCTGTTCGAGGAAACTCGGAACTCCTGAATCACGTCGTTGGAGAACTGGTAGGGCGCGCGATAGCGGCCGCGCTCCTGGCTAAAGAAGGCGTTATCGTCGTCGACGCCATCGACCAGGAAACTGGTCTGGAAGCCGCGGATGCCGCCAAAGGCCAGGTCGCCATTGGAATCAGAAGTCAGGCTGCGCGGGTCCTGCGTGACTCCTGGGGTAAGCAAGGCCAAGTCACTGAAACGCCGTCCGTTCAGCGGCAACTCGGTAATGGCACGCTCGTCGAGCACGCTGGAGATTGCGGAAGGCACGGTCTCGACCATCTGCGGAGCGGCGGAGACGGTCACCGTCTCCCGCGATCCCGCCACCTCCAGCCCCAGCGCCAACTCCACGGCGCCGCCGACCTCCACTTGTATGCCGTAGCGTCGCAATGTTGCCATCGCCGGAGCGTTTACCTGCACGCCATACTCTCCGGGCGGAAGTATGTCGAAGACAAACGAGCCTTCCTGTGTAGTAACTGCGGTGCGCTCGACGCCGGTTTGCGCGCTGATCAGCCGCACCTCCACCCCGGCGATGCGCGCGCCGCTCGCGTCGCTGACGGTTCCGCGCAGAGCCCCGGTGGATGCGTCCTGCGCCGGAACAGCGGCCACCAGTGACAACACGAGCGGCAGAACGAGGGAGGGCCTTCGCATGGACGACTCCTTGCTGACTGCTGAGCGCTTGGCCGGCCCCTGATACGCTCGTGGCAAAAAAGCGTCTGTGACTGAGGAATGTTTTTCGGGAAACGGAACAGACGAACGCTAGGGCGCAGATTGCGCGAGACTTGGGACTGAGAGTTGGCGGCTGGTTTCTTCACCTGCTTGTTCTGAAATCAGAACAAAGAGGCATAATCTTCACACCTCGGTTCGCTTCCACATTCATAATGGGCACTACTCCGGAGCGCCTGTGTTTCTAAGAGAGCCAGGGACCGTAATCCGCGTGGTCTTGCTAGCTATCGGATTGCCGACGCTGTTAATCGGTCTTTACCTGTACCGAAAACGCTCTCGTGCTCTGGGTCGCCCAATCGGCTTGGGCGCTAGCTTGCGGCGGATGTCGAGGCGTCGGGCCGTTACGCTTGCGCTCTTTTTGCTCGTCTGCGGGGTAGCCATGGAATTCTTCCCCGAAACTCTTGCCCTGCTCTGGCACATACGCCACAGCAGAATCGTAACGTTCTCCAACAATGCTGGCACGTTCGAGATCCCCGTGCCAACCTGGTGGTACGGCAGGGACATGAGTGATCCCTCGTCACTGATGCTTGTGACCGCTTCTGGACGGTTCCGGGGAATGCACTTGAAAAAACCCCGTTGGGGGGCAGCATTCTTTTCCGAGTCAAGGTTTTCCATTTCGGAAGCAGAGAAACATAAGCTAATGGCTCAATTGAACGCAGACCAGCGGAAGATAATGTCCCAGACAGAGGCCCAGTTTGATGACCTGTTTGGATCACGCAAGCCCCTTTCGAAGCTGTTTATTGCAGGTCAACCTACCGAATGCTTTGAAAGGACAAGTC
>Ga0335077_10008127_pt1 | contig 13011 bp, 9 predicted proteins | sample Lox_Sample_31_FD_207151 | JGI IMG/M metagenome (GOLD analysis project Ga0335077, IMG submission 207151) | Soil microbial communities from Loxahatchee National Wildlife Refuge, Florida, United States - Lox_Sample_3.1 | ecosystem: Environmental > Terrestrial > Soil > Wetlands | place: USA: Florida... | reverse complement strand
TGCGCCAGCCCAAGCTCGGCCTGCTCATCAGCATCTTCTTTCTCGCCACGTTTTGTTTCGTCTGTTTTGAATCCACCTTCCCGCTGATGATGACGCCGCAGGCGGCGGCGCATCTCGGACTCAAGAGCCGATACGACGTGGGCTACCTCTTTGGCTACGCTGCCCTGATCACCATTTTCGTGCAGGGCGCGGTTCACCCGCTGGCCAAACGGTTTGGCGAACCGCGCGTGATTTTCGCCAGCCTGGTCATTTTTGCCGCGGGCCTGCTCGCGTTGCCGTTCCAAACTCATCTGACCGGTCTGCTGGTCGCGCTGGGCGTGCTGGCCATCGGTTCCGGACTGAATCGCGCGCCGGTGTTCGGCCTGATTTCGATCAAATCTCCAGCGAACGAACAGGGCGTCAATCTGGGCGTCGCCCAGAGTTTCAGTGCCTTGGCGCGTATCATCGGCCCGATTATTGCGACCACCCTGTTTTTTGTACACCCGACGCGGCCTTCACCGGAGCTGCCCTATGTCGCCTGCGGCGGCATCGCCTTTGTGACCGGATTGATTGCATGGCAATTTCTTTGTCGGGAGGCCAAAGCCGAATCCAAGGCGGAACCTGCCGTCTCAGCGCAAAAATAATTCTGCTGCTGCGTCCGCAAAGCGCAATCCCTGTGGCGTGAGCCGGAAATGGTCAGATGAAATTTCGCCCCAGCCGTGTCCGGTCAACTGATTCATTTCCGCCGACCATTCCTGGCGCAAATCAAAATTTGTCGTGCGCCGGAATTCCTCAAACGGCCAGCCGGCAGTCATTCGCAAGCCGAACGCCGCGGTTTCTCCGGCGCGTTTCAAGGGCGGCAATTCTTCACGGGATTCAATGGCGCGGATTCCCTTCTCCAGTTGCTCGCAGTAAAGCTGCGCGTTCGCCCAGTTTTTGGTCCGCACACCGCGCACGTAACTGGTCGCGCTGGGGCCGAGTCCATAAAATGAGCCGCCGCGCCAGTAATTCACGTTGTGGCGGCAGGCGTGACTTGGAAGGTTGAGTGTTGAATGTTGAATGTTGAGGGTTGTGTCCCTCGCAAAATTTGCCACTTCATACTGCCGAAAGCCTGCTTGAGTCGCCCGCTCAACGAGCTCGTCATACATCACGCACACCAAATCTTCATCTACGTCGAATTCGCCAGCCTTCAACTGCGCAAATAAGGGCGTGTCGTCCTCATAAATCACTTCGTAGCAGGACAAATGTTGGCTACCGAACGCCAGCACTTCGGCCAGGGTTGCCCGCCAGGCTTCCATCGTCTGGCCGGGGATGGCGAACATAAGGTCGAGATTCAGATTTTCAAAGCCGGCCTGGCGCAAAATATCGAATGATTTGAAGACCATCTCGCGCGTGTGAATCCGGCCCAGCCGCTCGAGCAATTTTTCGTCGAGCGATTGGACTCCCATCGAAATACGGTTCACGCCAAAGTCGCGGAGCAGCCCGGCCTTGTCGGCTGAGACGGTTGCCGGGTTGCATTCCACCGTGAACTCACCGACCCCCAGCAGGTTCAGCCGGTCCATGGCACCAAGGATTTGTTTCCACTGCCAGAGGTTTAGAAGTGACGGCGTGCCGCCGCCGAAGAAAATTGTTTTGGGCTTGAGGTCATCCGCGATCATATCCAATTCGCGAATAAGCGCGGCGACATAGCGATTCACCAAGTCGCCTTTGGACGGTTCGGAATAAAACGCGCAATACGCACATTTTTGCGCGCAAAAGGGCACGTGAAGATAGAGATTGGCAATCCGCGTCGCGCTTGAATCTGCCATGAAGACAAACTACCTCCTTTAACCGCCGTTGGCGAATCTAAATCCCCGGGGCCGCTCAATTTTAAACTTCGACAACGGTGTGGTTACTGCTGGTGCACGCGCTGAACGTTTTGGGCCTTCAGCCCTTTGTCGCTGACGACGACATCAAACAAGACGTCGTCTCCTTCGTTCAGTGTCTTGAATCCCGTACCCACAATAGACGAATGATGCACAAACACGTCCTGCCCGGAACTCTGGGCGATGAACCCAAACCCTTTCTTATTATCGAACCACTTGACTTTGCCACTGGCCATAATCTCTCCTGACTTCCGAGGCGTGAATTCAAAGCGAAAAAGACACGACTGAAACCCAGCCGTGCCTCTCGTCACTTTTCAGCGTCACTCATGCCTGTTTCCTGCGACAATAGACAGTTATCCAGTCTGCGTCAAGCACAAGTTTTTAACATGATTTTAACACTTGAATAAGCCTCTGTCGTCACTCCACCTGCAGCGCCTGATCAAGCAGTTGCGGCAAGTAATTAACAATGGCCGCCTCGCTGACTGCCAGCGTAGCGCCGGCCTTTTGCGCCGCTGCCTGCCAGGCTGCCTCGCTGGTGAAGGCAATGACAGGGATGTGGTGGGTAGCGGTATCTGCCTTCAACGCCGCAATGGCGCGGCAAACCTCGCCCTGACCGGCCAAATCCGCAATCACCAGCAGTGGACCTTCATTGCGCGCACATTGTTGCAGTAACGTCAGATCGTTGACCGTCTGGACGCGATAATTCAAATCCTGCAACCGGTTCACCAACTGGCTGCCGGGCATCAATTTCTCGTAAAAAACGAGCGCAAGCGGTTGTGTCATGCGGTCAACATGCGCCATGGCGGGATAAATAGCACAGTTATTTCGAAACGACAACTGTTACTCATGGCAAATCGGTATGTCCCATCAAATAACGGTCGCACTCGCGCGCCGCGCCGCGGCCTTCGTTGAAGGCCCAAACGACCAGGCTTTGGCCGCGGCGGCAATCGCCACAGGCAAAGACGCCCTTGAGATTCGTGGCGTATTTCTCGAACTCGGCCTTGGCGTTGCTGTGCGCATCACGTTCGACGCCAAGCGATTCCAACAGCGGCTGCTCGGGGCCGAGAAAGCCCATGGCCAGCAGCACGAGTTGCACGGGCAAGGCTTTTTCGGTGCCGGGAACCTCCTTCGGCACGAACTGGCCTTTTTCATCCCGTTCCCACTGTATCTGGACGGCGAGGACTTCCTTCACCTGGCCGCGGGCATCGCCGATGAATTTTTTGGCTGTGGTCAGATAAACGCGTGGATCGGCGCCGAATTTCGCCGCTGCCTCCTCCTGGCCGTAATCAAGGCGGTAAACCTTCGGCCATTCCGGCCACGGATTGTCCTGGGCGCGGTCCACCGGCGATTTGGGCAGAATCTCAATCTGGACGAGGCTGTTGCAACTGTGACGCATCGCCGTGCCCACGCAGTCCGTGCCGGTGTCACCGCCGCCGATGACGATGACGTCCTTGCCGGTTGCGGAGATGAAACGACCGTTTTTTTTGCCATCCAGAAGGCTTTTTGTATTCGCGGTAAGAAAATCCATTGCGAAGTGAATACCTTTAAGGTTGCGGCCTTCGACGGGCAAATCGCGCGGTTGGGTCGCGCCGGTCGCCAAGATCACGGCGTCAAACTCCTTTAACAGCTTTCCCGCCGGATAATTCCCTCCGACTTCGGTGTTGCAGACGAATTTGATGCCCTCATCTTCCATCTGTTTGATGCGGCGCAGCACAACCTGCTCCTTGTCGAGCTTCATGTTCGGGATGCCGTACATGAGCAGTCCGCCAGGGCGATCGGCGCGTTCGAAGACGGTGACCAAGTGACCGGCCTTGTTGAGTTGCGCGGCGGCACAAAGGCCAGCCGGGCCGGAGCCGACGACGGCGACTTTTTTGCCGGTCCGGAGCTTGGGCGGTTCGGGCACCACCCAGCCGTGCTCCCAGCCGTGGTCAATGATGGCGCATTCGATGTTTTTAATGGTGACCGGCGGGTTGTTGATGCCGAGCACGCAGGAGCCTTCGCACGGCGCGGGACAGACCCGCCCGGTGAAGTCGGGAAAATTGTTCGTCTTGTGCAGCCGCTCAAGCGCTTCCTTCCACAAGCCGCGATAGACCAGATCGTTCCACTCCGGAATCAAGTTATGAATCGGGCAGCCGCTGGCCATGCCACTGAGCAGCGTGCCGGTCTGGCAGAACGGGATGCCGCAATCCATGCAGCGCGCGCCCTGCTCGCGCAGTTTTTTTTCCTCCATGTGGAAGTGAAATTCCTTCCAATCCGCAACGCGCTCGACCGGCGGACGGTCCGCCGGGAGCTCGCGCAGGTACTCGATGAATCCTGTAGGTTTGCCCATTCTCTGTCTTGTTAAAAAATAATTTCGCGCGAAGAATGCGAAGGCGAGATGAAATCTCTTTGAATCCTTCGCGCTCTTCGCGCGATAATTTTTCCACGCCGTTGCTTCTTTGCGTTGAATTTCATCTGCCGGTTAACCGCCGCCGACGCGCGCCACGTCGCGCACGTTTTCCTCAAATGCGGCCATGATGGCCTGATCGCCGCTCAGTCCCTGTACCTTCACTTTTTGCAGGGACTGCAAGACGCGCTTGTAATCCTTCGGCATCACCTTCACGAATTTCGACACGAGGTTTTTCCAATCCGCCAGCACTTTGGCGGTGCGCTCACTGTTCGTGTAAGTCTGGTGCCGTTGGATCAATTTCCAAATCGCTTCGATTTCGTCAGTATCTTCAAGCTTTTCCAGACCGACCAGGGCCTGGTTGCAACGCGTCGGGAAATCGCCGGCTTCGTCCAGCACGTAGGCGACACCGCCGGACATGCCCGCCGCGAAATTGCGGCCGGTCTTGCCCAGCACCACGACACGCCCGCCGGTCATGTATTCGCAACCGTGGTCGCCGATGGATTCCACGACAGCGTCCACGCCGCTGTTGCGGACGCCAAAGCGTTCGCCCGCCATGCCGCGCACGAACACCTCGCCGCTGGTCGCGCCGTAAAGCGCCACGTTGCCGATGATGATGTTTTCCTCGGCGACAAAGGTCGAACCTTTGGGTGGGTAAACAATGATTTTGCCGCCGCTCAAACCCTTGCCGAAATAGTCGTTGGCGTCGCCTTCGAGTTCAATCGTCATGCCGTGCGGCATGAACGCCCCGAGGCTCTGGCCCGCGCTGCCGGTGAACTTGAGATGAATCGTGTCTTCCGGCAGACCATTCGGCCCGTGTTTCTTCGTCACTTCGCTGCCGACGATGGTGCCGACAACACGGTTGACGTTGCGGATGGGCAAATCGGCGTGGACGCGTTCGCCGCGTTCGATGGCCGGCTCGCAAATGTCGATCAGCTTGGTCACGTCGAGCGATTTTTCCAAGCCGTGATCCTGGTCAATCTGGCGATAACGGCCCACTTCCGGTCCCACTTCCGGCTGATGCAAAATCGGCGTCAGGTCGAGTCCCTTTGCCTTCCAATGCTCGATGGCCTTCCAGGGAATCAACTTGTCCGTGCGTCCAATCATTTCGTTGAACGTGCGGAAACCGAGTTTGGCCATGATTTCGCGCACTTCCTGCGCCACAAACCGCATGTAATTCACGACGTGATCGGGGTCGCCGGTGAATCGCGCGCGCAAGCGCGGGTCCTGCGTGGCCACACCAACGGGACACGTGTTCAAATGGCAGACGCGCATCATGATGCAACCGAGCACCACCAGCGGCGCGGTCGCAAAACCAAATTCCTCCGCGCCGAGCAACGCCGCCACTGCCACGTCCCGGCCCGTCTTCATCTGGCCGTCGGTTTCGACATAAATGCGGCTGCGCAAATTGTTCAGCACGAGCGTTTGATGCGTCTCGGCCACGCCCAGCTCCCACGGCGCGCCCGCATGTTTGATGGAAGACAAAGGTGACGCGCCAGTGCCGCCGTCATGGCCGCTGATGAGCACCACGTCTGCGTGCGCCTTCGCCACGCCGGCGGCGATGGTGCCGACACCGACTTCCGCGACCAGCTTGACGCTCACGCGCGCATCACAATTCGAATTCTTCAAATCGTGAATCAACTCCGCCAAATCTTCGATGGAGTAAATGTCGTGGTGCGGCGGCGGCGAAATCAAACCGACGCCCGGCGTGGTGAACCGCGTTTTGGCAATCCAGGGATAAACCTTGCGGCCCGGCAATTCGCCGCCTTCGCCCGGTTTGGCGCCCTGCGCCATTTTGATTTGCAATTCCTGCGCGTTGACGAGGTAATGGCTCGTCACGCCGAACCGGCCCGACGCGACCTGTTTGATGGCGGAATTCTTTGAGTCGCCGTTGGGCAACGGGATATAGCGGTCGGGGTCTTCGCCGCCTTCGCCAGTGTTGGATTTGCCGCCCAAGCGGTTCATCGCAACGGCAAGCGCCTCGTGCGCTTCCTTGCTAATGGAGCCGTAGCTCATCGCGCCGGTCTTGAACCGTTTCACGATTTCCTCAGCCGGCTCGACTTCTTCGACGGGAATCGGACTTTCCGCAAATTTGAAATCAAGCAGGCCGCGCAGCGTGCAGAGGTTCGCCGACTGTTCGTTGATTAAACCGGCGTATTCGCGGTAAATTTTTTCACTGTTGAGGCGGCAGGCGATTTGCAATTTGTGAATCGTCTGCGGGTTGAACAAATGGAACTCGCCGCCATCGCGCCATTGATACTGGCCGCCGGGATCGAGTGCGCCGTTGACCGAGCGGTTTGGGAAGGCGTGGCGATGCCGCGCCCAAGCTTCCTCTGCCAGCACGTCCAGCCCCACGCCTTGAATGCGTGAGGGCGTCCAGGTGAAATACTTGTCCACCACGCTGCTGTTCAGGCCGACGGCTTCAAAGATTTGCGCGCCACGATAGCTTTGAATGGTCGAGATGCCCATTTTGGCCATGGTTTTAACTACGCCTTTAACCGCACCCTTGATGTATTTGCACCTATGACATTTGCAGTCATGGGCGTTTTTGTGGTCGGCGCTTTTGGCGAGGAGACCTTGTCGGGCCATGTCCTCGAGCGTTTCATACGCCAAGTAGGGGTTGATGGCGCTGCAACCATAGCCGATGAGTAATGCGAAATGATGCACCTCGCGCGGTTCGCCGGATTCGAGGACGAGGCCGACCTTGCCGCGCGTGCCCGCCCGGATCAAGTGATGGTGCAGGCCGGACACTGCGAGCAACGCGGGTATCGGCGCATGCTGCGCGTCAACGCCACGGTCGGAGAGAATCAAAATGTTTGCACCGCCGGCAATGGCCTGGTCCGCCGTGGCAAACAATGTGTCGAGCGCGGTTTCCAATCCCCTGGCGCCTTCCGCCGCCGGGAACAAGATCGGCAGTGTAACACAGCGGAAGACGATGCCATCCACGTGACGCAGCTTTTCCAATTCCTCATTCGTGATGATGGGGTATTTCAACTTGATGACCCCGCAGTTCTTGGGAGTAGGCTGGAGCAAACTGCCCCGGGGCCCAACCATTGTTTCCGTCGAGGTGATGATCTCCTCGCGAATCGGGTCAATCGGCGGGTTGGTGACCTGCGCAAAAAGCTGTTTGAAATAGTTGTAAAGCAACTGCGGCTTGTTCGAAAGCACCGCCAGCGGCGTGTCCGTGCCCATGGAACCCAGCGGCTGCACGCCGTCGTTCGCCATCGGGCCGATCAGGAAACGCAAATCTTCAAACGTATAACCGAACGCCTGCTGGCGCTGCAAAATGGTTTTGTGGTCCGGTTCATGAACGTGCGGCGGTTCCGGCAGACTTTCGAGCAGCACGTGGTGTTGCTCGAGCCACTTTTGATACGGATGCGCCCCGGCGAATTTGCTCTTCAATTCCTCGTCGGCAATAATCCGGCCCTGCTCGATGTCCACGAGAAACATGCGGCCCGGCTGCAACCGGCCTTTTTGCAGCACGCGCTCCGGTTCCACCGGCAGCACACCCGCCTCCGACGCCATGATGACCAAATCGTCCTTCGTGACGTAATAGCGCGATGGGCGCAGGCCGTTGCGGTCGAGGCACGCGCCAATGACCTTGCCGTCTGTAAACGCGATGGACGCCGGGCCGTCCCACGGTTCCATGAGGCACGAATGATATTCGTAGAACGCGCGCTTTTCCGCGCTCATGCTCTCGTGATTTTCCCACGGCTCGGGAATCATCATCATGACCCCATGCGGCAATTCGCGGCCCGCCATGACGAGCAGCTCGAGGCAGTTGTCAAACATGGCCGAATCGCTGCCGTCGGCGTTGATAACCGGGATGATTTTTTTGATGTCATCGCCGAATAGGTCGGAGACAAAATTCGCTTGTGCCGCGTGCATCCAGTTGATGTTGCCGCGCAGCGTGTTGATTTCGCCGTTGTGCGCGAGATAGCGATACGGATGCGCGCGGTTCCAGCTCGGGAAAGTGTTCGTGCTGAAACGCGAGTGGATCAGCGCCAGCGCTGATTCCATGGCCGGATGCGACAAATCGGGATAGTATTCGGCCAATTGCGCCGTCAGCAACATGCCCTTATAGACAACCGTCTTGTACGACAGGCTGGCGAGATAGAAAAATTCGCCGCCCTTGACCTTGCCCGCATAGCGAATGGCGTTTTCCGCCCGCTTACGGATGACGTAGAGTTTCCGCTCAAACGCCAGGTCGGCGGCGAGCTTCGCGTTGCGCGCGATAAAGACCTGCCGCATGAACGGCTCGGACGCCTTCGCCGTCGCGCCGAGCGAGGCATTGTTTGTGGGGATCGTGCGCCAGCCGAGCACGCGTTGGCCTTCCTCGGCGACGATGTCGCTAAAAAGCTTTTCGCACTCGGCGCGTTGCGCCGGGTCATGCGGCAGAAACACCATGCCGATGCCGTATTCGCCCACGCCCGGCAGCGTAATTTTCTCCGCTGCCGCAACCTCCTTGAGAAAGGCGTGCGGTACTTGCATCAGAATGCCCGCGCCGTCGCCCGTGTTTATCTCGCAGCCGCACGCGCCCCGATGGTTGAGATTCAGCAGCACTTGCAACGCCTGCTGGATGATCGTGTGGGACTTTTTTCCCTTCATGTTGACCACAAAACCGACCCCGCAGGCTTCGTGTTCAAACCGGGGATCGTAAAGCCCCTGTTTCGGCGGGGCAGTGATTTGCGCCCGCCGGCCAGCATTACTATTCAGCATTGGGCTTTTGGTCATCGCTTGGCGAATTAGCCTTCGTTCATTCATTTTTTACTCAAATTTCATCGTTGCGCAATAAATGTTTTCAAAATTTACGCACCAACCTCTCAATCTACACCTCACAAGGGAATTGTATATCATCTTATTGATGCGTAGTGCTGCCCAAAACCAATGGGCCAAACCGCCCACGATTCACAAACTTAAAGCCGCGCCAATAGAGTGTCCACCGACCATCGTCCCGGTCCGGTCCAAAGGAGGAACACCAAGCCAAACCACATGGAAAAATCAGTGCGCGCCTCATGCACCATGCTCAGAAAGCCGTAGTGCGGCAGTTGCATTAACGCAAAGCCGAGATAACCGTGCCCCAGCAGAACGGGAATTTTGGTGGTAAGAACCGCCACCGAAATGTCAATGAACAAGACAACGGCGGCTGGTCGAGTCAGCAGGCCGAGAATAAGCATCGCGCCGCAAACAGTCTCCACGGTGGCCACAAACGGGCCGAGTAGCTCTGGATGCGGCAGGCCGATCCTGGCAAAACGGCCAGCCGCCTGCGCCGCCGGATACAGAAATTTAAGGACGCCTTCGTTCAGAAACACGCCACCCACTACGAGGCGAATTAGAATGTTGGCATTCGCGCCCGTCGGTTCGCAGAGTTTTTTCCACTCGTTCATTTTCCAGTGGCTCATAACTTTTGGTTTTAACTTGCCATCCGATTACCGCTGGGAGGATTTCTCCGGTCCCCATGTCCAGTAAAGTCCAAAATACCAGATCAGATGGCTGTCACCTGCTACACTGTGCCCGACGCTGAACAGGAGGCTGAAATGATCGTTGAAATTGTAGTAGCCGCCGAAATTCAGCGCGGCAAAACCATGGTCGTCCTCAGCGTCGCGCCCTTGCCCAAAAATTTCACCGCCCAGCGTCAAATGCGGTCCGAAATCATGCTGCACGAGCAGGCCGCCAAAAGGATAATTACGTTGGCCGGGCGCGGAATTCAGCGCCGCGCCGCCGCCACCATCAATTGTCCACGGCCCCCACCCCTTTTGCAGCCACAATGGCAGACGAAACCACGTCCGGCCATTGCCCAAACCGCGGTCGGCGTCGCCGGTAGGCACTTCGGCCATCGGGAAAATTCCGGCTTGCGGCCATTTCTCCGTTTCATGCAGGAATCGGTATTTCACGCCCAGTTCCATGTCGCCCAGACCGGTCTTAGTGGGCGCGCCGTCAGCACCCACCGTGGTCATCGGCAGCACCAGATGCAGCTGGGTGTCGGGCAGCACGCCGTAATTCAATTCTACTGCGGGGCCATTGATGGCGTAATCATTGACACTGGCATGGGTGCCGTTGCCGAAGAGATAAAATTCCCAATGCTGATAATCCACCGGCTCCGGATCGTCCGTCAAAAACGGCGGACCGGCGAATATTTGCACTGTCAGAACCAGGTTCAAGCCAGCCACCAGCGAAATGACTTTAATGGCATTGTCCATTGACCCACTCAAAGTAATTAATGTCCTCGAGCCGCGCCACCAAGCGTTGCAATAATTTTCTTACGTTCTCCAAACGCCGCCTTGCCGCCGCGACCTTTCGCTTTATACTGTTCCGCTGTGCTTGAGCAAAAGAAAACACGCGTGGTCTGCGGCATGAGCGGGGGAGTGGACTCCTCCGCCACGGCGGCGCTGTTGCTCGAACAGGGCTATGAGGTCATCGGTATCACGCTCAAGCTCTGGCCGCAGGATTGCGTGAACCGCGCCGAGGACAAGTGCTGCGGTCCGCAGGCCGTCAGCGACGCCCGTGCCGTCTGCCACAAGCTCGACATTCCGTATTACCTCATTGACGAGGCGGCGGAATTCCAGAAGCACGTCATCCAATACTTCGCCGATGAATACAAAGCCGGCCGCACGCCGAACCCGTGTGTGATGTGCAATCAGAACCTGAAGTTCGGCCGGCTCATTGACCGCGCCAACCAACTCGGCGCGGAATATATCGCCACCGGCCATTTTGCAAGAATTGAGCGCATTCCGGATTCCGAAATGGTAGGGACATCGCGCTGCGATGTCACCGCCAATGAAGCGGGGGAACCTATTGCGCCGCTGGACGCGACGCGGACGGCGCAGCGCGTCGTCCCTGCCACAGGGCGCTATCTCCTCAAGCGCGGACGGGATTTGAAGAAGGACCAGAGCTATTTCCTTTTCTCGCTGCGACAGGACCAGCTTGCGCGTGCACTGTTTCCGCTGGGCGAAAAGACCAAGAGCGACACGCGTGAAGTAGCACGGCATTGCCGGCTCAAAACCGCCGACAAGCCAGAGAGCATGGAGATCTGCTTCGTGCCAGACAACGAATACGGCAAGTTTCTCCAGCAAGCGAATCTGGCGCAAAAGCATCGCGGCGAGATTGTGGATTTGCACGGAACTGTCCTCGGTCATCACGACGGCATTGAATTTTATACTATCGGCCAGCGAAGGGGGTTGGGCATTTCCTCGCCCAAACCGCTTTATGTAATTGACCTCGACACGGAGAACAACCGCGTCGTCGTCGGGGATGACTCGGCGCTCGACCGCGACGAATTCACAGCCAGTCATTGCAACTGGATTCCGTTCGACAAGTTGGCGGAGCCCATCGAAGTCACGACCAAAATCCGCTACAACCATCCCGGCACGCCTGCGACGGTGACACCAACGGGCAACGGCTCGGTGAAGGTGAAACTGCACTCATCCCAGCGCGCCATTACGCCCGGGCAGGCGGCGGTTTTTTACCAAGATGATTTTGTCGTCGGCGGTGGCTGGATTTCGAGGTAGCACCCGCGTCTTGCGGGTCGTTTCGGGCGTTGTGCCCGAAACCCTCGGTTGATTCTACGCCAACCATTACTCATTTGTTTAGCTGCGATGTATCGTGCGCCCAGAAGCAATTCGGCGTCCCGCCGAATTGAACCCGCCAGAGGCGGGTGCTACCATATTAATTCCTGCAGTAATTCTGCTGCGCCGGCATTCGCCTTGACCTGCTCCGGATTTTTGCAGCCGGGGATGAGTGTGGACACGATTGGATTTTTCAGACACCACGCCAAGGCCCATTGACTCATCGGCACGCCGGACGGCACTTCTTCCTTCTGCAGGCGCTCCACTTCGGCGAGGTCGCGTTTCATTCGCTCCGCATCAAAGGTGGCGCGTACGTCATTGGCGGCAAAAGTCGTACCGGGTTTGTATTTGCCGCTTAACACACCACTTGCCAGCGGCACACGGGCGAGGATGCCGAGGTGGTCGCGTTGCGCGTGCGGGAAATAAATTTGCTCCGGCCGCCGGTCCAGCCGGTTATAGACTACCTGCAATGCCTCTACACCAAACTGCGCTGCCTCCCGCGCCTGTCGCTCGCTTCCCTTGCCCAAAATCGAAACGCCAAGATGCCGGATTTTGCCGGCGCGCTTTTGCTCCGCCAGCATCGTCCACAATTCCTGATTTTCAAACAGCGCGTCCGAGCCGGAATGAAATTGGTAAAGGTCAATCGTGTCCACGCGCAATACTTTGAGCGAGGCTTCAAGTTGTTGTCGTACGCCGGCCACAGAAAAGTCGTCGTCGCGACTCATAAAACCGTTGAAGTGGTGGCCGAACTTGGTGGCTACCAGCCAGCGCGACCGGTCGCGGCGCGACAGGTAATCGCCAATCAGCCGCTCGGAGAGGTGGTCGCCGTAGCACTCGGCGGTATCAATGAGGTTGATGCCGTATTTCACCGCCGCGTCGAGGATCGCGTCGGCCTCGGCCTGCGAGAGATCGCGTCCCCATTCGCCGCCAAGCTGCCACGTGCCGAGGCCGATAACCGACACGCGCATACCCGTCCGTCCCAAAATCCGATAACGCATGTCCAAGGCTAATGCGCTTTTAGCCGGTTGTCCCGTCTGATTCTCAGCGCCGCGGAACTCAAGCGGGGATGATGACTTGCAGTGGATGACTGGATGGGTGCATATTTACAGAAGTTTTCCAAACTTATGGGATGAACCTCGTGAATGAATAGCTCGACACCGGCCCCCAAAAAACCACTTCGTCCTCCGACGTTTTGGCTGGTGTCCATGTTCGTGGG
>Ga0335077_10008126_pt1 | contig 13012 bp, 14 predicted proteins | sample Lox_Sample_31_FD_207151 | JGI IMG/M metagenome (GOLD analysis project Ga0335077, IMG submission 207151) | Soil microbial communities from Loxahatchee National Wildlife Refuge, Florida, United States - Lox_Sample_3.1 | ecosystem: Environmental > Terrestrial > Soil > Wetlands | place: USA... | reverse complement strand
CCCGATGGCTTCCATGCGCTGCGCCAGCCGAAGTTGCTGCTCGATCTTTTTTCGCTCGCTGATGTCTACAATCGTGCTCGAAACCAGCGCGCCGTCTTTGGTCGACAGAGGACCCAAACTGATCTCGACCGGAAACTCCGTTCCATCCTTGCGGCGGCCAAGCAACTCCATTCCAATCCCTGCCGGCCGCACATGAGGCTCGCCTGCATAGTTGCCACGATGCCTCTCGTGCGAGTTTCGTAAACGCTCCGGCATAAGTACTTCGACGGTCTGTCCGAGGAGCTCTTCGCGGGCGTATCCAAACATGCGCAGCGAGCTCTCGTTCAAGTCCGTAATGCGCCCAGCATCGTCGGTGATGATCAGGCCCACGGGCAGGCTTTCGATCAACATGCGAAGCGTGCTGTGCGTCCCATCACGAACTTGGATCTGAGCTGCGAAGCGAGGCACGGGCTGATTTGAGTCCATTCGTGCATGCCCTAAGGGCGGTGATTACCCTGATCTCCTCGCAATCCCGCAGCCAAATAGCCACTTTTCCTTAGCTGGCGGTTTTCAGTTCGATCTGTCGTCTGCGGGTTCCGTTTCGGGAAGCTCGGAAACACCTCGGGCGGCGAAACCAAGGCTCTAGCCGGTCTTTCATTACGTCGTTCCCGAGACGACGAGCGCGTGGGCCAATTTGGGACGGAAGCCGACACCAACCCAGACCCGCGCGGGCGATAACCAGCGTGTTGCTATGTTGTTAGTTGACTCGCGGAGATATCACTTTGAACTGGCGATCAGCGTGCAATCTTTCGTCAGGGGCGTGTACCAGCCGCATCGGGTACAAGGTGAAAACCAGGTCGAAATGCGCCCGGCAGGAAACCGCGGCCAGCACTCGAAAGGAAACATTGAAAATGAATGTAAGGGACGCAATGATGAAAGCGCCTGCCTGCTGCACTCCGGGGATCAACTTGGGCACGGCGGTGGAAATGCTTTGGAAGGGCAACTGCGGCATTCTGCCGATCGTGGATGAGCATGACAGGGTGATCTCGGTAATTACAGACCGCGACATTTGCATAGCGTTGGGCACGCGGAATCGTTTGCCTGGAGAAATCGCCGTACGGGATGTAGCCACGCGCCAACCGATCTGCTGCAGTTCGGACGACGATGTCCGATCCGCGTTGGCCAAGATGATAGAGGCCCAGGTACGCCGTCTCCCGGTTGTGACTGCTGACGGTAAGCTCGAGGGCGTCATCGCTATGGATGACGTCGTGGCGCCGATCGTACTGAAGAACACCGGCCGTCACCAACCGGCCTCTCACGATGCGCCGAGCAAGCCCTCGCGCGGCACGGATTCACCGGCCAGTCATCAAAGCCGACGCGCGAACACATGACCATCGCCATGTATCTGTAGCGGCGGCATTGCCGGTTGGTCCCGCAGAGCGCCGTTCCTTATGGCCGATATTTTGCGGCTGTTCCAGGCGTTCGCAGCGCCGGCTATTTTTGTCTCCGCGGAAGGGCTGCTTCTGCTTTCGTTAAACGTGCGCCTGATGGGCATGGTGACCCGGCTGCGCGCCTACTTGCACGACAAACACCCGGCGGCAAAAGAAGGGCGCATCGACGAGTCCGAAGGAGGCCGCCGATTCAAGATTCATGGACGTGTCCATATTTCGAGGACGTGGCCGGACGACGCTTTATCCTTGGCGGTCGCGAATCTCCTGATTGAGGAGAATAGCCTCTGCTACTTCGCGCATGGATTTTCGCCTTTGCCGGCTTTCCCGTTGAAGCATGAGGTAAGCTTCCTCTTCGCTGATCCTCAGTTCGCGCTGCATGATGCCCTTGGCGCGCTCGACAATCTTGCGCGTTTCCAACCGCGCGGAGAGCTCTGAATTCTCGCTTTCCAGCCGCGCCAGCTCGATTTCCGCTCCCACCAGAAGCCCCACGGCCGAGATCAGCCGAATCTGGCGCTCCGTATAACGGTGCGGGGAGCGATGCTGCAAATTGATGACGCCGACCAGGCGGCCGCGGCTGAGCAGCGGGACGGAAAGAAACGCTTCGAAGCGATCTTCGGGTAAATCGTCGAATAATTGGAACCGCGAGTCCTGGTAGGCGTTCTGGCTGACGGCAACCATGCGGCCGTGTTCGGCCACCCAACCCGTGATTCCCTGCCCCATTTTGAGGGTGAGACGATTGACCGCCTCGGGATGCGGATTTTTGGAGGCACGCAGCACCAGCGCGTCGTTTGCGAGCACGTAAACGAAGCACGAGTCGCACTTCAGGACCGAGGTCGTAAAATCGACAACCTCGGCAAGCACCTGCTCGAGCGGAGCGGGAGTGACACCACGGCTGGCGGACTCCAGAGCGGCGCCGGGATCCTGCTGCGGTATCACCTTGGTCAAGAGCTGTATGTGCCGCTCGTTTTCCCGCAACTCGGTTGTCGATTGCTGCAACTCGGCGGTACGTTCGGCGACCAGGAGCTGCAGCTGGCTGCGCGCATCCTTCAATGCTTCCTCGCTTCGCTTCTTAGACGCGCTGACCCAGCCGGCCACGAGCGAGGAGATCACAAAGGCGCCGAAGTAAGTCACCTCAGTGGTCTTGATGGCGAAGGAGTGGAGAGGCTCGACAAAGAAATAGTCGACCACCATGGTCGAGACCAAGACCGCGAAGAGTCCCGGCAGCATTCCGCCAAACCACGCGCTGGCCACCACTGCGGCGAAGAACAAGAACAAGAACGGATGGGGGAAGAATGGCTGCAGCGCCAGACTGACCAGCAATGCACCACCCGTGAACGAAAGAGCCAGACCATAACGGCGAAGAAGAAGGCCGAACGGCCTCTCTTCATTCTGTCGAACGGCGGACGAGATATGGGTAGCGGATCGCACCGCTTCCACGCTCGCTGCCATAGGCGTAGCTCCTTTTGGCGATTGCATCTCTAACGCTAAAGCGCCCATTTCAACCGGGCAAACGCAAACTTTCACTCGTCCCCATCAGAGATTCAGCGGCCTCGACTTGCCAAATAAAATAGAAGCATCAAGATCACTGCGGGCACGAGCGCGACCGCGACATAGAAAAGCGCTTTCGGCCGCTCTGCCGAAAGCTTATTCTTCCACTCTCGCATTTCCTGCCGATCGGCAATTCCAACCAGGTCGAGATGCTCGAGATCGTGCGCAAGATCATGAGCGTTGGCATAGCGATTTCTCGGTTCCCGTTCGAGAGCTCTGTAAATGACTTCCTGCAACTGAGGGCTGAGCGACGGATCAACGTTCCGCGGCGGGACCGGATAACCGACCACGCGGTCAAATGGTTCGGAATCGGGAAACGGCCTTCTGCGCGTGAGCATCTCGTACAAAATGATTCCCAACGCGTAAAGGTCGCTGCGCCGGTCACCTCGACTTCCTTTCAGTTCCTCAGGAGAGATATATTCCGACCCGCCAGTGAGCTGCGCGATGCTTGTGAAGGTGATCCGGCGTCCGGCGGCATCACCCGCGGCTCCGAAATCGATGAGCTTGATGGCGTCGCCAGCACCCACCAGAATGTGCTCTGGCCGAAGGTCGCGATGAACGATTCCATGATTGTGAATGTATTCAAGCGTTTTGGAAACGGCCAGAGCAATCCGTACCGCACGCTCAGGACTAAGGACTTCCGCCGACATGATCTGACGCAGCGGCTTCCCCTCGAACCACTCCATGACCAGGTAAGTGCGGCTGCGATCATGGTCCGTGAGAGCCTTGATCAGGCCTGGATCGCTTAAGTGCTTACCGATCTCCGCCTCTCGGCGAAACCGATCGGCGAAAGCTGGATCGTTCTCCAATTCAGGATGGGGAAGCTTGATGGCCACCTGACAGTTCGTGCGCGAATCCACTGCGCGATAAATGGTGGAAACTGCGCCACGCGCAACGATATCCTCGATCCGATAGTGATCGAGCTGTTCTCCGAAACGGCCGTCTTGAGTTCCCTCGCTCATCGATTTCGCGGCGGCTACTCCGGGTTCGACACCGCCTGGCTAGTGAGAACCGAATCCGGGGCGAGCGGCGTGCGTATTCTTAGGGTCGCGTGGTCCGGGGGCTCATCCGTGGAGCTGACCCCTAGGGGCATTTCAAGCGGCTGGCGGACTCCGGCCGTTCCTGAGGCGTTCGCTACCAACTGCTCTTCGCGGTCCTGCGGAGACTTCAGGCGGAAGGTGGCGCGCAATGCCAGCGGCGTGAGCAACGTTGTCAGCAGGACCACGGCAACCATTACCGCGACTTCGGATTGTCCAAAAATTCCCGTGCTAGCTCCCATGGCCGTGACAATCAATCCGACTTCACCGCGTGAGATCATGCCGCAGCCTACTCTGGCACTTCGTACCCAATCCATTCCCGAGGCCAGAGCAGCCGATCCGCAGCCGATCAGTTTTCCGATCACAGCTACGATCAGGATCGAGGAAAACAGCGCCCAATGTCCACCGAGGGCTCGATAATCGCTGGCAAGACCCATGGAAACGAAAAACAATGGAATCAGCAGCCCGTGACCTATGGCGTAGAAGCTGCGCTCGATGTCCGCCTTGTACTCCGATGTAGCAAACACATAGCCCAGCAAGTAAGCGCCGGTGATGCCGGCCACGCTTCCGAGCCACTCCGCGGAAAGCGCGTAGACGAGCACGAGAGCAAGGATGCAGCTCGGGACGGCTTCGTTCGCAGTCAACTTGCGCAATTGCAGGATTAAGGGGTCGAGCCAGCGCCGCGCCGCGCCGTATCCGATTGTGAAAAACACCGCCACGCAAATCGAAATCACCGCCATCTGCACAATCAAAGGATGAGCGGCGGCGGCGCCACTGCGCCGTTGCAGCCAGGCGCTGGCCATGGGCGCCAATCCGAAGGAATCTCCTTTTGCGGTGATCGAAGCAGCCAGGAATGCGAGCACGAACAGCCCCATGACATCGTCGATGACCGCCGCGCCCAGAATGATCGTGCCCTCATCCGAAGACATCTGGCCCGCGTCCATTAGAGTGCGCGCGGAAATCGAAACGCTCGTGGCCGTCAAGGCTCCGCCCAAAAAGCAGGCCGTAATCCAGGAAAGGCCAAACAGACGCCCCACCGCGGCGCCTAGCAAAAAGGGCCAGATCACTCCGAAGAGGGCAACGAGGAATGCCGTCGTCCCCGCCTCACGCATGCGATCGACGTCCGTTTCCACGCCCGCAAGAAACATCAGCACGAATCCGCCGACCTGCGCCAAAAGCAAGAGCGAGTTCGTCGCTTGCCCGCCAGCAAAGAGGTGCAGGTTGAGCAAATTCAAGGCGCCCGGACCCAGTAACACGCCAACCAGCAGCTCACCGAGGATCGCCGGGATGCCGTAACGGCTGCAGAAGGAGGCTGCGAATTTTCCCGCAGGCAGCAGGATCGCGAGGAGAAAGGCAAGCTGGAGAGCCGGCTGCATCGGCTAACCGAGGTCCGTTGCGGCGATCGCTTCTTGGGGTTCGCTCTGTCCTCGAAGCCGGCGGACCAGACACGTGACGATCGTCCACTCAGTTTTTTTGCCCCCCCGCTCGATTCCCACGTGTTTCATGGCACGAATCGACGCGCCCTGCCTGCGAGCGAGTTCGGCTTGCGCCAAGTTCATAGCCAAGTGGCCTGCCCGTTTGGTGTGCTCCTCGGCCTTTTCCATGACTCGGAGCCGCATCCACAATTCGCCCATTTTCAATTGAGCAATGAAGCTATCGGGCGCCAGCCGCACGGCTTCGCGCAACTCCTCGATCGCCGCAGGCACCTCAAAGTTCACGCAGAGAGCCATTCCAAAAACGACGCGCAAATCGGAAGCCCGCGGATTCGCTTTGACGCATTGGCGCAACTCGTCGACGAGTTCCGCCCGCTCCGTTTTCTCCAGGAGATTCGGATCCGCGAACATTCGAAAAACGAGACCTTGCATCCTTGGCCCAACTGCCGCCAGCGACGAAGGCAGCGGCGCACCCAAAGGGCCCGTCGAACGCGAGAGACAGGATTCATCTGTGTTTTTCATACGTTCCGTATCACGAAGAACCATTTGACAATCTTTCATAACGTCCTCTCCCTATTGGTCCTGCGAAGCACTACAGACGAAGTTCACCATGGGCAAGCGCGGGTCGGATCCGCGCCTGCCCATGGGTTGGTTTCGTTCAGGCCTGTCCCATCAAAACGGCGGGTTCCGGCTGGAATACGAAATCGGGATAGCCGAGTTGGCCCATCTCCGGTATATCCAAACCAGCCAGCTCCGTTTCCGCCGACACGCGATGGCCGACGAAAAATTCGATAGCCAGATTGATAACCATGCTGATGGTGAAGACGACGCCGATCAGAGTGGAAATGCCTACCAGTTGGGCTACGAGCTGGCTGGCATCTCCGTAGAAGAGACCGGTGACGCTACCCGTCACCCCGTTCCAGCTTCCGCCGTAGTTGCTCGTTCCGTCAGCGAAAAGCCCGACAGACAGCACGCCCCATAATCCGTTCGTGCCGTGCACGGAAATTGCGCCCACGGGATCGTCGATTTTCAACACGTTTTCGAAGAAGGAGCAGCTCAGGCAAACAAGCACGCCAGCGACGGCCCCGATAATGCAGGCACTGGTTGTGTTGACAAACCCGCTAGGCGCGGTGATCGCCACCAGCCCTGCGAGTAAGCCGTTCCCGCTCATGGAGTAGTCCGGCTTTCCTTTGAGCGCCCACATGTAGAGAATGGCCGCCATCGTGCCCGTGCACCCGGCCAGCATTGTGTCCACGGCGATGGTGCCGATTCGCAAGTTGCCACTGGCCGATGCGCCCAGCGTGCTGCCGGGATTGAATCCGAACCAGCCGAAGGCCAGGATGAAGCAGCCGATCAGCACTGCCGACACGTCATGGCCGAGAATGGCATTGGGTGAACCGTCGCGGTTGAATTTGCCAATTCGCGGACCGACGATCATGCATAAGGCCAGCGCGGTAACTCCGCCGACGGCGTGAACCACGCCGGAGCCTGCGAAATCGCAGTAGCCTTTGCCAAGACCGACGTTGGTCCCGAGCTGTGCGAGCCAGCCGCCGCCCCAGGCCCAATTGCCGTAAAGCGGATAGGTGAGCGCACCCATGATGATGGACGACACGGTGAATGCCAGGAACTTCCAGCGTTCCGCGCAAGCGCCGGTCACGATGGTGAGCGCCGTATCCATGAACACCATTTCGAAAAGGAAGATCACCATGACACCGACGTCGTAGGTGTGGCCGGCCAGGAACATTCCCGACTGACCCCACAGGCCCCACATTTTCCCGAATAACGAAATGGTGTGCTCAGAGGCCAGTGATTGCAGGCCGCCGAGGTTGGAGTTTCCGGCAGCGGCTCCCATTTGCAGCGCGAAGCCGATGATCCAGTACGAGAAGAGGCCGCAGGTGTACACGAAAAAATTCATCATATATGTGTGATTGGCGTTCTTGGCGCGGCACAACCCGGACTCCACCATGGCGAATCCGGCTTGCATGAACATGACCAGGAACCCGGTGATCAGCGTCCAAACGAAGTTGATGGCAATTTTGTTTTGGCCCGCTTGGTTGGCAACGTCGGGAAGCGTAACGCCGGCTTTCGAGTCGGCAGCCGGAACGTCGTTAATGGTTCCGGTAATCGTTCCGCCGGGATCGCCCTTCTGCAGGTCCATTTGCGAAGGCGCTTTGCCGGCGGCGTCCTTGAGTTGGGCATCCGCGGCGCTGGCGGGCGCAGCGGCGGGCGCCGGCGCCTGGGCGTGAACCGCTGAGCCCAGCATCAACGCCGAAACCAGAAGGAATGCGAAATACAACAATGTGCTGCGGAATTTTGTCATCGGCTGTGCTCCATGGTGGTTTTTGCTGCGAGGAAACTAGGCGCTTGCGCTTTTCCGGCTACACTCTTGCCAAAAGCTACCGGCAGTATGCCGAGCACTCCGACAAGGCTGACCGCGATGCCGACCAATGCGAAGATCAATCTTCCGCTTGTATTCGTGGTCAGGTGCAAACCGGCGATCGTTACGAACCAGCCGCCCCATGCCACGACGATGCCCAGTAGTTTCATGGCGGCGACCCCCGCCGCGCCCGCCGTTTTTCCTTCCAGCGGCTTGATCTTCAAGAATCCGAAGAGGCTGATCGCCACACCCGCCAAGCCCAACAGAAGAACCAGCTTCCCGAATCCTTCTGCGAAGTAGGCGAGCCCGGCACAAAGCACCGTACACGCCGTCCAGAAGAGGGTTAGATAACTTCCTTGCTGCTTATTCGCTGCCATAAATCAAAACTCCTCCTTTTCCCCGAAGGGGTAATCTCGTGAAGATTGTTTCTTGGGTTCCGTCAAAGCTCGTGCCGTCCTCGCCAGTAAGACCCCGTAAGACTCCGTCCTCCATCGCAAAATGAAATCCACACAGCTTCGCCCGCATCACCATTGAAGCGACCCGAAACAGTGGCGGAGCTTCTCGCGTGGTGACGCCTGTGATGATCAGCTCCGGCGGTTCCCGGCCACCGATCAGCCGTAGACTCCGTAAAATGGCGGTTTCCACATCCGGCAGTGCCGAAAAAACGAGCTCGCGGATGCGGATTGCATCTCGCAAAGCCTGCTGCGAGGCGTTTCGCGCGGCTTCGCAGGGCTGCAAATCGCCATCCCAAACATCGGCAGGGCGAGCGATCCAGTCACATGCGACACGATGCTCCGTAATCTCCACGCGCATCACTCGCAGGGGAGCGCGAGAGAGTTCGCCGAAGCGCGTCTCCCTGCGCAGCCCGCGAATGAAATCAGCGGCTTCCCAGAACGGCTTCATACCCGGTCGTTCCTTTTCCCAACAGCGTTCCTGTCCGGCTCGGCATAAGGAAGAACATCAGAAACTGCACGGCCACGATCACCTCCAGAATCGTGGGCACACCAGTCTGCAGCCGAACCGCTAGTAGTACCGCCACCATCGAAAACCATTGCCATCGGCTGCGGCGCAGCCTTTCCAGGCGGCCTGGGAATCGCAGGAGGTCTGCCAGCCGAAGCTTCCCATTCGCCGCCGAGGGAACACTGGCGCGAGTGCAGGCCACGGCAAAAAAGCCGCCAAGTAATACTTCCAGGAGAATCATGGTTTGGTGGTTCATTCCGCCTCATCCTCGCCTTGCGGCGATGAAGTCCTGTATCCATCGGAAACGGAAACAACGAATGGGAGGTTGCCAGGCGAGCGTCCCGAGAAAAACCAGGCACCAATAGACTGACCTGGACGGAAACCCGGTCCAGCAAACTGCCCTGGCTCTTCGTGGAGCGCGAACTACCGGTCGGACACTACGGGGTGTCGCAGAAGATCAAGAACCACAACCGCGCATTCGAATCGTTCGAGCGAACTCCTTTCGACAGGGAAAGGGCGCCGGAACAATTTCTCGAGATCGCGCGTTCAATGCACGTGCACACATTACGGATTCGCACAGTGGAAGGCAAACGCAAAATTCAGATGACGCCAATCGATAGCTTGGATGGAAAGGCGACAAGGAGATCGTCGACTGAGGTTCGGTTTACGCCGACATAGCAAAAGAGGCGCTCGGGGGATAGTGACCGAGCGCCTCTCTCATGTTCAGCTATTTCCGTAGCCAGTCTCGCCAGCCGCCAATCGCGGCTTGCGCTCAGCCGCTACTTGGCAGGAACGAACTTCTGCACGCGCTCGCCGTAGAACACTTCGCCGGTATAGATATCGCCCTTCGTGTCCACCGCCTCCATGTGCAACCCGAAGAACTGCCCGGCGTTCTGGCCCATGCTACCGAGCGTGCCCAGGACCTTGCCCGTCTTGCGGTCCAGGAACCAGACGTGGTTGTTGGTGAGATCGGAGATGTACAGATATTTCTGGTCTTTGTCCGGCGAGAACATGACTCCGCCCGTGGAGCCGCCGACGCCGGTGTACTCGGCCAGCTTGAACTCCTGCTTGAAGTTGCCCTGCTTGTCGGTGACGTCGATACGGTTGCCGCCACGGTCCGCGGCGTAAACCAACCCGTCATGGGAGAAGTTGAGGGTGAGATGGCCGACGAACTCCTTGGCCATCGGCCCGCTGGGATGGTAGGCGTGGGCCTCGGGAGCTGTGCTGATCTCCGAGAGCTTGTGCCCGTAGGCGCCCCAGCCGCGCTTGAACTCGAACTTATCGAGCGAGAAGACCATCACGCGGCCGCCAAAAGCGCTGTCGGCAATGTAGATTTCGTTGTTGTCGTCGTCGGTGCGGACCTCCTCGATATTTCCGACGATCATCGGGGTGGTTGGCCCATACTTTTCGATGAAAGCCTTGTTCTGCAACGCGGCCTGGGTGGCAGCTTCTTCGCCGACACCGCCGCCGCGCCCACCGCGGGGGACGTTCGGCAGGGTGATGAACCCGGCCACGGGCCCGGCGCTGCCAATGCCCTTCTTCCAAGTGGCCTTGTAATTATCGTTGTCGAAGGGCTTGCCATTGGCCTGTTCCTGGACGTGAGGGACGGCCATGAGCATCTGGCCTGTCTTGGGATCGAACTTGCGCACGGTGTTCTGGCCGAGGTAGACGAAGCCTTTCTTGTCCACGGCCATGCCGTGCCCTTGCTGGGCGTCGAAGTAGCCGATGACGTCGCCCTCTTTGTAGCCGGGGCCATCGTGCCCGGCGATGTGGATCATGGTGGGAGGATGGGTACAGCAATCGGCGATGGGCGGCTCGAGTTCGGCTTCGATTTCAATGCTGGTGAGATCGTTCGGGCGATCGTAGACCCAAACGTTGTCGTCCTTGTCGACGGCGAGGCCGGTTACTCCGCCCAACTTCCATTTGTTAGGCAGCGGCTTAGGCCAGTTGGCATCGACTTTGTACTTCGGTGCCGCTTCCTCTTGCGCCGCCAGGGGGCGGTGGAAAGCGCCTGCAAAGAAAAGAACGGCGCAAACCCCAAGCGCTGCGAGACCAATCAATTTCGTCCAGGTGTGCTTCCGGGGCCTGTTCCCCATGATGTGCCGCATTTTCACGAGACTCCTCCTCTTAAGCAACCGCTTTTTAAGCGACCCGGCGGGAGTCTATTCTCACCAACAGAGTCTGTCAACAAAGTCGAATTGCGATTTTGATATGGGAATATACCTCGATCGGCGATGATTAGCCGGCGATTGATGCGGGAGCCCCGGATGGGCCGGCTATCGGAAAGCTGGGCAGAAAACGCCGAGCGGCACACTCACGGCGACTGCCGCAATCGGAAAGGGAGCACATCGGCGCATTGAGCGCTCAGTCCATAGGTGCGTTGTCCGGCGGCTTGGTCTTCTTAAGCATTGTTCCCTACGCGATTCGAACCTATGAAGGCAAGATTCAACCGGTCCCCACCAGTTGGTCGCTCTGGTCGCTCATCGGCCTCGCCGTGTTGCTCACCTACCGAAGCTCCGGCGCGGAAGCGAACGTTTGGCCCGCGGTCTTCGGCTTCGTCAATCCGACGGCGATCACCATTCTGGGCGTCTGGAGGCACGGCAAATGGAGGAAACCGACATTCGCCGAGCGATTGTGTTTCCTGTTTGGCGTGGCGTCGCTGGCGATGTGGATCTTCATGAGGCAAAATCCGAGCCTCGCGCAATACGGCCTGTACGCTGCGATCGCCGCCGACATCTGCGCGGCTATCCCCACGATCGTTTTTGTCTGGAAGCAGCCGGATCGTGACCGGCCGGCTGCCTGGATCATCTTTGCCGTCGGTTATTTCCTGGCGATATTTGCGCTTCCGGACGACACGTTGGCGAATTGGATTCTGCCGGTCTACATGACCCTTATCGCTTTGATTGTGGCTTTCCCCCTGACGCTGCACCGTCTGCGCCGACAGGTGCCCCTGAAGCACTGGGTGTGACGCCCGTTGTTAGCTATCGGACTTTATTTACCTGGGAAGGGGAAACTCCGAGGATCGCGAACCTGGCCAGCCTTACCGGGGCTCAACTGCTTGTAGCCCGGCGCGTAGGAGGCTCCTGCTCTCAAGCTCCAGCCACAGTGGCCGCAGGAAAAATCGCCCTGGGGCATAGGTTTCGTAGCGAGCTGGCCGCAACTCGGGCATTTCATCGTGCACATGGTTCACCTGGCGCTAATGTCCTAACCACCGTGACTTCACAGCAAGTTGCATGCCAGCGTTACAGGGGCTCCCGAAACTTGAACTTACTGAATAGATGAGAGTTCAGGAAGACTGTAGGAACCCCCGAAGGGGATTGATGTATGCAAGATTTTACCCAGAATTGGGGACAGAATTACCAATTCCCATCAAGGCCTCACGGGACAATCTCTTTGCTCATTGTTGCTCTAAGGGGCTTCCAGGTTCAGGCTCTCAGGAGAGCGTACGTTAGAAGAACTTGAAAATGTCCAGGATGCTGAGGGCGATGGCGGCGACGACGACAAAATATACAAGGTAGAGCAGGTAGAACATATTGCGACGGTGCTTCCTCTGCGGTTCATCCATGCCGGAAAGAGGTCCTCTGCTCGCGAGCGACTTGCCAGTTGTCAGGAAAAAACGCCCATCAGGACTACGAAACGAACCGCGATTGTCCCAGTGACAGGAGGCGGACACAATCCGTGAAGGGCTGTAAAATCGGGTGCGCCGCGGTCTTCCGGATCAGATCCCGGATCAGATCAACGATCAGACCGGTGATCAGATCATCGATGAGGTTCGCTCAGAGGACGGCTCCGCCAAATCCTCACTTCCCAGCAAACGCTTCACGGTGGAAAGCAATTCCACAATTCCGTCGGATTTAGAGACAAACGCGTCGCCTCCCAAAAGGCGCCATGCGGCGGAATTTCTAGGGACCTCGTAATTCGTGAAGAACACGATCTTGATGGACGGCGCGAGGCGGCGAATCTCATAGGCAGCCGCCACGCCATTTACGTTGGGCATGTAAATGTCGAGCAGGACGACAGCCGGGTTCAAGTCCCTGACTTTTTCGATAGCTTCGCTGCCGCTGGCAGCTTCGTCGCAAACCTCGATCGAGCCGGATTCCAGAATGGCGCGCAACTGAGTGCGCGTGGGCGAATGATCGTCGGCGATGAGCACAGAGGGCATTTCGGGCGAGCCTTTAACGTGCCAAAGCGCCGCCTAAAAGGCTACCGGAATGTCCAATTTTGAAC
>Ga0335077_10008124_pt1 | contig 13013 bp, 8 predicted proteins | sample Lox_Sample_31_FD_207151 | JGI IMG/M metagenome (GOLD analysis project Ga0335077, IMG submission 207151) | Soil microbial communities from Loxahatchee National Wildlife Refuge, Florida, United States - Lox_Sample_3.1 | ecosystem: Environmental > Terrestrial > Soil > Wetlands | place: USA: Florida... | reverse complement strand
ATGGCGACGATAGCGTGCTGGTCAAGCGCGAATTTCTGATCGGCCAGCTCTTTGAACGCTCGCTGGCTTGCGGCCAGGCTTTCTTTCGTGGTTTCCTCCGCCTGCCGGACTGCCCTGACTGCCGATTTTTCTTCGGCGAGGTCCTTCCGGGCCTGCTCACGTTCCGCGACTTGCTGTTCTAGTTCGCGGTTGACGGCCCGCAACTGGGCGGGGCTAGGCAGGGCGACCGCCCGCGGAACCAGCGGAATGAGCGAAGCCGCGGTGACCAGGGATACACCCGCAGTGATGGCCTTGATGATTCCGGCAAGCGCATAGGCTGCATGCCAGACGTTCCATACCTCCATGAGATGGGTAGTGCCGCAGCCGAGAATGAATAACCCGAACAACCAGAATACCCAGTGGAACGGCACGTCGCGGCGGCGGCGAACGAAATAAAGAAGCCCCAATGGGATGCAGTAGTAGGAAGTCGCGATCAGGCTGTCCGAGACCACATGCAGCCAGACGATTGCCGGGTCCCATAAATAGCAATAGCCGTGAGGCATGAATTCCGACGAGGACAATCGTCCCAAGAGACCCACAGTCCGCCTTCCCTGCTCGTTAGTGAAGCGTGCCGGTTGCGAATTCCCCGCCCGGCCTGTTCCAAACCTGAACACGCACTCCGGACCGATTCTGCGGGCGGCGTGGCCAGGCAAGGCAAGCGCTACAGGTAGCATCGGCGTCGCTGAGGGGTGCTTCAGTGCGAAACCGCAAGTCCCATCGCCGGAAGATACAGGCTCGGTTGAGCGGCTGTGCGGTTGGGACGTGTCCGGACGGCCTTGTACTTCAGGGTAACGGCTCAATGAGCCGGAGTTCGTTTCGAGCCTGCGCCAGAGTCCGGCACGCATAGAGAGTCGATTCCACACCAGCGCGCCTGCTGGAACTCAAGAAGCATGTTCGCTTCGCCGAAGGAATCAACGTGCGTCGCCTCGGAGGCAGAAGAGCACTGTCGCTGACTTCTGGCACCGGCGAAAGAACAGCCAGCCCAGATGCCCTCTTCAGAGGGCACACGGCGGAAGTGTGCGCGGTGCGCCAGTGCGCTTTCCGATCCGTGTCTCAGAACGGTGCTTCGCTACATCCACCGGTTGCCTCGGAGATGGTGCACCAGCAACGCAATACGCCAGCTCCGCAGCACACCGTATTGGGTGTTCTATCCCTCTCCGTCTTCCTCTTGTTCTCCCTCAGCGCCCGGGCGCAAATGCAGTCACCTGACCTCACCCAGATGACCCTGGAAGATCTGCTGGAAGTGAAGGTGACCACCGTAGCCAAAAAGCCGCAGACCCTGGCGCGCACAGCGGCCGCGGTCTACGTAATCACAGCGGAGGAGATCGCCCGCTCCGGACTCACCAGTATTCCCGAAGTGCTGCGCCTTGCCCCAGGCGTGCAGGTGGCGCAGATCGATTCCAGCACATGGGCCATTGCAATCCGCGGCTTCAATTCAGAATTTTCCAACAAGCTGCTGGTCATGATTGATGGCCGCACCGTCTATTTGCCTTCTTACTCCGGCGTGCTGTGGAACATAGAGGACTTTTCTCTGCAGGAGGTGGAACGTATCGAAGTGGTTCGCGGACCCGGCGCCGCCGTGTGGGGAGCCAACGCGGTCAACGGCGTCATCAACATCATCACCAGGAACGCCAAGGACACTCAGGGCGGTCTGCTGGCGGCCACTGCCGGCAGTTACGACCAGGCCATCGCCACTCTGCGCTACGGCGGGAAAGTGGGTGGTGCGGCCTACCGGGCCTCGGCCAGGTACGAAGACCGTGGCACGCTGGCAAGGGCCGGCGGCAGTGGCAACCAGGATCGATGGGCTCTGGAGCGGGCACGCCTCCGCGGCGACTGGGACCTCAACCCGCAGAACTCGCTCATGCTCGAAGGCGAGTTATTTCAGTCCGAGTCACACGATCAGATTCCCATCCCGATCCTCGATCCACCCTCCGTGGTGGCGGTGAATACCGCCTATTACTACACCGGTGGCAGCCTGCTCCTGCGCTGGAACCACACCAGTGCCGGGGGATCGCAAACCACTCTGCAGGCCTTCTACGACCGGGCTCATGACGAAGGCCACGGAAATTTCGCCTCCACTGACCAGACCTGGGATTTCGATTTTCAGCAGCAGACACACGTGGCCAGGCGCAACGACCTGGTCTGGGGCTTAGGGCTGCGTTTCGTGGAAGAGGAAACGACGCCCAGCCCCAACCTGTTCTTTGTACCCAACAATCACAACACGAAACTGTTCAGCGCCTTTGCTCAGGACGAAATTCAGCTTGTAGCTAATCACCTGTGGTTCACCCTGGGATCCAAGTTCGAGCACAACACCTATACCGGCGGTGAATTCGAACCCAACGCACGACTGCTGTGGGAACTGAATTCTCGTCATTCCGTGTGGGCCGCGGTTTCGCGCGCGGTTCGCACTCCGAGCACTTATGAAGAGGCGGTCCATTTCAACACCTCGGCCTTCCCCGGACCCGATGGGCTTCCCGCACTGGTAACCGCGTTCGGAAACCCCGCCTTCGAGTCGGAGAAACTCATTGCTTACGAGGCCGGATACCGCGCCCAGTTAGGCAAGCGCACGTCGCTCGACGTTGCATTGTTCCGCAACGCTTACAACGACATTTCCAGCCTTCTGGCTGGGCAGCCGTTCTTTGACCCCGACCCCACGCCTCACGTCGTTTTTCCTCTCATCCTGGGAGGCTTCATGCAGGCCTACGGGCACGGCGGAGAGGTTTCCGCCGCCTTGTCGCCGGCACGCTGCTGGAAGCTGACGGCCAGCTATTCGCTGTTGCACCTGTCGCTGGTACCCGTTCCGGCAGAGGCCGTGCCCACTATCAGCAATGGCTATCCTCAGCACCAGTGGCAGGCCCACAGCTATTTCACGTTGGCAAAGAAATGGCAGTTGGATGCCGGTGTGTACTCGTTCGCCCATTTGCCGGGGCAACCGGTGCAGGGCTACAGCCGGGTGGATGCACACCTGGGTTGGTCGCCCAACGAGACTCTCCGTTTGAATCTGGGGCTGCAAAATCTTCTGGCCCCGCGCCACCTCGAATTTTTCGAACCCAACCGGCTGACGGAACCAGGCGAGGTGCGGAGAGCTGTGTACGGAAAGGTGATATGGAGCTTCTGAGCGTGGTCGCCGCAGGTCCCGCCGCACTTCCGCGATCCGCTTGGCGCCGGATACCCTGCGGACTGGCGGCGCGCAGCAGACTCTGGCTGCCGGGACTCTTGTTGACCATTTCCGTTCTGGTGTTGGCTCAGGCGCCGCCCGGCTCCGCAGACCTGACGGAGATGAGCCTCGAAGATCTGCTGAAAATGGAAGTGATTACCACCATCGGCAAGCGGGAACAGAAGCTCTCGCAAGTCCCGGCGGCAGTCTACGTCATCACCGCCGAGGACATCGAACGCTCCGGCGTGACCAGTGTCCCCGATGCCCTGCGTTTGGCGCCGGGCGTGGAGGTGGCGCAAATCAGCTCCAACCGCTGGGCGATTTCGATTCGCGGCCCGAACTCGCTGGTTTCTGACAAGCTGCTGGTTCTCGTGGACGGGCGGACAGTCTTCTCCTCAATATTCAGTAGTGTCGTGTGGCCTGCCTGGGACCTCCCGCTGGAAGACATAGAGCGAATCGACGTCATTCGCGGGCCGGGGGCGGCCTTGTGGGGCGCCAACGCAGTCAATGGCGTGATTAACATCGTCACGCGCAGCGCGCGTGCCACCCAGGGTAAGAGGCTCGGGCTCGAATCGGGCAGCCATGATCACGCAATTACCGACGCCAGATACGGAGGGCAGCTGAGCCCGGAGGATGCGTTTCGCATCTCTCTGCGCTATGCGCTGCGTGGGCAACTTGCCACTGCCGGTGGAGCAGGGGTGCAGGACCGCTGGAGCCTCGAACGGGCAGGCATTCGCGAAGACTGGTCCCCTTCTTCGCGAGATGCCGTCACCGTCTCAGGGGACATTTACGGAATCACGGAGGACGACACGCAGGGCCAGCCCCTGGCGTCCTCGCCTTTCTTCTTCAGCGGGGGCAGCCTGCTGGCGCGGTGGAAACACCGCACGGCCGGCGGCTCCGACATCGCATGGCAGGTCTATTACGACCACAGTCACCAGGATCTGGCGGCAGACTCGGGCGTGACTGAGCAGACTCTGGATTTTGACTTTCAGCAGGACACCCGTCTGGGCCGGCGCCACGACGTGTTGTGGGGCCTGGGGTTCCGCTACATCCACGACCATGCGGAAAAGGGCGACAGCTTCACTTTCGTTCCGCCTGCCAAGACTACCAAGCTCTTCAGTGGTTTTGGCCAGGACGAGATCCGTCTGGTCGCCGGTCATCTCTGGCTCACTCTGGGCCTGAAGCTGGAACACAACCAATACACCGGGATGGAGGTCCAGCCCGACGCCAGGCTGCGCTGGGCCCTCGACCGGCGGAATTCGCTGTGGACGGCAGTTTCGCGAGCCGTACGGACGCCCGCCGCGTTCGAGGAACGCGGAAAACAGCTGGTGAGTATCGTCCCCGGTAGCGCTGGGATTCCCACCTTCGTGGAGTTGATTGGCAACTCTGGCGTCAAGTCCCAGGAGCTTCTGGCGTATGAAGCGGGCTACCGCTTCCAGACCGCGCGAAAACTCTCCTTCGATCTCGCCGGTTTCTATGACCTTTACCAGAGGCTTGCTACTCAGCAACCAGGCGCACCGTTTTTCGAGAGCGAGCCTGCGCCGCCTCATTTCGTGTTGCCCATCCTGCTGGGTAATGCAATAAACGGCCATTCCCAGGGAGCGGAGCTCTCCGCTTCCTGGCCGGTGCTCAGGTACTGGAAATTGAGCGGAAGCTATACCTGGCTACGCTTCTTCAACCAGAGTAACCCGGCCGATCTGGCAGCTTCTCCCACCTTCCCGGCGGACACTGTGCCCCAGCATCAGGGCCAGCTGCACTCCTACATCACCCTGCGCCACGGTCTGCAGTTCGATACCAGCGTCTATCGCGTGGGCGCGCTGTTGGGCGGACAGATCCCCGCCTACACGCGGCTGGACGCGCACATCGGCTGGAGTGCGGCGGAGGGGCTGAAGCTGAGTATGGGGCTTCAGAACCTCCTGCAGCCACGCCACCTGGAGTTCCTGGATCCCCTTGTACCGTCGCTGCCGGCGCAAGTTCCGCGCTCTTTCTACGGGAAGGTGGAATGCACGTTCTGAATTGCATACCGGCTCAGGGCCGCCACTGCGAGAGATTCTTTCTGCGGGGCAGCCACCCGTCCCTGAAAAGCGGCCAGACCCGTCGCAGGCTGCGGCTCTTGTCGAGCCTTGCCCTCGCCTTCGCACTGGGGGCGGCCTCCGGCGCCGTTGCTCAGGCCGGGGCAGCCGGAGAACAGGAGATCAAAGCCGCATTCCTCTTTAACTTCGCCAAGTTCGTGGACTGGCCTCCCGGCACGTTCAATCATCCTGACGACCCCTTGTGGTATTGCATCTGGGGCGATGAATCCTATGGCCGGGTATTGATGCAAACGGTGAAAGGAAAAATTGTAGACGGGCATCCGTTGCAGGTCAGGCTGGTCCATGCTCCTCAGGATGTAAAAGGCTGTCACATCCTCTTCGTCACGGCCGCTCACGATCTCCAGGCGGCCCAATTCGTCCACACTCCCGTGGCCGGCCTGCTCACGGTGGGGGAAGAAGAAGATTTTGCGCGCTTTGGAGGAATCATCAACTTCGTGCTGCAAGATGAACACATCGGCTTCGAGATCAACATCGACGCGTCGCAGCGCGCGGGGATGAAGATCAGTTCCAAATTACTGAGTCTCGCCAGGATCGTCCATGACGATCCTGCGGCCAGAAGGGGTTGACCATGCACTCGCTGCAGAACGTCTCCCTCGGCCGCAAGCTCACGCTCATCATCATGCTTGTCACAGGAACAGCACTGCTGCTGGCCTGCCTGGCGGTGGCGAGCTATGAAGTTACCAGCTTCCGGGAAATCATGGCGCGCGATCTTTCCACCCTGGCCTCGATGCTGGGCGAGAACAGCAAAGCGGCTCTCATTTTTGGCGACTCTAAAGCAGCCGCCGAAGTGCTCGAAGCCGTGCGCGCCGAACCTCACATCATTGTCGCCTGCACCTATCGCGTGGACGGCACGCCCTTTGCCAAGTACGCTCGTCCCGGCGCCGCCGACCCTCCCGCCCGGTCCCCTCAAACCGAGGGCGCATATTTTCTTCCGGGGCGACTGGTGGAATTTCATCACATCACTCTTGGTGATGAAGTCCTGGGAGCGATCTATCTGGAGTCCGATCTTCAGGAAATGAATGACCGGCTGCGTCGTTATGCCGCCATTGTGGCCTTGGTGCTGCTGGCCTCGCTGGTCGTGGCCTCCTTTCTGGCGGCTTGGCTGCAGCGCCCCATTTCCATGCCCATCCTCGCCCTGCTGAACACCGCCAACCAGATCTCCGCGGAGAACAACTACACTCTCCGGGCCCGCAGGTTCGGCACCGACGAAGTGGGAATGCTGGTGGAGGGCTTCAATGGCATGCTGGAACAGATTCAGCGCCGCGACCAGGAACTGGAGCGCCAGCAGGCGCACCTGCAGGCGGAAGTGGAGGCCCGCACCGCTATGAACCTCCAGCTCGAAGCTGCCAAAGAGATCGCCGAGGGCGCCAGCCGCGCCAAGGGCGATTTCCTGGCCAATATGAGCCACGAAATCCGCACTCCCATCAACGGTGTGCTGGGCATGATCGAACTTACCCTGGAAACCGAACTGTCGCCGGAGCAGAACGAATATCTACAGATGGCGAAGTCCTCGGCGGAGTCGCTGCTGAGCATCATCAACGACATTCTGGATTTCTCCAAGGTCGAGTCCGGCAAGATGGAATTGGACCGCATCGAGTTCAACCTCTACAACAGCGTCGGCGAAACCACCAAGGCGCTTGCCCTGAGGGCGCATCAGAAAGGGCTGGAACTTACCTTTGACGTTTCTCCCGATGTTCCCGCGCGAGTGTTCGGGGACCCGGGCCGCTTGCGGCAAGTGCTGGTGAATCTGGTGGGCAATGCCATCAAGTTCACTGAGCAGGGCGAAGTGTCGGTCGAGATCGCCAAGCTCTCGCAGGAAGCTAGCCAGATGGAGCTTCACTTCCAGGTGAGGGATACCGGCATTGGAATCCCTGCGGAAAAGCACGACATCCTCTTTCAGGCGTTTTCCCAAGCCGATACCAGCACCACGCGCAAATACGGGGGATCAGGTCTGGGTCTGGCGATTTGTGCCCGCTTGGTGGAACTCATGGGAGGAAAGATTTGGGTCGATAGCAATGAAGGGCACGGCAGCACCTTTCACTTCACCGCCCTCTTCTCGGAGGGCGGCGGCGCCGAGCCCGCTCCTGCCCAGGTGGGCGAATTGACCGGAGTGCGCGTGCTGGTGGTGGATGACAATTTAACCAACCGCAGGATTCTGACCGCGGTGACGCAGCGCTGGGGAATGTCGCCGACGGTGGTGGAGAGCGCGCCCGAGGCCCTGGCCGCGCTGCAAACCGCGCGCCGGGAAAATGTGCCCTACGGAGTAATCCTGCTGGACGCCAACATGCCACAGATGGACGGGTTTGAACTGGCAGAAATCATCACCGCCGAGGGAATGGCGGCGCGCTCGTTGGTTCTGATGCTCACTTCCGCAGGGCACGCCGGAGACGCGGCTCGTTGCCAGCAGCTCGGAATCTCCGCCTACCTGCTCAAGCCGGTGCTGCAAGCCGACCTGCGCAGCGCCTTGCTTACTGTCCTCGGCAACCAGGTCGCCCGCACCGCCGATGGTGCGCCCTCGCTCGTCACCCGCCACACCCTGCGCGAACGCTCCAAGCCCATGCGCATTCTGGTAGCGGAGGACAATGAAATCAATCAGACGCTGGTGGTTCGCCTGCTGCAAAAACTGGGGCACGCCTCGGTGATCGCCAAGGACGGAAAGGAAGCGATGGCCTTGGCGACGGCGCAGAACTTTGACTTGATCTTCATGGACGTCCAGATGCCTGTCATGGACGGCCTGTCGGCAACCGCCGCGATCCGCGAGACTGAAAAGCTGAGCGGACTCCATGTGCCGATCTTTGCTATCACGGCACGCGCCATGAAGGGCGACAGCGAGCTCTGCATCAAAGCGGGCATGGATGGCTACATCTCCAAGCCAGTCCGCTTCAGCGACCTGGAGAATGCCGTGCTTACCGCCTCAAGGATGCCTCGCATTCCGCCGGCAAAGCCGTCTTCCGCCAGCCCGCCGCAAACCGACCGCTGGATGCGGGCCGAAGCACTCAAACGAGTGGGCGGTGACGAGGATCTGCTGCGTGAGTTGTGCGGGATTTTCCTGCGGGAGTCCCCTAAGCTGCTGCAGAAACTCAAGCGGGCTATTGCTGAGAACGACGCCGAAGCCGTCAAGCGTGCGGCTCACAGCCTGAAGGGTGAAATCGGGTATCTCAGCGCCGGACCGGTGTCAACCACTGCCCGCAAACTGGAGCAGATGGGCGAAGAGCAGAACCTCTCCGGCGCCACCGAGCTGCTGGCCGGGTTGGAGGCCGTTCTTGAGGAGCTCTACTCCGCCATGCGGCAGGAGAATGGGGTCATCTTATGAGCGCCAAGGCCGAGGCTGCGCTTCTGGATGCCGACCGTGTTTGGAAGCCTTCTCCCCTGGATGCGGTGCTTCTCGCTGAGGACGATCCAGTCTTCCGCCATTTGCTGACCAGCTGGTTGCGGCGCTGGAGCTATACCGTTATGGCGGTGGACAACGGGCTGGACGCCTGGAACGTCCTGCAGCAGCAGAACGCGCCCCAGCTTGTTGTGCTCGACTGGATGATGCCCGGCATGGATGGCGTCGAACTCTGCCGGCTCGTGCGCAGCCACTCTCTGGGGCCCTACCGCTACATCCTGCTCATTACCGCGAAGGACGACAAGCACGATGTCGTCGTCGGTCTGGAGGCGGGAGCGGACGATTATCTCACCAAGCCCTTCAACGTGGACGAACTGCGCGCCAGAGTGCGCACCGGATCCAGGATTCTCAAGTTGCAGGATGCCCTGCTGCGTACGCAGGAAGCTCTCCAGTTTCAGGCCGCCCACGATGCCTTGACTAGTCTGTGGAACCGCAGCGCTATCCTCGACCTGTTGCAGCGGGAAGTGCAACTTCACCGGCGCACCGGGGGATCGTTTGGGGTCATGATGGCTGACTTGGATTACTTCAAGAAAATCAACGATTCTCACGGACACCAAGTGGGAGACGACGTCCTGCGCGAGGTTTCCCGCCGCCTGTCCACCAGCGTCCGTGGCTACGACTACATCGGGCGTTATGGTGGCGAGGAGTTTCTCATCATCGTCTCCAAATGTGAGCCCCCGGATGTGGCCGCCAACGCCGAGCGGCTGCGCCGCTGTGTTTCTGATTCTCCGATCAGCACCGCCGCCGGACCGATTGCCTGCACCATCAGCGTGGGAGTCGTAGCCGTTCCACAACAGGCGGAGGAACTGCCTGATCTGGGCGCCCTCCTTAAAACCTCGGATTCCCTGCTCTATCGGGCCAAGAACAATGGACGCAATCGGGTGGAAGTCGCCATCTCCGCCCGCACCTCGGCAGGATAAGCGCGCCGGGCTGTGAATTCAGTGGAAAAGTCGGAAAAATAGTACCTTGCCGACTTCTGAGCCAGAAAGACTCGGCTTCGCAGCCCGAACCCTTGGGCTGCGAAGCGCTTAGCGGTATGGCACGTTTGGGGCCCATTCTGGCACGGAAGTGCCATTCTCAAAACCAGTGCCAGGATTTAACTTCATTCCCGAGCAGTTCTGGGGGAGGGCTGCCCGGGCGTCCAGTGACTCGAAAGAGTCCGGACGCCTGTTTTATTTCCTCATCGGCGCACTCGGACACACGCGGTTTATCGTTTGTATTTCCCCATCCATTCGGCCTTGTCCAGAATGTGGCCCTGCATCGCCCCCTCCAGTTGCTGCTTGCTGACTCCGGGCTTGAGGTCCAGCATCCGATCAAGGGCATACAACTTGAAGAAGTAACGGTGGGGCTTTCCAGGTGGCGGGCAAGGGCCACCGTAGCCGAGCTTACGGAAATCATTGCGGCCCTGGCTGCCGCCGTTGGGCAGTTTCTCGGCCTTTGTGACTCCTTCAGGCAAACCTGTCACCGCAGCTGGAAGATCGAATAGCACCCAGTGCGTCCAGGTGCCGGCGGGCGCATCCGGATCATCAGCAATCAGGGCGAAACCCTTTGTCCCGGGGGGAGCCCCGCTCCACGAAAGTTCAGGTGAAACATCCGAACCATCGCAACTGAATTTTTTCGGAATCTCCCCACCGTTAGCGAAGCTCGGGATCGTCATCGTAAGCGCCATGGTTTGCGCTCCTTCTGCGGCAAGAGGTGTGTAGAGTGCAGGCCCCCGCGCGGCCCCCGGGCTGGAACTACACAGCAACGAGAAACCTGCCAAGGCCACACCGAACGCAGCCACGACTGGTTTGGGTGTCACGCGCAACTCGCCGGCACAACGTGATTTACGAAGTGGAGATAGTGAAGTTTACCGTGATCCTTGCCTGGGTCTCCACTGGCCTGCCGTTCTGGAAATACGGCTTAAAGCGCCACTGTTTTACGGCCTCCATGGCGGCACTGGAGAGAATTGCCGGACCACTCAACACCCGCAAGTTTTCAATGCTGCCCTCCTTGCCGATCAGCGCTTCCAGCACCACTGCGCCCTGCACTTTCATCTGCTTGGCCAGCAGGGGATAGCTGGGCTCAACCGGGCGGGACAGAACCTGCGCCGTCTCAGGAGAAAGGCGAACCGTGGCTGAGACGTCCGGGGCCACGGCCGGTGTTGACTGCTGAGCGGTCTGTGCGGCGGCAACCACAGCGTCCTTGGCCGGGGGCGCACTCTCCGACTGCATATCAACTTTGACCGAATTGTTGTGAGCCTGAACCGTGCGGTGTTCGCCTCCAGCCACCACCTCCACCTCAAGCGGCGGCAGCACAGTCCGTTGTGTAGCGGTGATGGAGGGGCCCGAAGAGTTCGTTGTGGAAGTGTCCGCGCCTTGGGCAGCGCCAGGAACAGCCAGGGACTTGGGTGGTTTTGGCCTTGCGGCCACGCTGCCAGGAGCAGACGCAGCGGTTTGCGCGTCAGTCTCAGTCTCGTCCGCCGGGGTCGCATTTTGCTCTGCCGTAGTGGAGCCCGCCGGGAACCAGAACTGCCAGTCTTTTACGACTACCAGCAGGAGTGCGATGGCGAGGATCGCCAGCGCCGCCATCATCTGCCGCTGTTGCCGGTGGCTGCTGCCTGGGTTGGGGCCCGGATCTCCGCTCGGGCCGCGCACTACAAGGCTCCGCCGCAGTCCCGGCTCGGCCTCCCGGTCTTCTTCCCACGTGGGCATGAATGCTCCCCCAAAACGAGGCCTGAACTCGCCTCGACAATTGCCTAGTATGACGCGAAATGCACGCCAAGACCAGCGAAAGCCAAGACTTGCCTGTTCCTAAAGTGCTATTCCGTCCGGGGATGCCGGAAGGCTTCAAAATGGGGCCCCGGCTGTCTGCCGGTCCTTTGCCTGGTCGGGCGTGCGTTGTGATTCCGGTCACGAATCCGCGTGACAAGGCGCATCATGGCTTGTTGGCATCTTGGCTATCTTACGGGTAGCAGGCAGCTCGGCAAGCAGCAGGGGGAGGAGGCAAGATGGCACATCCCAATGGCAATGGGCAGGACCAGGACTTGGCAGCGGGTAATGGTCCGCGCCTGGTGTTCTGGGAAGTCACCAAAGGGTGCAATCTGCGCTGTATTCACTGCCGCGCCAGCGCCACGGAATTATCCTCGCCGGGCGATTTGCCAGGCGAAACTGCCAAGGGAATCATTGATCAACTTGCCCACGCGGGAAATCCCATCCTTGTGCTCAGCGGTGGCGAACCGCTGTTTCGCACAGATATCTTCGAGCTTGCGCGCTATGCCACCGACCAGGGGCTGCGGGTGGCGCTGGCTACCAACGGTACGCTCGTGACCAAAGAGGTCGCGGGCTTGATCGTCGGCTCCGGCGTGAAGCGGGTTTCCATCAGCCTCGATGGTGCGGACGCACAAACTCACGATCTCTTCCGCGGCATTCCGGGAGCATTCCATGCAGCGGTGCAGGGGCTGCGCAATCTGAAAGCGCTGGGTATGGCCGTGCAGATCAACATGACCATCGCGCGTCATAACGCTCACCAGTTGCCCCAGGTCTTGGAGCTGGCGAAATCTCTCGGCGCTGATGCGCTGCACACATTCCTGCTGGTGCCCGTGGGCTGCGGCGTGGATATTGCCGCTGAGCAAATGGTGCCGCCGGAAGAATACGAGGCGATGCTCAACTGGTTCTACGACCGTTCGCTGGAAGGCGAGCTCGAACTCAAAGCCACCTGCGCGCCCCATTACTTCCGCGTGGCGCGGCAGCGCCGCGTCGCCGACCGCCGCGCTCACGAAGGGAAGCAGGCGGAAATGCACGCCTGGCGTTGCATCGCCGATCCCAGCGCAATTGGGCCCACCGACACCCTCATGCCCAGCGGGACCGGGATCTCGCTTCGGCCACGGACGGGCGCTGCGGCGCATGGCCCCCAGCCGACACCTCACGCCCACGCAGGACATCCTGGCGGCATGAACGCCATGACCAAGGGCTGTCTGGCGGGGTCAGGGGTGTGCTTCATCTCGCACGAAGGCGAAGTTTATCCCTGCGGGTACCTGCCGGTTGTCGCTGGCGACTTGCGCAAGCAGAGTTTTGAAGATATCTGGCACAACTCGGTGCTGTTCCATCAGCTGCGCGACACTCGCAATCTGAAAGGCAAGTGTGGCTGCTGCGAATTTCGCAACATCTGTATGGGCTGCCGCGCGCGCGCCTTCGCCGCCACGGGAGATTACCTGCAGGAAGAGCCCTTCTGCATCTACCAGCCGAAAATGGCCAGCCTGCGTGAGGAAGCGCGAACGATTCCGGCTGTGGCGGTGCTTGCAGGAAAGTCGTAGCACAGCCGTATGGGTATAGAAAAACAGGCTGAAAGGCCTCCA
>Ga0335077_10008123_pt1 | contig 13013 bp, 8 predicted proteins | sample Lox_Sample_31_FD_207151 | JGI IMG/M metagenome (GOLD analysis project Ga0335077, IMG submission 207151) | Soil microbial communities from Loxahatchee National Wildlife Refuge, Florida, United States - Lox_Sample_3.1 | ecosystem: Environmental > Terrestrial > Soil > Wetlands | place: USA: Florida... | reverse complement strand
TACCGTAGCCGATAAACAGCTGGTGATAGCCACCGTGCCACTCGAGCCGCTGATGACGGATCCCAAATGCGTAGCCGTTGGTGGTTGGGATAACTTGGCCATTGGGCGTAGTACCGCCTTTGCTGTTAGCAAAGTCAAACGATCCGGCCAATGTGCCGCCCGGCGCCTTCACATCGTAGAAGCGGACATCTACATTGCTCTTTGCATAGTTGCCATTTGTAGTTTCAATGTCCGGCCGCGCACCCGCCAGAAATGCGACCGCCAGTTTGCCGACTCCAAGATTCAGATCTTCGACGCCTGCCCCGTATCCGCTCATATCAAGCGGGTAGAAATCATCGATCTCGATGTGCTGGCGCCGGTAATATCTCTCGCCCGCCCAGAAGATCGCGTCTGGTTGGGTGTCACCCAAGAAGTGTCCACCGCGAACAAATGCTTCTCGCAATCGGAACTGGTCGTTGCCGCCGGAGGCGACCTGGCCATTGACTACAGTCTGAGGAAAGGCCGCATAGCTGGCAGAGTTGGTGGTATTCGCCTCAATCATGACCTCCGTCTTGATCCAGGATTGGTCGGGATGGTCATTCGGATTCAACCAATTGTTGACGAAGATAAATTCGCCATAAGTCTCTGCTTCGTTTCCCAATCGGTATTTCGCATCAGCCCCGGGCGCTTGAAATGCAACCTGCTGACCGCCCTCGCTATTTAGTCCATATCCCGAGCGGAAATATCCGTGAAATTCAAAGGCGCCAACCTGGCGCTCCAAACCTTGAATCTTGGTCTCGGCTTCCTGCAATTCGTCGTAAGTCGGTTGCTGCGGCAACTGGCCCTGATACTTCGCTCCAACTTGATTTGAGTTTCCACCGGCTGCAGTTTGAGCCGCTCCCTGGGCGGCCAGTTCCGCTGCTGAGACTGTGCCTTCCTTTGTTTTTTTCTCGTTTTCGTCTTTGATCTTCTGCTCCAGCGCCGCAATGCGTTGCTCCAGCTCGCGAGTGGTAGCGTCGTATTGTTGTTTCAATTGATCGAGTTGCTGCTGGAGTTGCTCCGTTTGCTGCGCCTCAGCCGGCAAAGGGCGGACCGCAACCATTCCACAGCAACACAGGAGCGAAATCAGATGCCGTTTCCGGCGACTACTTGCGGCAGTCATTGGATCTAAATCAGCTCTGCTTTTCAGATATCGCGAGGCGAAATCATGCTGCGCTTCCCCGTTGTCCTCACGCATTCGTGATTCCATTCGCCGAAAGTCATGCTTTAAATCACCGGGCCTTCTTCTGCAGCGACTTACTGGGACTTCTTGAATAAATCCGGACCGATCTCTACTTCGCCACTTCAGTTGGCCGCCAAGAGATTGGCCAATGACAACCGTCATCTGGTTCGCGCCTGGGTGCAGGGACCGACACTGAACCGCGAAACGAATCATTGCGCCGACTGTCCGATCGCATTGTTCAGTTCGTCCTCTGCCTGCGCGTAATCAAGCTGCGACTGCAGCAGAAGAGTCTGGGCCTCGAATTCCTGTGCCTGTGCCGCGTCGGCTTGCGAGGGCAGATAAGTCCCTCGCGATAATCCCTGGGCTGAAACGCGCTGCGCCTCTTTGCGGGCAGCTAAAAGTTCCTGAGAGACCGCGACCATCTGCTGCGTGCGCTCGAGCTTGTTGTAGGCGGTTTGTACTCGTACCTCGACTTCATCGCTGATCCGCGCCAGATTCTCCTTTGCTTGCGCCAACTGGGCATCGCGTTCCCGAAGCATAGCCCGCTTCTTTCCCCCATCGAACACGTCATAGCCAAAGTGAACGCCGAAGGTCCCAAAGTTGCGCGCAAGAAAGGGAACGTTTTCCTGGTAGCTGTAGCGGGCAAATGCCTCGATATCCGGAATGTATTCGCGTTTGGCCTCGCGCACACCCGCGGAGGCTTTTTCAATTTCAGCCCGCGCTTCTGTGATCTCGGGTTGAGAATCGAGGGCAAGTTTTATGCACTGCTCGCGCTCGCAGCTTTGCACTGGCGGGGGGACGTCGGGATCGAGTTCGAATGCCGTCTTCAGCGGGACTCCGAGGACGTCATTGAACTGAACGCGCAGATCATCCAGTTGCAGCTCAGTAGTCAGTAGTTGCTGCTTCGCCTCCAACAACTGCGCTTTGCTGTCGATCAAGTCCGCTTCAAGCGTGCTGCCGTACTTGACTTGCTGCACCCGCTCGGTTTGTAGTTCGTCGACAGCGCGAATCTTGGCTTCGATCGCGTGGTGCTGCGATTCCGTAACCAGAATGCTGTAGTAGAGCTCGCGAACTTTCAGAGCCACGTCGTTTTCAACTCCGCGAGCTTTTTCTCTGCCTGCGTTCAGATCTGCGCGCGCTACGTCATTCCCGGCTTTGATTTTGAAGAGTTCGGTGAGTGGTTGTGTTAAACCTGTACCGCTGGTGATGAAATTCTTCTCACCCTGATTGATCGTGAACTGTCGTCCGGGAATTGATGTGCCGTCCACGACTCCCAATCCACCTTCCGGAATTGCGATAAATTGCGTGTCGGTGGCGTGCGTAAATATGCTGTCATTCCGAAGAGTAGGCAGGTAGGCGCTTCTGGCAACTTCTTTGGCATGTTGCTCTTCTTCAACGTGAAGCTCCGCGATGCGCGCAACGTGGTTGTGCTTCAGCGCCAGCTCAACCGCTTGGTGGAGATCGATGGTGCGCGGCGCGGTTGTGTTCGTTTCCTGCGCTGCCGCAAACGCCGGCACCAGGAACACGATAAAAGCGGTCAACATGCGACGAATCGTCATAACTTATTTCTCTGTGTTGAAGTGTTTGGCTGCTGGAGCGCCGGAAGTTGGCCGAAATTCAGCGGGGCTTTGCGCAGGATGGCAGTCAACAACAACATCCCCACACAGGCCCAGGCAACCACGTGGAACGCATCAATGAAAGTCAGACTGTAGGCCTGCAGGCGGATTTTGCTGTTAATAATCTCCGCAGCGCGACCGGTAGCCGCCATTATTCCGCTTGATTTCGCTGACAAGCCTGCCGCCAGCCCATGCAAAGTGTTATCGGTGACCCACGAGCCCGACTGCACGTGCAAACCGAGAAGGTTCGAGTGCAACTTCTCGCGTTGGGCAATGTAGTGCCCCATCGTCACTGCGCCAACCTGCCCACCGAACAATCGCACTACGTGAAAGAACGCCGAAAACGTGAGCGCGCGTTGAGGCGCTTGCAGTCCGCCAGAGAAAAACGCCTGAAGCACGATCCCTGCGACCAACCCCATCATGGAAAATGACTGTCCAACGGCCAGCAGCAACTCGGAGCGGTAGTAATTTGCAGGCACCCAGACGCTGGTGAAATTTGCGTTCAGCAAACACACGAAGGCAACCGCCGTAAAGCCGACCGCCAACAGCAAGCGTGAATCAAAACCTTTGCTTAACAAAAGCGCTCCGAGGAATGCCAGCGCCAGCTCGAAGATAGCGGTCCACAGAACCGCCGGGCCGAATTGCGAAGCATCCAGCCCGCGCACCGCAAGTGACTGGGGAATGATGATGATCGAAGCCAGCAGCGCGAAGCGAAATGTGAAGAGTGCGATCCCCAGCAAAATCGTGTTCCACTGCCGCAAGTAAGGAAGATCAACAAGAAAATTGGGGCTGCGCAGACGACGGATCAAAGAGCACAGCACGAGGAACATACCAGTCGCGAAGAGGGCTGTGAACGTGCCTGACCGCCACCAGTCGAGCCGCTCCCCCTGATCGAGTGCGCCAAACAACAGAGCAAGACCAGCGCTGAGATACAGAAAACCTGCAAAACTTGGCGGCTCTTTCTTGGTCTGTGGTGTTGCCGACGGAGATATTCCGAAGTGAATACACGCCACCATTACCGGAGTGAGGAGCGCGGGAATCCAGAATATCCACTGCCAGGAGAGATGGTTCCGGCAAAATCCGTAAATGGAGGGCGCAAAGTTAACAGACCCCTCGATGCAGGTCGCGTACAGTGCAATCACCAAAGCTAAGTACCTGAGCGGAATATTCCGCAAAGCAAAGGTCAGCGTCAGTGGATAAAACGTACCCGAGGTCAGTCCCGCAATTGCCAGCAACACAATCAGCAAACTGTAGCTGTGCACCAGTGGAAGATATGTGGCGACGAGCGTGAAGGCGATCGCGGAGGACAACAGAACTCTGCGCGGGCCGAGCAATCCTCCTAAATAGACGGAGAACGGGCCGATGAACATCAAAGCCATGTTGAAGGCAGTCGATATCCACGCGCCGTCGTCGAAGCTGATTCCGACGTTTCCTTTCAGGTCTGCCAGCCCGAGTGAGAGCAGACGTCCGGCAAGAGTGACGATTCCCGCGCCGAGTATCACGCCCACGATGCCAAGCAGAGGACTGTGAGCGAGGTCCCTCGGCAGCGCTGCCGCTGCCGAGGGTGCCGCAGACGGAGTCCGGTTTGCCGGAAGCGGGATGGAGGTCGCACTCATAGTTTTAGCTAAATGGCTAATTTCTGGTTCGTACCGTTGCTACCGCGGAAAGTCCCGGCCGGAGCTGGGACGTGAGGGTCGAGTCGTCGAGCGCGATCTTCACAGGCACTCGCTGAATTACTTTGGTGAAATTGCCGGTCGCATTATCTGGCGGCAATAACGCGAATTGCGATCCGCTGGCAGGCGAGATCTCTAATACTCTTCCCTTGAAAACCTTGCCCGGATAAGTATCGACGCGAACCTCGGCAGGATCGCCGACCTTAATATTGGTGAGTTGTGTCTCGCGGAAATTCGCCTCTACCCACCGGACGTTTGCCACGAAAGTCATGACCTGCGTGCCTGGAGAGACGAGTTGCCCGGCGCGCACCTGTCGTTCGCCCACGGTGCCGTCGGCCGGCGCATATATTCGCGTGTAACCCAGATCGACCTGTGCAACCTCCAAGGCGGCTTCTTTGGCGTGCAAATCGGCCACGAGCTGCGATTCCTGCGATTCCAGTACAGCTTTGCCTCGCCGCTCGGCTTCCGCCGCCAGTTCACTGCTGCGCAGCGCGGTGCGGGCTTCCACCAGGTCGGCATCACGGCTGGCGTATTCCGCCGTGAATCTTTGTTCATCGGCCACCGCTTTTTCCACGGTCTGCTCGGTGGTGGAATTGGTCTTGAGTAGCGCTTCCTGGCGGGTGCGCTCTTGCCGGGTTCGAGTCACATCCGCTTCAACCGCTTCTTTGCCCGCCTGTGCGGCGCCAATCTCAGCGCCGGCTTCGTCGATTCCAGCCAGCGCGCGTTGAATCTTTGCGTCCTGAAGTTGGCGCTGCCGCAGATTATCTTCGATAGCGGCTTTTGCCGCCTCGACTCCAGCGGTTGCCTGAGCCACCTGGGCCTTGTAATCGTCGTCGTCGAGTCGGACGAGGAGGTCGCCCTTATGCACCGCCTGGTAATCATTGACCTTCACTTCGCGAACCAGGCCGGGAACTTTTGTGCTTAGCGGAGTCAGATCGCCGCGAACGTATGCGTCGTTCGTGATCTGCTCAAGGTGCGCACCCTCCCAGCCGTTCCAGTTGCGAGTAATCGTCACAATCACCGCAATCGCCAGAAGTACTACGATTAACGGCGTTCCATACTTCTGCCACGCTGGTTTTAGGCGTGAAGGTACGTGTTCAACCACCTTCGGCGCTGGCGAAGGCGAAGGAATAGGTGTCGGTACAGGACTGGCCATAGTATTCAGCTGCCTCGGCGATTCATTCTGTCGTCGCTCCTGCAGATCGATATTCAGAAGCGCATGATGCGACGCCAAAGAGATAAGCACTTTCAGAACCGTTTCGCCAAAGAGTGCAACATGATTAGGATCGCAAGCCCTGAGCCTTGTTGAAGTTAGTACACGGGTCAATAGGAGTTGGCAGGTGACGAATCCCCGTCATCGCAGATTGGCTGTATTCCTCCTTTGCTTGCCGTGCTCTTAGAAATGGGCCGCCAAATCAACGCGACTAGGGTCACGGTTTCTGGAAGAAAAAGTGCAGAATCTTTTCCTCGGAGTCTTGTGTCTACAGTTGTGCAGTCCGCATCTGGCGTTGTGAGTCAGAGCAAAAAGGGCAATGTGAAGCCTTCGCTTGAACCACGTCCGTTGGTGGCAACTGAACCTTCAACCAGCACTCCTGCGCGCCGACCGACGTGGGAGCAGTCCGAAGGCAGCCCGCTTCCGCTTGGAGCTACATGGATTGAAGAAGAACAAGCCTTCAACTTCGCCGTGCATGCTGAGCGGGCCGAGAGTGTCACATTGTTGCTGTACGCGGCGAACGACTTGGTTAATCCTGTGCTCGCTTACCGTTTCGATTTTCTCCGCAACAAGTCGGGACGGATTTGGCATTGCCGCATCCCGATCAGCGAAATTGCAAATGCTCGTTATTACGCGTATTCGGTTTCGGGCGAAGCACCTTCGTATTTGCATAGTTTCGACCCGGATAAGGTGCTGCTCGATCCGTATGCGAAATGCGTGTTCTTTCCACCCGAGTTTGATCGCAAGTTAGCCATGCGCGAGGGGTCAAATGCCGGAAAAGCGCCCCTCGGCTTGTTAACCGGCGACTGTCCTGTGTTCGATTGGGAGGGAACGCGGTCACGGCAGCACGAATCCGACGCCATTGTTTACGAGCTCCACGTGAAGGGTTTTACGAAAAATCCCAATTCAGGCGTGGATCCATCTTGTGCCGGGACCTATGCCGGCCTGGTCGGAAAAATCCCCTACTTAAAAGATCTGGGGATCACGGCTGTCGAACTCATGCCGGTTTTTCAGCGCGATCCGCAGGAAGGCGATTACTGGGGGTATATGCCCCTGAACTTTTTTGCGCCCCATGCTCAATATGCGAGCACCGGTCCGGACGACCAGCACCTGGAATTCAAGAACATGGTGAAGGCGTTTCATCACGCCGGCATCGGGATCATATTGGACGTGGTTTACAACCACACCTGCGAAGGCGACCACCGCGGCCCCATCTACAGCTATAAGGGCTTCGACGCCGCCAGCTACTACATGATGTCGTCCGATCCGACGAACCCGTATGCGAACTACTCCGGTACCGGAAATACGTTGAATTTTGGCAGAGGCCATGTGCGCAAGGTGGCGATGGACAGCTTGCGTTACTGGAAGCGCGAGATGCACATCGACGGCTTCCGCTTCGATCTTGCATCGGTCTTCAGCCGCAATGAGGATGGGTCGCTCAATTGGGGGCACGCTCCGATCTTCGCGGAGATCGCGGGTGATCCGGAGTTAGGGAAGTTGCGCCTGATCGCTGAGCCCTGGGACATTGGCGCTTACCAGCTTGGCCGCGGATTTCCCGGCATCACATGGTTGCAGTGGAATGGGCGATTTCGCGATGACGTCCGCCGTTTCGTCAAGGGCGATGCAGGAATGGTCCCCGATCTGATGCGTCGTCTCTACGGGAGCGACGATCTTTTCCCTGACGATCGACTCGATGCCTATCACGCCTACCAGAGCGTGAACTTCGTCACTTCTCATGACGGCTTCACTTTATATGACGTTGCCTCGTACAACGAAAAGCACAATTTAGCGAACGGCAACAACAACCAGGATGGAATGGATGCCAACTACAGCTGGAACTGTGGCTACGAAGGCGACAAAGGCGCGCCGGCCGAAGTGTTGGCGCTGCGACGCAAGCAGGTGAAGAATTTCTTCTGCCTGCTCATGCTGTCGAATGGAATCCCAATGTTTCGCGCCGGAGACGAGTTTCTCAACACCCAATTCGGCAACAACAATCCCTACAACCAGGACAATGAAACCGGATGGCTCGACTGGAGTCAGCTGCAGACGAATCGGGACGTTTTTCGGTTCTTTAAAAACATGATTGCATTTCGCAAAGCTCATCCTTCGCTCGGTCGAAGCAGATTTTGGCGCGAGGACGTGAGCTGGTACGGAACCGGCGGAAGAGCAGACCTTTCCTACGACTCGCACAGTTTGGCGTTTTGCTTGCACGGTATGTCGCAAGGGGATGACGACATCTACGTGGTGATCAATGCCTACTGGGAAGAATTGCAGTTTCAAGTTCAGGAAGGCACGGCGCAAGAGTGGTTGCGAATTGTGGACACCAGTTTGGTCTCTCCGAACGACTTCAGCGAAGGTGCTGAACCTCTGCGCAGTTTGAGTTATGCGGTTGCGCCGAGATCAGTCGTGGTTCTACTTCGACCGAAGAGCTAGCGGAAATTACGAAACGACGGAGCACAGTTTATGAGTGGACGACACAAGGTCATTATTATAGGTGGCGGATTTGGCGGTCTCTCCGCAGCGCAGGCTCTGAAGTCGGCGCCGGTTGATGTAACCCTGATCGACCGCCGCAACTATCATCTTTTTCAGCCGCTCTTGTATCAAGTTGCCACCGGTTCGCTCTCACCTGGAGAAATCGCCGCTCCACTCCGGGGCGTGCTGGGGCGTCAGAAAAATACTCGCGTGTTGCTGGGCGACGTGGTTGATATCGATCCGGTTGCGAAGAGTGTGCTGCTCGCCGACGGCGCCAATTTCGAGTACGACTCACTCATCGTGGCCGCCGGTTCGCAAACCTCTTATTACGGTCATAACGAATGGCAGAAGTGGGCGCCGGGGTTAAAGAGCGTCGATGAAGCGACGATCCTTCGGCATAAGATTCTCTATGCCTTTGAGGTTGCCGAACGGCTCGACGACCCTGCTCAGCGGCGAGCCTGGCTCACGTTCACGATCGTGGGAGCGGGTCCCACCGGGGTCGAATTGGCCGGAGCCATCGCCGAGATTTCACGGCAGACACTCAGGCACGACTTTCGCTCCATCGATCCCGAGGACGCGCAAATCATTCTGCTGGACGCGTCGCCCCGTGTGTTGATGACATTTCCCGAAGACCTTGCGCATAAAGCCGTCCGATCACTCGCAAAACTTGGAGTGCAAACAAAGATGGGCGCGTTGGTGCATGAACTCACTCGCGACGGCATAAGCTACCAGGCCAACGGTTCAACGCAAGCGCTCGCTACCAAAACCGTCATCTGGGCTGGAGGCGTAACCGTGTCGCCGCTCGCCAAAATGCTGGCGCAGCGCACCGGTGCTGAGACCGACCGCGGAGGAAGAATCAAAGTCGCCCCCGACCTCACCATGGCGAATTTTCCCGATATCTACGTCGTCGGAGATCTTGCTCTCTCAATCGACCGCCACGGCAAACCTCTGCCGGGCGTCGCTCAAGTTGCGATGCAGGGAGGAGCCTACGCTGCAAAAGCCATCACGCGCAAAGCGAAGGGCCAACCTAAACCGGCGCCGTTTAACTATTTCGACAAAGGTAACATGGCGGTCATTGGACGCGCCGCCGCTGTCGCCGATATTTTTGGCGTGCACGTTTCAGGACTGCCCGCCTGGCTGGTGTGGGCCTTTATACACCTGATGTACATTATTGTGTTTCAAAGCCGGGTGCTGGTTTTCGTTCAGTGGGCAATCCAGGATTTGACCTCCAGCCGCGGGGCGAGGCTCATTACTGGCGTCGCACCTACCGACTTCAGCTTCAATGATGCGGTCGCCCGCGCAGATCGTGTTGTTCAATCGAATGTAGAGAACAAGTCAGCGTCCGCACCAGCGGTGGCATAAGTCCAATTGTGCAACCGTTTTGAGATTCGGGCGCAGCTCTATAGCTGAATAATTCCGCGGCGGGCACCGATGGCCACTGCTTGCGTCCGATCGTTTGCGCCGAGTTTCTCCATGATGTGCTTAATGTGTGCTTTGACCGTCTCTTCTGAAATAAACAGCTTCCCGGCGATGTCCCGGTTGCGGTTCCCGCCCGCGAGTTCACGAAGAATGTCCACCTCGCGCACGGTAAGCCGGTCATCGCTGTAGTGTTCGGCCAGGTATGCCGCTATCTCGGCAGGAATCTTCTTTTTCCCAGAGTGTACCTGGCGAATAACATCCAGCAACTCATTGGGCGGCATGCTCTTCAAAATGTAAGCGCGAGCGCCAGCCTCGAGTGCCCGCCGGATTTCCGCATCACCAGCAAACGTCGTGAGAATGATGAAATGGGCCTCAGGATGTTTCGACCGTATTGCAATCATGGCGTCGATGCCGCTTATGTCGGGCAGGCGTAAATCCATCAGCGTGACGTCGGGACGGCAGGCCTCGAAACGTTGTATGGCTTCGTGGCCGCTCGATGCCTCGCCTGCCAGAAGCATGTCGGGTTGATTCCGAATGAGATTGGCTAGCCCTTCACTCAGCAGCGGATGATCGTCCACTGCGAAAATGCGGATTCCTTCTGAAGTCATATGAATACCCTTTGATCAACCGCTCGGCCTCACGCGATGAGGTGATAACACCAGAAACTCGGAAACAAAACAATTGGACTATGGTATTGGGAGACACCTTGGTATTAGATCGGATCGACGCTGCTGGTGGTCAGCTGGACCGGCTAACAAAAGTATTGGGGTGGGTCGGAGTGGGATCGGGGCACATGCGGTAAGTAGACGTGATCCATCGACTCTCCCCTGGCATGAAGAGAATGATGCGGTGCGGCTCAACCGGAGGCGAGCCGCACCTGGTCGTTGCGGTAGTATCACCCAGTCTTTACGCAACCGCCTTTTTAGAAACTTGGGAGAGCGCGTACTGCTGCAGCTTCGTCGCGTCGGCATTGAATTTGCGAATGCCTTCCGCGAGTTTGTCCGTCGCCATGGCGTCTTCGTTGTGCATCCAGCGGAACGCTTTTTCGCTCAAGCGTAGTCGCTCGTCGCTGCTCGCCTTTGCCGTTGCTGGATCAAGTGCGCGCTGTAAGGTGCCCTGCGTCTGCTCCAATTGATCCAGCAGTTCGGGGCTGATGGTTAACAAATCGCAGCCTGCCAGGCGGACGATTTGGTTCACATTGCGGAAGCTCGCACCCATGACCTGCGTTTTGTAACCGTACTTCTTGTAGTAGTTGTAAATTCGCGTGACGGAGGCGACTCCAGGGTCCTGGTCAGGAGGAATTTCTTTGCCGCCTCCTTCTTTCTTGTACCAGTCGTAGATACGTCCGACGAATGGGGAGATCAGCGTGACGCCGGCTTCGGCACAAGCCGCCGCCTGAGCAAAGCTGAAGAGCAGCGTCAGGTTGCAGTGAATTCCTTCCTTCTCCAGTTCGTTCGCCGCCTGAATTCCTTCCCAGGTGCTGGCTACCTTTATTAATATGCGCTCGCGCGAGATGCCCTTCTTCTCGTACAGCGAGATGAGCTTGCGCGCCTTGGCGATGCTTCCGGGCGTGTCAAAACTCAGGCTGGCGGCAACTTCAGTTGAGACGCGGCCGGGAACGACCTTGAGAATCTCGCTTCCAAAAAGGACGAACATCTGATCAATAAACTCTTCCGCCATTTGCTCCTGGCTGCCGCCGAGATCGGATGCTTTTTCAGCCGCCTCTTCTACAAGCTTTTGGTAAGCCGGCATCTGCGCCGCTTTATAGAGCAGTGACGGATTCGTGGTTGCGTCCTGCGGCTTGTGTCGGTGGATGGCTTCGATATCGCCTGTGTCGGCGACGACCGTCGTGTATTGCTTGAGTGATTCCAGCAGAGTCATGCGTTTCTCCTATTTGTCCAGTTTCAATGATGAAAGGTATGGCCTTTGGGTTCACCTAATTTTTCTGGCTCGCCAGAGGCGCGGGCGTGAGTAGCTTCTGGATCGCCCGGTCCATGGTTGCGCTCATCTCGGCCACTACTGCGGGCACATCACGCTTGGTGACTGCCCCCGCCTCGGAAACATCGTTTGACCACACGGTGACCCCGGTTGCAAGGTTTGTCATCTGAGCGGAAAGCGCGACCTCGACCTTGACGCCGCCCTCGTAATCGATCTCCTCCAGTTTCTCAAGCCGTCCGCTAACAACATAATCCACGTCCGAACGTCCATCGTACAACTTTACCTGTTTGAAGTTTCCGCTGGCGCGCAACTGTTCCGCCACGGCGTTGGTCACGAACTCCCGTGGATCCACTGCCCAACGATGATAGTTGTAAAACCCGATTTGTTCCGGCGAGGTTTTGTAAACGATCGCACCTTCGCGCAAATACTCAGGTGATCTGAACTCCCGAACCGCCAACGACGCGTGAATACCCGCTGGAACCGGCGGATCGACTGGCGCCTGCATGTGCAGAGTGTAGTAGTTCGGGTACTTAACCGCCCCGCCGCAACCGATTAAAGTTGCGAGCGCCGGCAGCACAAAACAAAATGCGATTATGTGTTTCTTCATATCATCCTCGTTTTTATTGAGGGACTTCCCTTTCCTTCGGCTGCTTGATGCGAATCAAGCTCCACGGGCGCTGCTTCAGCGAATCGGTCAGCTGATCCAGATTGTCGGTTGCGACCCGCAGATTTTCCACGGTATCGTCGATCTTGTAATCATTCGCTCGCACCATAACTTGCATGTCCGTGAGCACGGCCTTCGCTTGCTGCAAAGTTTTCTGAAGCTCGGCCAAGTCGTCGCGTGCAGGCCCGCGCACATCGGTCACCGTGCCGTTAACGTTCTGAATGGTGTCATCCGCGTGCTGAGTGAGCGTCGAGAGCTGATCGGAAATGCGATCAATCTTTGGGCCTTCGGTCGCGAGCAGTCCGTTGACATGATCCAGTACCGCCTGGACTTTCTGTTGAGTTGGCGGCCCGGTCACATTATTTAGATTGGCCAGCAGTTTCCGCGCGTCACCGCTAATCCCTTCAAGTTCGCCGCGCGCCTGGGTGATCAGCCCGTCTGCGTTATCTGCAACCGTAGCCAGTCTTCCGGCGATTTCATCGAGGCTGGCCTCTTCTTGCGAGGCGATAACCGACCCCGGAGGCAGGCGCTTCGCGTCGTTGCTGCCGGTGCTGATCGACAATGCCGCGCCGCTCATGACGCTGATCAAACCGAGTCTGGCGACAGACTTCTCATTGAGAGGCGTGCCGTCTTTCACCTCGAGCATGATCTCGATTTTCGTTGGATCACTGGCCGCGGGGCCAACCGCCTTAACCTTACCTACCGTGATTCCACCAAAGAGCACCGACGCTCCCGGCTCAAGCCCACCGGCATAACGAAGATAGGTTTTGTACGGAACTGTGCCTCCGCTGAATTGAGCATTGAGAAGATAAATGAC
>Ga0335077_10008122_pt1 | contig 13014 bp, 13 predicted proteins | sample Lox_Sample_31_FD_207151 | JGI IMG/M metagenome (GOLD analysis project Ga0335077, IMG submission 207151) | Soil microbial communities from Loxahatchee National Wildlife Refuge, Florida, United States - Lox_Sample_3.1 | ecosystem: Environmental > Terrestrial > Soil > Wetlands | place: USA... | reverse complement strand
TGACCACCACGATGTCGATGGTGGGAATACCGGCCGCGTCTATGGCCTGCATGTGCGCCGGTACGTCCCTTCGAGCCAAGATGCCCGCGTGCACCTTGGGATGCAAGGTCTTGACCCGGCCCTCGAGCATCTCGGGGAAACCGGTGTAGGCACCGACCTCCGTCACCTCGAATCCAGCGTCGCGCAGCAGCCTGCTGGTGCCACCCGTGGAAAGGATGCCGATGCCGAAACCGACGAGCCCGCGGACCAGCTCGACGATGCCGGTCTTGTCGGACACGCTGATGAGCGCCTGTCGGGCGGGTGTCATGACAGAAAGATAAGAACGCGGCAGGCGCGGCCGCGGTGCGCACCAGGTCGCGGTGCACCGCTACTTGATCCCGTACTTGATTCCGTAGACTTTGATCTTCTTGCGCAGGGTGTTGCGGTTCATGCCGAGCAGCGTCGCGGCCAGCGACTGGTTGCCGCCCACGCGGGTGAGTACGACCTCGATGAGCGGTTTTTCCACGCAACTGATGACCATGTCGTAGATAGCGGTGGGCTTTTCTCCGTCGAGGTCACGGAAATATCCGTCCAGCGTCCGGCGCACGATGCGCGCGATCTCGTTCTCGTTGATCATGCTGCGAGCCCCTCCTGCGCGTAGGCAAGGCGCTGGTCGCGCTCCGCGCACTGGACGAAGAAGGCGTTGACCGCCGCAACCTGCTCTGTCACGGTCTCGAGCCGGTTCATCGTTTGGCGAAAAATCGCTGCACCGGCCAGCTCCCTCGTGTACCAGCTGATGTGCTTACGCGCGATGCGCACGCCGGCTTCCGCGCCATACAACGCGTACAGGTCGTGCAGGTGATCGATCAGCAGGCTCTGCACCTCGGATACCTCGGGGGGCGGAAGCTTCTGGCCGGTGGCGAGGTAGTGGGAGATCTCGCGGAAGATCCAGGGCCTTCCCTGTGCCGCGCGTCCGATCATAATCGCATCGGCCCGCGTCGCGTCGAGCACCAGCTTCGCCTTCTCCGGGCCGTCGACGTCGCCGTTGGCCATCACCGGAATGCTGACCTGCGACTTTATCGCGGCGATGGTGTCGTACTCGGCGTGGCCGGCGAACCCACAGGCGCGTGTGCGACCGTGGACGGCCAGGGCATAGATGCCCGCCGATTGCGCGATCCTGGCCACCCGCACGGCGTTGCGGTGGTGACGGTCCCACCCGGTGCGCATCTTGAGCGTGACGGGCACCTGCACCGCTCCGACCACGGCGTCCAGGATGCGCCCGACCAGCTCTTCGTCCTTGAGCAGCGCTGAGCCTGCCGCCACGTTACAGACCTTCTTGGCCGGGCAGCCCATGTTGATATCGATGATCTGCGCGCCTTGGTCGACGTTGTGCTTCGCCGCATCCGCCATCAGGTCGGGGTCGGCGCCCGCGATCTGAACCGATACGGGGTGGACCTCGCCTTGATGAGTGGCGCGCAGCCGGCTCTTGTGCGTTGCCCACAGGCGCGGGTTGCTCGCCACCATCTCCGACACCGCCATCCCGGCGCCGAGTCGTTTACACAGCTGCCGGAATGGGCGGTCGGTGACCCCCGCCATGGGCGCCACAATCAAATTATTCTTTAGTATGTGGGAACCGATCCGCATGGATGAATCGCCGTGCTCATCGCGGCGAGCGCGCGCAAAGGAAGAGCGCAATTCTAGCGCAATCGAAGCCGATCGCCAGGACAAAATTCTTGCGCGAGCTGCCTCGTGCGGCGCCAATTCAAAACGGGCGCCCGAACATCATCTGATGCATGAACGCGCGCTTAACGGGCGGCAGGCAATCGAGGAAGGTGAGTCCACACCCGCGCAGCCAGCGCAGCAGCAAGCGGTCGTTTGAGAATACGTGCACCAGCGCATCGGTCAAGAATACGCCGCTCGAGCGGTCGCCGCGGCGGCGGCCTGAGTAGGCCGCTAGCACTGCGCTGCACCCGGGATCGCCGTGATGCGCCCGGACGCATTCGGCGAGTTCCCATGCGTCGCGCAGCCCGAGGTTCAAACCCTGGCCAGCGACCGGATGCAGCGTTTGTGCGGCGTTTCCCAGTAGGATCGTGCGAGCAACGGCGGGCGGCTCTGCAACGCGCAGCGCGAGCGGAAACGCGGCGCGTTTCTCGACCCCCGTGAAGCTGCCCACACGGCCACCGAAGGCCGCCTGCAGACGCATCAGGAACGTGCCGGCGGGTAGCGAGCAGAGCAGCTGCGCCGACTCCGGTCCGGTGGTCCACACGAGCGCAAACCCTCCCTCACGCGGGAGCAGTGCCAGCGGCCCCTCGGGGGTGAACCGCTCAAATGCCCTATTCAGGTGCGGGTGCGACGCAGAGACATTGGCCACTATCGCGCTCTGGCCGTAGTCGCGCACCGTTACACGCGTCACCGCTTGCGATGTCGCCCCACCATCGGCTATCACCAGCAGCCTGCTGTGCACGGCGCGCCGCGCCGCGTTGTCCTCGAACTGTACGCATACGGAATCAAGGCCTGCAGCGAGCTGGCCGGCCCGCGAATCCGGCAGCAGGGTGACGTTGAGTGCCCGCTGCAGCCTGGAGTTCAGGGCGCTGCGCAGGGCGGCATAGGAGACGACGTAGCCCAGCGCAGCCACTCCGGTCTCGGTCGCTGCCAGGACGGCCCGCCCGAAGGCACCGCGGTGCGATACGTGAATGCTCTCGATTGGGGTCACAGGCGCGATTTCGCCCCACACGCCCAAGCGCTCGAGGATCAGCCGGCTGCCGAAGGACAATGCCAGGGTGCGCGGGTCGTCTTCACGCGAGGGTCCGCCGCGCGCTTCAGCCAGCAAGACAGAGCACTCGCCGTCATCGAGCGCTAAGGCGAGCGCAGCGCCGACAGGGCCACCGCCGACGATGACGACGTCGCGCCTGGCGTCGGCCGTCACGACTGCACGCGCATCACTTCTTCGATGCCGGCCACGGTCTTTGGCGCCTCGGCCGTGATCACGTCGCAGCCGCCCGGCGTCACCACCACGTCGTCCTCGACGCGTACACCGATGTTCCAAAGGTGTTGCGGCACGCCTTGCCCCGGCCGGATGTAGCACCCCGGCTCGACGGTGAGCACCATGCCGGGCTCGAGCAGGCGCCAGGCGCCCCCGCGCTTGTAGTCTCCGCAGTCGTGCACGTCCATGCCCAGCCAGTGTCCGGTGCGGTGCATGTAGAACTTGCGGTAATCGCCCGACTCGATCACAGCGTCGAGCGTGCCCTGGCAGAGCCCGAGGTCGATGAAGCCGCGCGCCAACACCCTTACCGCGGCCTCGTGCGGACGCTCCCAGGGCTGGCCCGCATGGACCTGCGAAATCGCGGCGGACTGCGCGGCCAGAACGAGCTGGTATACGTCGCGCTGTGGGCCCACGAACCGACCGTTCACTGGGAACGTGCGCGTGATGTCTGCGGCATAGCCGTCCAGCTCGCAACCGGCGTCGACCAACAGCAAGTCGCCGTCCTTGAGCAGCTGATCGTTAGTCACGTAGTGCAGCACGCAAGCGCTCGCGCCGCTGGCCACGATGGGTGTGTACGCCGGCGCCTGCGCGCCGTTGCGGCGGAACTCGTGCAGCAGCTCTGCCTCGACTTCGTACTCGTGTAGGCCGGGGCGTGCGCTGCGCATGGCGCGGCGGTGCGCTGCGGCGGATATCTGCGCCGCGCGGCGCATCACGCCTAGCTCGTTGGCGTCCTTGATCAGGCGCATTTCGTCCAGCAGCTTGCGCACGTCGCGGATCTCGCCCGGCGCGGAGATCCCGGTTCGCACCTGAGCGCGGACGCCGTTCAGCCACCGGATGACACGCGCGTCCCACTCGGCATTCTCGCCCATGTCACAGAAGATCGCCGGTTGGTCGGCCAGCAACTTGGGCATCATCTCGTCCAGCTGCTTGACCGAATAAGCCTCGTCGACGCCAAAGGCCTGCTGCGCGCCCTCCGGACCATAACGGAAGCCATCCCAGATCTCACGCTCCGGGTTCTTGTCGCGACAAAACAACAAACTGCGCGGAGTCTCCCCCGCGACAAGCACCAAGACCGCGTCGGGCTCCGGGAATCCGGTCAAGTAATAGAAATAGCTGTCGAAGCGAAAGGGGTAGTAGGCGTCGCGATTGCGCGGACGCTCAGGGGCTGTAGCGATTACAGCTACACCGCGCAGCATCTGTTGCGCGAGCCGCAAGCGCCGCCCGCGGAAAAGTTCGAGGTTCACCACAAGCATCCACCCTGCTGCGTAATGGTTGATTATAAGCCGGCCGCCATCGCCTAGCGCTCGAGCAAAACCCGTGCGCGCATCAGTGTCGCGACCTCGCTCTCCGGCGCGCTGCCCGCCTCCAGAGCCGCAACCACGCGGCGACGGTCGTCCAAGGTGCGGTTCTGGCTCAGCTTGAACTTGCCGCTGAGCCGTGTGATCTCGATCTCGAAGCCGACGATGGCGCTGAGCATCTGTTGCCGAAAGCCGCTGGGCAGGTCCATCCGCCAGGGCGTCGGGCGCGGGCTATCGAAGGTCTGCACCAGTCGCTGCGTGATGCTCTCCAGCGCCGAGGCATCGTGGAGCAAACGCGCGCGCCCGGTGGCGTGCACTACGGCGTAGTTCCAGGTCGGCACACTCGGCTGCACGCCGTACCACGACGGCGATACATAGGCGTGAGGGCCATGAAAGACCGCCAACACGTCGGGTCGCTCCCGTATCCTGTGCCAGTGGGGATTGGCGCGCGCAACGTGCCCGATCAAGGTCCCCTGGACACCGCGCCCGCGGTCGAGCAGCAGCGGCAGGTGTGTGATCACGGGATCATCGGGGTCGGGAGAGATCAGTGTCGCGAAGCCGTGCGATTCGATCAGTGCATGCAGCGCTTCACGGTCCGTTTCGTGGAATGCCTCGGGGAGATAGATCATGCCCGTCTGTCCTCTACTGGTTGGGCGAGGGCCCGGTTCAGTTCCTCCAGGCGCGCGGGCGTACCTACATCGAACCACAACCCGGCGTAGTGCTCACCGCTGACCGCTCCGCGACCCATCGCCATACGCAACACTGGCGCGAGCTGCGCCCGGCTGCCCGCGGCGATGGAGCTGAACAGTTCTGGGCGGTATATGCCGATACCGCTGAAGGTGAGCCGCGTGTCCCCGTCCGGTGTCACGCGCTCGCCGTGCAGCGCAAAGTCGCCGGCCGGGTGGTGAGGTGGGTTATCCACCAGGACCAGATGAGCGAGCAGACCGCTGGGAGCCAGCGCGTCGAGCCGCCGCGCCAGTCGGGTAAAGTCGAAGTCGGTGAACACATCGCCGTTGACGACCAGGAACGGCCCGCCGCCAATGAGCGGGAGCGCCCGTGCGATTCCGCCCGCGGTTTCCAGCGCTTGCACCTCGGGCGAATAGAGGATATGTGGGCCAAACTCTTTGCCATCTCCTAGGGCCTGCTCGATCTGTTCGCCCAGCCAAGCGTGGTTGACGACGATGCGGTCGAATCCGGCACGCCATAGCTTTTCCACGTGCCATTGCACCAGCGGCTTGCCGCCGGCCTGCAGTAGCACCTTGGGCGTTTGGTCGGTCAGCGGCCGCATGCGCTCGCCACGGCCGGCAGCCAGGATCATCGCATGCATGATGGCCTAACAACTACAACGTATAGCCCACGGCCGGCTGCTGCTCGGCCAGATCGTCCAGCAGCCGCAGCAGAGGGGCGAGTGCGCTGTATCGCTGGCAGGCTTGACGCAGATAGGCCATCACCAAAGGCATGTCCTGCAGGTAGCCGTCCTTGCCGTCGCGGTGGAACAGTCGCGCAAAGATGCCCAGCACCTTGATGTGCCGCTGCACCCCCATCCATTCGAAGTTGCGGTAGAACGCACCGAAGTCGGCGTCCACCGGCAGCCCCGCCGCCTTCGCCCGCTCCCAGTAGCGCACGGCCCAGTCGATGACCCGCTCCTCGTCCCAGCGGATGTAGGCATCCTTGAACAGCGAGACCAGGTCGTAGGTGACCGGGCCATACACCGCGTCCTGAAAGTCGATGATGCCCGGATTCGGATCGGTGACCATGAGGTTGCGCGAGTGGTAGTCGCGGTGCACGTACACGCACGGCTGAGCGAGATTGTTGGCCAGGATCAGCTCGAAGACCGAGCCGAGTACGTCGGATTGAGCGCCCGAGAGCGACGCCCCCAGGTGTTTCGCCACGTACCAGTCCGGAAACAGCCGCAGCTCGCGCAGCAGCAAGTCGCGGCTGTACGAAGGCAGCACGTCCGGGCGGCTCGCGAGTTGGATGCGCACCAGCGCGCTGATGGCCGCCTCGTACAGATCCCCGGCGGTCAGCTCGTTGAGCACTTCCAGATAAACGGTGCTGCCGAGGTCAGACAGCAATAGGTAGCCGTTGTCGGTGTCCGCCGCGATTACCTCGGGCACGTTAACCCCAGCCTGACGAAACAGGCGCGCGACTTTCACGAACGGACGGCAGTCCTCGTGCTCCGGCGGCGCATCCATCACAATGCGCGTGCCGGCGGCGGTGGTGACGCGAAAATAGCGTCGGAAGCTGGCGTCCTCGGAAGCGGGGGCGACAGCGAAGGGTTCGCCACAAAGGCGCGCTCGAAGCCAGTCGTCGAGATTGAGGATGCGGCTCACGCAGTCGCGTTGCTCAGGTCATGCTTTTGTGCGATTTTATCGCCAAATCACACCAACAAGCCACGATGCTATCCCACCGCCGCGCGGTGCTGGCGCTCACGGTCCTGGTGGTGACGGCCGCAGCCGCGCGTGCGCAGGACGCCGCGCCCGTCAGGCCTGACCCCGCTCTGGGCCTGAAGCCAAGGCTGCAGGAGTCGTTGCTGCCACCGGTGGCGCCAGGCTCGGACGAGGATCTGCCGGTATTCGTTGAAGCCGACCGCATTCAAGGTACGCAGGGCGTCGATTTGGAGGCGGACGGAAACGTCGTGATGCGGCGCCGAGGGGAAGCCGTGTTCGCCGATCAACTGCGCTACATGTTCAAGACCGAGGACGTGACGCTGAGCGGCAACGTGCGGTTCGATCGCCTGGGCGACATCGTGACCGGCAACTATGCCGCGTTTAACCTCAAGACGGAGTCCGGCTACATCGACCAACCGATTTACCGCTTCCGGCAGTTTCATGCCCGCGGGCAGGCCAGCGAGTTGATCATCCGGGACCGCGACCGCTATCGCGCCATGCGAGCCACCTACACCAACTGCGCCGTCGGCAACGACGACTGGTACATGAAGGTCAAACAGCTGGACATCGACCGCTTGCGCGACGTCGGCGTGGCACACAACGCTACGCTCTACTTCGAGCAGGTCCCGATCATGTACACGCCGTGGATGGACTTTCCGCTCTCCGAACGGCGCAAGAGCGGCTTTCTGCCTCCCACCTTCGGAACGTCCAGCTCTACCGGTTTCGAGTTTCTGCTGCCGTACTACTGGGACATCCAGCCGAATATGGACTATACGATTGGCCCACGTTTGATGGCCAAGCGCGGCTTGTTGCTGGACAACGAGTTCCGCTACCTTGAGCCCAAGTTCAAAGGGCAGATAGAAGCCGATGTTCTCCCCGACGACCGGGCCACCGGCACCAGCCGCTGGTTCGTGCACTTGCTGCACGAGCAGACGCTTGCACGCGGCCTGACCGGCGGGTTGAATCTGCAGAAGGTATCGGACAACAACTATTTCACGGATTTTTCGGGCAGTGTCGCCCTCACCTCCCAGAGCGTCCTGCCGCAGGAGGCTTGGCTCAACTACGAAGGCGGCTGGTGGCGCGTCCAGGGCCGTGTCGAGCATTTTCAAACTATTTCGGAAACAGTCTTCGCGCCCTACTCGCAGGTGCCCCAGGTGACGCTGGTGGCGTCCCAGCAGGACGTCCAGGGGTTCGACCCGTCGTTCTCGGGCTCGGTGGTGAACTTCGAGCACCCGACGTTGCTCAGCGGCGTGCGGCAGATCTACTACCCGTCGGTCACCTATCCGTGGCGCACGTCTCTGTTCTACGTCACGCCCAAAGTCGGCTTGAACTTCACCCACTACAACTATCTCGACAGCGATGTCCCGGAAGCCACGCGCTCGGTTCCGATCCTGAGCGTGGACAGCGGAATGAGCTTCGAGCGCGACACCACGATCGGCGGGCGCGACTTCGTGCAGACCCTGGAACCGCGGCTGTATTATCTCTACATCCCGTTCCGCAACCAGAATCAGTTGCCGATCTTCGACAGCTCGCTCAAGGATTTCAACTTCACCACCATCTTCAGCGAGAACATCTTCAGCGGCGGCGACCGCATCAACAATGCAAACCAGGTCACCGCCGCCGCCATCACCCGCCTCATCGATCCGGCGACCGGCGTCGAGCAGTTGCGCGCGCTGCTGGGCCAGCGCTACTACTTCTCTCCTCAGGACGTCACGCTGTTCAGCACTTTGCCGACGACCCCGGTTCCCGGCGTGGGAGCAACCACGTCGTCCCGCTCCGATCTGCTGGCAGGATTCTCCGGCAAGCTTGCCCCGACCTGGTCGCTCGATACGTTCCTGGATTACGGCGTAAACCCCACGCAGGTGCAGCGCTTCGACGTGGCGCTGCGCGACCAGCCTGAGCCGGGCAAGGTCGTGAACTTGAGCTACCGCTACACACGCGACTTCGTGGATCAAGTCGACCTCTCCGCCCAGTGGCCGCTGTCGCGCCGGTGGGCGGCGCTGGCGCGCTGGAACTACTCGCTCCAGCCCAGCTCGCTGCTCGAGGGACTGCTGGGGCTCGAATATAATCACGACTGCTGGGTGGTGCGTTTCGTCATCCATCGTTTCGTAACGGCGACGGACACGTGGAGCAACCAGTTTTTCGTCCAACTGGAGCTCACCGGGCTGTCACGCCTGGGTAGCAATCCGTTCCAGGTCCTGCGGCAGGGGATCGGCGGCTATACCGTGCCGACCCTGAGGTCGAGGGTCCCTGTCGAGTACTATCCGGGCATGGACGAGCAGTGACCTCGAGCGGTGAGCTCCCGAACTAACGCCCGCCCGGGCTGACCAAACGACTGTTTCAACCCATCACCGGTTCGCTCTCGCATGAGGACTCTGTTTCGTCGTGTGCTTCTGGGTGTGCCGCTGCTTGCGGCCGTGTGTGCTCCGGCGGCGCAGGAGGCCAATCCGTCGTCACGCTCCAGCGCGGACGTCGACCGCGTTGTGGCGGTGGTCAACGACGAGGTGATCACCCTGCTCGAACTGGACCGCGAAGCCCGCATGGCCGTCGAGCAGTTGCGGCGTCAGGGCACGCCGCCGCCCGAGCGCAGCATCCTCGACAAACAGCTGCTGGAACGCATGATCACCAAGCGTGCGCTACTGCAGTACACGCGCCAGACCGGTTTGCGGGTGTCCGACGCGGATCTGGACCGGGCAGTCGACCAGATCGCTCAGGAGAACAAGCTCACTCCGAGCGGCCTACGCGAAGCTGTCGAGCGCGACGGCATCCCCTTCAACCGGTTCCGCGAAAACCTGCGCTCGGAGATGCTGATCGGGCGCCTGCGCGATCGAGAGGTGGACAGCCGAGTCGTCGTGAGCGACGCGGAGATCCAGAGCTTCCTGCGAGGCCAGGAAAGCCAGACCGACAAGGTCAACGAATACAATCTCGCGCACATCCTGGTGGCGGTTCCGGAACAGGCCACGCCGGAGCAGCTTAAGGCGCGTCGCACCCGCGCGGAGACGGCTCTGTCCCAGATCCGTCAGGGCGCGGACTTCCGTCAAGTCGCAGCGAGCTTCTCCGACGCTCCGGACGCCTTCGACGGCGGGGCCATGGGCTGGCGGCCGGCGGCGCGCCTGCCAAGCATCTTCCTGGAGGCGGCCAAGGCACTGAAGGTCGGGCAATCCAGCGACATCCTGCGCAGCCCTGCCGGTTTCCACATCATCAAGCTGATCGAAAAGCGCGGCTTGGACACGCCTGTCATGGTCACCCAGACCCATGCGCGCCACATCCTCGTGCGGCTGAACGAAGTGGTGTCGGAGAACGAGGCCAAGAACCGCCTGAGCGACCTCAAGGACCGCATCGAGCACGGCACCGATTTCGCCGAACTGGCTCGTCTGCATTCCGATGATCCATCGGCGGCTCGCGGCGGCGACCTGGGCTGGATTACCCCTGGGGACGTGGTGCCCGATTTCGAGCGCGCCATGGACGCGCTCAAACTCGGGCAGGTGAGCGAGCCGTTCAAGTCACCCTTCGGCTGGCACATCGTCCAAGTGTTGGAGCGGCGTGAACAGGACATGTCCAAGGATCGCCAAAAACTGGCGGCGCGCCAGGCGATCCGCCAGCGCAAATCGGAGGACCAGTGGCAGGAGTGGGTGCGCCAGCAGCGGGACAAGACGTACGTCGAGTATCGCCTGGAGGACAAGTAAGACGGGACGATGGGATCGATGCATATCTTTCCATACCCTCACTCTCAGTGCGCTGTGCGTCGGAGCACGTCGGCCTCCACCGCGACAGCGGCCCTGACCCATGCATGCCCATAGGCCGCGCCGTCGCTTCGGTCAGAATTTCTTAGTCGACCGCGCTTACATCGATCGGATCATCCAAGCCATCGACCCGAGATCCGATGATCGCGCCGTAGAGATCGGACCCGGGCTCGGGGCCCTGACCGGCCCGCTCCTGCAGCACGTAAGCGTGTTGCACGTGGTGGAGATCGACCGCGATATCGTTGCGCGGCTCGCGTCGCAATTCCCTCCGGAGCGTCTGGTCGTGCACCAGGGCGACGCCTTGGAGTTCGACTTCGACACGCTGGGACCGGGTTTGCGGCTGATCGGCAATCTGCCCTACAACATCTCCTCTCCGATGCTGTTTCACGCGGCGAAGTTCAGCTCGGCGATCCGCGATTGCCATTTCACGCTGCAACGGGAGGTGGTGGACCGCATGGCGGCCAGACGGGGCGGCAAGACGTACGGTCGGCTGTCGGTGATGCTGCAATACCGCTTCCGGGTCGAGAAGCTGTTCGACGTGCCGGCGGGCGCCTTCCGACCCGCGCCCAGGGTGAACTCCGCTTTTGTGCGCCTCACACCACACGCGGTCCTGCCCGCGCCCGCACGGGACGAGCGTGTGCTCGCGGCGGTCGTAGGCAAGGCGTTTAACCAGCGGCGCAAGACGCTGCGCAACGCGCTGGCCGATTACGCGACCGCGGAGGAGCTTTCCGCGCTGGGGCTAGGCCCGCAACTGCGGCCCGAGAACCTGTCGTTGGAAGACTTCGTGCGTTTGGCCAACGCCGTGGCCGGCCGGCAGCAGTGATCCTGCGAGGCACAGGCCTGGCACGAACCGTCCGTCCCCGCAGTTCAAGCAGCGGTGACTTGGGCGCGAGAGCGCTCGATGAACTCGATCTTGTAGCCGTCCGGGTCTTCGACGAAGGCGATGACGGTCGTGCCGTGCTTCATGGGACCGGCCTCCCGAGTCACCCTGCCGCCGCGCTTCTTGACCTCTTCGCAGGCCTTACGGGCGTCGTCCACCTCTATGGCGACGTGCCCATAGCCGTTGCCCAGCTGATAGGACTGGATGTCCCAGTTGTGCGTGAGCTCCAGTACCGCGGTGTGCGATTCCTCGCCATAACCCACGAACGCCAGCGTGAAACGGCCGTCGGGGTAATCCTTCTTGCGCAGCAGCGTCATGCCGAGCACATTGGTGTAGAAATCCAGCGAGCGCTGCAGGTCTCCCACTCGCAACATCGTATGCAGGAGTCTCATAGACGTGGTCCCTGGCGTGGAGTCAAACCTCGATCAGCTCGAAATCTTCTTTGCGGGCGCCGCACTCGGGGCATACCCAGTTGACCGGTACGTCGTCCCACCTGGTGCCCGGCGGGATACCCTCCTCAGGCAGTCCCGCAGCCTCATCGTAGATGAATCCACAGATCAGGCACATGTAGGTCTTGTAGACGCGTGTCTCGTTCATGGCGCGGCGAAGTGACGCTACAGACTAGAGTAAGATTCGAATTCTAATCGAATCCCTTCGCCGCGGAACATTCCCTTTCGCTTACCTCTCAAGCTCGTACGTCGCTCAATGTCCTCATCTCCCCCGATCGTGCTGACTTTTGCTGCCGCCGACCCGAGCGGGGGCGCCGGCCTGCAGGCGGACATCCTCACCCTCTCGAGCATGGGCTGCCATGCGTTGTCGGTTGTCACTGCAGTCACGGTGCAGGACACGGTGGGCGTGGAGGACGTGTTCCCGCTGGACGCAGAGTGGGTTGCGGACCAGGCGCGCTGTGTCCTCGAGGACATGCCCGTGACCGTGTTCAAGATCGGGCTGCTCGGCAGCGTGGAAATCATCGCCGCGATCGCTGAGGTGGTGTCGGACTACCCCGAGGTGCCGCTGGTGCTCGATCCCGTACTCAGTTCCGGCCGCGGCGACGAGCTGGCCACCGACGATATGGTGGTGGCCATGCGCGAGCTGCTGGTCCCGCAGACTACGCTCATCACGCCCAACAGTCTGGAGGCGCGCCGTCTCGCGATCAACGACGGGGATGACAACGACGACCCCTCCTTGGAGGAGTGCGCCCGCCGCATCCTCACCTTGGGATGCGAGTATGTGCTGATCACCGGCACACACGAGAACACCGCACAGGTGGTGAATGTCCTGTACTCCCAAGACGGAGTGGTGCGCTCGGACAACTGGCAACGGCTTGCGGGTACTTATCACGGCTCCGGATGCACGCTCGCCTCTGCCATCGCGGCCACGATTGCCAACGGCCTGCCCGTATCGGAGGCGGTGCGTGACGCCCAGGAATACACCTGGCAGACCCTGAGTTCGGGCTACCGGCCTGGGATGGGCCAGCACGTCCCCGACCGCCTGTTCTGGGCGCGCGAAGAAGATGCAGAGAATGAGCAGAAGGCGAATTGAGGGGCTGTACCCCATCACTCCGGAGACATCCGATGAAGACTGGCTTTGCGCGCGCGTCGAAGCGGTATTGTCCGGCGGCGCGCGCGTGATTCAATACCGAGCCAAGAGCTGCGAGGTGGGACTACGACGCCAGCAGGCGGGCCGGCTGCTCCAGCTGTGCCGAGCGCGCGGTGCTCTGCTCATCGTCAACGATGACGTC
>Ga0335077_10008121_pt1 | contig 13014 bp, 9 predicted proteins | sample Lox_Sample_31_FD_207151 | JGI IMG/M metagenome (GOLD analysis project Ga0335077, IMG submission 207151) | Soil microbial communities from Loxahatchee National Wildlife Refuge, Florida, United States - Lox_Sample_3.1 | ecosystem: Environmental > Terrestrial > Soil > Wetlands | place: USA: Florida... | reverse complement strand
TATGTACGGGTAGTAGCAGGTCGAACAGCTAGTGCCCACAAGGCCGCCCGGCGTAAGCGAAGTCCACCCATTTCGAGTGCTCGCGAGGTACGTAGTGCCGTCGGAATATTTGACGGTGTCGACTTCGAGGAGACCTCCTGTATACGGAAAGTTACGGATGTAATAAGAGTACTGATAGGTGGCGGCGCGTTGGTCAAGGTGTCGAACCGCATAGAACCCCTCGAGGCCGCGGCCCTGCAGGTGCAGTCGTGCACCGTAATAGTAGAAGGAATCGGTGTACGTACTTCCTCTTCCATCGGACGCCGTGAATCCCGAGACGACGTACATCGGACCTCGAAAGTCGATCTCGGGAAATACCGCGTCGGTGTATTGGAGATAGTTTCCCTGGACGATACTTATGTAGGCTGGAGAAAACGCAATCCCGAAACCGTCGCTGAATGTAGTAGCGAGATCTGCCGGAGCATTCGGTGCGTTATGCAGGAAATAACTGACCGCATAGCCAGCACCAGAGTCCACCAGTGTTAGATCGAGTTGACCATCCCCGTTGCGATCTGAGGCTCCAAAGTACTTTGAGGTTGCGTACGAGATACCCGTATTAGTGCCTGTCCCAATACCCGACCCCGTGGACTTGGCCACGTACAACGTGTTCGTTGCCGGATTCGGATATACAAGGTCCATTTGCCCGTCGCCATCGACGTCGAGTAGCTGCATTGGGTACGGATAAGGAACGTTATTCCCCGTTAGCAGCGGGATATTGCTGTTGAAAGCGGTAAAATTCCCGGTGCAATCCGAGATGAATACCACCTTCGGTGTCACGAGATCGGTGCAACCATCGCCGTTCCAGTCTCCCACTTGAACCGTTGCCGCTCCAGGTCCCTCCGTGGCATTGTCGATCGCGGCATTTAGATTTATTTGCGTTGGAGCAGCGGAGAAGCCGTTAGATAGTAGTGTGTAGTCGTTGTAGATGACTGAGCCATGCGGGCCTTGACGAAAGGTACGCACAAGCATGTCCCCGCGTCCGTCGTAGTTGAAATCGACCGGAAGTGCCGGATCCGTAACTTGCAATTGATCACTTCCTGAAAACACTGTTTGAACAGTGCTCGAAAAAGCGACATTGCCGCCAACCGCGGTGACATTCCGGCGCACCGTGACTGCATTGCCTACGGCACCCCCGTACTCAACCAAGTCAGGCAGTCCGTCGCCGTCCCAATCCAGCACGTAGTGAGCGGCACCCGAAGGGGCACCGGAGCTTGAGCTCGCGAAGCTTCCGGTGCTGGTGTTGTACTTATAAGCGTATAAGGTCGAACCTACGGGCGCCAGGAACTCTGCCCGGCCGGTCCCATCAAGGTTGCCCAGCACGAGAGCTTGCGATCCCGCCGCCGCGCTCGTAGTTGCGCCAGTAGATATCTCGGCTCCGTATCCAGAGATAGTCGCGATGCGCGCGTACCAAGCTATGTTGCTCCCCGAAAGCTTGCCGTACAAAGCATCGGGAATACCATCCCCATTCAGATCCGGCGTCAAAAATCCATACTGCCCCGTCAGCCCGCTACCCGTCGCACTTGTGGCCCACGAACTCGCTCCAGGCTGATAAGCGATGGTGCTCGGCCTAATGCAGTCGGTTCCGGCACTGCCCCCGCATTCCTGGAGTGTCTGCAACAACGGGCGATTCGTTGTCGCGGAAGCGGCATACCCCAGTTGGTACTTGCGCACGATCACACTGCTGGCCAGGACAGTAACGTTGTCTAGCTGTTGCGCGCGCGTAACGACTTTACCTGAAACAAACTTCGAGATAACCGAGCCGCCCGTGCGGGTGACGTAGTTGAAGTCGACTTCATAGGGTGCCGGATTGCTAGTTCCGGGGGTCGCGGTGTATTGAATTTTCGAAATTGTGACGACCGTGGCGCCTGTGGTGTAGGTGAACGCCATGTTATTCCCTTGGCGATCGCGAACTTTGTTCAGTGCCCACGCATACGGAGTCGTTGCGCCAGATCCAAAGATTCGAGAGTCCGCTGTGTTGCCGTATTCGTAGTAACGACCGTCCTTACCTTGAACGATAAAGTACTGAGGGCCGTTGCCCTGCGCTCCGTAGGCCGTAACAAGAGAAAAGTCGGCAATTTCAGTTTGATACGTCGATCCGGCGACTAGCTGAGTGCCGCTGGTCTTGCGCAAACGGTTTCCATCAAGGCAGACGTCATCACTGGTAACCAGCGAGATCGGTCCAGGAGCCCCAGACGTGGACGCCCAGGTCTTTCCGCAACGGACAATCGCGGAGAGACCGGTCAACGACCAACCCGGTCCCATAGGACCGTCCGGGCCCCCACTCGCGTAATGGAGTGCGAGATGCGGTTCAATGCCGCGAGCTCCAGGTGGAGACCAGAGAGGGATGTTGTATGCAGCGCCGCCGGTGGGGGTTACCGAGAACTGTGCGGCGGTTCGGCCGGCCGACGTTGGAGTCACGGTAGCCGCCAATGCTTGTGCGCCGCCCGGGCGCGCACCCAACGATGATGACCCTGAGGACTGCGGAGGTGTCCCAGCCATTGGCACCGAACTCGAGGTAAGTACGGGCAAACTAAATGCCTGGGGGTGAATTCCCGCCGTAATGTTTCGCGCCACGGAATTTGTTCCACTCCGTGATGTGGACTGAATGAGGAGTCCAGCGCTCGTGCCTCCGCCGAAGTTCCCCGCGATCAGCACTGCCGCATCGGCCGACAAGGGTACGTCCGTCGGTAGTGAACCATTGGCAAGCGCAAAGATCGGGCCGGGAGCGTCCCCAAGGAGAAGGCTCGTCGAACCACTCGCGTCCACCGGCTGAAACAGCACGTCCGCTCGGCCGTCTCCACTGAAATCAGCCACGACGAGCTGGCTTGTCAGCGGTGACCAGTCCACTCCAAAGGCATTTCGGCTCCAAACCTGAACGCTGCCATCGACAAAGGGCTGAGCGCCCGATTGCGCGACAGCCACTCCATTCATGTTCGGTGCGTAGCTGAGATAGCTACTGCCGTTATCGGTCAAGTTTGCTGGCACCGACTGCACGAGTAGATCCGCGTGGCCGTCGCCGTTAAAGTCCCCGGCGTATACCAGTGCTTCGGAGACTGACCAATTAAGCCCCTCGAATCCATCGGACCAGGTCTGCGAAGGTGCCGAGGATGTGAACTGACCGTTTTGATCGGGGACTACAATGGCGCTAAGGCCAGCCGGGTCGACCGGCTGGAAATACAGTCCTGTGCGACCGATTCCCGTGAAATCGCCAGTGACTAGGTGATGCTGATCGCCGGTCCAGCCTAGCCCCATGGCGTACGCGGGGATCGCCTGACTGATGCCGCTGACGGCACCCGACGCGTCCGTTAACAGAAGGTAACTGTCGCCTGGGCTGTTGGACTGAAGAAGAATGTCACTCTTACCGTCGCCATTAAAATCGCCCACCACTACGCTGTAGGCTCCAGAGGACCAGGGTATCCCGAGATAGTTGCTCGCCCAGGTCTGTCCAAGGATCGTCGGCGCGGTGCCATCAGAAAGGATAATGCCGCTGGGAAGACTGGGATCCCGGCCCACAAAGAGTATGTCGGTACTCCCGTCACCGTTGAAATCGCCGGCATAAAAATCGTAGTCCTGGGAGCTCCACTGGTTCTCGGACTGAGCCTGGGCTAATCCCCAGCAGACAAGACAAAAAGCCGCGAACAGCAGGCGCTTCATGGTGGCGTCACTTCTTGTTGTTGTTACGGGCTGGAGACTTGAAACTAAAGAGACCGCTCGAGGGGCGAGGCAAGGCCCTCAAAATAAGGAAGCGGCTTACTGCGCTTCGGCGCCGGCGGGAGCAGTATCGAACCGTCCAGAGATAGCGTCTGCGCCACACCCTGTCGATTTATCTGGACTGTCAGAGTCGATCCACTCAGGAGGGTGTGTAGCGAAGCAACTGCCTGGAGGCTCGTAGTGATCCGGCTGCCATCGATCTCTGTCAATAGATCACCCGGTTGCAAACCCATCTTTGAAAAGCGCTCGGCATCGGCGCCCGGATACATTGCCAATCCTTGCAGCCGATTCCCTACGAACAGCGGACTTGTTCTGACGTACTTCGCGAGCGGATCCGCCGTGGCCGGCACTTCTTCTGCCTTGGGATTACCCCCTACAGTCAGCAACGGTGATCTCGCCTGCAAAGATCCAGACGGTTCATTGAGGTTCAACCGGCCGGTCTTGCCATTCCGCTCGAGAACCACGTACTGGTCGTGAATCTCGGTAAGCCGTGCTCCATTCACCAGAATCGCCCCAACCTGATAGGTTTGCGGACTTAGGGCGTTCACCCCGATCTGTGCGAATCCCTCGCGACTGTTGCGCCCCAACTGGGTGCTCACCAGAACGAGCGCGAGCGGTGTCGGAGAGACCGAAGAATCGGTTCCGAGCGGTCTCGGGGGCGTAATTGTGATGGGGGTCTTGACCGATCGCTCGGCGCTTGCCCAACGATTGGGTGACGTGCTCTTGGTGTCCGGATGCACCCACCGTACAAAGCCTTCGTACCAATCAGGCCCTACATACACGAGGCAAAACGCAAAGATCAGGCCGACTACAGCAGGCGCGCACAGCTGAAACAGCCGTTCCGCTCTTTGTTTTCTCGACGGCACTTGGCCCCCCGATTCTTAGAATTGTTCTTAAGGCTGTGCGTCGTCGCTTGCACCGCATCCCTGTTAGGTGCAAATCGTCCATCCCTTCTAACTAGCTGTCGCGGCTTTTGAGCCCCTCTCACTCTTTTTTCGTCTTGGAAAAACAATACCTGCACTAAGTTAACTCGCGGATCGCACTCGCTGCTGCATCTGCGCGAGCGCTATTTCAATCGTTAGTCGCTGATGACCCTAGGGCCTTGCGGCACTGTACGAACAACAATCGCATTCATAGTCGCGTAGTCGCGCGGCTCGCAATGAGCTCGGCTGTGCGGTCCAGGAATCTGGTCACCACGCGCACCGGCAGCCAAGAGAGAGCGCTCCCGAGTAAGATAAAAAAGGGGCGCTCATTGAGAATGGCTAATGACGGAAGCCCTAGTCGTCGTGTTGCCTCTGTCCGTAGCGTAGAGTAAGGAAGCATTGAGGAGGGCAGGATTTGCACTGGCCCGTGGGCAGGAAGGCTGGCTTCGCCGCCAGAAGATGCAGTTAGCGACGAGAGCCTGATGGCATTTAATGACCGTGCATTCAATACAAGAGTCGTTTACCGTGACCGGGGAATGGTGGATTCCGGGTACCTCGGAAAGGGATCAGACTAACAAGAAGCCCGGCACGCTGAAGTGGGAAGAACGCGGCGCGACACTGGAGTTGCACTCTGCGCTCACGTCACTGCATGGCAGTGTCCTCGCCGACGAGAGCCAGGCGTACGCTGTCATTCACGGCACGACTACACAAAGTGAACTGGTTTCATTACTTGCCGGAACAGGTTTTCGTAGCCCGATCGCGCTCGGGACAGCCGGTGTTGGCGAGACTGAGATTGTGCGCTCGAGTTGGATGGTCGTCGGCGCGCACGTCACACCCGAAAGTTGCTTTACGCAGATTGAAGCACGGATCCCCGGTCTTTCCATTTGGCTTGGTCCGAGCGGCGCGCGACAGACCGTGCGCCATAAGACCGAGACCGCTCCCTGCAGCGTGACGTTGGAATTCCCGAACGTACCTGAGGAAACCTTTAGCGTCGCCGCGGTGCCAGGCATCATAGGTTTTGGGATTGGTCGTGAGTGCACTGGGGATCCCGACTCCCGCTATTCGATTACCACATTCGGTTACCTCCGAATTTGCCCCGCTGAGCCCCGGGGGCTCAAGTGGCTGGTCGATCGCTTGAGTCGCGCCACGACGCTCCTTGCGATAGTGGCAGGCTGTCCAATGGGTCCCGATCAAATTGCATTGAAGACTGCGCCAGACGAAAACGATTGCGAACTTTTCGTGCTTCTGCGCGAAGCGAAGCTCTGCCCGCGTGACCACGCCGGGCAATTCTTTCTGGTTCGTCCGAAGATGCAAGTCGATGCCGGCATTGCATTCTCCAAATGGTTTGATCTCTACGACCGCGTGGCAATGCCGAGTCAATTAGCACTCGGCGTTCTCTATTCGGAGGGACTCTTCTTGCATGTGGAGTTCTTGTCACTGATGCAGGCACTCGAGGGCTTCCACCGCGCCATTACCGGCGGATCCTATATGTCGAAGAATGACTACGAACCCGTTCGTGAGACGCTCGTCCAGGCGATCCCGCTCTCAGTTAATGAAGATCATCGGGAAGCATTGAAATCGAAGATCCGGTACGGCTACGAGTTTTCACTGCGAAAGCGACTTGATGCCCTGGTGGGGCGCTTGGAACAAGAGCTTAGAAAGAAAATCCTCGGCCCGTGCGCATCAGTGCCGCGCACGTGGATCGTGACCCGCAACTACTACACACATTGGGATGAGGCCGAGCGGAGCTCCGTATTGGAGGGCATCGAAATGCATCGAGCCGGCGTTAGGATGAAGCATCTGCTTCGGGCCTTGTATCTGGATCTCGTAGGGGTTCCGCAGGAGGCGATACTTGCCGGCCTTCGAAATCACCTGTGCGATGAATGCGCATATCTCGATCAGTTGAACACTCTGAAGCACTGAAAACAGAACCCAGGCAGTGCGGCTTGAGTCTGATGCGCATGTGAGATTCTAGACAGCTCGTACTGAGCGGTTGTGCCGACGCGAGGCGCCCCTAGAGCCTGACAGCAGCGGATTCCGGACCCGGGAGATCCGGATATAGATGCGAGCATCTGGGGCTGCTAAGGTGTGTAACAAGGCCAGTAATTCCTCTATAATGAGAATTATGGGGCACTCAACACACCCAGGGCTAACCGCCTCACGCCGTCGGCTCGCCCAGGTAGCTGCTCGCGCCCGACCTCTGCTCGACGTGTCGGCCGCCGCAGCGGTGCTCGGCTGGGACCGTAGCCGGACCGCCAAGCAGCTCGCACGGTGGTCGAAGCAGGGATATCTGCGGCGCATACGGCGCGGCACGTATGCAGTAGTACCGCCCGCCGCGATGAACCAGGATCAAGTGATTGCCGATCCGTGGGTGCTCGTGAGCGCCACTTTCAGGCGTGCCTACGTCGGCGGCTGGAGTGCCGCAGAGCACTGGGGCCTTACCGAGCAGGTCTTTAAGACTATTCTTGTCTGCACGACTGACCGTGTCCGCAATTCGCAGCTACTCGTCTCCGGTGCAGCAATTCGGGCCAGGCACGTCGGGGAAACCTGGTTCTTTGCTTCTCAGGTCGAGTGGCGCGACGGCACGCGTGTTCTAGTCTCGGACGTCCACAAGACGATCCTCGATCTTTGTGCTGATCCGAGCCTTGGTGGTGGCATTCAGCATGTGATGCACTGCCTTCGAGCCTACTTCAGGCGCAAGGACTGCGACGCGGAGCGTCTGCTCGACTACGCGCGACGCTTAGGTGTTCCCGCAGCCTCAAAGCGACTCGGATTTCTTACCGAAGTCGCCAAAGGGCCCCAAAAACTATTGGCCGCGTGTGCGAGCACCGTCACACTGGGGCTTGCTGCGCTCGATCCGGCGCTCCCTTCCGCGAGGGTGTCCAAGCGCTGGCAGCTGCGCCTGCCTGCCTCCTGGGAGAGACTGCTCAAGGATGATTGACCGCCATGAGCTGCTAGCGATTGCCAACGCCACGGGTCTTACCGGTCCCGTCGTTGAGAAAGATTATGTTCTTGGATGGATCTTGCGCGGCATTTCACAGCATGCGGAGCTCCGCGAGCGTTGGCTCTTCAAGGGCGGGACTTGCCTCAAGAAGTGTTACTTCGAGACGTACCGATTCTCTGAAGATCTCGATTTCACACTATTGCGTGCCACACATATCGACCCCGAATTCCTTCAGGTCGCATTCGCAGAAGTCGCGGCGCGCATCTATGAGGAAGCTGGCATCGAGATTCCTGCAGATCGACTGCGATTCGACATCTATGCAAACCCTCGCGGAAATCCCTCGTGCGATGGACGGCTTTACTACCGCAGCCGCTTTCAGACTGGCAACAACCTCCCCGCGGTAAGACTCGATCTCACGGCCGATGAGATTGTGCTTGATGCGGGTGTCTGGCGTCCTGTGAGTCATCCCTATTCAGATGCACCCGAAGGCGGCATCGAGGCATTCTGCTATTCCTACCACGAACTCTTCGCCGAGAAACTGCGCGCGCTCGGCGAGCGCACCCGCGCGCGCGATCTTTACGATGTCATTCAGTTGCATCGGAACGGTCAGTATGCGCCCCAACCTGCACAGGTCCGCGATCACCTTAGGCGCAAATGCGATTTCAAGGGCATCGGAATTGTTACGCTCGAGATGGTTGCCGCTGCGCGCGATACGGTGATTGGCACTTGGGAGGGCATGCTAGGACATCAACTCCCGCAACTGCCCCCCTTCGTCTCTTTCTGGGATGCGCTACCGGGTGTATTCACTTGGCTTGCCGCTCAAGCACCAGCCGCGGCGCCTGTGCCTGTGAAGGTTGCAGCCGGGGTTGAGGTCTTACGACCGGGCTTTGGCGGGCTTGGCAACTTCGGTGGAAGAGCGGCTTCACTCGAACTTATACGATTCGCCGCTCAGAATCGCCAGCTTGTCAAACTGCAGTACATCAACGAGCGTGGCGAGCTACGAAGCCCCACGGTGGAACCCTATTCTCTGCGACGAAGCCGCGCGGGTGCGGTTTCCCTCGCGGCTTACGACACCGCAGCCAATCACATCAAGTTTTATCGCGTCGACCGCATCCGAGGCGCCCAGGCACTCGATCAAACCTTTGCGCCGCGGCATGCCATTGAACTCAGCCCGGTCGCCGCCCCAATCGTGGCGGCAATGCGGCATGCAGCAGGACGCTCCCGCGCATACCAACCGAGGCGCCGGTTAACGGCTGGCCGCCGCACCAAATACATCGTCGAATGCCACTTCTGCCACCGACGGTTTCCGCGAGCTACACGTACTCTTACCTTGAAGCCACACCTTACGCGCGACGGACACCGGTGCCCCGGACGTCGGGGGACAATCGTCGCGACCCGCTAAGTGGCTGGCGTAACAAGACTTGGAATTGCGACACCCACTGGGGTTTCGGAGCACCATAATGGGTACGCCCTAATGAGGCTGCCGCTCCGCGTGTTGAAATGCCGGACCAACGGACTAAGAGTCCCCTATCTAACGCATGCATACACTGCGGCACTCTGTGCAGCGCAGTCATACGCAACTAGTGGGGCACTGAGCTTCTGTCCCCCCCTACTCCTGCGACTTAGGCATGCGCCGAGCCCCCACTTTGTTCTTGCAACATACGCAACGACTCACATTCGTCATTTGCGCCGATCGTGACGGCTGGCGGTCACCACTATCATTCGTCCTCAACGGAGTAGGTCGTAAGGACGCGAGTGAAAGTCACTGATCTCGAGTCTTTACGAAGAGGCGATAGTCAAAACGGTATTCACGATCTACAACTGCAATTTCGAACTGAATGCTTTGCTCATTGATGCGCGGTGCCCGAGTGGCTTGGAGGAATTCACTGCACTGAATTTGCACAAAATCTGAGAGATGAATTCTCTAAAAATCCCGTAGTTCCCTGATCTTCAAGAGAATTGAAGTGGGGCGTGACGGAGTCGAACCGTCGACCGGCGGATTAAAAGTCGTAGATCTAACGCCTGCATACACAACCGCACTCTGTCAAGCACGATCGTACACAACTGAATTTTAAGGAATGTCGTGTGTGCGGTTGCGTGCAGTCGAGTGACAGAGAGTTAGGCACTGCACCGAATTTGCACTGAATCTTGGGTTGCCAGGCTGCTGAACTCGGTTAGGAATACCCAATAAAGATCCGCCGGCAATCTTGGGCGTTTTAATGGAGGTTTAAAGTCGTCGAGAAGACGACTCCTCCATCCCGGACTTCTCAATCATCATCCTCTTTTGCGTTGAACGGATGGCTGCTCCACGCTTGAGCTTCCTTGTATGCAACCAACAGAGTCTCGTCGCGTTGCCAGTCCGCAAAGAAGGCCGGAACACCCTGGTGTTCAAAGATGTGCTCAAGCACTCCATTAATCAGGGCTTCGCGCACTTCGGAATTAGCATGTTGGTAATGCCTCGCCAACATATCCTTGATTTCGACGAGGCGATCCCTAGGAACCGCCTCGTCGGTCCAGAACCCAACGAACCACGCAGCTAATTGATTCGCTGCCAGGTAGCGGGAGTCGGCCCATTCGTCATCAGGATTCTTTTCGATGCAGTCAAACAGATAGGACCAGACGAATTGATCATAGTCCTCATACTTAAGTGGAGGACTTATGCACGCCGCCCGATCTCGGGTTGTCAACATCGTGTAGAGCACGCCTCTTACGCTAAGGTCCGATGTCCTCATCCATGTGAGTACGCTCTCCTTTGGGACGGAGAAGTTGGCTTCTGACCCGGCTCTCTCAAAAGCTGAGTAAACGATTTCGGCCGTAACAGCACTCTTACCCCCACCGTCCACTAGAAGACCTCAATCGGAAATCTGAAGAGGAATTCGGGCGACTGGAACTCAGGAGCAGGCGCCGGTGCGGGCGCGGCCTCCGGAGCCGGCGTCCATTCGGGTAATGGCACTGGTACTCCAGGAGCTGGGGTGCTGGGCGGGCAATTCTCGCATTTCAATTTGTGTACGGTTTGGCACCGTGCGTAGGCGTGCCAGTAATCCGATATCTCCTTCGCGTGTTTGTTGCCCCCCGTGGCGCGGGCACGAGCCAGTCCCACCATTGGTGAGACTGACCTTGCCCCATTTCCTGGACGGTTCGACGCTATAGATTCGCTGCTTCTGAAGTCCGTTGCTCCTGACGTTTTTGCGCGTACTCGACCGGTGTCAGGTGACCGAGCGAGCTGTGTGGTCGATGGCCATTGTAATCGATCCGCCAGGCTTCGATCTTGGCGCGGGCGTCCTCCATTGACAGGAACTGCGTGACGTTCAAACACTCATCGCGCAGTCGCCCGTTGAAGCTCTCTATGTGTCCGTTCTCAGTCGGCTTTCCTGGGTGGATGAAGTCGAGCTTCACGCCGCGCTGATACGCCCACTCCTCGAGTGCCTTGGAGGTGAACTCGGTGCCGTGATCCACCCTGATCGACACCGGCGTGCCGGCCCGTTCGATGGCTCGATCCAGGGCCGCGACCACGTCGCGGCCGGAGAACGAAAAACTAGGCTCAAGGAGCGGAGTCTGGCGACTAAACTGATCGACGAGCGTGAGCACGCGAAATGGCCTCCCGTCGAATAACTGATCATGGACAAAATCGGCGCTCCAGCGCTCGTGCGTGCGCTGCGCCTGCGGTACGGGACCTCGGTGCAGGCACATGTGCTTGCGACGACGCACGCGCATGCGGATTTGCAGGCCTTCCAGCCGATACCAGCGGTAGACGCGCTTGCGGTTCACCAGCCAACCTTCGCGGCGGAGCATCACGTGGATGCGTTGGTACCCAAAGCGCGGCCTTGCATGGGCGATCTCCCGGATCCGAAGGCGCAGCGCCGACTGATCTCGAGCCTGGCTCTTGCAGTACCAACCACCGTGCGAGAACTGCGCAAGCCGGATTGCCTTGCGGATGCTCACCGCGTAACGCTCCCGAATCCACTGGGCCAGCGCGCGGCGGCGCGCTGGCCTCAGAGCTTTTTTCGGACTACCTCGCCGAGGATGTGCTTATCGAGGGTGAGGTCCGCCACCAGGCGCTTCAGGCGCGCGTTCTCGTCGCGCAGCTGGCGGAGCTCGCGAATCTCCGTGAGCCCGAGCTTCGCGTACTTCTTCTTCCAAAGGTAAAAGCTCGCCTCGCTCACCCCGATCTGCCGGCAGACATCCGCTACCGGTGTGCCGCTCTCGGCCTGGCGCAATGCGTAAGCGATCTGCTCGTCGGTGAATCGCTTGCCCTTCATGGTCCTCTTTCTCCCGTTGTGGAGGACTTCTGAAGTCAGCTTAGTCCAGTTCTAAACTGTCCGGAAATCGGGAACAGGGTCAGGTGTCCCAAATGGATCCGTATCCCAGCGCCACTCAAGTGCATTGTCACTCGGCCGCCAGACCTTCCGCGGCGTGTACGCAGCTGTGTGCTTGTAAATTGTTTGTACATCCGTGGGCAGGTCAATGCCATCCGCGCGAAAGCGGATCCTCGCCAAACGCGATTAGTTTTTACTCTCGTGTTCAGCGCGATCAGTTAACAGCTCATCTAACTTGCGCCCTTCATCTGATGCTAACGATCTTTCGTACTGTAGATGGCCGCGACCAAAGACCACGAATCCTGAGCGTAGGTTCAGTTTGAAGGAAGCACTGAACACAACGACTCCCGGGGCGTAATCCGACAACGAGGGGCGCCATCCGTTAGCGTTGGCTTTTGCCCAATTTATGATATCGGCTCGGCGTCGGGAACCAGTATCCACGGTCTCGGAATGTATCAAGCGCCCGTTATCGTACCTTTCCAACATCCACGGACCGCCGTCCTTTTCAAGCGTACCGACAACGTTCGGGCTGCAAGCTGGCAACGCCAGCAGACAGGCACAAATGATGCAGAGTTTTGTCCACCCCATCGATCTCAGGTTAACTCTCATACTACTTGCTGCCAGCGCGAGGGTTTGGAGGAGGTCCAGCCGTTCCGCCATATTCGGAAGCGAATCTCTTAAACAGATATTCTGAGAAGTCTCGACAAGAAAATCCGATTAGATTGTAAGTGCCTGGAGTTCCGACCAGCGAACTAAGGGTTGCGCGTATTTTGGCATCCACGGATGCATCACTAAATCGGTATTTGCCTTTCAACGGATTGGGCGCTCCACCTGAATTCTCGTAAACGATACCCGGACAGTTGAATGGGCACATCGGTACGGTATCGCCAAAGCTTATGCAATATCTGTCGGCGCCCAGGTTGCCGACGCAGATCTTCTCGTGAAGTCCGAAGCCACCTTGGTCTGGGATTCCCCCGATTTTCCTGACACCGAGTTTAGGTGCGATGATGGCATCAGAGGTGTCGTATGGGGAAGCGGACCTTCACTCGAGAGTTCAAGCTTGAGGCGGTCAAGCTGGTTC
>Ga0335077_10008120_pt1 | contig 13014 bp, 8 predicted proteins | sample Lox_Sample_31_FD_207151 | JGI IMG/M metagenome (GOLD analysis project Ga0335077, IMG submission 207151) | Soil microbial communities from Loxahatchee National Wildlife Refuge, Florida, United States - Lox_Sample_3.1 | ecosystem: Environmental > Terrestrial > Soil > Wetlands | place: USA: Florida... | reverse complement strand
GCGTAGGACAGCAAATCATGCGCATGGATAACCGCGATTCTCAGATGGCTTTGCAGCAGGCTGCGGCGGAGCGGGAAGCGGCACGGCAGAACCTGGCCAGCTTCCGTTCCCGCTTAGCCGAAGCCAATGCCCGGCTTGCGGTGGCGCAGCGCCAGGCCGACCAGGTACCCACTCGCCAGCGCGGCGACTCTCCCAAGCGGGCGCAGGCTAACTATGATCAGGCGCTGGTGAACTATAACCGCGCCAAGAAATTGTTTGATTCCGGCATCATCGCCCAGCAGGAACTGGATGCCAAGGCAACCGAACTGCGCATCGCCCAGGACGATCTCGATCAGGCGAAGCGCTTTGCCGGCGCCAACGCCAAGCTCGAACAGGACCAGACCGAGCAGGCCGGCCTGGAAGCTCAGGCGACCCGCCAGGACCTCCTGGAGCAGTTGCGCCAGGCCGACCTCAAGTACCAGATGGCGCAACAGCGTAGCGACGAAACCATCATCCGCGCCACTCAGGCGGGGGTGGTTGCAGAAATTCCGGTCAAGCTGGGTGACAGTATCCCGGGGGGCACTGTACTTGCGAAAGTGGCGGAACTGCGCAAGATGATTGCCGACGTTCCCGTGGCTGCTACAATGATTTCACAGTTGAAGTCTGGCGAGCCTGTGATGGTGAAGCTGCCATCGAATCCGCCGACTCAGGTGCAAGGCACGATCCGGACCATCAACCCGCTGCCCTCCCCCAATATGACCCACAGCGTGGAAGTGGAGTTTGACAACCCCACCTTGATGCTGCTTGCAGGACAGCCGGCCGAAGTTCGGTTTGTGAAGAATTGAAGCGTGAAGAGACCATCACGGTATTGCTGGCCAGCGAGGGAACTTATCCCTTCTATCACGGTGGTGTGAGCACCTGGTGCCACCGGCTGACCAACGGGCTGCCCAACATCGACTTCAGCCTGCTGTCGGTGGTCACCAATCCGTTTCAGCAGGTGAAGTACGAGCTCTCCCCCAATATTGTTGATGTGCTGAAGATCCCGCAGTGGGGTCTGATGCAACCAGCGGAGTATTCCCGGCACCAGCCCACCTCCACCGTGTTACGCAACCGCTGGAATACCACCCCTGACGCAATAAAGACGAAATTTCGTCCCTTGCTCGAGCAGTTCCTCGGACTCACTTTCACCCAGAACTGCGACAAAGAGGAACTCGGCCGCGTGCTGCTTGGAATGCAGCGCTACTTCCAGCGCTTCGATTACGCCAAGACGATGAACTCGCCGGAGGTGTGGAACGTGGTGCAGCACGCGGTGCGCGCCACCTGGGATTGCCGCCCTCCGGGCACGGAGAATCCCACCGTGGCGGAGGTGAAGCAGGTTTACCGTCTGCTTTACCACATGCTGATGATTCTCCACTTTCCTATCCCCACGGCGGATGTCACCCATTCCTCCGCGTCTTCGTTCTGCGGCATCATGTGCGTCCTGGCCAAGCTGGAACACGGTACGCCCTACCTGCTCACCGAGCACGGCGTCTACCTCCGCGAGCAATACCTGAACCTGCGGCGGCAGATGAAGTCGTTCTTTGTCCGCTGGTTTATGTATCGCCTGTGCCAGACGGTGGTGGAACTGAGCCTTTACTTCGCCGACCAGGTTTCGCCGGTTTGCGCTTACAACGCCCGCTGGGAAAAACGGCTGGGCGTGGAAGAAGAGCGCATCGAAGTCATTTTCAACGGAGTGGATCCGGGCAAGTTCCATCGCGTGGAGAAAGAGCCCTGCGATCACCCCGTGGTTTCCACCGTGGGCCTCATCTATCAGTTAAAAGGCCAGCTCGATCTGATTGACGCGGTTGGTATTCTCAAACCGAAATTCCCCGACGTGGAAGTTCGCTTCTACGGCACCGCCAGCGATCCCAAGTATTTCGAGGACTGCAAGAAGAAGGTTGCGGACCAGAAGCTGGAGAAGAACATCAACTGGGCCGGTTCGACCAAAGAACCATGGAAGGTTTACAGCAACGCCGACGTGGTTGCTTTCTCCAGCATTTCGGAAGGGTTTCCTTACGTAGTGGTTGAGGCCATGCTGTGCGGTGCCGCGATCATTGCCACCGATGTGGGTGGTGTGCGCGAAGCTACCGGAGAAGCCGGTATCATCGTGCCCGCCAAAGCGCCCGACAAAATGGCCGAGGCGATTTCGTATCTGCTCGGCAACCCGCAGGAACGTGAGCGCCTGGGCAAAATGGCCCTGCAGCGCGCTCTCGACAACTTTACGGAAGAGACTTTCCTCAGCAACTACGAAAACACATACCGCAAGCTGGTGGCCCGCCGTCCGCGACAGCGGCTCCTGCAGGCATGATTCCTCGGATGTAGGCGCGGGCGTCCTCGCCCGTGCAGGAAGTGGCACGGAATAGTGGGTCGAAAACTGATGAGGATGAGAAGGACGCATGCGCGAGGACGCGCTCGGCTCCTTCTAAAGTTCGCAATCATAATCATGCTCATAGGCTCCAGCTTGTGTTTGGCACAGGCGGCCGCCCATCCGCGGGTGCCGGCGCGCCTGGCCATTTATTACGGCTACCCGAGCCTGGTAAACGGAGCCAATGGCGATGTGGAGCGTGCCGCCGCCGCTTTCAGCCCTTACGATGTCGTCGTGCTGGGCGATGGCCTGGAGTTCGCCGATCAGCAGGCGGGACGCTTTCCCACCGGCGATCCCGCCGAACACCAGAAAGTGCTTCAGATCATCGCTGCCGCGAAGCGCCACAACCCGGGCATTCAGTTCTACGGCTACGTCCCTCTGGGCGATAACCAGTCGCTGAAGCCGGAGCAGATCCAGGAACGCGTTCGCCTGTGGAATGCCATGGGAGTCTCCGGCATCTTCCTCGATGAAGCCAGCTACGACTACAAGATTGTCACTCGCGAGCGCCAGAACATGGCGGTTGGCTATGTCCATCAGCTCGGATTGGGTGTGCTGATGAACGGCTATTTTCTGGATCACCTCTTCGGCACCGAAGACAAGCCGCCGGTTTCAAACGGAGGCTCGAAAAATCCCAAGCATCTGCCGCCCCTGCTCGACCGCCGCGATATCTTCCTGCTGGAGTCTTTCCAGATCAGCAACGGCAACTATGAGGACGCCGCCCATTTCAAAATGCGCATGAAGCAGGCAATCGAGTACCGCCGCCGCTTCGGCTCGCGCATCTTCGCCATCACGACCACGACCGACAAGCGGCCCTTTGACGCCGGCGAGTTCGCCTACGCCTGGTGGAGCGCATGGCTCTACGGCATTGACGGTTTTGGCTGGGGCGAACCGAATTTTTCCGCCAGCAGCAATCGGCTGGCAAATCACCAATGCGAGGGTAGCGGTTCCATCACCGCTTCCGGGCCAGTCAACTCCGACCCGAAACACTTTTGGACTAAGACGGATGGTACTGTCGTCGTGCTCGATTCCAGCGATCATTCCGCTCACCGCGTTCCGTTTTCCGCTACCATGGAAGCACCCAAGCAAATTGGGACCCTGTTGAATTCCTCCAAACGATCCCTCATGACCTGTGGGGCGGGGCAATGACGGCGACCAAAGATCCCGATGTGTTGATGAAAGCGGTGCAGAAAATCGCACCCGAGGTGGCGGATTACTACGAAATAGCCGCCATCGTAGAGTCGCTCGGCAACACCGACCGCTCCATGAAGGATTGGGGCTTCCCCACCGTCTTCAGCCTGGCCGAACATCTTTTCGTACGGTTTCCGCGCGGCGTGGCGGCAGCGAAAGAAGAAGCCGGGCCGTCAAAGCTGCGCGCGTTTTTCGCCGAAGCCTGGGTTGCAGTGTGCAAAATTTGTCCCAGCCTGGCGTACGCCATTCCGTGGATGGCTCTGCTGGCCCTGCAATATCTCTATCCTGACGCTCTGCAGGTCTCGCCCGAACTGGGCGGCGCGTTGAGCCTTTCGCTTATTGCCAGCCTGATTACCACCGGCGGCTTTACGCAGATGATCTCGCGCGGCGGCAACCAGTACTATGGCCTGCAGGAGCCGTTCCTGGCGCGGCGGTTTTGCGTGGCCGTGCTGGTGCTGGGGATTTTCAGCGTGATCTGTATGGCCGCGCTGGCCGTCGTGGTTGGGCTCTATTTCGAAGTATTCGCCTTCAAATATCTGCTGCTGGCGGCAATCAATTACTTCGGCCTGTGCATCCTGTGGATGTTCTGCGCCGTCATGGCGGTGCAGGGAACCGGCTGGTACATCCCCATCGTGTTTCTGGTCAGCGGATTGGCAACGGTCGGCATCCGTATGGCGGTGCATCCCAGCACCACAACTCTGCTCATGGTATGGCCACCGCTGGCGGTGCTCTGCGCCTTGCCCAGTATTCTCCTGGGCTTCCGCTATTTCGAGAAGAAGCATCCAAACACGCGTGACAGCGCCCGCCCGCGCTTTACCGTCGCCATTATTTCCATGGTGCCGTTCTTTTTCTACGGCACGGTGTACTTCGGCTTCATGTTCGCCGACCGCCTCACCGCAGGCAGCGCCATTCCCTGGGTCTCAGGCCTCAGCTTCGGTATCGACTCCGCCTATACCCAGGGCATGGACCTGGTGCTGCTGGCGTTCCTGGTCACAGCGGCTTCCACCGAATATTTCAGCGACGCCTTTCTGCGCTTCTGGAAGCGTATGGCGCTAGAGTTGCCGCAGGCTCAACACGACCGCATGGCCGCGCGCCTGCGCCTACGCCACGTCGGGGTCGTGTTTCTGGTATTCGTTGTTTTTGTGGTGATGTGCGGTGTTGCCTGGGAGGTCTTTTCCCACGCTTTCGGCATGGTGCCGTCACACCGCCTCATCGAAACCGCGCTGATGGGCGGGCTCGGTTACCTCATGCTCAGCATCGCCTTATTCGAAAATATTGTTCTCGCCAGCCTCAACGCTACTCCCTGGGCCTTGCGCTCGGTGGCGATCGGCTTGGGGGTGAATCTCCTGGCGGGTTATGCGCTCAGCCACTGGCTGGGCGTACAATACGCTGCCATGGGACTGCTCCTCGGGTCGGCTGTCTTGCTGTGGAAGTGCAGCGGGGCAGTGCGGCAAGCCTTGCGCCATCCCGATTATCATTACTCGATTGCCTGAGCCCCTCTTCAGATGATGGATGTCCTTAAGGCCTGCTGGATTCTCTTCGTATTTTTTCTGATCTTCTTTGGAATTCCTTCCCGGCTGTTTTCCAAGCGGCCCAACACCGCGGTCGTAATCCGAATCGCCGGCAATTTTGCCCGCATGACCCTGGGGGTGGTGATCGCGGTGTTCCTGGCGGCGAACATCAAGGCTCTGACTGCCATCACCATGCTGCTGCTGCTGGCGGGAGCGCTCCTCACCGCCTGGCTCCGCAAACACAATTGGCACACCGGAAATCTCATGCTGAGCGTGCAGACCGCAGCTCTTCGCTTCGTGCGCAAAGCTGAGAGCTGGTCCTTCGGCATGTACCTCATGCCGCGCGTGAAGGGCAAGGGATGGTCGATCACTCTCCCCCGCATCTTCACGGTGGAGCATTGGTTCGAAGTATTCGAGAACCAGGGGGTGCTGGCGATCGTATTTTTGTCTATCGTCCTGATGTCGGGCCTGCTGTTGTCGCAGAACGCGCTGCACCAGGTGCGCTTCAGCCAAGCGGACGAATATGGCGCGCTGCTGCGCGGCCGGGAACTGCTCTTGAATCTGCGCGCCATCGGACTGCCTTTCGTTTTTCCGGCGATCAGCGTCGTTACCTCCCTCATCGGCGCCACCGACCTCATGCAGGTCACGCGCTTCCTGTTTCCGCTTATCGAGCTTCTCCTGGTCCTGACGGCCGGCCTTGCCATTCGCGCCTGCACCCGGTCCGGCGTAGCCGCTATCGCCACCATGTACTGCCTGGGAGCCGCCGCCTTTCCGCCGGCGCGGGATGTGACTCCGGTGGCGGAGACGGCGCTGGAAAAGTTCATGACCCTGTTCAACTACTCGCCCGCGCTCACCCGTCCCGGACCTGAGCTGCAAGTGGGCCTGATCTTTGCGCTTCTCGTCTTCGTGTTTCTTGCCGACTGGCAGCGCAATCCGCAATGGGGTTCGCTGATCGACGTGGGCTGCTGCCTGGCCCTGGTCGGGATTGCATCGCAGTTCCTGCTGATCCTGGTAATCGTTGTTGCGGCAGTACTGCTGATGACGCGCCCTCTGCCCGCTCTCCTGAGCTTCACCCTGGTGTGCTATGGGCTGGCAACCTTCGCGGTGTTTTACAACGGTCCTCTGCTGCCCAATGAACTTTTCAGCTTCCTACCTTTGGCCGCGGCCATCGGCGTGGGTTGCGTGATCGAATGGGTGCGCTCAGCTTTAAGCGTCGCTGCCGGAAAGCACGCCGAAGGCATCGTATTTGTCGCTTTTCTTTTCCTGGCTGTGGTGTGGCTGCGTCCGCATGGCTTCACGCCCCAGTTCCTGGAATATGACGTCACCGCCCGGCAGACCCGCTCCATCATCGATCATTTTCCCCGCCAGAAGTGGGTGGTAGTCGCGCCGGTGGAGCAGCTGCCCGAAACCTTTGGCTTCGGCGGCTATGAAGACCTGGCGGCCTTCGTGGCGGAGTACAGCGAGCAGGTCTCGAATCCGGACTTCCGCTTCCCGCACGCTCCCGACAACATGTTCGTGTACGTGGAGAAGCGGCCCTTTCAGATGTTCGAGCACGAGCCGGCTTCAGTCTCCTTCGGCACACTCACTGACGCCACTTTCCGCAACTATCGTTCCCCCGCCGGCCGCGCCAGCCTGGAAACCGCAGCGCTGGAATTCTGTGAGTCCTACCGCCAAGCACATAGCAATATGTCGGTCTATTTTGAGGGGGATCGGCTGAGAATCTACCGCATTCAGGCTGAGCCCGAGCCTGCCCCTAAGAAGTGACTTGGGGCAAGCCCCGCCGCGACACGAGCAGGAACCATCGCACAGGAAAAAGGCGCTGCGGAGAGCGGGTCCGCAGCGCCTCTTCTTGCTTCAACCGTTACGCACTCAGCTCACCGGCACGCTGTCCGCGTTGCCGTCAGGTCCAGATCCTTCAACAGTGTGTTGAAGTTCAGGGCGTTGGCTTTCGGGCAGATATTGCTGGCGCTGCCCGAGTACTCCACCTCGAACACCGCCTTGCCGGCGTTGACGAAGGGCGTCAGCGTATTGCACTCGTTGTACTGGAAGCACTGTTCGTCGATCATAAAGTCGAACGAGGGCTCCAGTTGGTTGACCTGGTCAGTGTCGTTCTTCAACGCCACCGACATACCCAGGGAGTGAACTGTGCTCGCGATCCACTCGTTGTAGGTGATCTGGTCAGCCGAGGTTAACGGGAAGCCGGTGCCGTTGGTGTAGCCGTCAATGTTGTCAGGCTCCACGGCGTCGAATCCCTTGCTCTTGCACATCGCAAAACGGGCGGTCATCAGCGGGCGCACCAGCGCGCTGCGGATGTCCAGCCATTTCTCGCCCGGCCATCCATTGCCCGAACCGAGCACCGATGCTGGGAAAGAACCGGCATCCGATCTCCAGTTTTCCCAGGTTCCGGCGTCGATGTAGCAGACGGCGCGAGTTCCCTGCGCGTGCATCGCGGCGACCAGGGCGGCGGTAGCGTCAAAGCCGTCCACGTCGTACATCTGCACGTTCAGAAGACTGCTGGCCGAAGGCGACGAGGAAAGCTGCCATTGCCAGGATGTGACCAGCGGCGGTATCCAGGCGTCTCCGGTGATGGGCGTGGGCGGCGGGGTGACCGGCGGCGGTACTGGCGTCGGTGGCGGCGTTGGCGTGGTGATCGGAGCTGCCTTGACGGTCAAGGTAAAGCTCTGACTGACGGCTGCGCCGATGCCATTGGCCGCGCTGATGGTAATGCGATAAACCCCAGCTGTTCCCGACTGAGGAGCGCCGCGAAGCTGGTTGCGGCGGAAGCTGACTCCCTGGGGCAGTGCTCCCGACTCCGCGAGTGTTGGTACCGGGTTACCGCTGGCTGCGAAGGCAAAAGTGCCGGTCGTACCCTCAGTGAAGGTAGTCGCGGCGGCGCTGGTGATTTTTGGAGCGATTCCTACAGGACAGGTTTGGGCCCAGACTAGATTGGAAATTAGGCCGATGACGAAAAGGGGCCGTAACAGGCGGAGAGTGCTCTGCAACAAGGGGAGTGCTCGCCTCATATGTGTTCTCCAGGGTTGAATTAGACGAGGTAGCGCCGACAGAACACTTCTTGGGAGCTTTTCTTTCAGTGACTTATGTGTGGAACTTGGGGCGATCTTAGGAGTAGAAGGTAACTGCGTCAATTACCAAAAGGTCATGGCACATCCTCCCTTGGTAACGGTCCCTTGGTAACCTTTCCATTTGAGGAAATTGTTGGCTTGGGTTCCATGGGGTGTCCCAGTTTGTTCCTTTCCCGAAATTGTTCTCCAGACATGATTCTCCAGACGCGCTTCCGTACACCCTCGAAGCGCTCCGCTGGAACCGGCATCGCGCAGGTTCGCGCGATGCCGGTTCCGCGGGCTGACTGCAAGTGAAAGTGAGGGCTAACGGCACGCCGCCCGGTAGGCGGTGAGATCTTCGTCTTTCAGCATGGAGTTGAAATTCATCGCGTTCGCCTCCGGACAGAACTTCGACGTGGACATGCCGTACTCCACTTCGAAGACGGGCTTTTTGGCATCGACGAATGGCAACAGGGAATCGCACTCGTCATACTCGAAGCACTGCTCATCAATGGCGAAATCGAATTTCGAGACCAGATCACGCGACTGGTCCACGTCGTTCTTCAGCGCCACCGATAAGCCCAGCGAGTGTGCCGCGGCCGCGATCAGGGAGTTGTAGGTGATTTGATTCTGGTAGGTGAGAGGGAATCCGGTGCGGTTTTCGTAGCCGTCGATGTTGTCGGGCTCGATGCCGTCAAAGCCTTTGGCTTTGCACATCTGGAATCGGGCTTTCATGAGCGGCAGCAGAACCGCGGTCTGGCGGATGTCCAGCCATTTTTCACCGGGCCATCCGTTGCTGCGGCCTTCTACGGTGGTGGGAAACCTGGCGGCATCGGAGCGCCAGTTTTCCCAGGTGCCGACATCGATGTAGCATACGGCGCGAATTCCTTTGGCATGCATGGCGGTAATCAGCGATGCCGGGGCATCGAATCCGTCTACGTCGTACATTTTCACGTTGAGCAGCTGGTTGGCTGCGGGTGGGCTGTCAAGTTGCCATTGCCATTCCGTCACCATGCTGGGATGAAACGCGACCACCGCCTGAGCAAAGCCGGCGGAGACCGCAGCTGGTAAGAACAGCAAGACACAAAGCGGAAAGAGGGGGAGAACTCGCCGCATCGTCTTTCTCCAATCGGGTTTTATTGGACGAAGTGGCGCACTAACGCCCTTGGTTAAACCAGCAAGTTTCTCTGGGTATCAGTTGTCGCGATGCTATGGGTAGGGCCGGAGACGGTCAATCAACAGAGGGCTTGGAACCTTCTTCTATTTTTTATCGATGATTGCTTCTATGCGGCTGATGTGCAATCGGTTAGGAGGATGTGGGGAAAGACGATGAGGCGCTCTTCCAGGAAATAAATTATCGGTCGGTTGATCGAGCCAGAGAATGTTTTCCCTGTAGTGACGACGATGCGGCTTGGAAAGGGCGACAGATGGAAGCGCGGGCGGAGAAGGAAACCAGGAGCTCTCGGCCTCAACATCTCGTCAGGTCCCCGAGCAAATTTTCACTCCCCGATTCCGGAAATCGCGAGCCTGTCTGCCCATTGTTCCTCGCGCGCCGACAAAGTTTTATTTATGCCCGCCATAGAAATAAGTTTTCACAAACATTTCTTATCATCCTCAGAAAAAGTATTTGTTGGACGCAGCCCTATGCAGAAAGTTAACCTTCCCGCTCTAGACGAGAGCTGGCCGTAACAACGTCAAAACCGAAAATCCAGGCAGAAAGCGAGCAACGATGAAGAACTCCTTTCCTGTGGCTGCATTGATGTTTGCCCTCAGTTGTGCATTACTGTTTGCTCCGCCAGCGGTGCCGTTTGCGGCGGCGCAAACCCCGGCTGCGGCGACCCAGGAAACACCTCCAGCGGCTCCCGCCGCCAATCAGAATTCCACCGACCTCTCTCAGAAAGTCAAAGACCTCGAGCAGGAAATTGAGGAACTGCGCGCCCAGATGGCGGCGCTGAAAGACCAGCAGCCCAAGCCTCCATCCGTGGCTGTTGTGGCGTCCACCGGAGTTCCTCCCTTGACTTCCGCGGCACTGGCCGTGCCTGCCTTGCCTTTGGCCCAGGCGGCGACTCCGGCCCCCGCGCCGGAAAAAGTCTCTCTCGCCGGCCTGCTCGGTCCCACGACCTTGAGCGGCTTTGTCGATGTGTACTACGACTACAACTCCAACCAGCCGGCGTCACGCACCACCGCCTTGCGCAATTTCGATATCAACTCCGGGCAGTTCGGCTTGAACATGATCGAGTTGGTGGCGGATAAAGCGCCTGACGCTGCCGCCAGCCGCCTCGGCTACCACGTCGCCCTGGGTTTTGGCGAAGCCATGAACCAGGTGAATAGCGGCTCGGAGTTGGGCTTCGATCAATACCTGAAGGAAGGTTACCTGGAATATCTCGCGCCCGTCGGCAAGGGCCTGCAGATCAACGTCGGTAAGTTCGTGACTCCGGCCGGCGCCGAAGTCATCGAATCCAAGGACAACTGGAACTACTCGCGAGGCATTCTGTTCGCCTGGGCGATCCCTTACTTCCACTTCGGCATGAGTGCGAAGTATGCCTTCAACAGCAAATTTGCTCTCACCGGATACCTGGTGAACGGCTGGAACAACAGCGTAGACAACAACAGCGGCAAAACCACCGGCTTCAGCGCCGCCTGGACGCCGAACAGCAAGTTCAGCCTCACTCAGAACTATCTTGTCGGGCCGGAGCAGGCCGACGACAACTCAGATTTCCGCCAGCTCCTGGACACCGTCGTAAGCTATAGCCCCAACGCCAAGCTGTCGTTCCTGGCGAACTACGACTACGGCCACGACCGCCAGGAGACCGACCCCGGGCCGCCGCGATTGACCTCGCCGGTGTGGTGGAGCGGCGTGGCCGGGTACATCAAGTACGCTCCCAACGACAAGTGGTACGTCGCCACCCGCGGCGAATATTTCAAGGACCACGATGGCTTTGCCACCGGAACGCCGCAGACGCTGGGTTCGTTCACTCTGACCTTCCAGCGCATGCTGGCGGGGAAGCTTATGAGCCGCCTGGAGTATCGGCGTGACATGTCGGACCAGAACTTCTTCCCCTACCGGGCGGGGCAGTTCGGGAATAAGGACAACCAGAACACGGTGTCACTGGGCTTGATTTATGCATTCACCAGCGCCGACGCCAAGTAGGCGCCAACGTGGCTATGGAGACGTTGCCAGCACGTCTCTGCGAAGCAGCAGCGGAGGAATTTTAAGTAAGCACAGGAGGACCGGCAGGTGAGCACGCACGAGATCGGTTCCAGTGGTTTAGGAGGAGCAGGGCCGCACCTGGCAGGGCATTACGGCGTAACTACGCCGCCGATGAGTTTGCCAGAGTGAAGGTCACTGCTTCGCTGCGGACGCCAACTGGCATTGGCGTCCGCAGTAGCAAGGCAAGTTTTTCTACACGCGGGCTCGGCTTGGGCTCAACCCACAACCCCTACGACCAGCGCCCAAGCCGCGCCTGCACCAAGTTGCAGAATAGAACTTCGGCCAGCAGAAATTCGCGCGAATCCTATCCAAACGCAATAGGCACCGTCAAGCTTTTTCTGGTGTCGCTAGTGGCGTAGTTCGAGGTCCTTCGTCTTTCCTCTGTGCACGAAGGAAACACACGAAGGAAGTCTGGTTCAACGCCTCAAGACTTCGTTTCTCGATGCGCGGTTTCACTACTGTACCGTGAGCGTCACCTGGATGTGATGCGTGGCAAAGCTCGCCTGGCCGGATTGCCCGCTGGTAGCCGTCACGGTGATGTTATAAGTGCCCGTCGGCGTTCCAGGCTGCCCTCCACCAATTGAATTGTTCCCCCCGCCGCCGCAACCGGCCGCCAGCGCGATCACCAGGAAAACAGCCGTCCTCCAGCGCGCCGAATGAAACCGTCTCCGTTTGCGCCCAGCGAACACAACTCCGATAGCAACAAAACCTAAGGCGGAAACTGGCAAGCTGAGCGGGCGGTTGGAAGCCAGCACCGGGGCGGTCGTGCTGATGGCGAGCGTTACCTGGGTCTCGGTGCTGCCGACGGCCACCTGAGGCGGGCTGAACGCGCAGTTGCTCAAACCCGGCAATCCGCTGCAGGAAGAAAAAGTTACGGCACTGGGGAACGAGCCGCCGGCGGGGTTCAGGTCGAGCGTGTATGTTCCCGATCCTCCGGCCAGCACGGTTTGCGAACTCGGGTTGGCATTGAAGCTGAAGTCGAAAGTTGAGTCAAAAGTGACTGCGGCGCTGTGTTTGGTGGCTGAAGCGTCGGTTCCCACGGCGGCAATGTTGAAGCTGTATTGCCCCACGCTGTCGCTCTCCGCGGCAACCTGAAACTTTGCGCCGCTCGCGGTGGGAACCACGCTTGACGGCGAAATCGTGCACGTAGGGGGTGCCGTTCCGCCGCAACTCAGGTTCACTGCGCTGTTGTAGCCGTTCTCCGCCGTGAGCATTCCCTGGAAGGTCGCCTGTTTTCCCGCCACTGTCGAAAGCGTGGCATTACTAACTGTCAGGGTGTAGTTCTGGTTCGCGGTCACGGTGAGTGAAAGGTTCTGCGTGCGTGGGGGCCCGCCAGGCGTCATACCCACGATGACAACATCCGGAAAAACGCCAGTGGGAACGGCGGACGTGGAGGTTATCGTCAGGGTGATTTTGGCGGCATTCGCCGAGGTCGGACTTACCACACTCGAGGGTGAGAAGTCGCACGCCGCTCCTGTGGGCAATCCGGTGCATGATAATCCGACCATTCCGCTGAAACTTCCCGCCGCGGTGACATCAAACTTGATCGCCGCAGTCGGTCCCCCGCGGTTGAGCGTGGGGTTGGTGAGAGAAGGCGTGGTCACATTGAAATCGACCACATGCAGTGTCAGAGGGGTCGTGCGCTGCAAAGGCGCTTGC
>Ga0335077_10008118_pt1 | contig 13015 bp, 10 predicted proteins | sample Lox_Sample_31_FD_207151 | JGI IMG/M metagenome (GOLD analysis project Ga0335077, IMG submission 207151) | Soil microbial communities from Loxahatchee National Wildlife Refuge, Florida, United States - Lox_Sample_3.1 | ecosystem: Environmental > Terrestrial > Soil > Wetlands | place: USA... | reverse complement strand
CAACTCGGCGAGCGGCCGGTCGATCACGGCCAGCTCGTCCAGCGCGCTGCCGAGCGCGCGTAGCTCGTCGGGATCGGGGCCCGGCGGGCCCTCCGGGGCGTCCGACGCCTCGAGCGGCAGGAGCCGGAACTCGCCTCCCCGCTTCGCGGCGGAGCGGCGGCGGGCGTAGTCGATGATCAGCCCTCGCATGGCTCGCGACGCATATGAAAGGAAGCGGGACCGGTCCGGGAACTGGAGCTGGTCGTTGCCCGCAAGGCTCAGGTAGGCCTCGTGCAGCAGGGTAGTGGTGCTGAGGGTCACCCCGGACGGGAGGCCGCGCAGGCGGCGCCGCGCTACGGCGTGCAGCTCATGGTAGAGCGCCGCGAAGAGCTGATCGGAAGAACCGCTGGCGCTCGGATCGACATCGGCCATGGGACGACCCTGGGGACGACGCTGGCGAATATATTCGTCGGGACCGCTACAGCTAGGCACCGCCCTTCTGGCCCGGGTAGCGGAGCGCGGGTCCGGAGGATTCATTGGTCCGTGACGGCGACTGCGACGGTGTCCCCGGCTCCCCGCAGGCACGGCGGGCGAAACCGCGATTGGATTGTGGGCGATGCAGCATCCTGTGGGGCAGGGGTCCGGAGGTGTTGCCTAAGGCGTCGAGCTCACCGATGTTGCAGGCCAGCGGCTCGGGTGGCGAAACTGGCAGACGCAAGGGACTTAAAAGCCAGCCCACGACTCCGGGCATCACCAGCTATCGTTAGCCATCAACCACTTACGGAATCCCCCGGCCAGCCATGACCGGGGGATTCTGCTATGTTTGGTGATGACAATGCCGCAAAAGGGGCACAGTGCGACCTGAGATCGCGTCCGCGATCGCGGCCAGTATCCAGGCCGCCGCCGCCCTTCTAACCTTCGGCGTCACTCTGAACCTGGCGCGGAGCACTCGGGAGTACGTCGAGGCCACCCGGGAGCAGAACCGAACTGCGCGCGCAGAGCGCGAGGAACGATCGGCCAAGGCTTTAAGTGCCACCTCTGAGCTTGCGGTGGGGCTGCTCGACATCGTCAAGAAGTACCCTTCGATGCCAGACGGGAATGCGCTTGGACTGCTGCCGATGTGGACCTCAGACCAGGAGACGGAGCTCCGAGACCTCGCGAAGGAGGGGGGCCTTCGCTCAATTCGAAGGCCGTATTGGCGAGTCAGCAATTGGCGGCGCTCCGTGAACAGGTGCGAAGGCTCATCGATGTCACTGTCGCCAACCCCAACGATGGGCTGAGGAGACAGGTCCCTACGCCGCACCAGTGGGCCTCGCTCCGTCAAGAATGCGAGGATACTCTCGGGGCGGTTGTCCATGACGCGCGGCTCCTCGCGGCCGCTAGCTGGGAGAAAGCGCAGTCTGCCTCTAATACGCCGACAAGTCAGACGCCGGCCTGACGGGCAGTCGGAGCAACGGACTTCCAAGACACCCCCTGCCGCGGGCTTGCGGCAGGGGGGTGCTTGTTTCAACGAGTTCGCGCCAGATGCCAGCCGCCCGGATGGGCTCCCACCAAGGGCTTGTCACCCGGGGCTGACACTCTGCACCTTTTCTGTCCCCGAGGTCGACCGCCCCCTACGCCACCTTTTCCCAACTGTCGGCCTCTCTGTCGGCACAAATCAAGCGAGAAGAACGGGCGACGTACGCTGGGTCTTTACGATCGATAGTAACGACCACCTTGGTCCGATAGCTCGCAGCGACCAGACGTCCGGAGATCCGTCGTCAGCTGCATGAGCTGGTCGACCGCGAAATGCCGGTGGTCTTGATACCGCTGACTCCTATGCTTGCGGGGCCCGGTCCGAAGGGTAGGTTGGAGACCATCCGCAATGCTGAGGGGCGAACGCCCGAGCCATCTCCGGAACAGTACGGTCGCTTTTCGGAACTGGTCCACCTCGTCAAGGTGGAATTCCAGGCGCGGACCGGTCGGAGCACGATCGCGGTCACGGGCGTGCGCCCGATTCTCGAGATCGAGATCGATCACGCGGATGGCCACGGGTCGCCTTGGCTCCGCACGGTGACCACCGAGGAGCTGACCCGGCCGAATCTGGACGCCGTGGCGCGCGCGATTGTGGCGCAGTTTCTCAGCGCTCGGTGACGGGTTGATCCTCGGCCAACGTCCCCGTGAATCCCGACGGCACGCACACCATCGTCTTCGGCCCCGACGTGATCCTCTGCCGGCTCGAGACCGCGGCCTCACTCGCCGGGGGGTCACTCCACACGCCGTGGCGGAAATATTGGGTGGCGGAGTGGCAGGAGCGGCGGGTCGTGATTGCGCCGGAGGAAGCCTTCGATCCCTCCAGGGCGGCCAGGAAGCGGCGTTCCGCCAGCTCGTGCTCGAGCGATTAGGGCTCCTGCGATGACCGGAGGCGCCGCTGATAGGGAATGAGGTGGTCTGCACGCGATGTGGCGCGCGTTTTCACCCGCCGGATCCCGACGCGGGAGCAGCTGACGCGCTCCAGGCCCTGGACGCCTGGCTGGCTGAGCATAAACGTGACTGTCCGCGCGCCCCCGCGGCGTTCAAACTGACCGCTCGGCCGCGCTGAGCACGCCCGCATGACCGAGCCGATCGACCTCTACTACGTCGCGGACTTCCCGACCCCCCTTCACGCGGAGAAGGTGGCGCTGCGCATCGCGGCCGTGTGGGAGACCGACCCCGGCGAACGGACCACTCCGCCCCGTCGTCTGGACCGCCTCGCTTGGCATCCACGCGCCCTGGCTCGCGCGGCCGTGCTCGGCGATCGCGCCGAAGCGCCCGCGCACGCCGTGGCCCAGAACACCCCTGCGGCCGGTACCAGAGACGCGCCACCGGCGTTCGGAATGCCGCTCTGGAGGATCGATCGAGAATACAGGCTGAACGGAATGCCCTGGCTTGATGCGAGCGCGGAGGTGATCCCAAGCCGTTCAGTAGCCTGGCGTTCCTGAGAGGGGAGCGGCCGAGCCGGGAGGGCAGTGAATGGCGGCGGCGCCTCTCAGGACGCCGGATGTAGCCAGAGGTTCGGCGCAGGACTTTGGAGTCTAGGGTTGCCTCTAGTGGATGATCCCTGCTCCCAAGAGGAAATTATGGACCCCCCCATCCTCTCAGGTTGCGGCAATGGCGACCAATCTCCAGATCCATTGCGTTAACAAGTCCGACCGAATGAACCCCCACGAGCGAATCCGGAACGTCGACGGAGTGAAACCCTGACGGCTCTCGGTGGAAGCTGACCGAACGGCAAGCCATCGACGGGATCAAGGCTGGGAAATGGGCCTTCTACACCAGTGTTCAGGGTAAGGTCGCGAGGGTCGTAATCTCAAAGCACCGGGCACGAATATCTGAAGACAGAGGCGGGTAGCTTTCAGCCCGACAACCTCCTCCGCCTTCCCGAATGCCCATCGCGGAGCAGGGCGTGCAGGCTGAGGAGCGATCCCCCTGAGAGCTGCCGCCATGGGCGCCATCCTTCTGGCGATGCCCGGATGCCGAAAGGTATCGGTACCCAGGGACTTCGCGAGCGACTTCCGCGACTGCGTAAAGCTGGAGGGCCCGCCAACCCGCGTCGACCATTCGGCACTTACGAAATGCTTGATCGACCGGTATCACCGGCCCGTCGAAACAGCCGATCGACGAGCGGATTCAATCCTGGCCAGTGTCTTCGGGGCCATCGACTCTGCGGCACAGTCGATCCGCGACTCGACCCAACGAGCGGCAGAGGCTGCGGCAGCCGCTATGGCCGCCAAACGGGATTCAGCCCTCGCCGTCGCCGCAGCTCGGCCAAGCGCGGGTTCGCCAAGCAGTGAATGCGGCCGGCCAGACACGAGTCGTTGCCGATCGGCACACGCACATCTTCTTCGGCGATGACAGTACGAGCTGCCCGGCGATTAAAAGCATCCCCCCGTGCGCCCACAAGGCTCCAATCCAACTAGCCCAACGACGGCTACCTAGGGTTCTCCCTAATTGCCTATTGCATGTCCCGACCCTACCTTTCATGTAGTGTCTCAGCCTCATAGGCCAACTACCATTGGGCAAAGAAGTTAGGGGCGGCGATCGCAGTACTCTGCCCTGGCACTCCGAGCAGAAAGAAGGTCCACGGGTTGCGCTGGCCAGCAAGCGCTTCACCCATGAGTATTGCGCGATTCCGGTCGCGCCACCGGAGAGCTACTGACCCTCCTGCCACAGGCGTGATCCCACCGGTTTTCGGTCCTGGCTCAGAGCTGCAGTTGCAGCGCTCGCAATCTCACGCCGCGATTCGAGGCACATCCCACAGCAGGGAGCAGGGGGCCCCGCGGGGGCTCTTCGACATCCTCAGCCCAGGGACGACCAACGTGAGCTCCGAGAGCGAGGCGCGTGAGGATGCTTAAGCGTGAGATCGTCGCGCACAGCCTGGGAATCATCGCTGGCATCTTCGCCATTGAGCTCATCAGCGAACTCCTGATACAGCCCGCACTGCCCCAGATGGGGAAGGTCACCGGAGCAGTACTCCAAGGCATCCTGCTATCGCTGGTGGTCACGCCGGTGATCGTGAGAGTCCTGGTGCGGCAGCGCGCAATCCCGGATCGGGCAAACGAGCTGACTCTTCTGTGGGCCGCAGTCGAACAGCTGCCGGTGACGGTTGTTCTGACCGACGCCAACGGTCACATCGAGTACGTCAACCCGGCATTCACCAAGATCACCGGGTACTTGCCAGAGGAGGCGTTCCACTCTACTCCTCGGCTGCTCAAGTCTGGCGTGCAGGATGAGGAATTCTACCGGGGACTGTGGGGCTCGATTCGCTCCGGTCGCGATTGGCGGGGAGAGGTCGTCAACCGCCGGAAGGACGGAACCCTCTACGTCCAGGAGCTGGTCATCCAACCGGTACGAGATGCCCAGGGGCAGATCGCCAACTTCGTGGGGATCGGTCAAGATGTGACCGAGCGCCGTCAGACACAGGAGGCACTCGAGCTAGCGCAGCTCTCCATGGACCAGGCCACCGATATGATCCTGTGGGTGAACTCAGACGGTCGCTTCACCTACGCCAATGCGAGCGCAGTGCGGGGCACCGGCTATCCGCTTGACGAGCTGCTGACACTCTCGGTGTGGGAGCTGACCGATGCCGTCCCTCGCGAGAGCTGGCGGAGTACCTGGGAGGGCGTGCGACAGACGGGATCCTTGAGGATGGAGGGCTCGGTCCGCCGCAAGGATGGATCGGCACTCCCGGGCGAAGTCGTCGTGACTCACCTCAATCTCGGCAGGAGGGAGTTCCAATGTGCGATCTTCCGTGATCTCACGGAGCGCCAACGGTCGGAGGAAGCGCTCCGGGAGAGCGAGGCACGTCACCGGGCGCTGCTCCGGGGCGTGCCCGACGCGATCTTCCTGCTGGACTCGTCTGGCGTGTTCCTGGACTACCACCTCGCCCAGTTCGGTCAGTCGCCCGAACCTCGGGAGCGCTTCCTCGGGCGGCAGCTTACCGAAGTGCTACCACCGAATGTGGCCGCACGGTTCCAGGCGGCCATGACGGAGGCCCAGCGTAGTGGCGCCACCCAGGAGTTCGAGTACAGCCTCGTGATCGACGCCGACACCCGGCACTTTGAGGCGCGGGTCGTTCCGATGGAAGGTGCCACGCTCACGGTCGTCTCCCGCGACATCACCAGCAGGAGGACGCTCGAAACCCAGCTCCGGCAGGCCCAGAAGATGGAGGCGGTGGGCCAGCTCACCGGCGGTATCGCGCACGACTTCAACAACATCCTGATGGCGGTCGTCGGCTACACGGACTTCCTGCTGGCGGCGATCAAGGGCTCCCCGCAACTCGTTGAGGACGTCCGGGAGATACGCAAGGCCGCGGATCGCGCTACTGTCCTGATCCGCCAACTCCTGGCCTTCAGCCGGCGCCAGGTCCTGGTGCCGCAACTCCTCGACCTGAACGCCGTCATCTCCGAGTTCGGAAAGATGCTGAAGCGACTGATCGGCGAGGATGTGAGTCTGGCACTGCACCTCGCGGACGATCTCGGTACGGTCCGTGCCGATCCGGGCCAGTTGGAGCAAGTCCTCATGAATCTGGCGCTCAACGCACGCGATGCCATGCCCACCGGCGGTACTCTCGATATTGGCACCGCCAATGTTGACCTCGATCAGAGTTACGTGCAGACGCATCCGTATGTGCCAGCGGGGCGCTACGTGGCTCTCTGGGTGAGCGATTCCGGCAGCGGGATGTCGAAGGAGACCATCAGCCACCTCTTCGAACCGTTCTTCACGACCAAAGGGATCGGCAAGGGGACGGGTCTGGGCCTGGCGACGGTCTATGGCATCGTCAAGCAGAGTGGGGGACATATCTCCGTGTACAGCGAGCCGGACCAGGGCAGCAGCTTCAAGATCTACCTGCCCATGGTCGAGGAGGCCGCCCAGTCAATCCCGGCGGCCATAGCCGTGGCGCCAACCGGAGGGCAGGAGACGATTCTGGTGGCGGACGACGACGACAGCGTGCGGGCGCTGGTGCGACGGGTACTCGCTGACCAAGGCTATACCGTCCTCGCCGCCTCCAGTCCGGCGACTGCCCTCCAGGCCGCCCGGGAGCACGTGGGCCGCATCGACCTGCTGGTGACCGACGTGGTCATGCCGGGGCAGAGTGGCCGACAACTGGCCGATGAGTTGACTGCGGTGCTTCCCGGTCTCCGAGTCCTCTACATGTCGGGGTACACCCATGACGCCATCGTGCACCGCGGCATCCTCGATGCTGGCCTGCATTATCTGAGCAAACCGGTCACCGCCGAGGTGCTGCTTCGGACCGTGCGGAATTTGCTGGATAGTCCAGCCGATGCCGAGTCGTGACACCGTGGGCGATGCTCCGGGCGTCACGGAGGAGCCGGAGCCGGCACTGAGGCCCAGGGTACTCCTGGTCGAGGATGATCTAGGCTCTCGTGCCGTGCTGTTGCGGGCGCTCGAGTCGGTCCCCTACGAGGTGGATGCGGTGGGGACTGGAGAGGAGGGCTTGCGATGTATCGGCGCCCAGGTCTATGACCTGGCCCTCTTTGATCTCAATCTTCCCGGCCTCGACGGGATGTCATTGCTCAGCGCGGCCACCGCGCAGCAACCCGACGCACAGTTCATCATGATCACCGGTGACGCGTCGGTGGAAACGGCCATCGAGGCGATGCGCCTCGGGGCCTACGACTACCTCCGCAAGCCCCTTCATGTTCCCGAATTGCTGGTGGTGCTCGAACGGGCCCTGGAGGAACGAGAGCGGCGCCGAGAGGTTGCCCGCCTGCGGCGCAAGGTCGAGCGGGAGGGAATGCCGACGATAATCGGTCAGGCGCCGGCCATGAAGCGCATGCATGACCTGATCGAGCGGGTGGCCCCGTCGCGGGCAACGGTCTTGATCACCGGCGAAACGGGGACGGGCAAGGAGTTGGTCGCCCAGACCATCCACGCGCTTTCGGACCGCGCCCGCAAGCCGTTCGTCACGGTCCAGTGCTCGGCTTTGTCGGAGTCCTTGCTGGAGTCAGAGCTGTTCGGTCACATGAAAGGCAGCTTCACCGGGGCGATTGGGACCCGGCGTGGGCTGTTCGAGGAAGCCGCGGATGGGACCCTGTTTCTCGACGAGGTGGCCACTCTGAGTCCGACGATTCAGGTCAAGCTGCTCCGCACCCTCCAGGAGCGACGGGTACAGCGGGTTGGTGCCAATCAACCGATTCCGATCGCCTTCCGCCTGATCGCCGCGACCAATGCCGATCTCTCGACCGAGGTCGCGCAAGGCCGCTTCCGGGAAGATCTCTTCTATCGGCTCAACGTTTTTCCCATCAAGGTTCCGCCGCTCCGGGAGCGGCGCAGCGATATTCCGCTCCTAGCCTCGTTCTTCTGCGTCCGCGCCGCCGAGCGCAACGGGGTCCTCTCGCCGGAACTCTCTGCGGCGGTCGTGACGAAGATGACTGCCTACGATTGGCCGGGAAATGTCCGCGAGCTGGAGAACTTCATCGAACGGGCGGTGATCATGTACGGCGGGAGCCGGGCCGTCCCCGTGGACGCCGCGCAGTGGGCCCGCGACGCGGGACCGATTCCCAGCGCGGTTGCCGAACAGTGGACGCTGGAGCGGCTTGAGCGGGAGTTCATCCTGGCGGTTCTCGGCGCCAAGGATGGCAACGTCGCCGAATCTGCGGTCGCGCTCGGGATCGACCGACGAACTCTCTTCCGAAAGCTGCGGCGGTACCGGGAGGGCGGACTCATCGACCCGGCGCTGCCGTCCGATGAGCCGGAGCCTCTCTCCTGAAGGCTCAGGTATCACCGCCTTCATCCTCTCTTCAATTCTCATCCGGAACTCGAGACACCAAACTGCCCCGCCTGCGGGGCAGTCTGGCGCGCCGGCACCGCGTTCCGCCTCGCGCTTCAAAATGAAGGCCGTTTCTCCGCAAAGACTTAGGGCAGCATAGGTCAGGTTGTCGGGTTGGCACACAGCTGGCTTTACTCTCCAACTGAGCCGGGCAGTCTGGTGAGCCCCGAAAGTCTGAATCCGCAGTGGAGAGCCCCAATGTTCGACGTCACTGAAAGCCGAATCCTCATCGTGGACGACGATGCCAGCGTGGTCCGGAGCCTGCGCCAGATTCTCGCTCGCCACGGCTTCGGGCAGATCGCCAGCACCACGGACCCACACCTGGCGAAGGCGCTCTTCCAGGAGTTCTCGCCGGACATCGTCGTACTCGACCTGCGGATGCCGGGCCTGGACGGCTTTGCGGTGATGGAGCAGCTGACTCCGCTGGTGCCGGAGGAGTCCTACCTTCCGATACTGATTCTGACTGGGGAATCCTCCACCGAAATCAGGCGGCGCGCCCTGGCGGCAGGAGCGCACGACTTCCTGGAGAAGCCCTTCGATGTGGTGGAAGTCGACCTGCGCATCCGGCACCTGTTGCAGACCCGGCTGCTGCACCTCCGGCTCGCCAATCAGAACCAGACGCTGGAGATGCGGGTCCGTGAACGGACCCGTCAACGTGACAGGGCCCAGGAGGAGATGCTGCAGCGCCTCGCGGCGGCGGGTGAGGCACGCGACGACGAGACCGGTCAACACACCCAGCGGGTCGGCCATCTGGCCGCCGATGTCGCCCGGGCCCTCGGGCTACCCGAGGCTCAGGTTGAGCTGATCCGTCGGGCTGCACCGCTGCACGACATTGGCAAGATCGGCATCCCGGATGCCGTGCTCCTCAAGCCGGGCAAGCTCTCTCAGGAAGAATTCGCGATCATGAAGCGCCATACGATCATCGGCGCCCGCATCCTGGCGGATGGGCAGTGTGACGTCGTGCAGCTCGCCGCGTCAATCGCTCGCCACCACCACGAACGCTGGGATGGCACCGGGTACCCGGACGGCCTCGTGGGAGAGGCGATCCCCATCGAGGCCCGGATCGTCGCACTGGTTGATGTCTTTGATGCATTGACGCACGATCGCCCGTACCGACCGGCATGGCCGCCGCAGAAGGTGTGCGAGTATCTGACGCAGGAGAGCGGGCGCCACTTCGATCCCGCCATCTGCGAAGTCTTTGTCGCAGAGGCCATGGCTCCGGCACAGGCCCAAGCGCACAGACACTCAATTCAGGAGGTGACTCATGCTGCCGCTGCTTGATACCGAATCGGCATCCGCCACTGGCACCGGGGCGCACGCCAGCGGCACTGGGGCGCAGGGGACGATCCTCCTGGTGGACGACGACGATGCCGTCCGAAGCGTGATCGCCCGATATCTCGTGACGCTTGGCTATGTAGTGATCGAAGCCGGGGATGCGGTGCACGCCCTCTATCTCACCACTTCGGAGTCGCCAGTCGACTTGGTCCTGAGCGACATCGTACTGCCCGGCCTCCGCGGTCCGGCCTTGTTGCACGAATTGCGGGGGCGCTGGCCGTCGGTCAAGACTCTCCTGATGACCGGTTTTGCTGAGGAAGCTCTGCAGCCCGAGGATTGGCCTTCCGGGACCGGTTTCTTGAGCAAGCCGTTCACGATCGAGGAGCTGCGCCTGGTCCTGGCCCGCGCAATCGGCCCCGGGACCAACCTCTTACCATGCCCGACTCATGCAGCGGAAGAGCGACCCCAAAGCCCTTGCAGCCGCGATGCCGCGACCGGGAGGATAGCGTCATGACACCCCAACGCCCGATGATCCTCGTGGCCTTGAGAGATCATACCCTCAGGCGGACCGCTGGCAGAGTCCTGGCCGAGCGGGGCTACAGAGTGAGAACCGCCTCAACGGGAACCAAGGTGCTGGCCACGCTCAAGGCCGCCCCAATTGCCTGCACCGTCGTCGACGCAGTCCTGCCTGACATTTATGGATTGGACCTGCTGCGGTCGATCGCCATCGATTACCCGGCACTACCCGCCATCCTTGTCCAGGGCAGCGGCGATACTCGGGCGGTTCTTGCCTCACGGCAGCTGGGCGCCGTCGAGTACCTGGCAGGACCGCTGGTTGCCTCGGCTCTGATCGCCGCCGTCGCCCGTGCGGTACGCGAGGAGGTAGCGAGTGTGGTAAGAAATGCTTCTCCAGAACCGACCGCGACCCCGGAGCGTGCCATTCTGACGTCCCGTCCGGACGGGGCGCGCCAGGTACAGCAGCTCGCGGCGGCAGCCCTGGACGCGTTGGTCAATGCGATGGAAGCGAAGGACCCCCATCTGGCGGGTCACTCCATCCGGGTCGCCGAACTGGCGGCCTCGATCGCCACCCACATGGGCCGGAGCGACTGGGAGGTGGAGGAAGTCAGGCTGGCCGGCCGGCTGCATGACATCGGCATGATCGCGATCAGCGATGGGATTCTCACCAAGCCGGGGAAGCTCTCGCCAGAAGAGTTTGCCGAGGTCAAGCGCCACCCGATCCTGGGACACCAGATCCTGGTCGCGTATCCGACCATGGAACGGGTCGCCAGCTTCGTGCGCGGACACCACGAGCGTTGGGACGGGGAAGGGTATCCCGACGGGCTGGCCGGCGCCGCGATCCCATGGGGTGCGAGGGTGCTCGCGGCGGCCGAGATCTTCGATGCTCTGACCACCAGCAGGTCGTACCGATCGGCGGCTTCGGTCGTCGACGCGCTGGAGCGGATGCATCTGACATCGGCGGAGGCGGTGGACCCGATGGTCATGCGCTCTCTGCAGACTGTTGTCTGTCGGCGCCGGACGCTGGAATTCGTCCGCGATGACAACTGCGATGTCGAGGCCGCGATGTTGCCCAACATCCTGAGTCAGGACCAGGATCACGAGCGGATCGCCTCATGATCACGCGCCCTCACAGACCGCGGGCGGTTGGCATCGCGGCACGAGACCATTGGTGGTGGACCGGGGCCCTCCTGGCCCTCCTGACCAGTACCGTCGAGTCGGGAGCGGCGGTCGCGCAGCAAGCGTCCAGCATCGCGGCGATGGCCCAAGTGGCTCCCATGAGCATGGCGGTGACGCCTGAGGTGGTGAACATGGTGCTCCACAACCTCTCGAGTCACGTCGGCGCAGCGGGGTCGTGGCGTACCGCGTCCTCGTCGCTATCGCGGTCAGTAGCCTTGAACGCGGGTCTCTCGACGATGGAGGTGCGCGCCGATTGCGCGCAGGAAAGCGAGGCCTGTGAGCTCCTGGTGACTGTCCAGTTCATGGCAGATTGAAGCGAGGCACCGCGGTGCCGGGGCTCGCCTGGATCACATTCGGTCCGCCGGAGCCGCTTCCAGAGCGACTCGGGCGAGCAGCCGACCTTCTGGGCGAGCGACGCGATGGCCCCCCACTGCGAGGGGTACTCAGCCACATGCTCCTGGACCAGCCCGAACGGCGCACTCACGCACTGCGGGGGAAGACCAAGCCCCGTCTTGGGCATGACTCCATCCTCTCACGACATGGGGTTCCGGCAATCCTGAGGCGATTCACAACGTCAGTAGATGGCCGAAGAATGGGGTGCGTCACCACCAGCGTCACCAAGCGGCCGGCCGCTCCTTGGGTCTCTTTCGGAGGGACATGGCGGATAGGAACCCGGAGATCCTCAAGTCGCGATGAAGCCAGCGGGCATCCAGCCCGACCCCTACGGGCGCTATCAGTACGCCTCGCTGCCGGCCCCGCCGGCGACGTGCAAGCCAAGAAGCCCAGGCAAGAGCACGCCCTCGGCCAACGCCCGGCGCAAGCCCGGCAACATCGTGACGGAGCCGGGAGTAGGATATCGGTTCATGGCGGGCAGTAGGGGGCGGCGGTAGTGCGAAAGCTCACGAGGTCCACGACCGGCCGCGTCGTGGGCCTCTTGTTGCATTCGAGAGCAGCGCGACGGGACACGGATGCGGGCCATCCTGATTCGTAGGGGCTTCATGTGGCTCGCCCGAGCCTGTCATCAGGCCTTTCGGACGGCGGTGATCGTGCCGTGAGCATGGTGCCGGCGGAGATGGTACCTTAGAGGCGCGCTCGGGTGGCGAAACTGGCAGACGCAAGGGACTTAAAAGTCAGCCCCCGACTCTGGTCATCACCAGTCATTGTTGCCCATCATCAAGTTAGCCAGTACCCCCAGGTCGCCATGACTGGGGGTTTCTGCTATGTTTTCCGATGACAATGCTACAAAACTGCTACAAGCGCCGCGCGACTCCGAAGCGCGTAGCCCTGTAACTGCTGCCCCTACTTCTCACGGATGAGTGGGGTTCATGGTTTCTGATGCGATCACCGCGGTCTCCACCTTCGCCATCGCGGTGCTGGCCTTCTTGCAGTGGGGCACTTATAAGACGCAATTGGCCAACCTGCGGGAAGAGCAGGATCGGGCCAAGGCGCAGGATCTCGCGGAGGGAAGCCTCCTCGCCCTGCTGGTGCGCCGGAGCCTGCTCGAATCGCATGGGGCTCTGAGCGAACCCTCACCGAATCCCAAGCCCATGGAGTGGTTCCTGAGTATGTCACGCGGATTCGGAGTGGTTGAAGGTCAGCTCCGGGAGGCCCAGCGTCATTTCGTGGCCGCGGGGAAAGGTGAAGCGGTGACCGGGGCAATCGAGGCCTTCTTCGAAGCTGCGGATCAGGTCAACGCGCTCACGTTGGACTCAAACGACCCCCGGGCCATCAACAAGCCTGCCGAGAGGCTAGTGG
>Ga0335077_10008116_pt1 | contig 13016 bp, 10 predicted proteins | sample Lox_Sample_31_FD_207151 | JGI IMG/M metagenome (GOLD analysis project Ga0335077, IMG submission 207151) | Soil microbial communities from Loxahatchee National Wildlife Refuge, Florida, United States - Lox_Sample_3.1 | ecosystem: Environmental > Terrestrial > Soil > Wetlands | place: USA... | reverse complement strand
GCGCGCCCAGTGGGTATCGGCGACAGACAAATCCGTCGCCAGGTAAGCCTGGCGGGTGTGGTTAAACGCGTAGGAGGAGGGAACTGACACCAGCATCACAACTCCTGGGTTCGACCCTGTAAAAGGACAATTTTACCGCCCTGCCTCCGGCAGCAGGGTGCGAATCAACTGAATAATTGCGGGCCCAAGGGTGACAAAGATGATGGAGGGGAGTACGAAGATGACAAGGGGGATGACCATTTTGATGGTGGTCTTGGCGGCTTGTTCTTCCGCTCTTTGACGCCGTTCGGTACGCAGGGAATCGGAATGTACACGCAAAGCCTGAGCCACGCTGGTGCCAAAGCGATCGGTCTGCACCAGGGTGGCCACCAGCCCGCGAAGGTCGTCTACGCCGGTGCGGGCTGCCAGGTTCCGCAAGGCCTCAGCGCGAGGCTTACCGGCCCGCATCTCCAGATTGACAAGATGGAACTCGTCGCTCAGATCGGGATGCGCATGATGCAAATCCTCGCCCACCCGCAGCATGGCCTGATCCAGAGCCAGTCCGGCCTCAACGCAGATGACGGTCAAGTCGAGCGCGTCAGGCAGGGCCAGCGTGATGCGGTGCTGGCGATCCTTGATCATGCGCTTGAGAACGAACCGCGGTAGAAAGAATCCCAGCGCGGGCACTCCCACCAGCAAGGTGAGAGAAGTGAAGCCAGAGGCTACCACGACGATGCCCAGGCCAATGAGGGCCATCAGAACGCGGCTGCCGATATAAACCGTGACATGGCGAGAATCGCGATAACCCGCTTGCAGAAGCCAGGCGCGGGTGCGTGAGATGTCGCTGGGCGACATCGGCAGGGCTTTGCTGAGGGGGTCGAGCGCCTGCTCCAGTCTTTCCCGCATGGCGGGTTTTTCCGGCACTTGGGGACGCTGCCAGCCCAACGCGCGCAACCGTGAACCCAATACCGACGACGGGGCATAGGCGGCGGCGCCGAATGAGAAGATCACCAGCGCGACTGCCAGGAACGCGAGAATGGCCAGTCCCATTGCCATAGCTAAACCTGAATCTGAATCACCCTCCGGATCACGAAATAGCCCGCGGTCTGCAGCGTCAACCCGGCGACGATCAGGGTGTGGCCGATCGGATCGGCAAACAGCGGATGGATGAAGCTCGGATTGAAGAACAGCATAGTTACCACGATGACGGGAGGCAGTCCCATCAATAACATCATGGTCAGGCGGCCCTGCGCCGTATAGACGCGAACTTGCCGCATAATCTTGAAACGCTCGCGGATCACGTAGGAGAGATTGTCGAGAATCTCAGCCAGATTGCCGCCGGTCTCGCGCTGCAACATCACTGCGGTCACGAAAAATTTGACGTCGACCAGGGGGACACGCTCGGTGAAGTTCATCAGCGCGTCCCGCACCGGAAGTCCGAATTTCTGTTCTTCATACAGTTTCCGGAACTCGCCGGCTACGGGTTCGGGAACTTCGTTCCCGATCATTTCAATCGCGGTGGTAAAGGCGTGCCCGGCGCGTACCGCGCGAGCCAGAGTATCGATGGCCTGAGGAAATAATTCCTCGAATTTCTGAAACCGCTTGGAGCGGCGGTAGGAGACGAAGGCATAAGGCAAAAAAATGCCAACCAAGACCCCTGCCCAGAGAAGCGCCGGAGGCGCGCCGGATATCAGTACGAGCATTCCCAGTACCACGCCGGACACCGCGGATAGCAGCAGGAAATTGCCGGCGCGCAGGCTCATGTCGGACTGCCAGAGCATCTCCTGGAGCGTGGAAACCCGGGCCGAGCGGCGCAGCAGGTTGTCGAGCGCCGGAATCTCGCTCAGCATCTCATCGCGCAGCAGCGCGAGTTCCTGATTAGGTTTTTCTTCCGCTGGTTTCTGAACCGAAGTCAGGCGTTCGCGCAGCAGGCGGGCGCGGGCGCTGCGTTGATCGAGGATGTAGCCGGCGGAAAACGCTGCCAGCGCAACCACGACAAAAACCAGGGTGGCGATGAGGCCTGTCATGTAGTGGCTTAGACCTCCATCCGTGAAGTGAATAGCGCGGGCCGCAAGCGGCAACCGCCGGTCGCCAGACGATCGGCGAAGCCGGGACGGACACCGGTGGCGCGGAACACGCCCCGCACTCTTCCGCTCTCGTCGATGCCCACGCGATCGAAGACGAAAATGTCCTGCATGTTGATGCTTTCCCCCTCCAGGCCGATGACTTCGGAAACCGATATCACTTTGCGCGTGCCGTCCGCCATGCGCGCAATTTGTACGACTGCATGGATGGCTGCGGCAATTTGCTGTCGAACCGCGTGCTCGGGGATGTTCAGGTTGGCCATGGAGAACATGTTTTCGACGCGAGCCAGTGCGTCGCGAGGCGAGTTGGCGTGAACGGTGGTCAGCGAGCCCTCGTGGCCGGTATTCATGGCCTGCAACATGTCGAAAGCCTCTTCGCCACGCACCTCGCCCACCACGATGCGGTCGGGACGCATACGCAAGCTATTGATCACCAGTTGACGCTGGCGAATCGCGCCCTTGCCTTCGATGTTGGGCGGCCGGGTTTCCAGGCGCACTACGTGTTCCTGCTTCAACTGCAGTTCGGCTGCATCTTCGATGGTGACGATGCGCTCGGAGTTGGGAATGTAGCCGGAGAGGACGTTGAGCAGCGTCGTCTTGCCGGCGCCGGTGCCCCCGGAGATCAACAGGTTCAGCCGGCCTTTGACCATGGAGGAGAGCAACTCCAGCATGGGCTCGGTCAGCGTCTTATTCTCGATCATATTGCGCGCGGTGACCGGATCGCGGCCAAAGCGGCGGATCGAGAGGCAGGGTCCGTCAATCGCGAGCGGCGGAATGATGGCGTTTACGCGGGAACCATCCGCCAGGCGGGCATCCACCATGGGGGAAGACTCATCGACCCGGCGGCCCACCCGCGACACAATGCGGTCGATGATCTGCATCAGGTGCGAGTTGTCTTTGAAGCTCATTCCGTTGATGACTTCGATCTTTCCGGCGCGCTCCACGTAGATCCGGTCGAAGCGGTTTACCAGAATGTCGGAGATGCTGGGATCTTTCAGCAGAGGTTCGAGCGGTCCCAGGCCGAAGATCTCATCCAGAATTTCGCGCGCCAGGCGCTCGCGCTCGGCAAAGCTGAGAGGTACGGCCTCGCTGTTAACGGTATTGCGGATGAGGACCAGTACTTCCTCGCGCGCGGCATCACTCGGCGTTCGTCCCAGCTTCTCCAGATCCAGGCGGTCGAGAATCTTGCGATGCAGATCGGCTTTGACCTGCTGGTACTCGCTGCGCTCGAAGGTCTGCAGATTGGCCATGGACTACTCTATACCGTCTTGAACAGCGACCACGCGCGGCGCTTCACTTCCTCATCGTTTTGGGTGAGCTGAGCCGCCAGCCCGGTAAAAGACCGCGCAATCTCGGTGTGATTCTGCTGCATCAAAGGCACACCGCGATCAATCGCGGAAGAGACCGCGAAATACTGATTGGGAATCTTCCACAGGAGCTTGATGCCGGAAGCGGCTTCCGCATCGGTTTCGTTGAAACCGGGAATCTTGCGGAAGCGGTTCAGCACCAGGCGGACCCGTTCGCGCCCGCCGGTCTCGCCCAAATACTGTTGGACGCGAGCCGCGCTCCACAAGGATGCGACGTCGGCATGGGCGACCAGCAAAACGGTCTCGGCCAGATTGCACACCAGCCGGGTCGTGCCATCCAGCCGCGAAGATGTGTCCACAACCACGTAAGCGTAGTGACTGACCAACAGATCAAAAAGACGGGCGAACTCGGCGGTCGAGGGCTCCACGGTCGCGGGAGTGCTGGCGCCGGCCAGCAATTGCAAACCGCTGCTGTGGCGGGTCATAAAACTCTCGAGCAACGAACTGTCAAGCCGGTGCAGGTTTCGCAACGCGTCGGCCACATTGAACAGCGGCTTGAGATTCATGTGCAGGGCGGCGTGGCCCAGAAGGGCAAGATCGGCCATGGCCACGTGGCCGTGCGCCGCCTGCAGGGCCAATGCCAGGTTTACCGCCACGGTGGTGGCGCCGGATCCACCCTTGGCGTTGACCACCACGAACACTTTGCCGCGGTTGCCCTCGGGATGGGATTTCCGCTGGGCCGCGGTGAGGCGGACAAAGGCTTCCAGCAGGTCGGTGGTGGTGGTGGGACGCTCAATGAACTCGCGCGCCCCAGAGCGCATGGCGCTCACAATGATCTGGGGTTGCGACATGCTGCCGATGGCGAACAACGCGGCATTTGGCAATTCCTGATGCAACAGTTCAATCGCCCGCACTGCCGAGGCAGCATTCTCCGTGGGGATGTCCACGAGGATCACATCGGGACTTGCGCCCTGGATGCGCCGGATGGCCGGGTCGGAGGTGGCCAGCGGATAGCCGGCAGCGCTTTGCGCCACGCGGGCCACGCTGGTTCCGTCCACCAGCACCTGCAAGACAGCGCGCTGTTCGCTGTCGGCAGCCACTATGACGACGGAGAGTTCGGGCATGTACCGGCGCGTCCTCCCTTACTCAAAATCAAGTTACTTCGCACCTGACGGCTTGGCGCCGTCAAATTTGTCCTTTTCCAGGAACGGTTGCGGATTGGTGGGGGGCGCTGGAGGCTGCATCGTGGGCGATACCCGTCGCGCCGTGCACAAAACCATCAATTCCGCATTGCTCTTCTGCACGCTCTTGCTCTTAAAAAAATTCCCCAGGATGGGGATATCGCCCAGCCCGGGGATTTTGTTCACGATATTGGTGACCCGGTTGTCCATTAAACCGGCGATGACAAAGCTCTGGCCATCCTGCAGTTCGAACTCGGTTTCCGCTCGCCTCGTGCTCAATGCCGGAACGTTAAAGCCGGAAATGCTCAAGCCGTTGGCAAAGTCGAGCGTGCTCACTTCCGGCACCACGGTCAGGTGGATATTGCCGTTGGGCATGATCACCGGAGTGAAGTTCAGCTTGACCCCAAACTGTTTGAACTGGATGGTAACCGCGGTAAAACCCTGCCCGGGTTGCACCACAGGGAAGGGAAATTCGCCGCCCGCAAGAAAACTGGCTTCCTTGCCGTTCACCGCGATCAGATTGGGCTCAGCCAGAATCTGCAGCAGGTTCTTTTGTTGCAGCGCCTTAATCACCAAGCCGAGATTGATATCGGTGCGAAACAGGAACAGGTTGAGCGCGTCGCTGAGGTTAATGTTGGTCTGACTGCTGCCGCTTTGTCCGCCGGTGCCAGTCGAACCGCGGGACACGGTAAAACCGCCGAATTGCCCGGTAGTCAGCGTGCCAACAGTATTGCCCGTGCCGGGCGTAAAGAAATTTGCGCCCAACTGTAGGACGGCCGTGCGATCGACCTCGGCAAACTTAACCTCCAACAGCACTTCCTGGGCGCCCACGGGACCAAAGGTCAGCACGTTGATCACGTTCCGGCTGTAGGCTTCGGCAATCATGCCGGCCCGCTTGGAAACGTCTTCGGTCGATACGTGCCCGGAGAGGACAATCGCGGAACGCGAGGGAGTGACTTCGATCTGCTCATCCGGAAAAACGCGATGCTCCTCCTCGGCAGCGGCGCTGACGTCAACGTCCACGCGCAAGTCGAAACTGCGGGAGCGCTCAAGTTCATCCCAGATGAGTAGAGAAATCTCTCCCGCCGATCGCCCGTGCACCAGAATTTGGGTGGGAGTAACTACCAAAGCGTCAGCGACGGCTGGATCGGTGACCGACACACGCTTGAGACGCTCGGTAGTATTGATCAGCAACGATTTTCCGACCATCACGCGCAGCGGCGCCGCGCCCTGAACCTCAGGAGAAGCGGCTTGCGCTGTGGCTGGGGACGTGTCCGGAGCCTGCGCGGCTGGAGCCTGTGCTGGAGCGGGTTGTTCCTGGGTGGCGGTCGCCATGGCGGAAATGAGTATCAGGGCCGCCAGCACGCCGCGAACTATCTTGCCGAAGCTCATGGTTAATTCCCCCACTTACGGGAGCCGATCAAACAGGCCGGCCAGCGGCCGGGTCACACTCAGAACTTGGTGACGTCCTTCTTATCGCCTTTGATGACTTCCACCGGCCACGTGCTCGGGACGGGAGCAGGGGGTGGAGCGCTTGCACGTCGAAGTCTGGGCTGAGAAGGCACCGCAGCGGGCGCAGGCGCATTCTTGTAGAGCGTTCCAGCCCTGACCGACGCCAGATCCTCTTCGCGGGTGTCGAGCGGATTGCGCAGGGCCAATTGTATGCGGCCCTGCGTGCTGGCCAAGGTCAACCTCTGGGCGTCATCAGGCGAGACCAGCAAGGTGATGACTGGAGCCAGCTGCGGCTCGCCGGCGTTGTTGCGTTCCAGGCGCTGGCCGCTGGCGATAACGGCCACATTCTCGAGGACGGTCGTCGTCTGCTGTTCGCCCCCGCCGCTGGGATTGCCTGTCAGCAGAACATCCACGCGAGTTCCCGGTTGCACGAAGCCTGCGACCCCGACCACGTCATTTACCTTCACCGAAACTGCACGCATGCCGGGGGGGATCAGGGCTGGCAGACCCGATCCCGCCTTTTCCCCAGCCAGCTTATTGGGCAAGAGGAAATCGCCTTTGGCGATGGGCAGAATTACGCCGCGGCCAATTACGTCCGACTTTTGGTGAAAGTAATTGGCGGGTAGATCACTGGCCGGAAAATTGACCAGCTTGACGTCCCGGTCGCCGATCTTGGAGCCGACCTGAATGTCGCCGGCGGCAACCACCACGTCAACTCCAGGCTTGGCGGCCGAAGCGCTGCTGGCCTGCAGGTTGCGATAGACCGCGTAACTCACGAACGCGCCCAGCGCCAGCGCTACACATCCGATCAGCAATAATCGTGTTCGGTTCATCACTGCTCCTCTGGGGAGGCAAGTCGGCCAGGCAAAGTCCCGCCCCGGCGCCAACTGGCAGCCCGCGAACCAGGGTGCACGTGTTCAGGCAAGGACCAGTCGCTTTGAGGACCGGGAGAGTCCAGGCCCTCGGGTGCAGGCGCGAAGCGGCGAAACAATCGCGACCGGCTGCGGTGATCCCAGCGACGCTGCACTATCTTATGCCAGCCATCCCACAAACGGCACTTACCAAAGAAACCGGATTGGCCTCGGCCTTGCCAACCCCTTGCTGCCCGTCCTTCGTCATTGCATCGAGCTAGCCACCGGCGAAAAGACGCTATTCGCGTTTGACCCAATCAGGCGGATGGTGCCGACCCCAATGACCAGAATCACGGCCAGCTCTTTCTGACAACTCCGGGGAAACCAGGCTCCAATCTCCAATGGGAGCATCTTCCGCCCACTCACACGGGTCATCAGTGAGAGGTGCAACGTTCTTTACCGAACAGAATCAATATGTTGGAGAAGTAACCTGGTTCCTTAAGACGCTTACATCATACCCTGCCCTTCAAGTTTTGGTTACATTTTCTTGTACTCTGTCTTGTTTTTGGGCACCGGCGCCAGGGGCTGAGCCGAGAAAACTACTCAAGGGCCGCCAAGCCGGGGTCCCTTTGGCGCGACGAGCATAATAGCGCGGTCGTCGCGATAGAGCGGTCTCCAGCCCATTGCGGTTAAGGCCGTTGCCAAAGGGGCGGTCTCCGGAATGAGGGCGGCGGTAATATGCCACTTCTGCAAACCAGTCTTCCAATCGCCGGAGACGGCGATGGTTGCACCGTAGTCCTTCAGAAACTCGTCGCCATACACGTCAGCCCGGCCATCGATGAACACGTGATACTGGGGGTACAGCCTCCAGATCAGGTAGCCACCCCATCCGTAAGCGTTGAGCATGGGCCCGGGCCGAGGATGGGAGGCAAGAAAAGAAGCCGCCGCGGCAGGATAATGCTCTGCTTCCGATTGCGATTGTTGGCGCAGGACCACGGCAACTCGAGTTCCAACGAAGCCGGTGAATGCCAACAGCAGAAATGCGTTGAGCACTAGCCTGGCGGGACCAGCATGCGGGTGCGGCAGAGGCGGCCATCTCCGCAGCGTGTGTTCGTCTACCCATCCTTGAGCCAACCGGCTCAGGATGGGCACTGCTACCAGCATAAAGATTGGGATGTGACGAACCGAATGCAATCCGCCTGCGGCTGTGACCAGCAGAAGAAGCATATCCCGTGGCCGCATTCGACGCGGGACACAAGCCATAGCTGCCAGGATCGTCAGCAACATCATCGCGAAAGGCAGATAGCTCAGCCGGTGGAAGTTGGGCGACGCCCACTCGACAATGTAACGCTGCATGGCCGGCGACGTGAGGGTTCCCAGAGGGTACCAGTACATCTTGATTCCGTTCGGATTCAGCGGCACAACCGCCAGGCAAGCCAGAAGGGAAAGTCCCATGACCAACCGCTGCGGAGTCTTCTCGCGAGGGTTTTCCCAGCCGAGTGCGCTATCCAGCAGCGTGCCGACCCAGAAAAGGACCAGCAGAGCAATTCCCAGTGCATAGCCCGCGTGAAGATTCACCCATAAGAGGCTTAACGGAACCGTCCACCAGAGAAGATGGGGACGCCGCTCCGAACGATCGAGCAGCAAGAGGAAGAGGCTGGCCAGCAACAAAGAGAACATCTGGGGGCGCGCGCCCCATGCGATCGCCGACCCGAACGCGCCCCATAGAGTGACCACGCCGGCAATGAACGGGCGTCCTGCACACCGCACGTAAGCCAATAGTTGGGTGGCCGCAATGATCAACCCGAAGAGCAGGATGATGCCTCCATAGCCCCCGAATCGGTAAATGCCATACATCAAGAGCTGCGACAGCCACTCGTGATCGATCCAGGGTTGTCCCGCACGGGTGAAGGAGTACGGATCGGCATGGGGGACGTGATGCGCTGCCACGATCAGTTGACCGGTCCGCAGATGCCACCAGAAGTCGGGATCGGTCACGTTGTTCACGGCCAGGGCGAACAGACCGAGGACGAGAACCGTGAGGAAGACCTGGCGCGTGGAGCGTATGAGAATCACGCACTGGGATGATAGCGCAACCGCCAGGAACTCTCGCAACGTTTGACTCGGGTAGAATGCGGCGGTCCGAGCGAGGCTCGTAGAACTGTCATGACTACGCCGCGAAGGAAAAATCTGGTCATCCTATTTCTGGCAGGGATGGCCATCGCCAACGCCCTGGCCGGGTGGGAGTTACACGCTTATATCCAGCGGGGCTTCAGCGACTTCAGCGCGTTCTACACGGCGGGAAAACTGGTCCAGAGCGGACGCTCGGCGGAGATGTATAGTCTTCCGGCGCAGCGGGAGATGCAGCAGGGGTTTGCCCCCGACGCGCGCGCGCGAGCCGGTCCGCTGCCTTACATTCGCCCGCCGTTTGAGGCGCTGCTGTTTCTGCCCCTGGCCTATCTGCCATATCCCGCAGCTTGCGCCCTTTGGCTGGCAATCAATGTTGGCATTCTGGTCGCTATACCGATCGTTCTGAAACCGTTCGTGATCGGCCGACCACTACTGCCGGGTTCGTCCGCCGGCTGGCTGGCGCTGGCGTTCTTTCCCGTGGCAGCCGACCTGGTGCAAGGCCAGGATGCAATCCTGCTAACCCTCTGCTTCGCCCTCGCCTTAGCCGCGTTGCGCCGGGGCGCGGATTTGTGGTGCGGCATTTTTCTTGCTTTAGGGCTCTTTAAGTTTCACCTGGTGCTTCCGCTATTCCTGGTCTTACTGCTGAAGGGGAAGTGGCGCGTTGGCACGGGTTTTGTTGCCGCCGGAGTGGTTCTGGTGCTGATCTCGGTGCTTTTGGTCGGATGGCCGGGACTCGCGCACTACCCTCGTTATGTCTGGAACCTGAATGCCGCGCACAGCACGGGGGTGGCAGCGCCCCAGGAGATGCCAAACTTGCGCGGATTGACGTCCACTCTGCTGGGCACGAGCGGGTCGCAACAACAACTGATTCCGCTTTTCCTTGCAATTGGGGCAGCAGGTGTTCTCCTGGTCCGGCTACTCTGGCGGTCCAACGCCTCCGATCCGCGTTTGATCACAGCGGGTTTCTCCTTGTCTTTAACAGTTACCATCCTGACGAGTTACTACGCCTACAGCTTTGACATGTTAGCTTTGCTGTTGCCGGCGTGGTTGCTGGGAGGAATTTTCCTTCGGGACACTGAGGTTCCGAAATTACAAAGGAGAATGTTTATAGGCGCGTTCGGGCTGCTGGCTCTCAGTCCGTTGCTCTGGTTTCTTGTGCTTCGATCGGCACAGTTTCACTGGGTGGCGTTGGTGATATTGCTGTTGCTTAGTGGAGCGCTGGCCTCTGTTCTCAGGATGTGGGAACGTCCTGCGCTCGCCGGCTGAACCCCTTCAAGTATTGCTCCACCGAATATCCCGGAGTCTTTCGCAAAAGGATTATCGCCAGCATGGGCAGGTAGATGAACAAAACCGCCCAGCGTCCGACCTGATTGTAGCTATGCGGGATGTGGTACCAGCGCCAGATGCCGGCGCCATAACTGAAGAACGTCGTCCACACAATTTCGCGCCGGGTCTTGGGGATTAACCATAGGGGGAAAGCGTCGAAGAACCAGCGTTGCGGCATGAGCGAGGCCAGGAAGAGCAACCAGGCATCGCGATCGCGATAGCGCAGCAATGCCAGGGCAAGCAGCGGCCCCGGCAGCACGAACAGCGGGATGAAATGCTCGTAGTAGCCTAGCTGACCAAGCCACAGCAGAGGCCAACGGGGCAGGATGGCCAGGCTCAGAAGCACCAGAGCGACGCAAGCCAGAATTCCGCGCCGGCTCAGGTGCGTGATGGCCACCGGAATTCCGATTTGCGGCTTGGCCAGGGTGACGGGCAGCAGCAACGGAAAAAAGGCGCTGGCCGCGATGATCGGTGACCACTGCACCGTCAGAATTCCTGCCCAATAGGGATACGCAAGGAAGATCAGCAGGCGGTGATATCCGTGACGCGTCACTCCGAATGCCAGCAAGCCCGAGCTAAGGCCATAAAACACGCCGGCGGCAACCTCCGGGCGCAGGCGCGTAAAGGGCAGGCCGAACAGGGCTGCGGTCAGCGGATACTGCTCCAGCGGCGTGTCGTAAGGATTTATTCTCTTCAGCAGGTATTGCGCGGATCGGACGGCCCAGCCGAAATCGGCAGCCCCTTGATGGAAGTGCACCATGAGGAACCAGCAAAACGTTCCCGTGGCCAAACCGATACCCAGCGAAATTAGTATGCGCCAGCGCACGTGGGTTCTCGCGTAAGTTGTAACATAGCCGTGGCTCCGGACTGACCGGGGCGAATTGGCTGCGATTGATCTTGACAGAGTCTCCCACCAAGAACCTGGTTCTGTTGGTGCTGTCGTTGCTGGCCTCGGCCAGTACGTGGTTCTACGTCGATCGCATCCTGGTTCCTTACCAGATCAACGATGCCGTCGAACACTCGCGGCCACGGGGTAACTTGTCGGATCTCTACCCGCGATGGCTCGGTGCGCGCGCCTTGTTGCTGCAGGGACGGGACCCGTACAGGCCGGAGGTTACGCGCGAGATTCAAGCCGGCTACTACGGCCGTGAGCTCGACGCACATCGCCCGGGGGATCCTCAGGATCAGCAGGCCTTTGCGTATCCGGTGTATGTGGCGTTTCTGCTGGCACCCTCGGTGAAACTGCCATTCGGCGTGGTGCAGAGAGGCTTCAATATTGCTTTGTGGGTCCTAACCGGCGCAAGCGTTCTTCTTTGGCTGCGTACGCTGAGGTGGCGGCCGCCGGCTTCGGTGATAGCCGTTTTTGTTCTGCTGATGCTGGGGAGCATCCCGGCCGTGCAGGGAATCAAGCTGCAGCAATTGAGCTTGCTGGTGGCGGCGATGCTGGCGGGCAGCGCCGCGCTGCTCGTCGCCGGATACTTCGTGCCGGCGGGAATTCTGCTGGCGTTCGCCACTATCAAACCGCAACTCACATGGCTGCTGGTGCTATGGCTGTTGGTGTGGTCGGTGAACGATTGGCGTAGGCGCAGAAAATTTGTGCTCTCGTTCGTAGTGACGATGCTTGTGTTGCTTGGCGCCGCCGAATGGATGTTACCCGGCTGGGCGACGGAATTCTGGACCGCTGTTCAAAACTATCACCAATACACTCACAACATGTCTGTTTTGGGATGGCTGCTGACGCCGACCGTCGGGAACGTGGCCGCGGCCCTGCTGGTAATGCTCACCGGATTTTTGTGCTGGCCAACACGCACCGCGGCCAATGATTCGGCTGCCTTCGGCTCCGCCATCACCCTGGTGGTGGGTTTGACTGTGCTCATTGTTCCGATGTTCGCTCCCTACAACCAGGTGTTATTGCTGCCGGCGGTCATGGTGCTTGCGCGTGAGGTTCGGAACTTATGGAGCCGGGGATGGTTGGCTCGTTTACTGTATGGAATTCTGGTTTTGGTTCTCTTCTGGCCTTGGGTCTCGAGTGTGGTCCTAATGGCGATGAGCTTTGTCTTGCCGCCATCCGTAGTTCAAGGTGCCTGGAAGCTGCCATTCTTCACAACCTTCACTATGCCCCTGATTGTTTTTGGGCTGCTTGCCTATGGATTCCGTCAGATTTCGGCTCCAGACGACGGGCCGGCTTCCCGAGGGTAGTTCGGCGATCAAGGCAGGGTCCGCGAGGACTCCGGTGTCCAGCGAATCCGGGCTTGCACCGCGAAAAACAGAAGTAGCAAAGGAACGCTCAGATAGACATAAGCGTCTTTGCCCAGCAGGAAAATGTGGAGTGGGGGAAGGAACAGCGCTATGACTGTGCCCAGCAAGGCGTAACTCAGCCATCGCGGACCGACGTCGGTGGACCGCTCATGGTCGAGGATCAGCGCCATGGGGAGGAGTAGCAAGGTGAGATCATGCGGGCTGAGATGGTAGCTGACCAGTACGGAGGCGAGTGCCGAGCCGGCGAGAGCCAACTTGCTTCTCTGGTCCGAGCTGGTTTCATGCCAGCCACCAACGGCCAAGATCACGAGCAAGGTCGATAGCGCCGCGATCACCACAGCTCGCGGCTCTGGCTTCGACAAAACGAGACTGATCAAACCGCGTAGATTGGCCATTGCCTGGGGATGAATTCCAGCCAAAGGCACGTCTTTGAGCCACAGCAAAAGC
>Ga0335077_10008114_pt1 | contig 13019 bp, 10 predicted proteins | sample Lox_Sample_31_FD_207151 | JGI IMG/M metagenome (GOLD analysis project Ga0335077, IMG submission 207151) | Soil microbial communities from Loxahatchee National Wildlife Refuge, Florida, United States - Lox_Sample_3.1 | ecosystem: Environmental > Terrestrial > Soil > Wetlands | place: USA... | reverse complement strand
TCGAGTTCAAGGGAGACCCGCGGGCGGCGGTGCTGCTGAGCGGCACGACGCCCGAATATTTTGTGGGCCACGTCGATGAATTCGACTGGGACTGGATCTGGCATCAGCGGTTGCTGGTCAAGCCGGGAACGTACCAGGTGACGGTCACGAGAGAGAGGAACACGATCTGGTCGGGCCCCGTAACGGTCAAGGCCGGACAAAAAGCAATCGTGCATCTGGACCAGAACGGCGCAATCACAACGAAAAACTGGAAAGAGGGATTAACGATGGGGCCGCAGCCGCGCTTCCATGCGGGAGTGGCGAGCGCGGAAGTGCCCATCGCACCAGTAGCCGCGCAGCTCTCCGCGCAGCAGACGAATATCGCCTGCGGGCAATCGACCGACTTGAAGTGGAACACCGCGGACGCAGCGAGCATCTCGATCACAAACCTCGGAAACGTGACAGCGCAAGGCGATCGCTCGGTGAATCCGACGCAAAACACCACGTATGAGCTGACCGCGATAGGTCCAGGAGGCAAGGCCACTCAAGACGTGACCGTCGATGTGAATGCGCAGCCAACGGTAACGCTTTCGCTCAGCCAGCCCGAGGTGCATTACCACCAGGTAGGCGACAAGATCGTGCAGCAAGACTCCGCGATGTTGAATTGGTCTGCGTCCAACGCCAATTCAGTGATGCTCGACCCGGTCGGAAGCCACGCGACTTCGGGCAGCCAAACCGTCGAAGCCAAGCCGAAGCAAATGAGTATCGGCCCGGTCAACGAAACGATGACCTATACCCTGACCGCAACCAACGCCTGCGGCGGAACGACTACGCGAACGGCGAGTGTGCATGTGACCGGTTCGATTGATCCCCCGCCGGCGATCAAAATCGCCAGCGTGTTCTATCCGACCGCCTATCCACGAAAGAAACATCCAAAAGTCGGACTGGTGGCGAGCGAAGAGAAGATGCTGGCAAATCTAGCGAGCAACTTCGACAACTTTGCGCAGTATGAAAAGGGTGCAAGGATGACGGTCGTGGCGCATGCGGACGTGCGCGGATCGAAAAAATACAATCAATCGCTCACGGAACGCCGCGCTGAACTCGTGAAGAACTACCTCACAGCTCACGGCGTGAGCGTAGACAAGATCTCGACGAAGGCGATGGGCAAAGAGCAGCAACTGGACGAGAAAAGAGTAGACACGCTGCTCGCGAAGAATCCGCACAGGCCGGACAGGTGGATGATGCACGACAAGAAGACAACCTGGCTGGCGTACAACCGCCGTGTCGACATCGTTCTTCAGCCGACCGGGCAGGAATCCGCTGAAGTTTATCCGGATGATGCCCCGGACGCGCGAATTCTGTGGGCGCGCAAGGAACCGAGCCTGAAGTCGGTCGAGACGGCGGCGAAGACCTCCGAGAGCGTGGCGCAGGCCAAGACGAGCACCGTGGGCAAATGAACTGAAGCCAAAAGGGATGTGACTCCTCGAAGGGAAAGTTCGGGCCGAAGAAAACAGATGACGGCCCAGAGGAGGAATCATGATGCGACTTTCACTCAAGGGGATGGCGATTGCGTCCGGAATCATCTGGGGCGCGGCCATTCTGTGCGTGGGAATCATTCATATGGCTGATCCGAGTTATGGCGTGAACTTCCTGCAGATGACGAGTTCCGTTTATCCGGGGTTTCACGCTGCAGGAACCATTGGCCGAGTAGCCATCGGCACCGTCGAAGGGCTCGTGGACGGAGCGATCGCGGGGCTCATTTTGGCGTGGCTGTACAACCATTTCACCGAAGTTCGCAGCCAAGGGTAGAGCAGGCAGGGAGAAAGGCGATGGCAGGTCTGGAGCCTGCCATCGCCTTCATTTTTGTCAGGCTCGTTTGAATGCGGATGCAGGTGCCATGGATTCCGGAACAGTTCGCTGTTTATTCTGCGGTTGAACTTCCTTTCAGGACGCCGCGAAGCGCACAGAAATCGAATCGAAGGGCGCAAGCTGAAAGGTAATTTCTTCGCCGGAGGTGACCCACAGCGGAGGAGTGATCGAGCCGGCGATAATGAGCTGGCCGGCTTGCAGAGAATCGCCAAACGCGGCGACGAGGTTGGCCGTGTGGCGAACGATGTCGATGAGTTCGCCGGTCAAAGCTTGCAGGGATTTGGGATCGCCGGCGTGGGCAATTTCGGATCCGTTGTGAATGACTCGGCAAACGAGGCCGTCGAGACGACCTCCGGCGCGCGCCGAGTCAGCGCGGCCAAGAATTATGTGGCGCTGATAAATGTCGCGAGCGAGCGTGCCTTCGACGTCGTCCGAAGGATGGTCGACGTCAGCAAGTTCGATGGCAGGACCTAAGGCAGAAATCGCGGCGATTGCCGTTTCGCGGCTCGAATGGGCGGGCAAATCTTTGGCAATGTATACGGCGATTTCGGGTTCGGCGGCAGGCTTGATCCAATTTGAAATGGAAACGGTCGAACCTGAGGGAAGCTGCGCGTTCTGCAGCAGGAAGCCGACGAGCGGGGCGTTGATGCGAAGACGCTCCATGGCGGCGGGTCCGCCAAAAGCGAGCTTCCACCCGAGTGGCTTGTGACCAGCGGCGAGAAGTTCGCGGCGACGCCGAAGTTGCGCCTCCATGCCGCGCGCGATGCGCGGATCGTCCCACGCCGCAGTCATGATGGGCACGCCATCGACGCGTCAGTATCCTTCGGGTGGAATTTCGTACCCCGCGGCTTCGAGAGAGCCCGCGCCGCTCCAGCCCCAGACAAGCACGACATCTTCCTTGCCGGTGTTGTCGAAGCCGTGCCAATGGCCGCGCGGGGTGAAAATCACGTCGCCCTGACAGGAGGGTTGGCGGCCTGTATCGGTGTAAGTGTAGCCGCTGCCTTTGACGACGATGAAGAATTCGTCGGCGTTAGGATGGCGATGCTTGTCGTGACGCGCGCCGGGCGGAAGAACAGTCCAGCCGACGAGCAATTTGTCCGAGCCAACGGTCTTCTGATCGATCAGGAATTGCACCTGCATGTTGATCCAACCCTCGTCCCGTTTCAGGTCCTTGACGAGCGGAACATCACGCAGATTGGTGCGATACGGTTTCATTTGGACATTCCTCCCAGGCGGCGGTACACCTCATAAACCGTAACGAAATCGTAGCGCGACAGGCCGAGGCCGCGGCAGGCGTTCAACATTTCATTGGCAGCGGCGCCGAGCGGGACCGGCACGCCCATTTTCCGGCCGAGATCAAGCGCGAGCAGCATGTCTTTTTGCTGGAGATCGACGTTGCCATAAGTAGCATCTGAGATGTGGCCTTCGAGAATGAGCGGCGCGCGGTAGTTGAGCACGGGTGAAGCGACGACGCTCTTGAGGAAGGCGTCGATGGCGACTTCGCGGGGAACGCCTCCTTTTTCGGCGAGAGCGACGCCTTCGCAGAAACCAATCACTTCGATAACCAGCGTCATGTTCAGCGCGACTTTGAGCTGGACGGCGAGGCCCTGCGCGCCGATATAGGTGACCTTTGGGCCGATCGAAAGGAGAACAGTCTGGACGCGATCAAACGCGGCTTTGTCGCCGGCAACCATCAGCGATGCTTTGCCCTGGCCGATGGTGAGAGTGGTGCCGGAGATTGGCGCGTCGAGCATGATGAGCCCGGCTTTGGTGAATTCGGCAGCGGTGGCGCGGCTGGAATCGGGAGCGATGGTGCTCATGTCGAGATAAACGGCGTCTTTGCGCAGCCCGGCAATGACGCCATTTTCGCCGAGGGCAAGAACGCGGACGGCGGCGGAGTCGGTGACGATGGAGAAAACGACTTCGGAATCACGGGCGACTTCGCGCGGCGACTCGCCCCACAGCATCCCGAGCTTAAATAGCGGCTCAGCTTTTTCCTTCGTGCGATTCCAACCAGTGACGGTGTGGCCGCCGGCAATCAAACGCGGAACGATGGCCTGGCCCATGTCGCCAAGCCCTAGGAAACCGACTTTCAAGGGACACCTCGCTTGGAAATCAAAAGGTTAACGGTCGACAGTTGACAGCCGACAGTAAGAATAAAAGTGGGCGCGAGTCGGGACGGGTTCATCATTTTGGAGACGCGACAGAAATGGTCTGCGAAGGAAGATTCCAGCCGCGGAGCGCAAGCTGCGGCGCGCCGGATGCGGCGCTTGCGGGATATTCGATGTCGATTTCACGGGATTCACCGGGAAGCAGCGAGAAATAGTTGTCGGAATAGTAGGCGGGAAGAATGCGCGAGCCGTTGGCAGCGTTTAGCAAAGTGAATTTATTTTCTAGCGAGGCCGCGCTTCCGCGATTTTGCACTTGAACGTGAACCAAAACGCTGGGGCCTTCGCGCTTTGATGCCGCGGTTACGGAAAGATTGGCAGCAGGAAGCGCGTTCAATTGGCGATAAGAGGGGCTATCAGCGGCGAGCCAATAGAAATTGTCGGAGAACAACTGGCCGGAGGAATTGCGCAGTTCGAGCTTGACGAAAACGACGCCATTGGAAAAGTGCGGGGCGAGGTCGAGCTTGAAGGCGTTGGTTACCGCGTTGGCCGCGGCGTCTTTTTTTTCTTCGTGCTGAAGAAGCTGCTTGTTGCCGACCGAAAAGACGCTGACGGAAGCGCTGAGACCGGCCAACGGCGCAACCGTGTTGTTGATGATGTCCACGTTGTAGTTCGAAAGATCCAATTGAATGTGGATGGGCTCGCTGGCTTTTTTCGTCCCATAGTAAGACGCTTGCGTGTCGTAGTCGGAGCTGAGAATTTGCCACATATTGCTGGGCCAGGCAGGCTGCGTCATCCACAAGAGGCGGCCGCTGTTGGGCGCCCAGAGATGTGCGTTCATGCCTTCGAAAATCGCGCGGTGATTCACATAGTTGAGCATCTGCGCTTTGCGCTCGAAATCGTCGAGACTCGTGGCCGCTCCGAATTCCGCTTGAATCTCGGCCATGAACGGGGGCGTTTCTCCGTTCCCGCTGGCGTGCCAATCGTGATAGGCCCAAACGTCGTTGATGGGCCATTGGTCTTCCTTGGGAATCCAGGCGCGGAAGGATTCGAGCGTGGAAAGCGAAGCCGTGCCGGTTTCGACGGAAAAACCGTTGTTGAGAGATGTGTAGTAAAGCGTCGGGTCCTGGTATTTGTACGGGCCGCTGTTTTGCAGATTGATCTGATTCGAACTGGGGGAGTAGTAGCGCGTGCCGTCGAGAGTGCGCGTGAGATCGTCAAGGCCCTCATTGATGATGGGCTGGGGAACGCCTTCGTTGCGTCCACACCACATCACGATGGACGGGTGATTGCGGAAGCGAAGAATGGTGTCGCGCGCATTTTCGAGGAACAACGCAGGATCTTCGGCTTCGACATTGTAATTTTGCGTGGATTCCCAGAAGTCGTTCCAGACCAGCAAGCCGTATTCGTCCGCGAGATCGTAGAAGACCTGCTCGGTGTTTTGTCCGACCCAGTTGCGAATGAAATTCAAGTTGGCATCGCGATGCAGACGAAAAAAGGGCTCGAGGCGAGCGCGCGAAACGCGTTTGCGAGAGTCGTCCATACCCCAGTTGCCGCCGCGGCAGGCAATGCGTATGCCGTTGACCTTGATGATAAGGTAGTGCGCCATCTTGATGTCGTCGATCGGGCGAATAGCGGAGGTGTTTTCCGCGCCGGGAACCAGCGAGACGGTCCAGGATTTCCACCATTCTTTCCAGGCTTCGGGAAAACCGGGGGGAGGGAGATCCGTGGGTGGAAGTTCACGAATACCTTCCATCGAAACGTCGATGACCTTCTCGCTTTTGGCGCGCGCGGCGGTGGGCGAATACTCGACGCGGCGAAGATGGCCGCTGGAATCGAACAGGCCCAGTTCATAAGTGATTTCGCGGATGCCGAAGGTTACCTGCTTCGCATCGGATTCCTTGTCGCTTTCAGTGAACGTCAACTTCAGGTGATACAGCTCGGGTTTGCCATATCCGTTGGGCCACCAAAGACGCGGGTGTTCAACATTAAGCTGCGCGAATTCGGCGCTGGAAAGTCTCACTGAGCTTTTGCCAGGAGGAATGGAAAGGGCTTTTGCGACCGAGGTTTGCTCGAAAGAAGCTTTCAGCGTTCCCTGCACTGGCGTCGTAGAGCTGTTGTCCAGCGGCACAGTGATTTCAACGTCGGCGCGGCTGGTATCGGGAAGCGGGAGTTTTGTGACGACTTGCGGATCGCCGATTTTGACGCCGCCGCTGGCGTTCAAGGTGACCGGCTGCCAGATACCCGTGTCGCGATCGCGAATCGCCGGAATCCAGTCCCAGCCTTCGGTGGCAACAAACGTGGGACCATCGAGGCACATGAGCCCGCCGTTTTCGCCGGGGCCGCCTTTGATGGATTGCTCTTGCGGGATGCCCGGATGCGGCGGTGGAGAAACGCGCACGGCCAGAACGTTAGTCTGGCCAGGTTTCAAAATGCTGGTGACATCAAAAACGCCGCGGATGAACGCACCTTTTATCGAGCCGAGCAATTGGCCGTTGAGCCAAACGGCTGCTTTGTAATTGATGCCGTGGAACGTAAGCGTGAGGCGACGGTTTGCGAGCGACGATGGAGCCTTGAATTCCTGGCGATACCAATAGTCCTGCTTGTTCAAACTTTCGGGAATAGCGAGGTTGTTGAGGCCGTAATCGGGATCGGGATAAACCCCGCGATCGACCATCGTGGTAAGCACAGTGCCGGGAACCGTAGCGGGCCACCAGTCCTTGGTGTCGAATTTCTCTTTTGAGACTTGCGACCCGTCGGCTTGCACGCTGGGAGCAGGAGTCAACATCCAACCGCCGGCGAGAGTCCACTCGTGTTCGCCATTGGGCTCGACCGCAGCGCGCGATGCAGTAGATTTTTGCGCGACGGGACGAGAGGTCGGTCCCTTGCCTACCGGCATGGTCGCTGGATCCTGTGGCGCGCGGTAGCCCGCCTGCCCGTGCGTTTGCACGTACCAGGGCTTCGAGCCTTCTTCGAACAAAATGGAGGTCATGTTCCCCGGCTCAAGATAGAGCTGTTTGAGGTCGTCTGCGGTAAGCGCGCGGCGCAGCAAAGTGAGCGTGGCGATTCTTCCGCCGAAGTGCTTTCCATTGGGCCAGGGAAGGATGGGCGGCGCCATCTGGAGAACATGGCTGACACTGCCAAGATCGAGCTTTCCTTTTGCGACTTCGGTGCCATCGCCGAAGAGATGGAAGTCCGCCCCGTCGAATGTAGCGGCAAGAAAATGCCATTGGCCGGGCGTGATGGCAAAAGAGGAGGTGAGGCTGTTGTCTTTGCCAAGCCACAAAACGAGCTTGCCGTTATCGAGGGCGAGATAGCGCGGATACTCTTCGAGCGGATCTCCGACTCCGGCGATCAAAGTTGGCGCACTGAGCGCTTCCCCCGGTTGCGCCCACGCGTACAGCGACCAGGGCGAATCCGCCTGCAGAACGGAATCGTGTTCAAGCAGCGGCTTTTTCAGTCCTTCACCATCGGGAAGAAAGACGGCGCTGAACGGGCCGTAGTACGGCGGATCGTTTGTGACGGGCACCTGGGCCGCGTCAATGGCGAAAAAAGCCAGCGTCATGTGGCAAACAAAGCCGACGGAGAACCAACGGAAAAATCGAGGCGGAATGTCCATAGCCAGACGCGAGCCCTTCGCCTCCGAGCCGCAGCGAAGGTTGAAGAACGATAGTAGCGGACTCGGAAGAAAAAAGCGCTGACTTTTGGCGGCTGCGGGGAAAGGAACCTACAAAAGCGGTTGCAGCAGAAAGGGCAGCGGGTGCAACGCGGGAATTACAAAGGATAACGGGTTCAACCAATATCTGGACATTTATATCGTAGTACGATATATTGAAAATGTATTTGCATCGTGGGGCGGAAGACGGGTTACGCCCGCCCGCGCAGTTGGCCGACCAGGTCTGCGGTACCGCACGGGAAGGAATCCTGGAGATGCGGACAAGACCGGCCACGGTAGTCACTTTCCCCGCATTAGACGCCGTACTGTTCGGTGCGGCGCCCCTATTCCCAGAATCGACGAGCCCGGAAGGTAAGGCGCAATCCGCGCCAATCCCAAACCGGCCCTCGTGCTCGTCGATTGCAAAACCATCCGTGACGGCCGCCAAACCATCGTCGGGCTGGCTTGGCTTCCAATTGCTCCTGCATATCTTCCCGGCAGATTTGTGGGCCACGAGCGCCCAGCAGAGACAAAACAGACTCGTAAAGGAGGAACCCTCAATGTAAGGGCGAGTTCGCAAAAGGAAAGGAAAAAGCATGTACAAGAAACTTGACGGGCTGGTTTCGGAAACAGTTGTTGATTCCCACAGCAAGAGCGAAAGGCTTGGAGCTAGCGAAGCGCGTTGGCTATCTCAAACGAAAGTCGAGCCCCATTTCGTTGAGGGTCTGGTGGGAAATTTCCACCTGCGGCGGCGGAAGGGATTTCTGGATTTCCTCGTTTCTGTTCTTGGACACAGTCTCATCGTCGCGCTGCTCATCCTGTTGCCGTTGTGTTTCACAGGCACAATCAACATGGGGCAATTCCAGAAGACCCTCCTTGTCGCACCGCCCCCTCCCCCGCCTCCGGCCCCTCCGGCAGCAATGCACGTGATACCGCGCCCGTCAAAATCATTCTTCATGCAAGGTAGGCTATTTGCGCCAAAGCTTATTCCGAAACAGATCGCGCAGGTGAGAGAGGAGCCTCCGGCCCAAACCTTGGGAGGCGCGTTGGGCGGCGTTCCAGGAGGTGTGCTGGGCGGGCAATTGGGAGGCGTGCTGGGAGGTATTCTTGGAAGCAATCGTCAGTATGTCCCGGCGCCACCTCCGCCGCCACGGGTTGCGCATAAGGGGCCCTACCGTGTAGGAGGGATCGTACGGGCGCCAAAATTGATTCAACAGATTCAGCCGATCTATCCGGCATTGGCCAAGGAGGCGAGAATTCAAGGAGACGTGGTGATCGACAGTGTGATTGACCAGCAAGGAGAAGTCACGCAGATGAAAGTGGTCTCCGGGAGCCCCGTACTGGTGCAGGCGGCAATGCAAGCAGTGGAGAAGTGGAAGTACCAACCAACGCTGCTCAATGGACACCCTGTTGCCGTCGATATGCTCGTGACCGTGCACTTCCAGTTGGGCGACGCTTCGTGAAAACAAAGCGGGGACTCAGCGAAGTTCAACGCTTCCAGAATTTCATGACCGCCGAATAGTCGAGGTCCTCTTTGGCGGCGCCTCTTACGTAATTGTAAGTTTCGCGTGCCGCGGCGGTTGCCGGAAGCGCAACTCCAAGTTGATTGGCAAGATCGAGAGCGAGACCGAGATCCTTGTGCATGAGTCGCAGCGGAAAACTGGGAACGTATTCGCCTTTGAGCAGGTTCGGAGCTTTCACGTCCAGCACGCCGGAGCGGGCCATGCTCGATTGCATCACTTCGACAAGTTTTTCGCCTTGAATTCCCGCGCGCGAAACGAGCGCAAGCGCCTCGGCAAGGGCATCCACTTGTAAAGCGAGAATCATATTCATGGCCAGCTTGATGGTCTGCCCGGCGCCGTGCGGGCCGAGGTGAAACCACTTCTTGCCCATCACGCCAAGAATGGGCTCGGCTTCTTTCACCGTTTCCGCATCGCCGCCGATCATAAAAACGAGTTCGCCTTTTTTGGCGCCCCAGTCGCCACCGGTCACTGGGGCGTCCAGAAAACGCACGCCGCGCTCGGCGCACGCTAAGGCAATTTTTCGCGCGAGAGCCGGCGCAATCGTGCTCGAATCCACGTAAATGCTGCCGCGCTTGAGCGCTTGCATGGCGCCGCTCGGGCCCCACAAAACTTCTTCGATGGCAGGAGGGTCGCTGACCATGGTGAGCAGAAAGTCGGAAGCAGCGGCAGCTTCCTGGGGCGATTTGGCCAGCTTCGCGCCGGCGGCGACTAGTTCTTGGGCACGTGAGGCGGTGCGGTTCCAGACCGTGAGCGGGTACCCCGCCTTTAGCAGATTTATGCCCATAGGGCGGCCCATCAGTCCGAGACCTATGAGTCCAATGTGTTTTGCGGCAGGGTTCAAGAGGCCTCCTCGACGCAGCAGGCGCCATGCGCCCGGTCTATTGCTTAGATTGAGAAGACAATTGTAGCCGAATTATCGTGGGGAGAGGTTGAACTGGGGGATTTCTGCGAGAGATCAGGCGGTCTTGGGACGCTGCGACATAGGTAGAAGTCCGGGCGCGCCTCCGGTTCCAGCAGAAGCTGCGGCGGCTGCGCTGCGCGGCTCTTCCTGCGGCGTGTTCGGGGCGGGAACTTCAGAACCAGCGGCAGACTTTTCGGCAACGGAACCTGTATTGACCGTCGCTCCCGAATCCGGTTTTTCCTCGATGCGCACAAGGCACTGGTAAGGAATTTCCCAGCGAAAATGCTTGTGCTGGCCGCGCTGCTCGAACATTTGCTCGAGAAATATGGACCGGCCGGAATCGGCCACGAGAGTTCCGGAAGCGGGCAGGAGAATATCGCCAGCGCGATATTGCACTTCCACACGACGCCCGAGAAAGGCGGAGAAACGAGCCATATTCCACCTAGTGTCCCCACCCGGTAGTAACACGGTCAATAGTACGGAAGTGCCTGATACCAGATTTGTGTGGAAAAAGTGTGGGAGATGCTGCGTCTCGATCGCGAGAAGTGCCAGGGGCGAAGGCCCAAACCTAAAGAGCAGTACGCAGGCCTGGCAAATATTTGCGGACGTAATTCTTAACAGAGAATTTTCGCACCGTGTTCTCCGAGCTCATGTAGCGGACGGAGCCGTAGACGGGACGTTCTGGTCCCCAGGGCCGGTCGTAACGGCCCAGCACCCAGAAGATGCCGTTGTAGGAATTTGGGTCGCGGCCGTCGAGCGCATATTTGTCGTTCAGATGAATCATGATTCGCGCAGCTTCCTCGGGTGTACGCGACCACTCGAGAATTTTCTTTCCCCAGAGCATCCGCAAGTAATTGTGGATCTTGCCCTCGCGAAGAAGCTGCACTTGCGCGGCGTTCCAAAGCGGATCGTGCGTGTGCGCCGACTCGAATTGCTCCAGCGAATAGACATATTCGCGTTCGTCTTTGGAGTGCGCATGGAGAGTTTTCTGCGCCCAGACAGGGAGGGACTCGAACTGATTGTAATCCGCTCGGTGCGCGCAGAAGTTGAAGCTCAATTCGCGCCAGGTAATGAGTTGGTCAAGGAACGCTTCGGCACCGGCGTTCATGTTCCACCAGCCCTCGCGGCTGCCGCTGGCGCGAAGCGAGAGTTCCCCAGGGTTCCATTTTTCATGGTGGGCGATTTCTGAAAAAACCTCGTGCGCCGAAATTTGTCCGAAATGAAGGTAGGGCGAGAGATTGCTGGTGGCGTCAAGCTCAGGCTCGCTGTGTTGTTCGGCGTAGCGAGCAAGCTTTTTGTCGAGAAATTGCCGAAGCAGCCTCTTTGCGGCGCGCGACCCGCCGTGAAGTTCTACTGGTGAAACGCTATGGTCGATGAGAAGACGCTGGAGCGCCCCGGGCTTCGCGCCGAGAAGATCCACAGTGGCAGCGGGCCACCGGGAAGTGATGCTTTTCGGCAGTGCGGCGAGGCCAGGCAACACCGCGCTAGAAAGAGGGTCCGCAGCGGGCGCTCCAGAAAGATGCGCGGGCAATTCTTTCTGAAGAAAGCGGCGAAAATCGAATGCTCGCGTGAATGCCTGCTTGGCCGCCCGAAGCGGGAGCAAGCCATTGGAGTCGACGGCCTCCAATCGTGCTGGAAGTTTCTTCGCCGCGGTTGCGAGCATGCGAGGAAGAAAAAACGCGGGAAAATCATCGGTGACCACCTGACTGGCCTCACCGGCAAGTGCTTCGAGAAGTCCGCAAGCTTGGCCGGGCGCTGGCTCCACGTAGGGGTAGTAGAGAATTCCATGCTCGGCGCAGGTGCGGACGTTGTCGGCTATGCCGTCGAGCACAAATCGGTGGAGACGATCGCTGGCCCAGGGATAGTCGCAACGCAGCGCCTCGAAAATGACCAGCGGCTTGGCGAGTTGGCGACAGTGTTCCAATGCGCGATCGAGCGCAAAATTGTGGGCAAGGCGGCGGCTGGCAATCACCCAGTAAAGAACGTAGCGGCCGGAGGCGCGCACGGGTGCGCCGTTGCAATCGCGAATACGCAGGGACGGAACAGCGGTCAATCAGCTCTCCTGACTTTTCCCAGGAACGACACGCGATGAAACCTCGTCAGAATAACGGAGGCTCTGGTCCGCCGCAAAACGCAGTTAATTTCTTGACTTTTTGGCGCGACCAGATATTGTCTGCCTGCGAATGGCCCCTCCGAGGCCGCGTACGCCGTCAAAGGGATGGTCCTCATATCCCGAGGAGAAGAAAGGCAGCTGTGGCCGATTTGAACGAAACAGTTGCAAATGGGCTGGCGGCGTATTACGAATATGTCGCCCAGCATCTGCACAAGTGGGTGGATCCGCTGACGAACGAGCAGTTCTGGCGCAAGCCGTACCCCTATGGAAACAGCGTCGGCCATCTGGTGCTGCATTTGACGGGGAATTTGAGTTATTACATCGGAGCGCGCATCGCCGAAACAGGATATGTGCGGGACCGCAACCGCGAGTTTACGGATCAGCGGCCCCCGCACAAGGACGAAGCACTACGCGCGTTGGACCGCACGATCGCCATGGTGGTGGCGACAGTTCGAAAGCAAGGCACGGAGGATTGGGCGAAAGCCTACACTGCGGAACGCGAACCGGAAGCCAAGGACCGCTTCCAGATTTTCATGCGCTGCGCGGGGCATGCGTATCATCACGTGGGGCAGATTGTTTACCTGAGCCGAGAGCTGTCGAGAACTTGAGGTCAGGAGCGCGCGCCGGGATGTGGAGTGGCATCACGGCGGCGTGAAGTGAAACGCGAGTGGCCGAACAGAGAGAACTAACGAAGGGCACCGCTGTCCTTTTGCTGGTGCTGTCCGCGGTTGGCGCGATTGCTGCGGGCAAGTTGCTGCATGGATGGCACGTTTATGTGGGATTTGCCGTTGTGGGGATCGTCCTATTCATCGGATTTTTCCTCTGGAACCGCAAGCAGTAAGAAGCAATCTCCCTGAACGAATGGAGGTAC
>Ga0335077_10008112_pt1 | contig 13021 bp, 13 predicted proteins | sample Lox_Sample_31_FD_207151 | JGI IMG/M metagenome (GOLD analysis project Ga0335077, IMG submission 207151) | Soil microbial communities from Loxahatchee National Wildlife Refuge, Florida, United States - Lox_Sample_3.1 | ecosystem: Environmental > Terrestrial > Soil > Wetlands | place: USA... | reverse complement strand
GCTCTCGCCGTTCGGCGGCGCGTAGTCGGGCCCGAACGGATCGAAGCCCAGCTCCGCGTAGGCGCGCCCGCGCAGGTCGCCGAAGTTCCGCTCGCGCAGCTCGGGCCAGAGCTCGAGTGGCGCCCCGCTGGCGGCCTGCACGCGCTCGGCGGTCATCTGCGCGCGGGCGTAGTCGCTCGATACGATCGCCGCGGCGCCCAGTCCGGCCAGCCGCGCGGCCAGCCGCTCCGCCTGCGCGATGCCGCGCTCCGAGAGCGGCGTCTCGGGCACTTGCAGGACGCGGGCCGCGTTCGAAGCGGTCTCACCGTGGCGCACGAGCAGGATCGACATGGCTCGCGGAGAGGTATACATCAGTCCCCGATGGACGTTTACCTCGAGCTGCTGCGGCACGTGCGCACGCTCGGCGTGCGCAAGGCCGACCGCACGGGCACCGGCACGCTGTCCGTCTTCGGCTGGCAGTCGCGCTACGACCTGGCGCGCGGCTTCCCCGCGCTGACGACGAAGCGGCTGCACCTGCGCTCGATCTTCCACGAGCTGTTCTGGTTCATCCGCGGTGACACCAATGTGCGTAGCCTGCAGGCCGAGGGCGTCACCATCTGGGACGAGTGGGCGCGGGCCGACGGCGAGCTCGGCCCGATCTACGGCGCGCAGTGGCGCGCCTGGCGCGCGGCCGACGGGCGCACGATCGACCAGCTGGCCGCCGTCGAGGCCGAGATCCGCAAGAACCCCGACTCGCGGCGGCTCGTCGTGTCGGCCTGGAACGTCGGCGAGCTCGAGCGCATGGCGCTGCCGCCGTGCCACCTGTTGTTCCAGTTCTACGTGGCCGAGGGCCGGCTGTCGTGCCAGGTCTACCAGCGCAGCGCCGACGTGTTCCTCGGCGTGCCGTTCAACGTGGCGTCGTACGCGCTGCTCACCCACCTCATGGCCGAGACCACGGGCCTGCGCCCGGGCGAGCTCGTGCACACCCTCGGCGACGCGCACCTGTACCTGAACCACCTGGAGCAGGCCGACCTGCAGCTCTCGCGCACGCCCTACCCGCTGCCGCGCCTCGAGCTCCGGCCCGGCGTGAAGTCGATCGCGGACTTCCGCTACGAGGACGTGCGCCTCGTCGACTACCAGGCGCATCCCGCGATCGCCGCGCCGATCGCCGTCTAGCGCGTTGCTCGCGCTCGTCGCCGCGGTCGCGGAGAACCGCGTGATCGGGCGCGCGGGCGCGCTGCCGTGGCGGCTGCCCGACGAGCTCGCGCACTTCAAGCGCGTGACGCTCGGCAAGCCCGTGCTCATGGGCCGACACACTTTCGTGTCGATCGGGCGGCCGCTGCCCGGCCGGCGCAACGTGGTGCTCTCGCGCGAGCCCTCGTTTGCGCCGGCGGGCGTCGAGGTGGCCCGCGACCTCGGAGCCGCGCTCGCGCTGCTCGCAGGCGCGGCCGAGATCTGCGCGATCGGCGGCGCGGCGGTCTACCGCGAGGCGCTGCCGCGCGCGCAGCGCATCCACCTGACGCGCGTGCACGCGAGGCCCGAAGGCGACGCCTTCTTTCCCGAGCTCGACCTCGCCGAATGGCGCGAGACGCTCGTCGCCGAGCACGCGGCGGACGAGCGCCACGCCCACGCGTTCTCGATCTTCGTGCTCGAGCGGAGATGAGATGCGGCGCGCTCCTCTGCTCGCGGCGCTCGTCCTGGTCGGGCTCGCCGCGTGCGCGGCACCGCGTCGGCTCCGCCGCGGCGGGGACAGCGAGGGCGAGCTGCTGTCCGCGCCACCGTCGGCCGAAGCTCCGTGGATCGAGCTCACGAAGCCGGCGGAGGACGCAGCGCTCGAAGGGACGATCGGCCTGGTCCTCGTCGGCGGAAAGAGCGGCGCGGGTCCGCACGGCCCCCAGGACATCGTGCTCACGATCGACATGTCCGGGAGCGTGTTCGAGCCCTCCGGTGTCGATTTCGATGGCGACGGCATCGTGGGCCGCTGGCTGGTCGACCGGCGCGGCTACCCGCTGTACGAGGACCCGAAGCTCTGGACCACCGACTTCGACGACGTGGTGCTGAAGATCGAGGTCTCCGCGGCGAAGCAGCTCGTCGCGTTGCTCGATCCGCGCACGACCCGAATCGGGCTGGTGAAGTTCGGCGATACCGCGCACGTCGAGCGCTCCGTCGGGGACGTCGCGGCAGTCGCCGACGATCTCGAGAGCTTCCGCTACGTGATGCGCGGCGGCACCGACATCGTGGCCGGCATCGAGCAGAGCATCGAGCTGCTGGAGAGCGCGCCGCCGCGGGCCGAGGCCCAGCGCACCGTGCTGCTCCTCACGGACGGCGAGCTGGAGGTGGAGCTCCGGCAGCCGCTCCTGGGCCAGTACATCGACCAGGTGCTCGAGCACGCGCGGCGCTCGCATGTTCGCGTGTTCACGTTCGGCGTGGGCTCGCGCGCCGAGGACAACAGCGCCTTCCTGCACGCGTTGGCCTACGAGACCGGCGGACGCCACGTCTCCGTGGCGAGCTCGCCTTCGATCGCCGTCGAGCTTCCGCTCGTGAGCTTGACCGGACTCTCGGACGTCGAGCTCTGGAACGAGACCACGCACGCCGGCGGCCGCGCGGTCCGGGTGTTCCCCGACGGGAGCTTCGACGGCTACGTGCCGCTCGCGGAGGGCAGCAACACGCTTCGCGCCACGGCCACCCTCGACGATGGTCGCACCGTCGAGACACGGGTCCGCGTGAACTTCCACCATGCCTCGCCGCCGACTGCCCAGCAGACCGCGGATGGCGAGGCGCTGCTCGGGGACCTGCGGAACCGGAGCGTCGAGACCGATTTCGCGGTGCGCGCACAGGAGGAGCGGCGCAAGCGCCGTCTGCACTCGCTCGAGGTGTCGCCTGCGGATCCGAACGCGCGGTCCGCGCCAGCGCCCTAGAGCGGCGTGAAGCGCGCGGTGGCGGCGAGCGCCGCGGCGTCGAGCACGGTGATGAAGCCGCGCTCGACTTGGATCGCGCCGGCGGCGAGCCACAGGCGCATCTGCTTGTTGATGCTCTCGCGCGTGGCGCCGACCAGGTCGCCGAGCTGCTGCTGCGGGAGCCGCTGCTCGATACGCGTGCCGCCGTTCACCGGGCGCCCGTGCGCGCGCGACAGCTCGAGCAGCTTGCGCGCCAGGCGCGCGGGAATCGTGAGCGACAGCTCGTCCTCGACCCGCTGCGACAGCTCGCGCAGGCTGCGCGCGAGCACGGCCGCCAGCTTGATCGCCACGCGCGGGTGCTGCTCGAGGAACGGCAGGAAGTCGCGCCGCTGCAGGGTCAGGAGCTCGCACGGCTCGACGGCCTCGACCGTCGCCGAGCGCACCTGCGCGTCGAAGAGCGCCACCTCGCCCAGCACGTCGCCCGCAGCCAGGAACCGGAACACGACCTCCTTCGCGTCGGGGCCCATCGAGAACACGCGCAGCCGCCCGCGCAGCACGCCGTACAGGGTCGAGCCCGGGTCGTCCTTGCGGAACAGCACCTCGCGCGAGCGCAAGCGCTTCGTGCCCGTGACCGCGTGCAGCAGGTCGAGCTCGCGGCGCGACAGGCCTTCGAAGATGCCGATCGTGCCGAGCAGGACCCGGCTCGAGAGGGGGCGTTCACTCTGCGCCGACACGTCCACGCCAAGAGAATGCCGCGGCCTGTGAATCGTTTCACAGCCCCACCCCGCCAGGTTCGCGATTTTCGGGGCATGCAGCGAGCGATCCACCGAGCGATCCGGCGCAGTGACCGCAGAGGTCCTTGCGCCGTGAGCCTCGCGATCGCGCCGGACCCCTCGCCTTTGTCTACCTCGCGCCGACAAACCACGACCGCGATTCCCCTCCCGGTCTGATTTTCCCGTCCCGCCGTGGCTCCCTCCGCGGCGGCCGGGCGGCGCAGGTAGCTGGCGAGGGGTCCCCCTCTCGCTGAGAATCCCACCCCGCCATGCGAGCGAAGCGATTGGGATTCCTGGGTCTGTCCGCGCTTCTCGGGCTGGGCTGCGCCGCGAGCGCCGAGCTGCGCGCCGCGCCCGAGCGCGTGTGCGCGGGAAGGGGGGTGCGGCTCAACTGGCAGGGCAGCGGCTCCGGCCGGCTCTCCGCCGAGCCCGCGGATGCCTCGCTCGGCGACGTGCCCGAGAGCGGTATGAAGCTGGTTCGGCCGCGCGAGAGCACGACGTACCGGCTCACCGTGTCGAGCCTGTTGGGGAGCGCGTCGAGCGAGGCGCGCGTCGCGGTCGTCGCTGCGCCGGAGAAGCCGACGCCGGTCTCCGCGCCGACCTCGGACGCGGGCGCCGGCTGCTCGCCGAAGGCGCTGTGGGTCACGGCGCGCGTGGCGCCCGACGCCTGGGACCCGCACCTGCGCGTCGCCACCGTCGCGTCGGCCGACGGGCGCACCTACACGGTCGACCACGCGCTCGTGCGCGCCGAGGTGGTCCCCGGCGACGCGAGCGAGTCGTTTCGCGACCTGCCGGTCGCAGGCGCGTGGCGCCTCGAGTCGCCGCTCGGCCCCGGCGAGTCGTGCGGCGGCGCGCAGCCCGCCGCGCTCTCCGTCGACGTGACGTTCGTCTGCGCGGAGTGAGCTAGAGAGACTCGGGCTCCGGCACGAATGGCTCGGCGAGGCGGCGGGCGAGCGCATCGACGAGGACGCCCGCGTCGCTCGGCTCCTTGCCGGTGCCGAACAGGTGGCCGTCGGGCCGCTGCAGCGCCACGCGCCGGCCCGTGCGCTCGAAGAAGGCCGCGTAGCGGCCCTCCAGATCGACGACGGGCGCATGCGCGCCGACGTGCGCGCTGACGCCCGGGAGCGACGCGAAGAAGTCGCGCTGCGCGTCGGTGAGGTCGTCCTGCGGGTCGCGGTCGGCACCGACGAGCGCCCAGCCGTGACCGACGACGTCGTCGAACAGCCCCACGCGCACGCCGGCGCTCGCTCGCGCGTGCACCCGGCCCTGCACGAACAGCTCGCCCGCGTGGCGGTCGGCCGCGAGCGTGGTGCCCGCGCCCATCACGGGCGGGCTCGGCAGCGGCGAGCTCTGCTGGGCGCGCGCCAGCGCAGTCAGCTGCGCGTCGCGCGCCGCCGCGTCGTCGGCGTTGGTCGTGCACATCACGCGGCCCAGGTCGATCGACAGATGGATGAACGAGCGCACGTGCGGCAGGCGCTCCGCGGTGTAGGTATCGAGCAAGCGCTCGGGCGCGCGGCCCGCGAGCACGAGGTCGAGCTGCCACGCCAGCGTCGCGGCGTCTCGGATGCCCGAGCCGAGGCCCTGGCCCAGGAACGGCGGCAGCATGTGCGCTGCGTCGCCGGCGAGCAGGAGCCGCCCGACGCGCCACGTCTCGGCCCACCGCGCGCGGAACGTGTACACCGAATGGCGTTCCAGGACGGCGTTCGACGGCGAGAGCGCCCACGGCTCGAGCAGGCTCCACGCCATGCGCGAGTCGTTCAGCGCCTCGACCGACTCGTGCGGCAGGCGCATGAACTCGAAGCGACGCCGGCCCGGCCCGCCCGAGAGCACCGTCGTCGGGCGCTCGGGGTCGAGCAGCTGCCAGTTGTTCGGCCGCCACTTCCGCGCGCGCCGCATGACCAGGTCGACGACGAGCCAGTCGAACTCGAAGCCGAGGTCCTCGACGGGCACCTGCATGGCGCGGCGCACGAAGCTGTTCGCGCCGTCGCAGCCGACGGCCCAGAGCGCCTCGAGCTCGCGCAGCTCGCCCGACGCGCCGCGCGCCGACACGCGAACGCGGTCGCCGGCGGGTGCGACTTCGAACACCTCGAAGCCGCGCGCGAGCTGGACGCCCGGCAGCGCGCGCAGGCGCTCCTCGAGCACCCGCTCGAGGTCGGGCTGGTGGATCATGTTCGCGTCCGGCCAGCCGGACAGCCCGTTCTCGCCCTCGCGGCCGAAGCGCAGGAGCGTCTCGCCGGCGGCGCTGCGCCACTCGTACGTGCACGCAGGCTCGCTGTGCGCGCGCACGGCGTCGCCGATCCCCGCGGCCTGGAACAGCCGCCCGATCTCGTGGTCGAAGTGCACGGCGCGCGGCAGCGGGTACGCGCGGGGCCAGCGCTCGAGCACCGAGACGCGCCAGCCGCGCTGGCCCAGCAGGATCGCCAGCATCTGGCCGACGGGCCCTGCCCCGACGATCGCGACGTCGCAGCGCTCTCTCACGCCCGAGCTCCCTCGCTCGCTGAGTTTCTTTTTGAGACTATTCTCAAATTGAGATCTGTGTCAACTTTGAGCATTCGGTCAATGTTGACTGATTTCTCATCCACACCTACGCTGCGAACATGCCCCGCGGATCCAAGCCCGCCCCGCGCAAGGCGCCGACCCCCCGGCCGAACAAGCGCGCGCGCACGCGCCAGGCGCTGCTCGACGCCGCCGTGCGCGTGCTGGCGCGCGGCGGCACCGGCCCGATCTCGATCCACGAGGTGACCGACGAAGCCGGCATGGCGAACGGCACCTTCTACAACTACTTCCGCACGCGCGAAGAGCTGCTCGAGGCGACCGTCGTGCCGCTGATCCAGCAGCTGGTCGAGCGGCTCAGTCGGGCCTACGCGCCCGGCGTCCCCGACCCCGCGCAGCGGCTCGCGTTCGGCGTGCGCGCCTTCATCGACCACGCGGTCCACGACCGCGCCTGGGCCGCGGCGCTGATCCGCATCTGGGGCAGCTCCGCCAGCTTGCCGCGCACGGCGGGCGGCGCGGTGTTGGGCGACCTGCGCGCCGCGCAGAAGCGGCGCCGGCTGCGCATCCCCGACGAGGGCGCCGCGCTCGACCTGGTCCAGGGCACCGTGATGGCCAGCGTGCGCAGCGTGATCGAAGGCCGCGCGACCGCCGAGCGCGGGCCCGAGATCGCCGCGCTGCTCCTGCGCGCCTTCGGCATGCCGGCGCGCGAGGCCGACGACCTGGCGCGCGCGGAGTACCCGCCGCAGCGCGAAGGGGTGCGCGCCGGCGCCCAGGCGAGCTAGCGGGCGACTAGAATCGCGCCATGGCTCTGGAGCTCGGCGCCCACCTCGGCCAGCAGAACCTCGGCATCCGCGAGATCCGCGCGCTCTGGCGCCGCTTCGACGAGGCCGGGCTCGACTGGATCTCGCTATGGGATCACTTCTACGAGGCGCCGCCCGCGGGCGGCACGCAGCCGCACTTCGAGGCCGTCTCGCTCTTGGGCGCGCTCGCGACGGAGACGAAGCGCGCGCGCATCGGCTGCCTCGTGTTCTACCCGGGCTACCGCAACCCGGCCGCGCTGGCAAAGGCCGCGACCACGGTCGACCACCTGTCCGGCGGCCGCTTCACGCTCGGGCTCGGCGCCGGCTGGCACGAGTGGGAGGCGCGCGCGTACGGCTACGACTTCCCGCCGATCGGCACGCGCATGGACATGCTCGACGAGGCGCTCCGCATCGTGCGCGGGCTCCTCACGAACGAGCGCACGACGTTCACAGGTACACATTTTAGTGTAGAAAACGCGTCGTGCCTGCCCGCGCCCGTGCAGCGGCGCCTGCCGATCTGGGTGGGCGGGCTCGGCGAGAAGCGCACCTTGCGCCTGGCGGCGCGCCACGCGGACGGCTGGAATGCGGCGTACGTCGCGCCCGCCGAGTTCGCACGACTTTCGCGCGTGCTCGACGGCTGGTGCGAGAAGGAGGGGCGCGAGCCGAAGGAGATCGCGCGCACGGTGAACCTGTCGTTCCACTTGTCCGTCGCTGCCAATGCGGCCGCGCGCACCGAGGCCGAGCTGCGGCGCCAGTGGGGCCCGGCCGCCGAGCGGATGCTCTCGGGAGCGCTGCTCGGCACGCCCGACCGCGCGCAGGAGACGCTCGCCGCCTACGCGGACGCCGGCGCCCAGGCCATCCACGTCGCGCTGCGCGCGCCGTGGGACGCCGAGGCGCTCGACGCCTACCTGGACGAAGTGGTGCCGAAAGCGCGCGCGCTCCGCTGAGGATAGACTTCGCCTCGGGGTAGGGGGCCTCTGCCGGAAGAGGAGTCCCCCATGGCGATCGCTGGCCGGATCAAGTCCTTCCTCGACGGAAGACGCCTCGCCTACGCGCTCGTCTCGCCGCCCGCGGGCGAGACGCTGGCCGAAGCCGTGCTGCTGCGCGACGAGGCGGGCTACCTGCTCGCGGTCTTCCCCGCCGGCAAGCCGCTCGACCTCGAGAGCTTCGCGCGCGCGCACGGCCGTCCGCTCGAGCGCGCCAGCGCGCGCGAGCTCGAGGCGATCTTCCCCGACTGCGACCCGTTGGCGCTTCCGCCGTTCGGCGCCGCGTACGGAATTCCCACGGCGCTCGACGACGCGCTCGTCGGCCGCGAGCGCGTCGACTTCTGGACCGGCAAGCGCGAGCTCGTCGGGCGCATGCGCGGCAGCGACTTCGCGGCCGCCTGCGGCCACGAGACGCGCCACCGCAAGCGCAACTTCGCAGACGACCGCACGAACGTGTTCTCGCTGCGCTCGTTCGGCGCCGGCCTGCGCAGCCAGAGCGAGTACGAGCGCAACGGCCACGCGGGCATGCTGCTCGCCAAGTCGCCCGAGCTGCGCGTGGTGCTCGAGGCCATGGCGCCCGACACCGCGCTGCGCACGCACGCCGTGCACGGGCCGACGACGCTGTGCGTGCTCGAGGGCGCCTTGCAGGTCGTGACCCCTGCGGGCGAGCTCGCGGTGGGCGCGGGCGACATGGCCCTCCTGGCCCGCGAGGAGCGGCGCGAGATCCGCGCGCCGGTCGAGAGCCTGTTCCTCATGGCGCTCGGGCGCACCGCGCGCGCGGGCGAGGTGCCGCGCCGCGGGGCCACGCGCGCGCGCCGCGTGCTCGTGGTCGCGAACCAGACCGCCGGCGGCGCGCACCTGCAGAAGGCCGTGCGCGAGCGCATGGCGCAGGGCCCGTGCGAGTTCTTCGTGCTGGTGCCCGCCGCCGAAGCGCGCCCGTCGAACACCACGTGGGAGGAGAGCGTGCAGCGCGAGGAGGCGGGCGAGCGGCTGAACCGCGCGCTCGCGCGCCTGCGCGCGCAAGGGGCGACGGCGCGCGGCGTGGTCGGCGACTTCTACCCGGTGCGCGCGATCCACGACCTCTTGCTCGTCGAGAAGGACGAGTTCGACGAGATCCTGATCTCGACCTTTCCGCTCGGAGTGTCCGAGTGGCTGAAGCTCGACCTGCCCAGCCGCGTGACGCGCAGGTTCGGAATTCCCGTCACCCACATCGTTGCAGAGGAGTGAGCGCGCGCGGCACCATGCGCGGGTGAGCCAGCTCGCGTTCCGCGACGAGGGCGACGGAGAGCCCCTGCTGCTGATCCACGGGATCACGGAGGACCACCACGCGTGGGACGAGCTCGCGCCCGCGCTCGCGCGCGAGCACCGCGTGGTGCGCGTCGACCTGCCGGGCCACGGCGAGTCGCCGGCGCTCGCCGCCTACGACGCGCAGGCACTGCTCGCGCCCGTCGTCGAGCTGGCGGCGAAGCTCGGCCTCGAGCGCCCGCGCGTGCTCGGCCACTCGCTCGGCGGCCTGCTCGCCACGTTGTTCGGCGCGATTGCGCCGGTGCGCTCGATCGTGAACGTCGACCAGCCGCTGCGCCTCGGCCCGTTCATCGAGCGCGTGCGCGCGGTCGCGCCGCGCCTCGACAGCCCCGCGTTCGTCGAGGCGCTGAACGCCGAGATGGAGGCGCTCGGCGGGCCGAACCTGCCCGCGCGCGTGCGCGACGAGCTGCGGCGCTACCGCGTGCCCGCGCGCCGGCCGGTCGTGCTGGGCCTGTGGCTGCCGCTCGCCGGCGCCGACGAGGCCTCGGTCACGGCGTCGTTCGCGCCGCTCTTGCGGCAGGTGCGTGCGCCCTACCTGTCGCTGCACGGCGACGACCCGGGCCCGGGCTACGAGGCGTGGCTGCGCGGCTTCGTGCCGACTGCGCAGCTCGAGGTGTGGCCCGGGCTCGGCCACTGGCTGCACCGCGTCGAGCCCGAGCGCTTCCTCGCGCGCGTGCGCGCGTTCCACCGCGCCCACTAGCCGAGCCAGGCGGCGCGCAGCACGGCCGGACTGGCGTGCTCGAGCGGATCGCCGTGGCCGGGCAGGATGCGCGCGAAGTCCCAGCGGCCGATTTCGTCGAGCGAACGCGCGAGCGCGGCGCGGTCCGACACGGCGAGCGCGCGGATGATCCGGCTCGGCCCGAAGTGCCGCCACATGCCGTTCGCGCGAAAGAAGAACCGCGCATAGCGGTGCGCCGAGCGCTGGATGTTGAAGCACAGGTCGGTGAGGACGAGCGTCCGCGAGGGCGCGTGGAAGAGCACGACCTCACGCAGGCGGAAGCCCGCCACGAGGTGCGTCTCGAGCGCCCCGCGCCAGGCGTCGGGCGGCTCCGCGCCGTCGAGCGATCGCGCCGCGGGGTAGGCAGCGGCCGCCTGCTCGGCGAACTTCCCGTGCACGGCGGGGTTCACGATGAACGCGACGGGGCCCAGGCGGTCGAGCTCGGCGCGCAGCTCGCGCCCGAGCGGCGCCGGCGAGTGCAGCACCAGCCGGCCGTCGCCGAGCCGGATCACCGTCATGCGCACGGGGATCGGCACGAGCCCGAACTGCCAGGGGAGCTCGTACTCCGCACTCCACAGATTGGTGTCGTGCCGGGCGAGCACCGAGCGACTAGCGGCCGGGCTCGACCAGGATCTTCGCGTGCCGCTCCGGCGAGGCGAGCGCCTCGAACGCGCCCGCCACGCCGTCGAGGCCGACGCGGCCCGTGATGAGCGGCTCGACCACGATCTGCTCGCGCGCGATGTGGCCGAGCGTGGCGGCGAACTCCTCGGGCGTGTAGCCGAGCACGAACTGGACGTTCAATTCCTTGTTGATGCCCATCATCGGCTCGAAGTGGTCGCGCTCCATGCACACGCCGACGACCACGATGCGCGCAGCGGACGGTGCGTTCGCGAGGATCGCGTCGATCACGCCGGGCACGCCCACGCACTCGAAGATCACCGCGGGGCGGAGCGCCGGGCCGGGCAGCCACGGCGGCAGCGGCGGCGCCTTCGACGGATCGTCCCACGCGGCGAGGCCGCGCCACGTGTCGTACGGCGAGTTCACCGCGGGGTCGACGACGCTGTCGGCGCCCATCGCGACCGCGAGCTCGCGGCGGCGCGGCGAGAAGTCGGCGGCGACGATCGGCCGCACGCCTTCGAGCCGCAGCGCAGCGATCACGGCGAGCCCGACGGGACCGCAGCCGATCACGAGCGGCACGTCGTCCTTCGTCAGGTTGGCCTTCTTCACCGCGTGCAGGCCCACGGCCATCGGCTCGGTGAGCGCCGCGTGTTGCGTCGAGAGTGACTCCGGCACGGGCAGGAGCAGCGGCTCCATGAGCCGCATGTACTCGCTGTAGCCGCCCGGAGCGTCGTTCGAGTAGCCGACGGTGACCACGCCCGCCGCGTTCACCAGGATCGGAATGGAGCACACGCGCGTGCCCGCCTGGAGCGTCTTCGGCGAGCCGGGCCCGTGATCCACGACCTCGGCGCAGAACTCGTGGCCCATGACGACGTCGCGCTTCGGATCCATGGCGAACACGCCGCCCGAGCGCCGGGCGGCGTCGATGAGCTTCTCGGTGTGGCGCAGCGCGTGCAGGTCGCTGCCGCAGATGCCGCACGCGAGCGTGCGCACGAGCACCTCGCCGGGTCCGGGCACGGGCGTGGGCAGCTCGCGCAGGTGCAGCTTGTGGTCTCGCATGGCGACGGCGCGCATTCCGAACCTCCGATCTCTACGTTCGCTCGAGCCAGTCGACGAGCAGCCGCGAGAGGCGCTCGGGCTGGTCGAGCATGAGCCAGTGACTCGCGCCGTCGAAGCGCTCGTAGCGCCACTCACCGGACACGAACCGCTGCGACGCCTGCATCTGCGCTTCGACGAGATAGGCGTCGCCCGTGCTCCAGATGCCGAGCGTCGGCGCCTTCACGGGCGGGAACGCCATGCCCGCGAGACCGGGCCGCGCGGGGTTCACGTTCGCGCGGTACCAGTTGAGCGCCGCCGTGAGCGCGCCCGGCCGCGACAGGTCGGCGAGCCAGTGCGGCAGCTCGGCGTGGTGGCGCGTCCAGTCGCGGAACAGCTTCCAGTCGTCGGCGCGCAGCGCATCCTCCGCGATGCCTTCGTACTGGAAGTACAGCATGTACCAGCTCTTCTCGCGCTGTTCGAGACCGGCGTCGAAGAACGCGCCGAAGTGGCCCACCGACAGCGCGGCGAAGCGCTGCACGCGGTCGGGCACGAACATGGCGAGCCCCCAGCCGAGCGCGGCGCCCCAGTCGTGGCACACGACGTGCGCGCGCGCGATGCCGAGCGCATCGAGCAGGCCGACGGCGTCACCGAGCAGCGTCGGGATCGCGTACGCGTCGACGGCCGCGGGCTGGTCCGAGAGCCCGAAGCCGCGCAGGTCGGGCGCGATCACGCGGAAACCCGCCGCGGCCAGCGCCGGCACCTGGTGCCGCCACAGGCTCGACGAGTCGGGAAAGCCGTGCAGCAGCACGACCGGCTGGCCCGAGGCCGGGCCGGCCTCGGGCACGTGCAGGCCGATCCCGTTCACTTCGATGCGCCGTCCCGGCAGGCTCATGGCGCTAGGATATCGCGATGACGCCTCTGCTTGTCCTTGCCGAGTTCGGCTGCACGGAAGCGGGCGCCGCGGAGCTCCGCGCCCAGCTCGACCGCACGCTCACCGAGACGCGCGGCGTCGCCGGCTGCCTGCAGGCGACGGTGTGGGAGCGGCCCGCCGAGCGCCGCTTCCTGTTCGTGACGATGTGGACCGACGCCGAGGCCGTGGGGCGCTGGGTCGAGAACGACTTCCACCGCGCCGCGCTCATGCCCGCGTTCCGCAAGTGGTGCACCGAGGGTTCGTTCAGCGAGTTCGCCGGCGGCGCCGAGCACGCGCGCGCGCGGAAGTGCGCGAGCTGCGGGCGCTGGACGCAGGCCACGCCGGGCTGGTCGGAAGCCGAGCCGAGCCGCTGCCGGGAGTGCGGCACGGAGCTGACACCGAAAAGTGTCGAGTCGGAGGGCGAGTCCCTCGAGGCACGCGTGCGCAGCGCCGTGGTCGCAGCGGCGCTCGCCGCCTACGAAGACGCGGCCATCCGGGGCGTCT